>Ga0307479_10007282_pt1 | contig 10194 bp, 6 predicted proteins | sample atmos_gasesECM4C_FD_203743 | JGI IMG/M metagenome (GOLD analysis project Ga0307479, IMG submission 203743) | Hardwood forest soil microbial communities from Morgan-Monroe State Forest, Indiana, United States - atmos_gasesECM4C_515 | ecosystem: Environmental > Terrestrial > Soil > Temperate...
CCCAGGTCCAGTTCCGCAGCATCGCGGGTCCGAGCGCGCTGAACGGAATCATTTCAAGCACCATCACTCCCACGGTCACCTACAACACCGTCAACAATCCCATCAATCCCACCGGCGGAAAGAGTTACTTCTATTCGATGGGGTTTTCCGGGCTCGGGGGCAACGTCAAGAGCGTCTCCAATGTCGTTGACTGGAAGTACTACCATCCGGTGAACAAGCACCGCAACGTTCTGGGTTTCCACGCTTCTGGCGCGTTCATCACCGGGTACGGCGGCGGCGAACCGCCTCCCTATAGCCGCTTCTATATGGGCGGCGAGTCGGACATTCGCGGTTTTGACATTCGCTCGATTACTCCGGTCACCTTCATTCCGGTCGCCACATCCCAGTCGTTCACCTACAACTGCAACACCTGCCTGAATGGCGGTGGCGGACCGACCCAGCGCATCGTCAGCGTTCCCGTGCTCGGCTACACCATCACTTTTCCCGGCGGCGATACACAGGGCTATGGAAACGTCGAGTACCGCATCCCCATCGTCGGGAATATTTTCCAGACCGTGTTGTTTTTTGACGGTGGCACCAACGGGATCCTTCGTAAGGGCGCGTTACGGCTTGATCCCACGGGTTTCGACAGTCTCAACACGGCCTTTCCAACCGCGGTTAGCTCCGGCGCGCTCGACGCCAACCGGCAGCTAAGTATTGCTCCGGGAACGAATTTTCGTTTGCGCGGTTCGACGGGCATCGAATTCGTCGTGCAGTTGCCGATCATTCAGGCGCCCTTCCGCGTCTACTACGCGTTCAACGTCCATCGTTTGCATTCGCAGATTTTGGCGCCCCCGGATTTCATTGCGGCTAACGAGATTTGCGATCCGTCCCTGGGGGACAAGTGCACCACGCCCGGCCGCTTGCCTTCTACCCTTCCCCCGGACGTCTGGCAGTTCCAGGTCCGGCCGCAGATCGAGCAGCTCCTGAAAAATCCGGGGAGTCTCAATTATTTTGAGCCGGCGCGCACATTTCGATTCACCGTCAGCCGGACCTTCTAGGGTGTGAGAATGAATATGTTTTTTTGCAAAAGCTTGGGAAAACAGTGGCGCTGCAGAGACAAGTCACTTGCTGAGCGCGCAAATGCGGGGGAGGCAGTGGGTATGAGGTGGCATAAAAGTGCAAGAAACATCCTGCTGGCGATGACGTTCGCGAGCCAGTGGATCAGCGGGTGTGGCAGCAGCAGCACGGCCAATCAGGTGGTTGTTACGGTCTTGGGCCAGTTCTCCATAATGGTGCCGACACAAACACAAACCATCACCGCCAACGTTACCGGCGCGACTGATGTGTCTGCCACTTTCGCCTGCACGTACACCACGACGCCCAACCCCACCACGGCGACCCCGAACCCCAAGCCATCCGCTTCCGCCTCGTGCGATAGTGCCAAGACCACCACCGGCGATCCTGCCGTTGGCGCTCTCTCCAACATCCAGAACACCAGCACCACGGTTGCCTCCACCGCCACGTTCACCGCGCCGAAGATCTTTCCGGATCAAGTTAAGCTCCCCAACGTGGCCGTGACCATCACGGCCACCTCCAACGCCGACAAGAGGAAGACCGGAACCTTCACCATTACTTTTGATTCCGGCATCCGCCTGCATTTAGTCCCTGCAACCGCGACCCTCGCGACCAATGCAACGCAGCTGTTTCTCGCGGAGGATCTAAATAACATTGTCATCCCGCCCGGCCAGCTTACTTGGGGCGTGACATTTGAAGTCACCGCCAAGACCAACAGCGCGGACTGCAGCACCGGGAGCAACACCTGCGGTTCGATCGATGCCACCGGACTTTATAAGGCTCCTGCAACCATTCCAACGGCGGCGCCGTCTTCCACTACGACCCCCGTTAATGCCGCAGGTATCGTCACAGTCTTCGCTTTCTCTAAAGTCGACAACGCGCGCATTGCGCAAGCGTCCGTCACCATTGTCACGGCTAGCAACATCACCTTCACTGGCATCTCACCATCGGTTGCCCCTCAGGGCGGCTTGCAACAGGATATTTTCCTCGCCGCCGCCGGCGCCGACTCGCAGACGGCCGTCGTTCTAACAGATTCGTCAGGCAACAAAACACCGATTGTGCCCTCATCAGGACAGCTCAAGGTGGTTTTCGCCGCTGGATCGACTTCTTCCTCTATCGGCGTGCGCGCTCGACTGAATTCTTCTCAGCTCGCCAAGGCGGATCACTACAACATTGGTATCACCAGCAGCAACACTTCAATCACCGTGACGGGCGGTCCGTTCCCACTGGACATTGTCCCGGTGCGCCCCACCATCGTCGGCGTCACACCTGGCAATGCTCAAGAGTCGACGCTAAACCAGACTAGCTCGGCGCCGTTGATTACGCTAGATGGCGGGTACTTTGGACCTTCGCCTATTCCGACGGTCGCAGTTCCCCTGTTCAATAATCTGAACAAGTTACTCTCCCCAAGCATAGTCACCGCAAGACGCATCACCGGTAACCTGCCAACTCCAAACGGATCCGGTCCCAATGCTGGTTTGTTCCCCCTCAGCGTGCAATTTTCGACCACCGCAACGGGGCCATTTCCTGTTCCTACGGCCACGACTGCCTATACCAACATCGCGGTTATCCCGGACTATGCAGCATCGAATAAACCCGGCACTCCTTCATTGATCACGCTTCCGGCGTCTTCGACGCCCAGTGCCATTGCCTTGGACCGCGTCTTGGGCTACGCCGTTGTTACCCTCGCTGGCCTGAATACGCCCGGCAGCAACAGCAATACACAGAACAACGTGCAATTCATCAGTCTAGCTACCGGGACTCCCGTCTTGGGGACGGCCGTCCCTTCCGGGGGCAATATCGCGACTGGCGTCGCCGTCGATGAGCACTTGCATGTTGCGGCGGTCGTGAATTATGCGAGTCGCTCCCTCTCTGTCCTCTCCATTCCAGCTGGCACGTTGTTGGCTACGGTGGATCTTAGCAACGTGATTCCACAGCCCGTCCCGCCCGATCCGACCTTCGTCGAGCCGTTTCCATACTCCGTGGGCATTGATCCTTTTACGGATCGCGCCTTGGTGGCGTTTGCTTCCACAAACGTGGGGCTCATCATCAATTTGGATCCCACTTTCGTCTTCAATTCCGATAAAACAATGCCGCCGCAGTGCATCCTGCCGGGACCGGCTTCAGCTCCGAACTATTGCCCCATCGGTTACGTTACTCTCGGTAGCGGAACGAATCCTCAGATTGCTTTTGAGCCTGGAGCTCGCCTGGCCTACGTTACTCCCGGCGGGGCGGGGCTTCTCTCTGCCGTCGACCTTTCCAATGCTTCTAAGGGTTCACTCGGCGTACCCATCACCAGCGCCACTCGCGCTTCCAACGTTGTCACCATTGCGACGTCCTCTGCTCACAATCTCAATTCCGGCAATCCAGGGACTGTTCTAATTAGCGGGCTGCCGGCAGGGGCCACCAACAAGACCAATTTCAACGGTTCTTTTTCCGTTGGCGCCGTTCTTGATTCCACGCACTTTCAGTATTTCCAGGCGGACAAAGACGACACAACCACTTGCACCGCCACGTGCCTTGCCAGCTCCGGAAATCCCTTTCTGACCTATACGATCTCGCCATCGATAGTCGGCATCGCCGTTAACCCCGTGACGCGGCAGCTTGTCCTCGCCGACCCCAACGTCACGAACAGTCAGATTACGTTTATCGATCCCCAGAGCGAGACCGTCGGTTCGATGACGCTTTTTGCGGGGGCCACGGGCCAGGTCAGCAGCGGTGCGCCAGAATTGGGAGCAACGACCACGGCGTTTCAGCCCTTCTCCAACACAGCCCTTTCCTTCAATCCGAAAGCGGGCCCACCGATAGGCCAAAACGCTACGGGCCAGGTTTCCCTTCTGGATCCTTCACTCTTGCAGCGGGCTGCGATTGTGAACACGAATCAGATTGGCGTTGCTACGGTCTGCGCGGCGAACTGCACTCCTCCGGCCACCCCGACAAATGTCACCATCGCCGGAGCCCTGGCAGTGGATTCCGCTAACAATCTGGCTTTGGTCGTCAATTCTGGGAACGACAACATTTCTGTCTTTCACCTTGGCACGATTAAATCCGTGCACATCGAAAGCGTGCAAACGCCTCCGATAGACGCTGGGAATACCAATATCGGTACACCGGCGAGCCTCAGCCCTGCCGTGAAAATAACGCTGGGCACGGCACCAACCGCGGTCAGCGGCGTGAAGATTCTTGGCACGGGCTTTGACTCCGGCTCGCAGGTATTTCTGGATGGCACGGCCTTTGCCTCGAGCACATTGGGCAATTTTACTTTTGTGGGCAGCAAGGAAATCGATGTGAGCATTCCGGTGTCCGTGCTCACCGCCGGCCCTCGCCACTACGCGCTCAGCGTTACCAACAGCTCGGGCGTCAACTCGAACGTCAGCGACTTTTTCGTCCTCGAGGAAATTCCTTTGCCGAACTGCGGCGTGACCTCCACCTCGACCGGCACGGGCGCGGCGCCGGGCGGCGTGGCCATCGACGAAGTCCATAGTCTCGCGGTTGTCACCAACACCGGTTCGGGCTGCAGTCAGGTTTCCGTCTTCAGCCTGAACCCGGCGAACATTTTCAATCAGCCCCTCAAGACCATCGCCACCGGTGCGACTCCCACAGGCGTGGCCGTTCTCCCCAGCCTCGCGTATCATGGGCAGCCCGCCGGGACCTCAGGCGTCGCCGTAGTCACCAACAATGGCTCAAACACCGTCTCCATCCTCGATCTGGTAAATGCCGTTCCCGTCCTGGACAATTCCACACCGCCGAAACCTATCGTCGTGAGCGTCGGCACCAATCCCAGCGGCGTGGCCATCGACCAGGAGACGAATCTCGCGGTTATCGCCAACACTGGTGATAACACGGCCAACACGATCGATCTGACGCCGCTGACCGCCAATCCCATCGGCACCCTTACACCTGGCCTTGTGTCCGTCGATCAAAATCCTATCGCCGTCGCCATTGACCCCGATCGAGGCACCAGCGGCCGCGGTCTCGCCGTCGTCACGTGTCAGTCTGCCGGCTCCACCAGCACCGGTTCTCTGGTTGGCGTCGACATCGGCTCGACCACTCCTACACGGGCTACCTCCGCCTCGACTTCTTTCCTCACCCCATCGCCGACGGGCATAGTATTTGATCCTTCGGTCTCCCCAGCGCTCTTTTACGCTGTCTCTACCCAGGGCAACGTGATCACCGCATTCAATCCGGACACCAGCCAGACCCAGACGATTAAGGTCGGCATCAATCCCAAAGCCATTGCTTACAATTTCCAGACCAGCACCATCCTGACGGTGAATTCAGTCGCCAATGTGACTTCGACGACAAATCCGGTTAGCAACACGATCTCGATTGTGGATTCGCAGACGTTCGCGACCAAGGCAACTCTGGGTATCGGCGGCTCTTCTAACTTTGCAGCGGCTATCCAGACCTTTACAAACCTGGCGGTTATCGCCGATCACGACAACAACCGGGTGCTCCTGTTCCCGTTGCCGAAATAGATCGTGGCCGGAGACCCCTTAATGCGGGAGCCGTCTTACAGTTTGGGCTGTCGAGACCATCATGCTTTGTGATTGCGGGAACGGAACGGCGTCGGCTATACTTTCAGGTTTCCAATACTCTCGGAGAGTCCGCAGGGAGTGGAATCAGTTTTAGGCCAAGCTGACTTGGCGCAGGTTCGCCCCGGTCTTTCCGTGGCGGACCACAACAAGGAGAAAAAAGTGAATTCTAGATTTATAGTTCGTACAGCCGCCCTGGCTGCCGCGTGCCTATTGGGCGCCGGAGCCATCTGGGCACAGTCGCCCCCCGCGGCCGGCTCGGCCGCAGGTGGCAAGGTCGGCGTCATCAGCATTCGCCAGGCCATCGTCACCACGGCGGAAGGAAAGCTGGCTTCCGCGGAGTTGCAGTCGCAGTTCGCCTCACGGCAAAACGAAATCGAGAATCTGAACAAGCAGATCAGTGATTTGCAGCAGCGTCTTACCAGCAGCGCCGGCAAGCTGAGCCAGGAAGAAGAAGGCCGCCTGCGGCAGCAGGGGCAGCGCCTCGCGCAGCGTCTCGAACGCATGAATACGGAATACCAGGAAGACGTGAACGCCGCGCAGGGCGACGTCATCGACCGCATCGGCCGCAAGATGGTGGACGTGCTGGACCGCTACGCCCGCGAAAACGGTTATGCCGTCGTGTTGGATTCCTCGGCGCAGAGTACTCCGATTCTCTACGCTTCCACGCAGATCGACGTCACACAAGACATCGTGCGTCTCTACGACCAGGCCTACCCGGTTAAGGCCGGCGCAGCCACGCCGGCGAAGCCGGCCGCGGCAAAACCCGCGCCGACGACGTCTCAGCCGCCTGCTTCCAAGCCCTAGCGAACATAGTCCCTCGCGGGATTCTGAACTTTGCCAAAACGCTCCTGACTCGTCAGGGGCGTTTTGCTTTCGACGCGTCCGCGCGGTCGCCCGACGTTTGCGCTATGCCCGCGTGTTCCGATGCCGGCGCTGTGCACGCGGAATGCGCCTCTGGCCCTTCGGTCAGGTTCTTGATGCGAACGGTCCTGTACCATTTCTCCGTTGCCTTCTTTTGCAGCACCGTCTTACTGTTGAGATGTATTGGTCTTCTCGCAGGAATATGCAATCCATACTCGGCAATCGCCACACCATACAAAATTCCTCGCCTCTCGAGGGATCGGATAGTTTCCGCGCGCAGCAAGCGGAATCCGGCCTGCGTCAAGTCGCGCGGCGCGAGTGGTGGCTTTGGTTCTCCGCACTTTTCGTCGCCACGCTTTCGGCAGCCGCCTTTGTGCTCACCTCGTTCCCGTCTTTATTCCGCCACAGCGAGCATTTCTACGAAGTCCGCCCTGACCAAGCCCGCTGGGCAGTTTTTAGCCTGCTTCTGCTTTTCAACGGCTGGATGCTCTATCGGCAATGGTCGTTCCGCCGGCAGAGAAAGCATTGGAGCGGGCAAAATGTTGCTGCGGACGCGGCCCCCGGCCAAATTGTCAGTTCCACCGGCGTGGATCCCGTCACGGGCCTGCACACGCGAGCTTTCATTGAGCAGCAGCTCGGGAAAGAGATTGCGCGGGCGCGGCGGCAAAATACGGCATTGAGCCTGGCCACGATTCATCTCGACGAGTTTACCGAGATGAGCAAACGCCACGGCCTATCGGCAATGGACGAGGCCTTGAAGGAGCTTGCGCGGCGTTTGAAGAAGGCCTGCCGCGGCTCCGATTTTGCAGCGCGGCTGGCCAGCGACGATTTCCTGCTGGTGCTGCCTGAATGCAACCTGGGCGAAGTGAAAACCGTCTTGAACCGGCTCGGCGCCATCGAAGTCGTGTGTTCCGGCCGCCGGATCAACCTAGCCTATACAACCGGATTTGTGGACTACCAGCCCGGCGATCTGCCGGCGGATCTGCTCAAGCGCGCCGCGCAACTTCTGCACCTTTACGAAAACGCCGCCAAAGAGAGCTTCTCCGCGACGCTGGCGCCGCATTAAGCAGCTGGTTAGCTCCTTGCGTCAGCGATTTCCGCACATCGCGAACGGAACCCTTCCGAAAATCGCTCTCACTGCTGAAAATCATTCTCACTTGCACTGAGCCTTCGGCAAGATCTCGAAGACAGCGAAGCCCGCTGAGACGCACAGGGCTTCTCAGCGGGCCAACCCCTCAAGACGCGAGACTCAGTCTTCGCTCCAGTCAGCTTCCAGCACTCGGATCAGCTTCCGGTCAACTTCCCGCCAGCCTGCCGCTAGGTTCCGGCTAGCTTCCGGCGGGGGACTGCAGCCACTTGATGGCTTTACGCCACGGAGCCGCTCTGCCGGTTTTCATCGGCGTGTTCAACCACGCGACGATGCCGTGCCCAGCGTTCGATAAGTGGCTCAAACCGTCTTCGATGGGCTGCGACTGATCGGCGGGAGGCACTTCCGAGGGCGTAAGCCAGTAGGGACTACCGGTTGCGAACGAACGCTCTGCAGCGCTACTTGCGGATTGCCGGTCGGGGACCGCGCCCGTTACCGACAGCTTTAGCAACGCGCCGACCTGCTCCTGGGACGCCCTGAGCGTTCTCAGGATTTTTCGCGCAAACCAGATACCGACGCATAGGAAGACAAACTCAGCAAAGAGGTTTCCTAGCTCGTACCAGTTGCCTTGTATCCATGTGGTGAATTCGTTCATAGCCTCACCTTGGGGACTGGGACAGCTTTAAGTTACCGCCCGGCTGCGGGCTAGGAAACTGGCAGGAAGGCCAGTAAATGGTCAGGCTGTTATCTGCCCTCGCGGCCCATTGGCCCCCTTGCGCCGCTTTCGTACTAACGCAGCCTAGGTACTCATGAACACCATTGCTCTGCGGCGCCGCTTGGGGGAGCGAAAAATCCGATAGTATGGGCTTTGGAGATGGGGTCTCCACGCCATGTTCAAGCGGCTTATGATTCTGGGGACCATAGGAATCGTATTCGTCCTGGGGGCGAACTATCTCCTGGTTTATGCGCTGAACCAGCAGGTGAAGCGAGAGCGTGAACGCCAGGGTGAGAGCTATTGGAGCGCTTACACTGCGATCGTGCAGTTCGGGCAACATCCTGATAGCGCGTCCGAACAGAAGGCAAAAGCCAAGTTGGACGAAGCCTCCCGAAAAGGCCTGAGCGAGGCTCGCGCGAAAATTCTCCAAAATTATTTTCAGGATCTTCAGCATTGCTACCAAGGCCAGCGCGATTCCTGCAAACAAGCCACCAGCGACATGAATCTCGCCATGCGAGCTCCCGCCGAGCGTCCTTAGGCTGTCAGCTAGCAAAGGTGTGCTCCTCTCCGCGAAGAACGATGCCGTGACCCGTGTTCCGTGGAAGACTGCACTGAAGGGGTTGACAGTCGACAGTTGAAGGTTGAAAGGGAAGAGACATTTTCCGAACCGGTTCGCGCCACTGAGAGATTGGATGAACTGTGAGGTTCGCATTCGGATATGCTGCGATACCCCCACCCCGGGTGTTTTGGGTAAAGAGTGCGCAATCGCCTGAAAACAAATGGGTTGAGTTTTTGATTGTGCCAAAGAGTGCGCAAGAGTATGAAAGGAAAAGGGATAGGTCTGAAGAACGTTGGACGTTTTGAACGGAAAGATCGGGGAAGTGGGTGTACCACCCCCCCATTACTGCATGGATGTGAAAAAAAACGGGTTGCAAAATGGGGTTCCGGTAAGTGCATGAAAAGAAAGAGGCGGGTTTTTCTGGGGAGAATATGAAGGTGAGACCCAAAACGGGAATGGGGGTGGCGGAGGAGGGAGGGAGTAGTTTGGCGGGGCTGCAGTCGAGAATTCACGACACACGCTACCATGGATTAGCTGACCTGTCAAATAGTATTTTAGTTCAACCATTAAGCAAACTCTGATTTTTGTTCGAAAGATTTTGCAAAGAGAAGAAAACAAAGGGGTAGAGTTCACTGTGCGCCGTGGATAAGGTTTGCGAGAGGATTTAGGACTGGAGCGACGTTCGAAACCGCAAGAATGGGGCACCCGCCCAAAGAGAACAATCCATCAGTTCTGTTTACGGCAAGGCTGGATTTGACGCCCGCAGAAACAGAGTAAGGTTGAAAGAGGGGCAGGCATCAAAAACCGCCCTCCGAGGTGCGTGCGCATGGTGCAGATTAAAGGATCCGCCATCAAAGAAACGATTAACCAGATCAAGTCCCGCGCCGGCGAGGAAGCCCTCCAGAAAATCCTAGGCCTTCTGGACGAAGAAACGCGAACGCTTTGCCAGAATGAAATCTTTTCCTCCACTTGGTACCCGTTGGATGCTTTCACGCGTTTCCTCGAAGTTGAGATCAGGGTGCTGGCGGACGGAAAGGAAGAAATGGTCACGCGCGGCTCTGAAGCGGTAATCGAAAGGCAGCTTCGTGGAATCTATAAGGCTTTTGTGAAACTTGGTTCCCCTGAATTCGTGATCAAACGAATCGCCGCCGTTCACGCAACCTACTTTCAGGGTGTTCCGATTGAGGTGCAGTTGCAGGGACATGGCAAAGCAGTGGTCAGATACACAGGATTTGAAAAGCAGCACCGTATCATGGGATTCGCGATTATGGGATTTTTCAAAAAAGCGCTGGAGATTTCAGGAGCCACGGACGTGGTCCTTTGCTTCACCGTACCGATCGAGGAGGGCAAGGCATTTTCCGAGCTGTCGATTTCCTGG
>Ga0307479_10007283_pt1 | contig 10194 bp, 12 predicted proteins | sample atmos_gasesECM4C_FD_203743 | JGI IMG/M metagenome (GOLD analysis project Ga0307479, IMG submission 203743) | Hardwood forest soil microbial communities from Morgan-Monroe State Forest, Indiana, United States - atmos_gasesECM4C_515 | ecosystem: Environmental > Terrestrial > Soil > Temperate...
GGTTTCGCGAACGGAATGCCGTTGAAACGATAGATCCCGTCCTTCGAGAAACCTGAAACGCGCCCGTAGGCCGTCTCAGTTTGCGCGATCACTGCCTGTTCCATGACTCTTCTCTCTTACGCACTTGACCTGATGCTCGCATCTGTCAGCGAAGGATTTACCATATCGCCGCCGCGCGCAATTCTGGCGAGCGGTTGAGAGGCGATGTCAAAAGGGAGGAATTCCGCTCGGGCATCTTCGATCAAGTGCCACAATGGTTAGCGTGAGAAAGCGTTCTGTTAACCGTGTCCGATTACCAAATCTCCATAAACACGGTTCTAAATCACGGTGTTATGGCGACCCCGCAGCTCGCGACCTTGCTGACTGACGTGCCGATCCCGGCGCTCGTCGAGGACGAGTCGTTTCATTTCGATGCCGATCTGAAGTTCGAGCGGGCCGAACTCAATCAGCTGCGCGAGATCTGGCGCGAGAAGAGCAAGGCCAGAGGTTGTGCGAAACGAGCGGACTTCGACGCGCGTACGCTGAAGCCCTATCTCAGGAACATGCTCATTCTCGATGTCGTCGAGCAGGAAGACGAAACGCGGCGCTATCGCTACCGCTATATGGGTTCATCGATCGTCGAAGTGTTCGGCGAACAAACTCGTCGCTTTGTCGATTCCGCCGAACAAAATCGCACGTTGGACCGCCGGACATGATCTCATCGTGTTAAGCGGCCGAGCCCTGAGGCTTGTCGTCAACTACACGTCGCCGCAGATCAACTATCTCGGCAGCGAAGGACTCTTCTTCCCCCTGGTGGATGACAACGACCGGGTCATCCAGATCATGGGTTTCAACTACATGAAGCCGCGCCGCATCTGACTTCGCTCGCGCTAGGCACAAAAGGAAATGGCCCGCAACCGCGGGCCATGATGAGCACCCCCGTTTATGTCAGGCCGCGATGCTGACGCCTTCGAGCTCGAGCACCGGCACGCGCACGCCATTGCCGAACATCTTGCGTACCATATCAAGCGTCGTCTGCGTGACGCTGATCTCCATTGCACCCATGGCCTGCCCGAAGACTTCCTTGCCGTAACCGAGCGGCCGGCATTCCCAGCCAAGCGCGAGAAGGCGCGACAAATATTCCATGTGCGAAACCAGTGTGAGGCGCGTGGCACCGTAGAGCAACGCGAACTCGATCAGCGCAATCGACATATGGCGACGGGCTGTCCGCGCGTCCTCCTTCAAATCCGGTGCAGTGCAGATGCGGCTGACTTCCCAGATATCCTCACCGCGCGGGAGTTCACCGTCGCAAAGCTGAGGGAAAACGTCCGACAGCAGATGCGGTCCCGACGTCGGAAGGAGGCGCATGGAAGAGATATGTTTGCTGCCTTCTCGATTGGTGGCGACTAGATACACCGCATCGTCGTTGTCGAACTGATCCTTTTCGTAGATTCCATCCACGACAGGCACATCCCACTTCAGCTTATCGACGAACGTCGTCTTGCGGTCGCGGAACATGGAATCGAGCAGCGGCGCAAAGCGATGCTTGTTGGCTGCGGAAATTACTTTGACCACTGACTCAGCCCCCTCGTGCGATTCGATCGACAGCAATTAAGAGATAATCTTCAGACTTCCTTTACCATAGCGATTCGCGCGAGTCTGGTAAATGACGGGGACATTACGGATTGGTGGTTACGAAGATTAACGAGCGGAATTAGGAATTCTTACCGCAGCCAGTCACAAACGTTCGAACACGGCGCGCGCAAGGCTGATGCGGTGACGTTTGAATCCGACGATCGATCGCCGCAGATAAGCCTCGTAGAACGCAAATTTCTCCTCGTCGACGATATGCGGGGTCTGAAGGCGGGCGCGTCTGAGCCGCATCAGCCACTCTCGAAGCGTTCGCGCGTAGTCGTCTTCGTTGCTCTCGACGTAGATCGTGCGGAAGTGACGACGCGAGGCATCGAACACTTCGTCCAAGTATGGAAGATCGGATTCCGGAAAGATATCGCTCGGCACGATATCGTTCGCCCGGTCACGCTCGACCGTCTGCCAGAAAATCGTCTGCAGCGACAGACGGCCACCCGGTCGAAGAAACGAACCACAGCGCTCGAAAAACTGACGGTAGATCGCGATTTTCGAGTCGCGATCCAGTCCGGGCTTTACGAAATGCTCGAAGGCACCGATCGAAATCACCGCGTCGACTTGTTTATCGAGCGCGAGAGTCTCATAGCTCTGAAGATGCGCCTTCACGCGCGAGAGGCCCTGGGCGCGCACATACCGATATTGCTCGTCGCTGAGCGTGACGCCGGTCGCCTGGGCAACGTCGAAAATGGAAACCGCGCGCCGCAACAGGCCGCCCCAACCGCAGCCGATATCGAGAATCGACTTTCCGGCGCCAGCGCGGACGGCGTTCAAGTGAAAGTCGAGCTTCGCTGTCTGCGCGCGCTCGAGCGTCTCGAGAGGCGGCGCATCGCCCAGGCGATCGCTCCACCGCGCGGCACTGTAGACGAGCTCGTCGCCCAGCCATGTGCGAAAGAACTCTGTGCCGATATCGTAATGAAACTGGATTGCTTCCGCCGACGCACCGGCCGGCTCAGCCAGTTGAAATGCTTCCCGCTTACCCACGCGCCCCACCAAGCCCATGCTCGCCCGCACAACTCATACTTCCTAACGAAGTATTAAGGAATTGCACGCGCCAGTTTGTAGCTTGGTAGAATTACGGAGTGCCGGAAGATGCGCGAAACATTTGCTGCACGAATGATAAATGCCGGACTATGGATTGTGCGCGTGGACTCCGCGCTGCCCACATATTCGCGACTTCGGCGTTTACATAGTCTGCGCGTTAACGAATTTCGCGCGCACAACAGCCACCGAGTGTTGCGCAAAAGACTCAGCTTTCGCCGCTTCGCGAGCGAGGAGCTACGCGCTCGCGACGTTAAACCCGGCGCGCGGGAAGTGGACGGCGACATCACCCACTTTTGAATCGGTGCGCCGGATCGCGATTTCGTGCGCATTGGAGAAGACGATCTCGCCCGCGATGGGATCGCGCCCGTAATCGTCGGCCGAGACCGTGACCTTGTCACCCGCTTTTCGGCCGTTGGGATCGTGGGGATCGGTCGACGCCTTGGCCTCGGGGCTCGCACGTCTTGCGATCTCGAGCGCTTCCTTCGCATCCATCGCCGTCACGGTGCCGTGACCGATGTCGCGAAGGCGCGTGTACCAGGCCGAGAGCTTGGGAAACTCTTCCAGAAACGTTTTCGCAACCGGGGCAAGCGCGCTCTTCAGGAACCAGACATTCATCATCGCGTGCACGTCGGCGAGCGTCGGCTCAGCCCCTTGCAGGAACGCGCGCCCATCGGCGAGTTGTTCGGCGATGAAGGCGAGATGAGCGCGGAACTGGTCACGCGCGAAAGGAGCGGCGGCCTTCAGCGCTTCCGTCGAGAAGGTGCCGCCGCTCATGGCCGCGCGGTCCTTCTTGAAGGCTTCGGGCACCATGTCGCCGATCTCGCCGAAAATGATGGCGACCGTCGGCATGAAGAAAAGACGATCCGCCCAGAAACCGAGGCCATAGGGCAGACCCTTTCCGTGCGGGAGAATGGAGGGCTCCGGAAAACGCCGCTCGAGCGCGCGCGCAATGACCTGCGTATCGCAGAAGATGTCGGCGCCCATCTGCATCACAGGGGTCTTGCGATAACCGCCGGTGAGCGGGAGGAGGTCGGGCTTCGGCATCATGTTGGGGATCTCGACCGAGCGCCAGGAAAGCTTCTTGATCCCGAAGATGAGCCTGATCTTTTCGGAGAAAGGCGACGTCGGATAGTGATGAAAGATGATCTCATGGGCCATGTCGGTGTCTCCCGGCTAAATTTGAACGCAGAGGACGCAGGCGGACTCGCAGTGTACGCGGTGAATATTCCTGGCGCGCTTTGCGCGCCAAATTCGCCCCAGCGACCACTGCGAGTCCTCTGCGTCCCCCGCGTTAAAAGGATGCCTCAACGAAGTCAGCTCAGTTCGTTCGAGAAGCGGATGTTGTTGGCTTTCAGGCCTTCGAGCACGACGTCGAGTCCGCCGGAGCGGATCATCCATTCGAGACGGTGATCGCGGTATTCGCGCTTGAACATGCCGCTTTGGACGGCGCCGGCGACCTGACCCATGCCCTTGATGGATTCCGCGGCTGCGTGGGCCGCCTTCTGCACCGAAGCCCGCGCATTGGCGCGCTTGAGCCACTGGCCGAGCGGCGACGACTCGTCAGGCCCGATGCCTTGTCCGCGCGCGCCATTGAGATAGGGCACGACGGAGAGATCTCCCCAGCCGAACGTCTTGCCCCCGAACCATTCGTGGCTGCCGAGCTGGCGCGTCAGCCAGGTGTAGAGACCGCGCGCCTGGGCCGATGCATGCGCCTCGATCGTGCGCGCGCGTTCGCCCTCGGCGCGCTTGAACCAGCGCAACTCGCCCAGGCCCCAATTGATGGGCTCGAAATGCGTGTCCATCACCTCTTCTATGGTGCGCGCCTTTGCCCGCTCGGCGGGCTCGGGAGGAAGAAGTGCCGGCTTCGGCCACTTGTCTTCGATGTATTCGAGAATGATCGTGGAATCGAAGAGCTTGACGGTGCCGTCGATCAGCGCCGGCACCTCGCCGCGCGGATTGGCTTTGAGAAATTCGTGGTCGGGCTGACCCGAGCCGATCGCAGCCGGCATTTTGGTCTCGTAAGGAACGCTCTTCTCGTCGAGCGCGATTTTGACCTTCTGCGCGTAGGGCGACAGCGGATGCTCGTAAACAATCAGGCTCATTCTCTATCCTTTCAAATCGGTGCGATGAATTTCAGCCCGAAGGCCGAAAAAAGGAAATTCACGCAGAGACGCAGAGCCGCAGAGGACTGGTGCCGATGCTTGGGCAGCTCGCACAGGCTTCCAAGTTTGATTGGCGCGCCTTTGGCGCGCCGGTTCAATCTTACGGACAGACGGGAGGTTGGAATTCGCACCGCGTTCTCTGCGTCTCTGTGCCTCTGCGTGAACCCTTTCTTTTGCGTCCTTTGCGCAACCTTTGCGTCCTTTGCGTTGAATTTCATTGCCGATCTTTCCACAATTGGGCCATCCAGCCGAAGAGCGTTGCGGGGTCTGACGGCGTATCGGTGCTCCCGAACTCGCGGTAGAGCGTGGCGACGTTGACGGCGATGCGTTCGGAATCGCCCCAGCGTTCGTAGTCGTCGAGCGCGATCGACCGCGCGGCTTCGAAGGCGGGAAGGCCCGCATCGAAGCGCTTGCGCGCCTCATCGCGAATGTAGGCGAGATAACCGCGAACCCGCGCCACGCCTTGCTTGTCCGTAACCGGACCATGTCCCGGAACGACGGCATCGACGTCCATCGCTTCGATCGTCTCGCAGGCCTGGATCCAGTTGCCGACGGGTCCGGCCCACATCACCGGCGTGCCGTCGACGAAAAGAATGTCGCCGGTAAAGAGCAGGCGATCGCCAGGCACATAGGCAAGCGCGTCGCCGCCGGTATGCGCCGGGCCGACCTCGATCAGCTCGACGTCTTTGCGGCCGACCTTGCGGACAAGCCGGCCGTGAAATGTCGTGTCGGGATGTCGCGTCTCGACGCCGTCGAAATCGAAGCGGCCGAAACAATGGGTGAGATATTCGCCGACGGTGCCGAGACCGGGCGCGGCCTTCATGAATTGCGCGAGACCGCGCGGCGTCTCACGGCGCATCTCTTCGCTGGCGCGCTCGGTGGCGATGATCTCTGCCCCTTCGATGAGGGCGTTGCCGTAACAGTGGTCGCCATTGTGATGCGTGTTGACGAGCATTCCGATCGGAGCATCGGAAACCTTGTGCAGCGCATCCAGCATCGCGCGCGTGTGCGGAAAGTCGAACAGCGTGTCGACGAGCAGGGCCTCGCCGCTGTCGGTGACGAGGCCCGCATTCGAAAGCCCCCAGCCGCCGTCGGGCTGCAGATAGGCGAAAGCGCCATTGCCGAGGTCGGCAACACCGGCTTCGTAACGGGCCTTCGGGAAGGTCAGAACACTCATTGTTGCCTCAAGAAATGTTCACCACGGAGACACCGAGGAATCTCTCTGCGCGAAGCGCTAGACAAAATTCACCAACGAGGCGGCGAGACAGCGAGAAAATGCGCGATCTCGATGCCTCGTTGTCCCGCTGGTGTGCCCTTCTTTGCGTCAGACAAATTGTTGGCGCTTCGCGCCGAAGATGGGACCTCGGTGGTACTCCGCGTCTCCGTGTTGAATCTTGGTTCATAGTCCGGACAGGCCTCCGTCGACGGCGAGAACCTGACCGGTGATGTAGGCGCTCTCGTCGGAGATGAGGAAGAGCGTCGCGTACGCGGTTTCCCAGCCCGTTCCCTGGCGATTGAGGGGAACGTTCGTTGTCGCGCGGTTCGGGCGTCCGCGCGTCGCGAGCCGCCCGATCGATGTATCCATCAGTCCCGGTGCCACGACATTGGCCCGGATGCAGCGTCGCGCGCCTTCGAACGCGACATGCCGGCACAACCCGAACAGCGCGGACTTCGAGGAATCGTAGGCGGGAAGACGGCTGCCCGCCGAGAGGCCGGCGACCGAAGAGATGAAGACGATCGAAGATCCGTCGGCCAGAAGCGGCAACGCCGCCTTCACCGTGAGCATGTGGCTCGTCAGGTTCACGGCAAAGACGCGGTCCCAGCTTTCCTTCGTCGTTCCTTCAAGCCACCGACCGCCGGCGCCGATGCCGACATTGAGGACGATGCCGTCGAGTCCGCCGAGCCCTTCGGCCGCCTCCTGCACCATGCGCAGAATGTCGGCTTCTTTTGCGACATCCGCCTCGATGACAAACGCATGCGTTTTTTCGATCCGGGCAGCGGTGTCTTCCGCGCTCTTGCGAATGCGATCCGCAACGGCAACATGGGCGCCTTCGCGCGCAAAGAGGACGGAAATCGCGCGGCCGTTTCCGATCGGCGTGTCCGCTTCTCCAATGTCCTGTTGTCCGCCGCCGACGACCAGCACGCGACGGCCCTGAAGCCGTCCGCGCCCTGGCGCGGAGCCCGCACTCTCGCGCGGCAAATGGACTATGCGCTCGCTCATAAGCTTCAATCCTCTTGACCGATTAGGGCGCGGCTGCTTGACCTAAAGCAAGTGCGAATGAGGGATCAAACGTGATCGAGGCGGTCATCTGGGACTTCGGCGGCGTCTTCACCACCTCGCCATTCGAAGCCTTCGCCCGCTACGAGCTCGAGAAGGGGCTGCCGAAAGACTTCATCCGTACGATCAACGCGACAAACCATGAAAACAATGCCTGGGCACGCTTCGAGCGCGCGGAACTGGACATCGGCGGCTTCGACGAGGCTTTCGCAGCGGAAGCCAGGGCGCGCGGCTATCACGTGCCGGGCGCCGATGTGCTGCCGCTGCTAGCTGGAGATTTCCGCCCCGAAGTGATCGAGGCGTTGCGCCGCGTGAAAGGTTCGCTCAAGACAGGCTGCATCACCAACAACATGCCGTCGAACGCGGCCGGCGGAGCGGCCTCGGGACGCACCATCTATTCGCGCGAAATCATGGAGCTCTTCGACGTGGTGATCGAGTCGTCGAAGGTCGGCATTCGCAAGCCCGATCCGCGCATTTACAAGATGATGTGCGAGGCGCTGGCCGTCGAACCGTCGGCGTGCGTTTATCTCGACGATCTCGGGGTCAATCTGAAACCCGCCCGCGCGATCGGCATGACCACGATCAAGGTCGAGAGCGGACCGCAGGCGATCGCCGAACTCGAGGCGGCCACCGGCCTGAAGCTCAGCTGAAATTCAACGCGAAGGACGCAAAGGTTACGCGAAGGTCGCGAAGAAGAATTTCACGAGAGGCGCAGAGCCGCAGAGGCTCCGCCACGAGCCTATCCGGCCATACGGTTCGCGGAGTTGAATCGGCGCGCCGAAGGCGCGCCAGATAAATTTGGACACGTGCCGAGGTCCAAGCGTCGTGCGGTTTCTCTGCGGCTCTGCGTGAATCCTCACGCCCATTCTTTTGGGACGGGGGTCGCGCGCTGGTTCATCAGCAACTTGGTGCGGCGTTCCTTTTCTTCGTCGGTGAGCTTTGAGGCGTCCTCCTGGTACTCGGCGCCTGCCGCCATCGCTTTCTTCACGGCCGGCCGCGCTTCCATCGCTTCCATCCAGCGCTTCACGTTCGGGAACTCGTCGAGATTGATCTGCCGTAGCTTGTAGCCCGCCGCCCAAGGGTAACAGATCATGTCGGCGATCGTGTATTCGCCGGCGGCCAGCCATTCCTTCTTGTGGAGGCCCAGGTTCATCACGCCATAGAGGCGGTGCACTTCGTCGCTGAAACGCTTGATCGCGTAAGCCTGATCGCCGTTCTTCGGATTCTGCGAGGCGCGGAAGAAGTGGCCCTGCTCGCCGAACTTCGGTCCCTGATTGGCCATCTGCCACATCAGCCATTGGACGACGTCGTATTTCTTGCGCTGCTCCTGGGGAAAGAAGCGTCCTTCCTTCTCGGCGACGTACATCATGATCGCGGCCGATTCGAAAATCGCGATGGGCTCACCGCCGCCCTTGGGCTTGGTATCGATCAGCGCGGGCATCCGGTTGTTGGGCGAGAATTTCAGAAAGTTCGGATCGAACTGATCGCCGCGTCCGATGTTGGTCGGCTTGATCTCGTAAGGGACCCCAAGCTCTTCGAGCAGGACCGTGACCTTCTTGCCGTTGGGCGTAGGCCAGTAATAGACCTCGAGCATCGCGTTTCTCCTTCCGGTTATCTGAAGGGAGCGTAATGCGAAGCGTCCGATGTGGCGAGTATGCTCTTAACGCAGGGGCCGCGGAGGATTCGCAGGGGACGCAGAGAAAAGTTTCAACACAGAGCCACAGAGAGCACCGAGAAGCCGTACGACGCTTCCTGAAACGTGGCGCGTGCCCAATCTGACTGGCGCGCCAAAGGCGCGCCGATTCAAAACATTAATCAACTGCCGGGCTGGAAGAAGTCACCCATGTGCTCGGTGCCTCCGTGTTGAATTCCTTTTCCTGCGCCCCCTGCGGATTCCCTGCGCTCCCTGCGTTTGAAATCAGCCTTCGAGTTCGCCACGCCGGATTTTGGGTTCCATTTCCGGAAGGAACAGAGCGAGCACGCCGAAGAAAGGCAGGAAGGCGCAAACGCGGTAAACGAACTCGATACTGGTGTGATCGGCGAGGCCCCCCAGTGCCGCGGCACCAAGACCGCCCATGCCAAAAGCGAACCCGAAGAACATCCCGGAAATCATGCCAACTTTTCCGGGCACGATCTCCTGTCCGTAGACCACTATCGTGGAGAACGTCGAGGCCATGATCGTCGCGATCACCACGCTGAGGACGCTCGTCCAGTAGAGGTCGGCAAAGGGAAGAAGCATCGTGAAGGGTAGGGGACCGAGCGTCGAGACGATGATCACACGCCTGCGCCCGATGCGATCGCCGATCGGACCACCGATGAACGTGCCGAAAGCGACTGCCGCCAGAAACAGGAAAAGGTGAAGCTGCGCCGCGCGTACCGACAAACCGAAATGATGGATGAGATAGAAGGTGTAGTAGCTCGTGATGCTGGTCAGATAGAAGTATTTCGAGAAGATCAGGAGGAGCAGGATCGAGATCGAGCCCGCGATGCGCGAGGCCGGCAGCGGCACGGTTGGCAGGTGGTGCGCCGCAGCTTGCATGCGCGTCAGGCCGTGCTCCTTGTACCAGACGCCGACATTCCAGAGCACGAAGATCGCGAGCAGTGCGACGAGGCAATACCAGCCGACGCTTCGCTGGCCGTATGTCAGGACAATGAAGGCTGCGGTCAAAGGACCGAGCGCCGACCCGATATTGCCGCCCACCTGGAAGAGCGACTGCGCAAGGCCATGGCGCCCGCCCGAGGCCATCCGTGCCACGCGCGAGGATTCGGGGTGGAAGACGGAAGAGCCGAGTCCGATCAGCGCCGCGGAGGCCAGCAAGACTCCATAGCTGCGTGCGAGCGACAGCACGATGAGGCCGATCAGGGTAAAGACCATGCCGGAGGGAAGCGAATAAGGCATCGGACGGCGGTCGGCGATCAGACCCACGACCGGCTGCAGAAGCGAGGCAGTGAGCTGAAAGGCGAGCGTCACGAAGCCGACCTGCGCGAAGCTCAAATGGAACGCGGTCTTGAGTGTCGGATAGATGGCAGGCAAGAGCGCCTGCATCATGTCGTTCAGGAGATGGCAGAAGCTGATCGCCAGCAAGA
>Ga0307479_10007284_pt1 | contig 10193 bp, 9 predicted proteins | sample atmos_gasesECM4C_FD_203743 | JGI IMG/M metagenome (GOLD analysis project Ga0307479, IMG submission 203743) | Hardwood forest soil microbial communities from Morgan-Monroe State Forest, Indiana, United States - atmos_gasesECM4C_515 | ecosystem: Environmental > Terrestrial > Soil > Temperate...
GAAGAAATTCGAGACGCAGAAGGCGTGGGCCCTCCCCGCGAAGTGCTCGGGACAAATCCTCGAGCAGGCCGAATGGCTTTCCTTCGGTGCCCAACAAGATGTCGCCAGGCAGGAGCGAAGCGCGTGCCGCCGGGCTGCCCGGCTCGACTTCGAGCACCACAAGGCCGAACACTTTTGCAGCGCGATAGCCGGACCTGGGGACTTCTACGGGATAGAGCGTCACGCCGAGCCAACCATCGCTCCCCTCACCATGGGGATGCGCGCCGGAAACAAAATCACTAACGGCGTTGCTGGGGATCGCAAGGGCCAGGCGACCGGCGACCATGGTGTTAATTCCGATCACGCGGCCGGCGGCGTCGGCGAGCGGACCGCCAGAATTTCCGGGAGCGAGACGCACGCTTGCTTGCACCCAGGATTGCGGCCCGAGACCAGGAAGCGGTCCAACGCTGTGAATCACTCCGGTAGTGAGTGCTCCCACAAAGCCCAGAGGGTTGCCGATGGCGATCGCAAGCTCGCCGGGCCGCACGCGCGAAGAATCAGCAGCAGATGCGGCCGGCAGATTCTTCGCATTGACGCGGAGCGTCGCGATATCGCTAACGGGGTCGGAGGACAACACGGTCGCGTCGAGCTCGCGAGCGTCCCAGAGTTGCACACGGAGTTGTGCGCGACGCGCGACGTGTGCGTTGGTGACGATCACGCCGTCGCTCGACCAGATTACTCCAGAGCCGTTGCCACGCGGCCCCGCGTGGACCAGAACGGTGGAGCGGCGGAGACTTTCCGCGATTTCGCCGAAGCCGCTGATGGCCATTCTATTCGCGCCCTCCGTGTGTCCGTTCCCCGACCATCACGCTCGCCTCCTGAAGAGCGCCGCCACGGACGAAGCCGAGTGACAACTGCTTACCGATCGTCGCGCCTTGGAGCTGCGAATGGATATCTTCGAGGCGTGCGATCGGCTGGCCAGAAAGAGAGACGATGATGTCACCGATGACCAAGCCCGCTTTGTGCGCCGGGCCGTCGGGTTCTACTTCCAAGACGATCGCCGCGGTTTTTACGTCGCGATGCAAGGATTGCCGCAGTGTGTCGGGCAGGCGAACGGGTTGCAATCCAACACCGAGATAGCCTCGCGGAATACGGCCCTTTTGCAAGAGCGTGTCGACGACCGCGTTAACCGTAGATGTGGGAACAGCGATCGCACCGAAACGCGCGAACCGCGGAGTCGCGATGCCGAAGACTCGGCCATGTGCGTCAACCGCCGCTCCACCGGACGCGGTTGGCTGGATCGCGACATCCAGGCGAATGTAGGGTGCGAGCGATATGCCAGTGTAGGTCTTGCGTTCAGGGGCGACCAGGCTGACCACACCGAGCGCGGCCACTGGCCCGCTGGCGCGCGTGCGGCCCACGATCAGCGTGAGTGCGCCAGGCTTAATCTGTGCGGCGTCGCCAAATTCATTTACGGATGTCGTGGCCTCGGCGCACTTTAGAACAGCGAGATCGGTGGACGGATCGCGGCCAGCGAGTGTCGCCTGGACTATGCGGCCGCCTGCAAGTGTGACGTGAATTTCTTCGTCGCGGCGGAGCACGTGTTCCGAAGTGACCACAATGCCCGGTCGCCAAATGACGCCGCTGGACGAGCCGCGCGCTTCGGCATGGACGGCAACGGCGTTCGCTGCCGCGCGATCGGTGGCTTGCGCCAGCGCGTCTGAGAGTTCAACGAGTTGAGTAGACATGTACAACCTCCATGAACAAGATGCCAAAGTCGAGGAGGTGTCTACATCCGCCGATTGGCTAGGTCCGAACCTGGAGGAATGGGGAGGTTTTGCACGACAAGCCCATCAACATGCAGTCGTGAAGGCCGTCAAGATCCATGCATATTGGTTCGCGCCTCAGCAGCTAAGTGGCGCAAACGCACGAATGTAGCGGCCGATCTTTAGATCGGCCCACGATCGACTGCTGAGTCAATGGGTCTACGAATCTCGCTCGCGGTCGGGAGCTACGGAGCTGTGCTTTCCATCAGTTCGAGGCGGTTGCCGAAGGGGTCGAAGATGTGCACGCGGCGAAAATTATTGAAACAGTGTCGGGTTTTGTCGCGAGACCAGCGCCTTCGCAGGCGGCGAGGATGTCATCTAGATCATCGACAACTAGTGCGGGATGCGCACGCTTTGCAGGGTGAAAGTCGGCCTCAATTCCAAGATGAAGGTTCACCGGGCCTGAGGTGAACCAGATGCTGTTGCGTCCTGCCGTTTCAGCCGGCTTTGCGACTTCCGTCAGGCCGAGGATTCCGCCGTAGAACTCGCGTGCGCGCGCCTCACCACCTACAGGAATGGCGATCTGAACGTGATCGAGGTTAAGGATTGGCATACCTTGCTGGCTGTTCCACAGGTCCGCCCCCAGCCCAAGGCGACACGCAAAAATAGCTGCCGTGCTGGCCCGAGGCGAGAAACATCAGCGCCGCGAGCAGAAACAGCAGGAGGATGTTTCTCGAACGTGCGCTCACTTTACGCTCCCTGCTGTGGGCGTCGAGGGTGAATCTTTCTGATCGTCGCACGAAGACGGCGCCGAGCCTCGCGGATCTCGTATTGTAATTGCAAGTTCATCCAGAATTCCTCAGTTCGGTCGAATCAGATTCGGAGGGAATCTCCTGGATTTCCCGGCCAACCAAAGCTAGCGCGTCCCAGAATCCCGGCAGCTCCTGATCACAAAGTTAGTTTAACGCCTACCGTTAAATAAGGCGAAGTCGCGAAGATGCTACGGCAAGTAAGGCATGGCTTCGGTAGACTCGACGAATTTTTTCAGGGCGGCCATCACTTCTTCGCGCGTAAACAGCTCGCAGAAGAGATCGATCTCGCGGCGAAGTTCTTCGTGCGGCATAGGCTTGATGAATTTCTTGGCGGTCGCGCGGGTTACCGAGTCAAATTTTGTGATTTGCGAGGAGGTGGCGCGAGCGATTTTTAGGGCTTCACCTTCGGCGGCGAGTTGGGTGACCAGGCCGATGGCGTGCGCGCGTGTGGCGTTGACGCTGCGGCCAGTTAGCAGCAGGTCGCGGACGAACGCGTTCCCTAGATCGCGCTTGAGGCGCGGGATGCCGCCGAAGCCGGGGATGAGCCCGAGGCGAAGCTCGGGGAACGCGAAGCGCGCCATCTTATCGGCGACGATAATGTCGCAGGCCAGCGCGAGTTCCAATCCGCCGCCAAAGCAGACGCCGTGAACCGCCGCGATGGTCACGAACGGTGTGGCGTCGATGGCGTTCAGGACGGCGTGAATGCGTTCGAGGAACTGGCGGACGCCCGCGAGGCGCGCGGTGGCGGAAAGTGGAGCGGCGGCGTTGTAGAGTTCGCGCAAATCCGCGCCGGCGGAGAAACCGTGTTTGCGAGTGCTGGTGATGACGCACGCGGACGTTTCCGGAGCGAGTGCGGGAAAGGCGGCGACGAATTTTTCGAGCTCCGAGAGCATGGCTGTGCCTATTTCATTGGCCGGTTCACGGTCGAGGGTTAGCTCGAGGACCGAGTCGCGCAAGTCCCATCGCAGAGTTTTGCCGGTGAACGATTTCATTTTCGAGAGAGCACACTTAGCCTTGAGAGCGAGCTTCGCCGCAGGATGAAACGAAAGCAGCCAAGCTTACTACACTCCGAACTTTGGCCTAGCGATTCGCGAATACTCTTGGTCCGAGTGTGGAAACCCCTTTCCTTCTTTTGCATAAGTGTTCATTCTAAATGGCTTAGGTCTTCAGGAGGAGCCGCTCAAATTGTGCAGAGGATTCCGGCCACGCGCTGGGCTTGGGTAATCGTCCCAGAACGGCCAAGTGGCGTTGTCGGCCCGGGCAAGCTTGGGGTGGGAGTCGAAAGACCATGCAAGTTTGCGTCCTGGTGTGGCCGAGCGATGGGTTACGTGAAGATGCCGACGATTGAAGCAGAGATAAGGTTGGCCATGGTGCCCGCTAGCATGGCGCGGACGCCGAATTTGGCTAGTTGATCGCGCTGTTCGGGGGCGAGTGCGCCGATGCCGCCGATCTGGATGCCGATGGAGCTGAAATTAGCGAAGCCGCAAAGGGCGAACGTGGCGATGGTGAAGCTGCGGGGGTCGAGCGAGCCCTTCATGGTGCCGAGTTGGGCAAAGGCGACGAATTCGTTCAGTACCATGCGGGTGCCCAGCAGATTGCCGATGGTGCTCGCCTCACGCCAGGGAATGCCGATCAGCCAGGCAACGGGAGAAAAAAGCCAACCGAGAACTTCCTGCAAACTGTAGGGAAACCAACTGATGTGAATGTGCACCCAGCCCATCATGGCATTGAGCAGGGCGAGCAAGGCCAGAAAAACGATGAGCATGGCGCCGACGTTAAGGGCGAGATGCAGGCCGTCGATGGTGCCGCGGGCGATGGCGCCGAGGACGTTAGATTCCTTTTCGGTGGCGGGCATTTGCACGCGGCCCGCGGTGAGTGGCTCCTCGGTTTCGGGGACGAGCATCTTGGCCATCAGGAGAGTGCCGGGAGCGGTCATGATCACCGCGGTGAGCAAGCTCTTGGCGTCCGCCCCACCGACGCGGATGTAGGCGGCCATCATGCCGCCGGAAATGTGAGCCATGCCGCTGGTCATTACCGTCATGAGTTCGGATTTGGTGAGCTTTGGGAGAAATGGGCGGATGGTGAGCGGCGCTTCGGTCTGGCCCATGAAGATGCTGGCGGCCACGTTGAGCGATTCTGCGCCGCTGGCGCCCATGATTACCGTCATTACCCAGGCGGCCGCGCGAATGACGATTTGCATCACGCCGATGTGGTAGAGGACTGCGAAAAAGGCGGCGATAAAAATAATTGTAGGCAGAACCTGAAAAGCGAAAATCAAGCCGAGGGAAGAGTCGGCTTTGCCGATTTCTCCGAAGACAAAACTTGACCCGACGTAGGAAAAGTCGAGGAGGTGCTTCGCGGCGTTACCCAGAGTCCCGAACAGGACTTGGCCCGCAGGAACGCGGAGAACGAAGAGTCCAAGCGCGAGCTGCAGGCCGAGACCCCAGGCGATCGTTTTCAGTCTAATGGCGCGGCGATTGGTGGAGAAGAGATAGGCCATGCCGAGGATTGCGGCGATGCCGAGCACGCCGGTTAAACGTCCCATACGGGTTGCCTCTTTCTTTCCTTCCTGCCGTCAAACCGTTTCTGCACTTATCGTGTTTGCTAAACACAGATGGTTGAGGTCCTTCGGCGATCCTCATCGGATCGCCTCAGGATGACAATCGCAAATACGTTTACGCGCCCAAAATACGACGGATCAACAGGGGCTTTTCCCGTGGCGCTTCGGCTGAGATTCCATAGGCTGCAGCGATCATCAATTTGGCTTCGGCTAGCCGGGTTTCGGCATTGTAGTGGATGGTGGCCAGCGGCTCGCCTTTTTTGATGGGTTCGCCGATGCGTTTGTGAAAGGTCAGGGCGACGGCGGGGTCGATGGCGTCGTCTTTTTTCCCTCGGCCACCGCCGAGCATGGCGAGTGCCGTGCCGAATTGTTCGCAGTTTGTGCCGCTGATGTAGCCGTCAATCTCGCTGAGGATAAAGAGGTGCGATCGTGCTTGCGGCAGGCGCTGTGGTTCGTCGATCACACGCTCGTCGCCACCTTGCAGCTTAATTCCTTGCTTGAATTTTTCGCGGGCCTGGCCGTTCGCGATCATCGTTTGCGCGAGGCGGCGACCATCCTCGAGCGATTTGGTGCGTTCGCCAAGATAAAACATCCACGCGGAGAGCTCGATGCTTAGGTCGCGAAGATCGGCGGGGCCCCCGCCGTTCAACACATCGATGCACTCGACGATTTCCGAGGAGTGGCCGGCGGCGCAGCCGAGCGGCTGATCCATGTCGGTGATGAGCGCGACCACTTTTTTGCCCATGCGCTTGCCGGTGTCGACCATGATTTCCGCGAGTCGCACGGCATCTTCTTCGCGCCTCATGAATGCGCCGGAGCCGGTCTTGACGTCGAGCACCAGAGCGTCGATGCCTTCAGCGAGCTTTTTGCTCATGATAGACGCGCAGATCAAGCCGATGCTTTCCACGGTGCTGGTGGCGTCGCGCAAGGCGTAGATTTTTTTGTCGGCGGGAGCGATCTCTGCGGTCTGGCCAATCAAGCCCATGCCGCATTCGCGCAGCACACTGCGGAATTGATCGAGTGAAAGATTGACGTTGAAGCCGGGAATGGATTCCAGTTTGTCGAGCGTACCGCCGGTGTGGCCCAAGCCACGCCCGCTGATCATGGGAACAGTGAGGCCGGCCGCGGCGACGATGGGGGCGAGGATCAGCGAGGTCTTGTCGCCGACGCCGCCGGTGGAGTGCTTGTCCACTTTTTTGCCCGGGAGATCGGAGAGGTCCAGCACTTCACCGGAGTGCAGCATGGCTTCGGTGAGCGCCGCCGTTTCCGCGAGAGACAAACCCCGGAGCCAGGTGGCCATGAGCCACGCCGCCATTTGATAGTCGGGGATTTCGCCACGCGTGTAGCCGGAGACAAGAAAATCGATCTCTTCGCGGGAGTGTTCACCGGAGTCGCGTTTCTTTCGGATCAGGTCAACGGAGCGCATGCGTATGCAAGAAGATGAGGCGGGAGCGTAGCACTTCTGATGGCGGGAGGCTAGAGGTGGCGGACAGATTGCTGAGCAGGCGTGGCTACCGAAATGCAGCACTCAACGGCTGAAGCGCCAGAGCCAAAGCTCAAGCGCCCGCCACCCTTCGAAACTCAGGGTAAACGGTCGGCGGCCGCTACAGGGGCTGCTGCGCGCCGGGAGGTAAGAGGGTGATCTGGCCGGAGACTACGCGCCAGCCTCTCGGGGTGTTGATGTAGACATGCATCACGCGCATCTGGCTAGTGAAACTCTGTCCCTGGAAGGTTCCGCGGGCGGACCACAGACAAGTGGCAACGGCGGTGTCTTTGTAAATGCGCACGCTGATGTCGGAAGCGTTGAAGGCGTCATATTTCACGGCGTAGGTTTGCACCGCGTTGATGAAGGTGGTGCGGTCGACGATTTGGCCGTGGGATAGAGTGCCACTGAAGTCGTCGCTGTAGACACGCCGAAAAAAGGTTCCGGTGTTGCTTTGAATGGCGCGCGCCGCCTCGTGTTCGAGGTTGACGATCTCCTCGCGCTGCATCTCTGGATTGGGTGCTGGCTCGTCTTGACCTTGTCCACCGAAATTCAAGGTCAATCCCAGGACGAGCAGCGCGGCAAGTTTATGCATCGGATGCCTCCCCCCAGCATGATTGCACGGGAGTCCGTGAACGAAAATACCGGCGAGTGAGGGCGTTTTCGAACGGGTACTGGCGAGGTCGTAAGAGACGCGCTTAAGCGGGCCCTTACATCGCGCCCTACTTCGTAAAAGTCGAAGCCGCGCCTCATCCATCTCACTGAATGAGGCGCGGCTCTCGGAGGCAATTGTCCCAACCGGAACTGGGGTGAGTATTACAGTGAACGCAAGAAATTCAACAGGTCCTGCTGTTGTTGCGGAGAAAGCTCCTGCCGGAAGGCGCGAATGACATTGTTGGCTTCCGAACCCCGGCTCGAGTGCTGGTTGACGGCGTCCAGGAGATCGGTGGAGCGGCCATCGTGGAGCAGGAAAATGCGCTGACCGAGGCCCCATAGTGGCGCAGTGCGAAATTCATCGCCGGTGGCGTTGCCTTGGGAGACGCCATCGGCCAAGTTGGCGCCCATATTGTGAACGAGCAGGTCAGAGAACAAATTGGCATTCGCCTGGTTCAGGCTCGGGGTGACCGGAGAAGGACCGGTTTGGAGAGTAGGCGTGTGGCACAGCGCGCATCCGACCGCCGCAAAGACGCGGCTTCCATTCGCGATGGAGGCAGAGCCACCGGGCGCCGAAGTCGATGGGATTGGCGGCGCTAGAAGCCGCATAAAACATGGAGAAACCTACGACATCGCTGGACACCTGCGTGGTCTGGATCGCACCGACATTGGTGGTATCTTCCGGCGTCGGATTGATTTTGCAGTTGGCGGGAAGGCCGGCTTCACCGGGACTGGCCCGCTCGTCCTGGAACATTTCGTTGGTCACGCCCATTTCAACGTTGTAAGCCTCGCCCGAGAAAACCAGCAGCGACTTGTTCTGCGCTTTCCATCCGAAACGTGTGATGGTGCCGTCGTTTCCATTGCGATTCGGATGGCCGGAAATGCCCATAGTGTCCTTGGCACGTTCATGGTCCTTCATGTTCGCGAGGATGGCTTCGTCCGGAATATTTTCAATCAGGCCGGCGCCGAAGACCGGTGTGGGGATGCGGAAGATGACATTGTTCAGGGCAAGATGCTTGCGGAAATCGGGCTGCTGGATGGAGCAAGTCCCGGCATCCGAGCGTCCGGAAATGACAAACAGATCGTGAACGCCGCCATCCGGATTGTTGGTATTGAGTGAGCCGTCGCCATTCAGGAAAAATTTGAACCGAGCCTCGCGCACCGGACCATCGATGGTGATAAAGGACGGCATCGGATTCTGCATTGGATTAAGAGTGGTGACTAAGGTTTCCGGGTTGGGGCCAACAAATGGGAAAACCGTGGCGCTCGGGCTGGTACCGCCGACCGCCGGCTGCGCGTGACAACTCGAGCAGCTATTGCTGTTGAAGCGCGGTCCGAGACCGGTGTGTGCGCCGTTAGCGACCGACTCGACTTCCTGAAAACGACTTTGGCCGTCCAGGAAATAGTCGTTGGCAGCCGTCGAGGCAACGGAAGCCAGGGCGCCGCCGGAATCAATCGAGCCGTTGCGCACCCCCGGATCCTTTACAACAAATTGAGCGACCATGACGCTCGCGCTGGTTAAGGCCAGCAGAGCGCCCACCGAGAAAATTGCTTTGTTCCTACGAATCAAGTTAAACGGACTTCGCAAACATTTTCCAGATCGTACCGACATTGCTTGGTTTCCTCTCCCCTAGAGCGCGGTGATGCCTGGAGCAATGCTCCGGCCCGGCGGTGGACACACGTCGGGCATCCGAACGAACACGGAAGCAAAACAGACGGGACTCGGACTCACCGCGCGAAGACGCTAGCGGCGTGGACTTCCTAGCGTCGAACTGGCTGGCTTACTGGAGCGAGATCGTAAATAGACGGGGAATGTGCGTCACCTGATCCGTTGGCCAGTTTTGGGACAGCGACCTATGGGGGCCCGAATGTCCGGGGAACGGAGTGTCGGCGAGTGTGAGCGTTTTCGCACGGGTACTGGCGGGATCGGAAGGGAGGCGCTTAAGCGCGCCCCTACATGATCTACTTGCGTTGCTTCCGCTTCTGCCCGACTGCGCGGCTACTACAGTAAGGGATCCGCGGGTGGCTCCGCTGCACCCGGCTCCTCAATGACCAGGCGAGTGCTCCCGTCGGATTTGAGCCTTGGAGTTGGTGTTAGAGCGGCCACGATTCCCGCAGAGGTGCCCCACCGGCACGCTCGCGGGCGCCGAAAGCTGCGGGGTGAAATTGCTGGTGATGGTGATTGCCGCGGAAGCGCTCTTGGATGGATCGGCAATGCTTTGCGCCGTCAACGTCGCGGTTGCGGGCGACGGCAAAATTCGGGGTGCGGTGAAACTGCCGTTCGCTTCGACCGCTCCGCACCCTGCCGGGCACGTCGCGCCGGAAAGCGCCCAGCGAACAGCATCGTTGGGATGGCCGCTGCTGGTGATCAGAGGACGAAAACCTTTGTCGCTCCGAGTTCGACTGCGGCGGCCGTAGTGCTGAGCGCGATTTGTAGATCGCTCGCGATGGTCACCTGGGATACACCGGATTTCGTGGTGTCAGCGAGGCTGGTTACGGCGATTTTCAAGGTTTCCGGGACCGGCAAGTTCACTGGCGCGGTGTACATACCGGTCGCGGAGATTATTCCCACTGCCGAGCTGCCACCCTCAACGCCGTTCACGGCCCAAACGACAGTCGTGTCGGTCGCGTTCGTCACCTTCGCGGTGAATGTCTGCGTATTCCTCAGGATCACTGTCGCTCGAAGGTGTAACGGTCACGGCAATCGTTCCAGGTGGAGTCGGCGAAGGTGCCGGTGTCGGCGTCACGAGTCCCGTCCCGAGGCTGGAGCAGCCCTGCAGCCCAAGCAACCCGAGTGCGAGAAGCGGCAGCGCCTATGGGCGCGTTCGCTCCGATTTTGTGTGCCGAGCATGATCGACAGCTTGGAGGTGCAAGTCCTCTTCACAACCAGATGGAGGTGAAGTGATAGCGAAGCGCAAGGGCCGAGCCGCGAGGTGAGG
>Ga0307479_10007285_pt1 | contig 10193 bp, 10 predicted proteins | sample atmos_gasesECM4C_FD_203743 | JGI IMG/M metagenome (GOLD analysis project Ga0307479, IMG submission 203743) | Hardwood forest soil microbial communities from Morgan-Monroe State Forest, Indiana, United States - atmos_gasesECM4C_515 | ecosystem: Environmental > Terrestrial > Soil > Temperate...
CTCAAGCGTCAGCATTTCCTCCAGCAAAACGCCGAGCTGCCACTCGCTCCAACCGCCGCGGGTTTTGACATTGGTCAGGACGCGCTGCAAACCACCAACGTCGCTGGCCAATTGCTGCATCGCGCCCAAACCCTTGTGTACTTGTTCGAGCCGGTCGCTCACCAACTTGAATGATTCACCTAGGCGTTTCTCCAGGGTCCCTTGCAACTTTTCGTCGACCGTCGCGCGCATTTTGTCGATCTGATTGGCGTTGTCCTGCTGAATTTCCTTCAATCGAAGATCGACAATCGCGCGCACACCCTCGAGTGATTTGCCCAGCTCCTCGCGCTGACTTTTTGCCGCGGTCGCGCCTTCCTCACGATTTCGAGAAAACTCATCGCGCAAACCGCGATCGAGCATTTCGAGACGCCGAATCAATTCGGCCTGCACTTCGGAGCCAGGACTTGTTTGCCCACTGCCGCGTCGAGCCAAAAAGAAAATAATCGCGACCACACAGGTGCCCACGACCAGCCCGACAATGAGATACAGCTCCGAATTCATGGACAGCGAAAGAGTCCGCGACTTCGCCCGGAATGACAAGTCGCGCTAGAAGCGCAACTTCATTCCGCCGTAGAGTGCGGTGCCAAGCGCGGGGAAGCCAGAATTGAGAACTTTCGGTCCGACAAATACCAGTTCGTGCACTTCGGAGTAATGTTCGCCCGTCAGATTATCGACGCGGCCGAATAACGACATGTGCGGATTGATCTCATATTCCGCGGCGATGTTGACAAAGTTGTAATCCTCGACGTCGAAATTTGGTCCACCGAAGTTCAGTTCCTCGCGCGCGTTCACCCACTTCGCCTCGATGGTTGTGCGCAGTTTCTTTCCCCACAGATACGAACCCGACACATAGATCTCATTTCGAGGCCTTCGCGGCAGTCGCGACCCTTGCGGTTGTGAAATATCCGCGTTGTCGGTTTTTTCGGCTTCAAGATACGTGTAGCTCGCTGTGAGAACCAGATCGGTAATCGGAGTCGCGCGCAGTTCAGTCTCGACCCCCTGAGTCTCCGCGGCGCCGAGATTCAAGGTCTCAAAGAGTCCGTTGAATCCGATCACGTTCGACAGGTCGTTGTGAAAGTAGGTCCCGCCGATCGTCACCCGCCGATCCCATAAACGCTGCTCGAAACCGGCATCCCATCCGAAGTCCTTTTCGGGTTGCAACGGTGGCAGTGGCTGCGACGGATTCGGGTTGAATCGAAAAATCTTATCCTGACTGCTCGGTGGACTGAATCCCGTCGCCACGCTCGCGTGCAATGTGGTGTCGGTCTTGTCGATCTTGTAACTGCTCGCGACGCGATATGTCCAAATATTGCCGAAATCGTTGAAACTATCGATACGTCCGCCGGCAACAAAGATAAGATTCTGAATGTGCGCCGTCGCTTCAACAAATCCCGCGATGTCAGTCGTGAAATCGCTGATGAATTTGGGGCCGAACAAAGCGAATGGCCGTTCCTGACCCGAGTCGACCCGATTGTAGAAAAATCCGCTTGTTAGCGTGAACCACGATGATGCCCGCAGTTGATTTTGATAATCTATGGTAGTGCGTTGGAACAGAGCGCGCGTCGCGCCCGTAAATGGCGTCGACTCCGGAGTCAGACCATCCTCGTTTGGATTGTTTACCTGTCGCTCATTATCGTGATCGATGATCAGCTTGTGCTCCCACCAATCGGTAACTTGAAGGTCGATATGCGGCGCGATAAACCATTTCTCGGTTAGGAAATGGTCTACCGGCCGAAAGGCGAAGATGCTATTCGGGTTACCTGTTTCACTCTCGGAGTAGGCAAACAATCCGCCGATCCGTGCCTGATCGTTCGGCGACCAGCCCACATCGGTTAGCATTGATGTGTTACGATAAGCGTTGTTCGGCCGGGCATTGTCGGTGTCGAGCCGACTGGCGCCTAACGAGTAATCAAAGTCACCAACTTTGCCTTCGCTGGCGGCCGTTTCCCGAAAAGTGTCGTAAGTACCACCCTCTTCGCTCAGCGTGATCCCAGGCGGGCCGCTCCCCTGTTTGGTAAAGATTTGAACGACGCCAGCTAGCGCGCGCGGTCCATAAATCGTGCTCTGCGGTCCGCGCGCAATTTCAATTCGATCAATATTATCAGACGTGAGATTGGCGAAATCGAATTGACCTGCCAGTCCCTGATTGATCGGTACCCCGTCGAGCAAAACCTGCATGTCCTGGCTCGGCAACCCGCGCATAAAAACGGACGTCAGTTGGCCGGCGGTACCCGTTTGCACAACGTTCAGCCCGGGAACTTCTCGTAACGCGTCGGCTACGCGCTCAATCTGTTTGTTATCGATGTCTTGCGAGTCAATGACGCTTATGCTGGCAGGCGATTGATCCCGCGGAATCTCGAAGCGCGTAGCCGAAACCACTACCGGCTCGGCTTCCGGCAATTGATCGCCGTTGGGCGATATGGATATTGCATCGAGCGCGCGGACAGATGTTGCCGCGCTCATCACACTAAATAAAACAAAACATAATGGGCGATTTCGCATAACAAGTTTCCTCCAACTCGAGAGTCGGACCTGTTTGTCTCCATCCCCGCAGCTGCGGGTGCGAGGCGCATCGCCCAGCTCTCATTCTTCTTTTTGCGAAGAAGTTTTTTCGCGGTCCGAGCCGGACTGGCACTTACCAGAGGCTCGGTTTTGCAGCGCAGACGCGAACCCAGATTCCTTTAACTGGGTCCAGCGCCACGCTGGCGAATGAGGTGGAACGGTCGAATATTCTGGCTCCTGGCTTAACGAAGCCGCTTTTACGGCGTCACCTTCTTCCCGCCTTCACCCCCGCCCTAGCGAGGATTGGCCGTGGGAAGTCGTATCCAGTTACAGCAGCGCAACTGCTCCCGGTTTTCACGGGATTTCTCGCGCCGATCCACGTTTTAAAGCTCGCAAAGAACTGGCTCCAGAACTAGCCGCTTGCGCTTCCCGGCTCAAGATTTATTTATTCGCAACTCACTCGTGACCTCATCCGCTCCCAATCTTCTCGTCACCGGCGGCGCCGGATTTATCGGCTCCAATCTAACCCTCGCTCTTCAAGAAAAATTTCCGGGCACGCGACTGACAGTCATTGACGATTTCCGCTCCGGCGATTTCAAAAATCTTCACGGTTACCGTGGGGATTTCGTCGCCCAGAATCTGGCCACGCTCGATTGGCGGCAACAATTCGGTGACGAAAAGTTCGACGCGATTTTTCATCTGGCATCGATCACCGATACCACCCTTCACGACCAATTCGTCCAGGTCCAGGACAACGTCGAAAGTTTCCGACGCCTTCTGAGTTTTGCGCGACCAAACAAGACTCGGGTTGTCTACGCGTCGTCGGCGTCCATCTACGGCCCGGCGAGGCAAGCCAGCGTGGAGACAAACGGCGCGGCACCAGCAAACATTTACGCGTTTTCCAAGGCGATCATGGACAATTTGGCGTTGCGGGAAACGAAAGAGAATCCGAGCTGGATCATCGTAGGCCTGCGTTACTTCAATGTTTACGGGCCGCGTGAAGCACACAAGGGCGTGCCGGCGAGCATGGTTTATCATCTCGCGCAACAGATGAAGGCCGGGCAGCGGCCGCGCATTTTCAAACACGGCGACCAGAAGCGAGATTTCGTTTACGTGAAAGACGTCGTCGAAGGCAGCATTCTTGCGCTCGAAGCGAAAGCGAGCGGAATTTACAATTTGGGCTCAGGGCAGGCGCGTTCGTTCAACGAGCTCGTCGACGTGCTCAACAAATGTCTCGGGACAAAATTTCAGCCCGACTACATCGACAATCCCCACGCGCATTATCAAAACTTTACCGAAGCCGATCTCGACCGAGTTCGAAGCGCGCTGGGTTACCAGCCACAGTTCTCGCTCGAGCGTGGCGTCGCGGACTATTTGGAATGGCTTTATCCTGACAACGCGTAGCCGTCACAGTTGCGCCAGCTTGCGGAAAGCTTCTTCCGACATTTGGAATTCGTGCCATTCCTCGTCGATCTTGCCGCCAAGCCGCTGATAGAACTGAATGCTCCGCGTGTTCCATTTTGCGACCCACCACTTGATCCGGCCACAATTTGCTTTGGCCGCCTCGGCCGCGACCGCGTTCATCAGCAGTCCGCCAATTCCCTGACTTCGATGCCTTTCGGCAACGTAAAGTTCCTTAATAATCAGGTTTGGTTTTGCGCGATACGTGAACGGAACGAAATAATAAACCAGCATTCCAATTAATTGCCCTGCCTCTTCGGCGACCAGGCAATAAAAGTCGGGCGGCGAACGTCGAAAGCCTTGCTCGCGCAAAATTTCCTCAGTAACGGCAAAAGCGCCGTCATATTTTTCGAAGACGGCGAGTTCGCGCATTAGCGGCAGCAGGTGCGGAACGTCCGCTTCCAGTACCAGCCGAATCTTCATCTCGATCGTGCGGCGATGATGCGCGGACGGCGCTCAACCTTCCCAAAAAAACTTTGTCGGCCGTTTGATCTCCGTCGGAAGACTTTTGTGGACCGGGCAATTCAGGGCCGTTTGCTCGAGCACTTCGCGGTACGGTGAATCCGGCGGAAGCGGAATGTGAACTTCGCTGGGCAAAGCAACAATCCGTCGCGGCGCGTCCGTCGACATTTCCTTCTGCACCGAAACTCTCATCCCGCGAAGGTCGACACCGAGCGACTCGGCCTTGATCCCCATCGTGGTGCTGATGCAAGTGCCGAGCGCCGTTGCCACCAAGTCGGTCGGGGAAAATGCTTCGCCCTTGCCTTTGTTGTCGGCCGGGGCATCGGTCGCGATCTTCGATTTCGATGGGCCGTGGGTCGCGTCGCAATGCAAATTACCGGTGTACTCGATATCGACTTTGACCATGGGCAACTATGCGGCGGACAGATTCATTTCGCAATCAGCTGCGCTTCCTGAATCTTGTCCGCGTGCTTCGCGAATTCGTCCCGAAATACGCGAGTAAGATCGCCATCGTGCAGAACAATCATGTCGGTGTCGTGTTTTTTGTGCTCGTCGTTCTGCCAACCTTCGTTCCACCAGCACAATCCGACAATCGCCGGCCAGCGATTTGAGAGAAGATCTTCGAGTGCGTTTCGCGCCCACTTCACGACATCAACGTGGCGATTGTGCAAATCGCAGCCGAACTCGGCGACGATAACGGGCTTCCCGGGCGCGATTTTGGTTAACCGCGGATAAGCTTCGTCGATTTTAAACCGAAAGGTCTCAAGACCTTCATCCGTTCGCGGCGTGAGCGGTCCGTAGGCGCTGATCGCCACCCAATCGCAGTACTCCATTCCCGGAAAATAACTTTCGAACGCGTTCCATTTTCGCTCCGGCTCATCGTACCAGTTGACGTGCCAGCCCCAGGTCAGATTATCAGCACCTTCGCCGCGCATGAGATCAACGATGTGACGGTATGCCGCGATATAGCGTTTCGGTCCTTCAATCGCGCCGCCGTTCCATTTTCCATTCCAACTGAACCAGTTTCCGTTCGGCTCGGTTCCCCACTCTATGAGAATCGGCGAGTCGAACGCTTTTGCGTCGCGCGCCCATGCGCGAAGATCGCCATCGAAGTCACCGGCGATGATTTTTTGGAGCGTAAAATTCTTCTCAGCGTGTCTTTGATCGACATCGGACCGCAGCATCAAGCGAATGTAGGGGACTTTGCCGAGATCCCGGATCCAGCTGCAGGTCTCAACTGGAAACTTGCGTGATTCGAACCAATTATCGGAAAAATAAACCCATGTGACCTTCGAGCTGATTGCTTGTTCGTAACGCTTAACGTCGTCCGGCGTGACATCGTGCTCGGTGGGATCGTGTGTGTCCGTCCCGACGCCGCCCCAATAAAACCCGTGATACAGCTTTCCAGCCGGCGGCGGCAGGATATGCGGCGTTTCAGCGCGTAGAACGACGACACACCCCAACAACGCGGCAAGGAAAATTTTCACCGCCACATTGTAGGGCAGGCCCTCCGTCTGCCAAATCCGTGACGGATGCCATTGCCCTACAATCGGGAGGGTACAGCCGCCCAACGCGCGGCCTACGTTTTCTTTGCAGTGTCGCGCAATTGTTTCACCCGATCGTGCGCGCTTTTGATTTCGTTGAATTGGCGCGAAACAACCTCGTGGGCCTGACCCGAAAGGCCGTCGTGCATCGCTTCTTCAAATTCGTGCACGGCGGAATCTTCCCCGCGCTCACACTCGCTCAGGATCGCTTTGTCATCGCCGCTGGTGACGGCGGATTTCAAATTGATCCAGGCACGATGCATTACACCGGCAATGCTGCTGGATTTCTCGGGTCTGAATTCGCCCAGACTTTGTGCCTGGCTTTGCAGTTGGGTCGCAAAGCGATGGCGCTGCTGCGAGTATTGCTGGAAGAGCGATTTGAGCTGCGGATCTCTCACAGCTTCAGAAGCTTCCTTGAAGCCCTTCTCGCCGTCCTTCAATGTCTCGATCAAGTTGTTGATCGTCGAAATAGCCTCTTTTTGTTGTGTCATAGCACAATTGTTTCGCAGAGGGGACGGGTTTCAGTTCCATCAAAATTGCCGCGAGTCCCTTGCGATCTCGGTCTGAGTCGTTAGCGTGAAATATGAACAAAAAGGTGATAGGGAAAGATCTGACAAAGGAATCGCCGCGTAGTCCGCGGATCCGGGTTGGCGGTTACGCAATTCTGGGACGCACGTTAGACAAATGCCGCGCGCTCGTCGCTGGCAACATCGGCGAATACCACTTCGATTGTCCGCTCGACAACATGCTGTTTGGTTTCAAAGGCGTGAAGGGCGCAGATTTCAAAGCGCAAATCGAAAACGGAGCAAGCGACGGCGAGATGGTCGATTGGCTGAATCGCAACGGCCAAAAGAAAACGCCGGACGAGATCAAACGCTGGGGTGACGAGGTCACTGCCAATAACCCCTACAACGATCCGGAAAAACGGGAATGGTTTGTCGAACAGGTGAAGCCGTTAGGGCTGGATCCGGCCAAAACGACGTTGTTCGACTGGCTCGAGAAAGACGACAAAGCGAGCCACGCCCAAAAAGCCGCGTAAACTAGTTGGCGCTCTTTTTGTCTTCGACTGTCCGCGGAAATGTGATCGCGGCTTTGACCTTTGGCGGTACAATGCCTGGTTTAAATCTCCACCGCTTCAACGCACTTACGCTAGCATCGTCCAGAATCTTGTGACCGGTGCTTTGAGTAATTTCCACTGACGTCACCACGCCAGTCCTTGTGTCGATATGCATCACGAACCAACCGGCGCCAGTCCAGTGATGATCGCGGGCGTATTGCGGATATTCTGGCTTTGGCGCGAAGATCACGTTTGTTGGCGAAAAGGTGAACAACGCCGGGATTGCATCAGCGGTCACGACGCCCGGTTTGAATTTCCAAGACCGAAACGTCGCAAGTGCAGCGTCGTCCAGAATCTTGTGTCCTGTGCTTTGCACGAGCTCAACGGACGTAACGAGACCACTTTTCTTGTCGACATGAAGCATGACAAAAATCGTCCCGCCCAAATGTCGCTCACGAGCCTGCTTCGGGTAGTCTGGCCTTGGCGCGAAGATCACGAATCTAGTCGACCGCATCGCGTCAGCTGTGAGGTGCCGATTTAAGAAATCTGTCGCTGCTGCAGCATCTTTGAATCCCGTCGCTGGAGACTCTGCCCATAGCTTAACGCTCGATATAATCAGCCATGCGACAGCCACAACCACGGGAAGTAGCGCGCGCCTACTCATGTCGTGGCAACAATTCTTACGTTCTGACGATCGGCGGCGGCTGATCTTCGGTGATGCCGGTGTCGACGCCGTTGCGGAGCTTGCTGTGGCGAACACTGTAGAGGAAGTAAATCGCCAGACCAATCGCGAGCCAGACAAAGAAACGGATCCAGGTTTCGAGCGGCAGGCTCAGCATCAGGACGAAGCAAAGAATCACGCCGAGAATCGGAAAAACGGGCACGAACGGAGCCCGAAACGGGCGCGGACGTTCCGGCGCGGTTTTTCGCAACACATTCACGCCGAGACAAACGAGGATGAACGCGAACAGCGTTCCGATGTTCGTCAGGTCGGCTAACGATCCGATATCGACGATCGCTGCGACCACGCCGACGACGATGCCGGTCCAGATCGTGGTGATATGCGGTGTTCGAAAGCGCGGATGGATCTTCGCGAAATATTGTGGCAGCAGTCCGTCGCGCGCCATTGCCATGAAAATGCGCGGCTGTCCGAGTTGAAACACGAGCAGCACGGAAGTGGTTCCGGCAAGCGCGCCTGCGCTGACGAGTGCTCGCGCCCACGGTTTGCTCGCGAATGCGGTCGCGACTGCAGACGAATCACCGAGATAAATCGTGTATTTCTTGATCCCGGTGAGGATGAGCGACATCAGCACATACAGCACCGTGCAAATGATCAGGCTCGCGATGATGCCGATCGGCATGTCGCGTTGCGGGTTTTTCGTTTCTTCAGCCGTCGTCGAAACGGCGTCGAATCCGATGAACGCGAAAAAGACGATCGCTGCCCCGCTCATCACGCCGGCAAAACCGTTCGGCACAAACGGATGCCAGTTCGGCGGATTGACCATGAACGCGCCGAACGCAATCACGAAGATCACGACCGCGGTCTTAATGATGACAATCGTCGTGTTTGCGCCCGCGCTTTCGCGAATTCCATAAACGAGAATCGAAGTCACCGCCGCGACAATCAAAACGGACGGCAGATTAAAAGCGAGCGAATGTCCTGCGATCATCGGCAACGCCGTCGACGAAAAATTATTGAGCGGGTCGCCGCCGGCCGCGAGCAAGGTTGTCGCAGTGGCGTGATCACTCACCAGCCATAACGGAAATTTTATGCCAGCACTGCCGCAGAGTTGGATGAAGTAACCGGACCAACTCACCGCCACGGCCATGTTGCCGACGGCGTATTCAAGAATCAGGTCCCAACCGATGATCCACGCGATGATTTCGCCGAGCGTCGCGTAGGAATACGTGTAGGCGGAGCCTGAAACCGGAATCATCGATGCCAACTCGGCATAGCAAAGCGCAGCGAAAGCGCATGCTAGCCCAGCGACGATGAACGAGATCGCAATCGCGGGACCCGCTCCAGAACGCCCCAAAACAACATCTGCGCCCGAAAACCAGGCTTGGATAAAATTCATCACCGGCGTCTCGAGGCGCGACCCGAACGTCTGGCCCGCCGCAGCGGTTCCGGTCAGCGAGAAAATTCCAGCACCGATAACGGCGCCAATTCCGATGCAGGTGAGAGCGAACGCGCCTAGCGTGCGTTTCATTTGTCGCTCCGGCGCAGCCGCCTCGGCGATCAATGCATCGGGGCTTTTTTTACGAAAGAGTTGATGTCCCATCCGTTGTTCTCGGCAAATCGTGTCACCCCGGCTTGCTGCTGGTCAACCGTGAAGTTCCGCGTTGTAGCCACGGCGCTGTGTGCCGTCCTCGCAGAGCGACCATACGCGAACGGCTAACCCACCTGGCCCACCTCTAGCTACACAAGATTGGCATCGTGAACTTCGGCATGGCGAACCTGATTGGCGGGCTCATCTTCGGATCGATCGGATTCGTCGCTTTCGCTTACGGAAAGCGAATGCATCTTTGGCAGCCGATATTTATCGGTCTCGCCCTCATGATTTACCCCTATTTCGTCAATAACGACATCGTTCTGTGGGCCGCTGGAGTTGCCGGTTCGGCGTCGCTCTGGTTCGTACGAAATTAGCTTCCGGCCTCTTGCGACAAACAAAAAGCGGAGCCCGTGTTCACGAGCTCCGCTTCAAAGCGATGACCGTTGTTGTGAGTGTTTCATTGCGGCGATGTAAATTGGACGATTTCTCTCCGTCAAGACAGACACAGCCTTACAACCCGAGCATGGACGCCGGGGAAGCAATCCATTAACCTCGCACGCCATGTCGGACGAACCGGCAAACGTTTCTCTCGATGACAACGCAATGGCCGCGACCAAGCGGAAGCGTCGGTTTTTTCGCAGGCGGCGAGAATCGGAGACCCCTGTCCTGACCAATTGTGAGAATTGTGGAGCACCGCTGACGGGGCAGTATTGCGCGCAGTGCGGACAACCGGCGGTCGACTATCGCCGTTCGTTTCGCCATGTGATTGGCGAGATTCTCGAGACGTTTGATGTCCATTCGAAAATCTTCGGCACCGCCGGACTTCTGGTGACCAGACCGTGGTCGCTAACGAAC
>Ga0307479_10007286_pt1 | contig 10193 bp, 9 predicted proteins | sample atmos_gasesECM4C_FD_203743 | JGI IMG/M metagenome (GOLD analysis project Ga0307479, IMG submission 203743) | Hardwood forest soil microbial communities from Morgan-Monroe State Forest, Indiana, United States - atmos_gasesECM4C_515 | ecosystem: Environmental > Terrestrial > Soil > Temperate...
CACGAGCTGCCAGAGGGGAGAGATGGCCAAGATCCTGATCGTCGAGGACAACGAGATGAACCGGGACATGCTGTCGCGCCGGCTCATCCGCCGCGGTTATGAGATCGTCATTGCGGTCGACGGCGCGGAGGGCATCGCGGCGGCGAAAGTCGAAAACCCGGATCTCATTCTGATGGATATGAGCCTCCCGGTCGTCGATGGTTGGGAGGCGACGCGCCGTCTCAAGGCGGAGCCGCTGACCCGGGCGATCCCGGTCATCGGTCTTACGGCTCATGCGATGGCGGGGGACCGGGAAAAGGTTATCGATGCCGGCTGTGACGACTACGACACAAAGCCGGTCGAGCTGCCTCGGCTGCTGGAGAAGATCGAGGCGCTGCTCGCCCGCACCGGCGAGCGGCCGTGAGCGGCGGGCGGCTCGAGCACGCGGTCGCCGCCTTTCTGCGGCAGGAATTTGGCGCGTCCGTCGCTGCGATCATCGGCTTTGTCGACATTCTGATCGAAGATGCGCGCCGGCAGGATCTCGACGAGCTTGTCCCCGATCTCGAGCGGATGCGGCTGGCAGCAGAGCAGCTCTCCGTGCTGATCGAAAAAGCCATCACCGGCGGACCGCCGGGCGATGCGCCCGATCGAAGCCGCCTGCGCCACGAGCTCCGCACGCCGCTGAACGCGATCAAAGGCTATGGTGAGCTGCTTGTCGAAGAGATCGGTCAAGTGGATCAGGATATCCTGCTGGACGATCTCCGCAAGGTGCTCGACCTCGCCGATCGCCTGCTCGGCGAAATCGACCGCGTGGTCGAAGCCGCAGCGGGCGCTCCGGTCGAGATCGTCGGCGAGGTGCTGCAGACGATAAGGCCTCTCGGCGATGTCGTTATTGCCGACCCGAGCGCGGCAGCGAACCGCATTCTTGTGGTCGACGACAATGCGGCGAACCGAGACCTCCTGTCGCGCCGGCTGCAGCGCGAAGGCTATCGGGTGACGAGCGCCGCTGGCGGCGCGGCCGCCCTCGCGCTGATCGCCGCTGAGAGCTTCGATCTCCTCCTCCTCGATCTGATGATGCCGGGGATGAGCGGGTTCGAGGTGCTGTGCCGTCTCAAGGCCGATGCGGGCACACGACACATCCCGGTGATCATGATCTCCGCCCTCGACGAGCTCGACAGCACGGTGCGCTGCATCGAGGCCGGGGCCGAGGATTACCTGCCCAAGCCGTTCAATCCGGTGCTGCTGCGCGCGCGGATCGGCGCGTCCCTCGAGAAAAAGCGGCTGCTCGACGAGCTGCGTGCCGAAAAGGAGCGCTCCGAGGCATTGCTCCTCAACATCCTGCCGCGCACGGTCGTCGATCGCATCAGGCAGGGTGCCACGGTGATTGCCGACCGCTTTGCCGAGGCGACGATCCTTTTCGCCGATCTCGTCGATTTCACCTCGATCGCCGCGAAGCTTTCGCCCGAGGAGACGGTCAAGCTCTTGGAACGCCTGTTCTGCCGTTTCGACAATCTCGCTGCTCGGTACGGGGTCGAGAAGATCAAGACCACCGGCGACGGCTACATGGTCGCCGGCGGGCTTCCCGAAGCTCGAACCAACAGCGTCGTAGCGGTCGCGGAGATGGCGCTGGCGATGCTCGAAGGCGTCGAGGCGGCTCGGCGCGCCGTCGGTGAGCCGCTCCAGCTGCGCATTGGCCTCAACACCGGGGCTCTCGTCGCTGGTGTGATCGGGACCCATAAATTTGCCTACGACGTCTGGGGTGACACCGTAAACACCGCCAAGCGCATGGAGAGCTGCGGCCTGCCCGGCCATGTCCACGTCTCCGCCGCGACGCGGCAGGCATTGGGCGACGCTTTCCGCTTCGAGCCCCGCGGCCCGCTCGAGGTCAAAGGCAAAGGGTCGATGGAGACCTACTTCCTCTATCGGCACGAGTGACGTACCGTCTCCATCCCAGGGTGTCTCGGTTTGAAACAAGCCGAGAGAGCACCCAAATTCACCGCGCGCGGTCACGGATACGCAGAGTTCGGCGCCATCGATTTTGGATTCCCGGTTAATTCCCGGTTAGCAGTTTTTGTTCCCGGTTCGCCGCACCTGAATTACCGGTTTGGTAACCGGGAATCGGACTCTCAAGTATCTGATTTTTCGATAACCCTGTGATCGATATCACGGCCAGAACGGTTTATTTCCCGGTTTTTCCCGGCGAAACCGGGAAGCGCTATCGCGGAGAGCTGTCACGGCGCAAGAAGACGAGCCGTGCGGCGCCGTAGACGCGCTCGTCGAGGAAAGTGAAGGCGTCGGGCGGCACCAAGTCCTCGCGCGCGCCGAGCTCGACGATCGCGAGCGCATCCGGCGCGAGCCACCCGGTGCGATCGAGGGCTTCGAGCGCCGAGGCAGCGAGACCGCTTCGGTAAGGGGGGTCGATAAACGCCACCGTGCACTGCAATCCGGCGCGTGGCGGGCGCGTGGCGTCACCAGGCAGGATCTCGGCGCGGGCGCTCTCGCCCAGTGACGCGACATTCCTGCGTAGAACGGCAATGGCCTCGGGGTCGCGTTCGATAAAGACCGCCTCGGTCGCACCGCGCGACAACGCTTCGAGCCCGAGCGCGCCGGTCCCGGCGAAGGCGTCGAGCACCGCGGCACCGGCAAACGGGATACCGTCGGCGGCGAGACGCCCGTGTGAGAGGATATTGAACAGCGCCTCGCGGGCGCGATCGCTGGTCGGCCGAACCACCTCTCCTGGCGGGGCCAGCAGGCGGCGGCCGCGATGCCTACCGCCGACGATCCGCATGTGCCGGCACTGTTTTTCCGAGCTGCTCGGCCAATGCCTTCTTGGGCACCTCGGCGACCTCGCCGCGCGCCAGATTGCCGAGCTGGAACGGCCCAAAGGAGAGTCGGATCAGCCGCGTCACCGGCAGACCCAGATGCTCGAGCACGCGGCGCACCTCGCGATTCTTCCCCTCGCGCAAGGCGAGCGCAATCCAGGCGTTGCTGCCCTGCGGGCGCTCGAGGCTCGCGCGGATCGGGCCATAGGCCACGCCCTCGATCGTGATGCCGTTGGCGAGAGCGGCGAGCCGGTCCGGATCGACCTGACCATGGACCCGGACCTTGTAGCGCCGCAGCCACCCTGTCGCCGGCAGTTCGAGGCGGCGGGCGAGCGCGCCGTCATTGGTCAACAGCAGCAGTCCCTCGGAGTTGAGGTCGAGGCGGCCCACCGAGATCACCCGCGGCAGCTCCTTTGGCAGCGCGTCGAAGACGGTCGGCCGTCCCTTCTCGTCGCGATGCGTGGTGACGAGCCCGGCGGGCTTGTGATAGCGCCACAGGCGCTGCCGCTCGGGGGTCGGCAACGGCGCGCCGTCGACGCGGACTTCATTCGCCGCAGTGACCGTCAGCGCCGGGGTGGTCAGCACCTGGCCATCGACCGACACTCGCCCGGCGGCGATCCAGCGCTCGGCATCGCGGCGCGAGCACAGTCCGACGCGCGCCAGCAATTTCGCGATGCGCTCTGGCGGCGCCGTCGCTTCACTCACCCGCCGGCGACCTCGACAAACGCCCGAAAGATCCGACGATCCGCCTCGTTGATCTCGAACTCGGGATGCCATTGGACGCCGAGACAGAAACGGTGACGCGGGTCCTCGATGCCCTCGACGACGCCGTCCTCGGCGACGGCGTCGATGACGAGGCCGGGCCCTGCCTCCTTGACCGCCTGGTGATGCGCACTGTTGACGGCGAGGTCGGCGGCGCCGGTGATGCGGTGCAGCAAGGTGCCGGCGATCACCCGGACGATGTGCCCTGGCTCGTTGCGCGGATTCGGCTGGCGGTGCGCCACGCAGCCCGGGACCTCGTCGGGGATATGCTGGATCAGGGTGCCGCCGAGCACGACGTTGAGCAACTGCTGGCCGCCGCAGATCCCGAGCACCGGCATCCCTCTGGCGAGCGCACCCTGGGCCGCCGCAAGCTCGAAGGCGGTCCGGCGGTCCTTCGTGGTCACACTCGGGTGGCGCGTCGCCGCGCCGAACAGCGCGGGATCGACATCGAACCCGCCGCCGGTGATGACGAGCCCGTCGATCCGGTCGACGTAGGCGACAGCAGCGTCGGGGTCGTGCGGCAGCAAGATCGGCAGCCCGCCGGCCCGGCGCACCGCGTTGCAGTAGTTTTCGCGGATCGCGTACCACGGAAATCTCGAATAGCCGCCGGGCGGCTCGTGATCGAGGGTGAGGCCGATCACCGGCTGTGCCATGTTATGAGCGTCCAAGCAAAGCTGGAGAGGCGATGAGCGAATTCTACGAGCAGCCGCTCCCGATACGGACCTACGACATAGACTTTGCCGGCATCGTCAGCAATATCGTGTTCATCCGCTGGCTCGAGGATCTGCGCCTAGCGCTGTTGGACCAGGCCTACCCCTTGATCCGGGCGCTCGCCGAGGATGTCGCGCCGATCCTGCTCGCGACGCGGATCAACTATCGCCGGCCGGTGACGATCGGCGACGCGCTCCTCGGACGAATGCGCGTCGCGGGGCTCAGCCGGGTGCGTTGGCGGCTCGCCGCCGAATTCACCGTCGATGGCGCCGTCCATGCTGAGGCCGAGCAGGACGGATTGTTTATGCGCCTGTCGACGCGTCGGCCGATTGCGATCCCCGAGCCGATCCGGCGCTGGCACGGCGAATGACCGCGCACCCGACAATGGCCCTTGCTCTCGCCGAAGCCGAGGCGGCGGCGGCGCGCGGCGAGGTGCCGGTCGGCGCGGTGCTGGTCGATCGCGACGGCTGCGTTCTCGCAGCCGCCGGCAATCGGGTCGAGACCGATCGCGATCCGACCGCGCACGCCGAGATGCTGGTGCTGCGTGCCGGCGCAGCGCGCATCGGCGTCACGCATCTCGGCGAGTGCGATCTCTACGTCACTCTCGAACCGTGCGCGATGTGTGCCGCAGCGATCGCCCTGGCCCGCCTGCGCCGGCTCTATTTCGCCGCCTATGATCCGAAAGGGGGTGCCGTCGAGCACGGCCCGCACCTGTTCGAACAGTCGACCATCCATCACCGGCCGGAGGTCTACGGCGGGATCGAGGAAGCTCGTGCCGGCAATCTGCTGCGCGCCTTTTTTCGCGATCGACGTCAACCCGGTCACGCGAGATAGGCGCCGATGCCGAAGCGGCGATCAGCGCTGCGGCGGCTACCGCCGACAGACCCATGCACGGCGCCGCCGGAAAGAATCCCTTAACCGCTCTCGGCTATCGTATCCCCAAAAAAGGGGTTTGCACGATGCCTTGGTATCAAGCGGTCCTGCTTCTTGGCTCTGTCGCCGCGTCCCTAATCATCCTGATCCGACCAACCTCGGACGGGCGGAGCATGGCGTTCACGATGCTGATCGGCGCTCTAGTGCTGGTGACCATCGGCTTGGCGCTGAAGGAGGTGACGAGCGGGGTATTCGTTGCGGCCTGGCTCGGTCAGTAAGGCCGACGGGCGAGAGTCCGTTGTGAGTTAGCGCGCTCGCGCCGTTAGCCCGTCCGCGGGATTTCAGCCTGCTCTGGCGCAAATATGCCGAGCCGGTTGATGCCGTCGAACGCCGCCACCTTGTAGCATTCTGCCAGGGTGGGATAATTGAACACGGTATCGATGAAATAATCGATTTTTCCACTGAACGACAGCACCGCCTGACCAATGTGGATCAGCTCGCTCGCCCCTTCGCCGATGATGTGGACGCCGAGCAGCTGGCGGCTCTCGCTGTGAAATATCAGTTTTAAGAGCCCGGTAACGTCGCCGAGGATCTGACCGCGGGCGATCTCCTTGTAACGGGCCTTGCCGATTTCGTAGGGGGTGGCAGCCTCGGTCAGCTCCTCCTCGTTCTTGCCGACCATCGAGATTTCCGGGACCGCATAGATGCCGTAAGGGAAGCGCTCCGGGACGCTGTGCGCTTTGACCCCGAAAGCGTGGCATGTGGCAAGTCGGCCCTGTTCCATCGAGGTCGAGGCGAGCGCAGGAAATCCGATCATGTCGCCGACGGCGTAGATGTCGGGGACCGCGGTGCGATAATGCTCGTCGACCGCCAGCCGACCCCTATTGTCGGGCTCGAGGCCGGCCTCCGCCAAATTGAGCTTGCCGGCGGCACCGGTGCGGCCAACCGAATAGAGCGCCTTCTCGGCAATGATCATCTTGCCGCTGTCGAGGTGAATTCTGACGCGTGCGCCGTGCTCGTCCTCGACAATCTGCAATTTATCGACGCTCTCGTTGAGCCTCAGGGTGGCCCGGTTTTCCCGGAGATGGTGGCAGAACTCGTCGGCGATCTCCTGGTCGACGAACGGCAACAGCCGGTGACGCTTGTCGATCAGGGTCACCCGAACGCCGAGCGCGGCAAAGATGCTGGCGTATTCGCAGCCGATCACCCCGGCTCCGACAACCGCCAATGTCCGCGGCAGCCGATCGAGCTCCAGGACGTCGTCGCTTGTGAAGATTCGGTCGCCGTCGAACGGGATATGCGGAGCGCGGGTGGTCTCCGCACCTGCGGCGATGACGATCTTCCTCGCCTTGACGGTGCGCGAGCTGGTGCCGTCGACGTACTCGAGGCGGACGGTGTCCGGTGCGACAAAAGAGGCCGTTGCCGCGATGAGTTCGACATTGTTGCGCATCAACTGATGGCGGGTCACATCGAGCTCGTGCTGGATTACCCGGTTGGTGCGGAACAGCAGATCCTGCATCGTGATGTGCTCCTTCACGGTGTAGGACGCGCCGTAGAACTCTCTCGCGCGGTACCCGCAAAGATCGAGCGCCGCCTCGCGCAGGGTCTTCGAGGGGATCGTGCCGAGATTGACGCTGCAGCCGCCGAGCACGGTCCTTCGTTCGACGATCGCGACTCTCTTGTCGAGCTTCGCACCCTGGATAGCGGCGCGCTGTCCAGCCGGCCCGGAACCGATCACCAGAAGATCGTAGTCGAACACGCCTCCAGACATGCCTCCGCTCCACGAAGGGTCGACGCCGCCGGCTGTTATTCGGCCGGGAGTGGGCCATCTATTGTGCAGGTGCGAAAGCGACGCAACCCTGTCGTGGCGATTTGCCGTTGGCTCCCGATCTCACCTTCGCCTAACAAGCACGCATGACCGATCTCGTCCTAGCGCACGGACTTTCCTTCGCTGATCTTTACGATCGCGACGGCCTTGTGCGCCTCGATCGGGCTTTTGTCGCCGAACTTGCCGTGACCGATGTCGCGCTGCATGACCGGCTGATGACCGCGCGGCAGGATCCGGACGCGGTTGCGGACCAAGCCCTATCCGATCTTCTCGTCGACCTGGCGCCCCATCTCGAGGATTTCATCAGCGAGCTGTTCGGGATCGCCAATGAGACGCGGGCGTTGCAGGCGCGTCACCATGAGCTCGCCCCGCTCTACTCGGTCAAGCGTCTGTTTGTTCAGCGCCGTGCGGTCAAGGGCGTCAAGGAAGCCGACGCCGAGGAGCTCGACGGACCGGGTCTTGCCCGAGAGCTCGATCGCTTGATGGGGGCTACGCTCGACGAGCCGATCATTGCCGCCGCCTGGGAGCGCCGCTATGCCGAGCATGTCGCCAATTGGCTCGCCGATGAGACCGCCAACGACGAACCGCTCGCAACAGCGCAGCGCTACGCCGCATGGGCCACGCTGTCCGAAGAGGGCCGCCGTAAGCATCGGCGCGGGGTGCTCTTCAAGCTGCCGCACCGGCTCGACATGCAGCATCTCGTTCCGGTCGAAACCGTGGTGCGGGGCGGCGTCACGATGCTGCGGCGGCCCGAGGCAGATTGGCGGCGACGCGAAGGCTTTGCGCTGACCGATCCCGGGACCGACCTGGTCGGCGCGCTCGACCAGGCAAATTACTGCATCTGGTGCCACAACCAGGGCAAAGACAGCTGTGCTAAGGGGCTGCGCGAGAAGGACGGCTCGTTCAAGAAGACGGTCTTTGGCGTCACCCTCGCCGGCTGCCCGCTCGAGGAGAAAATCTCGGAGATGAACCTGGTGAAGGCGCGCGGCAACGCGATCGGCGCCCTCGCCATCATCACGGTCGACAACCCGCTCTGTGCGGCGACCGGGCACCGCATCTGCAACGACTGCATGAAGGCCTGCATCTATCAGCGGCAGGATCCGGTCGACATCCCGCAGATCGAGACCCGTACCTTGAAGGACGTGCTCGGCCTGCCCTGGGGTTTCGAGATCTATTCGCTGTTGACCCGGTGGAACCCTCTCAACATCAGGCGGCCCTTGCCGAAGCCGGCGACCGGCCACAAGGTGCTCGTCGTCGGCCTCGGCCCGGCCGGCTTCACTTTGGCGCACCACCTTCTGAACGACGGGCATTTCGTCGCCGCGATCGACGGGCTGAAGATCGAACCGGTACCCGCGGACCTCTCCGGCGTCACGCAAGACGGCAGCCGCCGGCCGTTCCAACCGATCCGCGATGTCACGAGCCTCGTCGACGGGCTCGACAACCGGGTCATGGCAGGGTTTGGCGGGGTCGCCGAATACGGCATCACCGTCCGTTGGGACAAAAATTTCCTGAAAATCGTGCGCCTCCTGCTCGAGCGCCGGGCCGATTTCGCGATGTATGGCGGCGTCCGCTTTGGCGGCACGATCACCATCGACCGCGCCTTCGAGCTGGGCTTCGACCATGTGGCGTTGTGCGCCGGGGCCGGGCGCCCGACCGTGATCCCGATGCCGAACGGCCTCGCCCCCGGGGTACGGATGGCCTCGGATTTTCTGATGGCGCTGCAGCTGACCGGTGCGGCCAAGACTGCCAGCATCGCCAATCTGACCGTGCGCCTCCCCGTGGTGGTGATCGGCGGCGGTCTGACCGCGATCGACACGGCGACCGAGTCGCTCGCCTACTACCCGGTCCAAGTCGAGAAGTTCCTGGCGCGGCACGAGGCGCTCGTCGCCGAGCGCGGCGAAGAGGCTGTGCGGGCGGAATGGAATGGTGCCGAACGCGAGGTCGCCGCCGAGTTCATCGCCCATGGCCGGGCGATCCGCGACGAGCGCGAGGTCGCTCGCCGCGAGGGTCGCCCGGTGCGATTGGTGGAGCTGCTCGACAGCTGGGGTGGGGTGACGATCGCCTATCGCCGGCGCCTTGTCGACTCGCCGAGCTACACCCTCAATCACGAGGAGGTGGCAAAGGCGATGGAGGAGGGGATCCGCTTTGCCGAATTGCTGACCCCGGTCGCGGTCGAAGTCGATCTCTTTGGGCAGGCGGCGGCATTGCGGCTGACCCGACCCGGGGCCGAGCCGGATCAGCAGCCGGAGGAAGTCGTGCTGCCGGCGCGCACGATCCTCGTTGCGGCGGGGACCCAGCCCAACACCGTGCTCGGCCGCGAGGATCCGGCGAATATCGTGCTCGACGGGCGCCATTTCCAGGCACTCGACGAGGACGGCAACCCGGTCACCCCGGAGCGGGTCGCCAAGCCTTCGGCAGTGCGGGTGCTGACGAGCCTGCGCCCGGACGGCCGCTCGGTCAGCTTTTTCGGCGACCTGCATCCAAGCTTTTCGGGGAACGTCGTCAAGGCGATGGGGGGTGCGACCCTGGGTTATCCGGTGGTCAGCCGCATGCTGTCCCGGCTCCCTCCCGCGGCGCCCTCGCCCGCCGAACTCGCCGCACGCCTCAACTATGAATTGCGTGCCCGTGTGCACGAGGTCGTTCGGCTAACACCCAAGATCGTCGAGGTCGTGATCAAAGCGCCGATGGCGGCGGGCGCCTTCAAGCCCGGCCAGTTCTACCGATTGCAGAATTACGAGACCCTGGCGCCGCGGGTCGACGGCACGACCCTGGCGATGGAGGGGCTGGCCTTGACCGGTGCGGCGGTCGACAAGGAAGCCGGTCTCTTGTCGACGATCGTGCTCGAGATGGGCGGCTCCTCGGACCTCTGCGCCCTCTTGAAGCCGGGCGAGCCGGTCATCCTGATGGGTCCGACCGGGACGCCGACCGAGACGCCGGCCGGCGAGACCGTATTGCTGGTCGGGGGCGGGCTCGGCAACGCGGTCTTGTTCTCGATCGGCGCGCAACTGCGCGCGCAAGGCTCGCGGGTGCTCTATTTCGCCGGCTACAAGACCATTGCCGACCGCTACCGGGTCGCCGACATCGAGCGCGCTGCCGACCAGGTCGTCTGGTGCTGCGACGAGCCGCCGGGCTTTGCTCCCGCCCGCCCGCAGGACCGCGCCTTTGTCGGCAACGTCGTTCAGGCGATCGAGGCCTTCGGGTCGGGCGCGCTAGGATCC
>Ga0307479_10007289_pt1 | contig 10191 bp, 14 predicted proteins | sample atmos_gasesECM4C_FD_203743 | JGI IMG/M metagenome (GOLD analysis project Ga0307479, IMG submission 203743) | Hardwood forest soil microbial communities from Morgan-Monroe State Forest, Indiana, United States - atmos_gasesECM4C_515 | ecosystem: Environmental > Terrestrial > Soil > Temperate...
TAGTGAGAGACCGTTATTACGATGCGTCCCAGTCGTGCAAGAGAGCTGGGGGCACTCGTGTGTATAGCGAACGGGCGGTGTCCCTTCTATGACCGGCTTCCTCATCATCGTTTTGATTATAGCGGTCCTGTGCGCGGGCAACATCATCATGAAGCGGATCAACCAGTCCTAGCCCACGGTAACCGACCGCAAGGGACGCCTCAGCACCGCCAGCCTACTCGTGCCATGAATCAGGCACTCCCGGGCTATTTCTTTGACGCATCCGACCCAGCTACCGTGTGCATCGCGGGCGCATCCCGGGGGAGAACTTTTGAGGCCCCAAGCCTTAAAAAGGGGGAGCCCCCGGGACCGCCAGCACCACATCCGGGCCGGTAGGCGCCGCCGCTCAGCGGGCAGATGGGCAAAGCTCAAGGGAAAGGTCGTTCCAATCACTGCCCGCAAAAAACGCAAGCTATCAGCAGCTGCAATCGCCCACATCCACGCCGCGCAGAAGACGCGCTGGGCGATGTGGAGACGCGAACGAAAGGCGGTTTGACCTCATGCGGGATGATCCTCTGGGTTTTTGGGGGCCTCCCGGCGATTCAGTTCCCGCTGTTGATCCGTCCGACCTCAAGGCTGCCTGGGGCATATACCAGGATCTCAAGGAATCCAACCCGCAAGGACGTGTGGCAGTCAGCACGAGCGTGATTGAGCATGCTTGCAGCCCGGGAGCCGACATAAGGGCCGTTACCTACCGTTCCGGGATGCTGGGATTGTTGCTGATTGTGCCTGGAGAGTTACTGGGTCCCTGGCAACAGGGCGAGCAACTCAGCGAGGTTGTTTTCAAGGTCGCCGCCAGAATTCCGATGGAGTGGCTGGAGACTGGCGCTCCACGACAGGGCTTTCCGTTTGATGTGGATGCGTTTTTGCAGGAGCTGCGCGACGGGACCAGCGCGGCAACCAAGGCTAACGCGTCTTCTTCGTTACTAGTCCTCACTTAGCCGCATCGATTTCAGATAGGCCGAGAAGAACACGCGTCAACGATTGCGCAGCCGGTTCAAAACCTCGATTGCCTTGTCCAGTTTGTGGCGCTCATCGGAAGTCGCTTCCGTCTCGCTGATGCGAAGGACGATTGCCTTGTGCGCTTCCTCAATTCGTCGCCATTTTAGTGACGGGTTGTGTTCCGTCAACGCGGCTCGATATTTCAGCTCCCACTCTGCCTTCATGGCCGGTACTCCTGACCGTGGTCCAAGAAGGGGAGGGCTTTTGTCTTCGACGAGATACGATCCCATCAGTGAGCAATCACTTGAGTTAAAACAGGGCGGGGGAGAAGGGAGAGGAAGTCGTCGGGAAGGGCCTTACAAGACGCTAACGGAAGACACATGCGGCTGTCTACCCGCAAATGGATGAGAAGCCGTGTCAACGGGCTGCGAGCCCTTCGTTAGGAGCGGATTTCGCAAGGCTAGGCAGCGCTCAGCAACTCTTCGACAGCCGAAACCAGTGCGCCGGGCTTGTCTTTGTCCACCACTTTGCCCCAGCTCAATAGGCAGCAATCAATCGACGGTCGAGACGTGGCTCTGCGCGAATCTCGCCCGTATTCAGTCCACACTTCGGGAGCGGCCCAGCTCAGAAGGCTTGGCTTTGTTTCGATAGCGCTCCGCTGCAATGCGCGCAAGGCTTTGCCTCAGAACTTCGATTTCGCGACTGAAGCGTCTAGGCTGGAAGGAGACGCCGAATGGCCCGATCGATCCACACACTATCCGTAGTTTTGAGCGCCTTCGATTGGCTGGCCCACGGTCCATCGACAGTTGCCCGGATCACAAAGGCCGGAGTTGCGAGTGTTTTTCGTCTGTGCCGGAGGTGCTGTGCAAGTCCGCGCCCGGTTCTGTACGAACATGCCCGAGAGTTGGCTCGCAGAGCGGCTTTTAGAGGAGTTGAAGCTTTAGCCGCGACATCTCAATGCGTCAATGGAAACAGGAAGCCTCTCGGCGTTTCCACCGAGAGGCTCGCTAGCTCCGGGGGAGTGAATTGGCGGAAACTTAATCTCCTTCTCCGTGGTCTTCCCGCATCGTTCGCGTCAGCAGCGTTGGCGCTCCCGCCGTGTTGAACAGCAGGCCCCTCAGGGAGACAATGCTGCCATTGCTTAACGAACCCATCCCGGAAAAGTCAATGAAGTCCATTCCGGAAAGAGTGACAACATTGATCGTTGTGATGGCTGGTGTGGCGCCTGTGAAGAGCGGCGAGAGTCCGGTTAACGTGAACATGCCGCTGTCTGCGCTGATGTTGCCCACCTGACCCGTAATCTGCGAGGGCCACAAGCGCACCAGGTCGGTGGTGACCGTGGTTGTGCTTCCGCTTGAAGAGACTGAGCCAGGCCGGATCTGCACGTCCTGACCCACCAGCAGGTCGGCACCGCTCGCGAAGCTCAGGCCGGAAATGCTGAATCCGCTGTCTTCACCAATCTCCTCGCGGCCCACCTGGAACAGGGCATCGGGCTGAATCGTGACGACAACCGAGCTTCCTTCGGAGATGCTGCTCATGGCCGGCTCTTCATTGAAGACCACCATGTGGAACTGGGTGCTGCTTTCCACGCTGGTGATGGTGCCCTTAATCGCCACATGCTGAGCCTTTTCTTCAAACTCAAGGCGTTTCGCCAGCATGGTCCCCATGCCGTTCTCGCTCAGATCGACGTCGACAATTTGTCCCGCTTGCACGCAAGAAAGGTCCTCAGGACTAGCGGTGCAGCCGGCGTGGTCGAAGTCCTCGAACACGGTTGTGTTGTCGACGCTAATGGTGAAGGATTGCCCGCTTCGCTCGTTCATTACGGTGAGCTGATTGTTGCCGACAGTCGTCACCTGCCCATCGACCTCGTCAAGCCGCTCCATTTCCTGTTTATCGTCGGAGTCTTGTCTCTGAGTGAATTTCTTGATCGTGACCGTGGGGTTGATGGAAAGGTCGCTTTGCACCGAGGAATCCACGTTGAAGTCCAATCGGATGCCGGCCACCGAATTCTGGCTGAGGGTAATTGGGAATGGCGCACTGGAAAGGGTCACCATCGAGGGATTGAAGTTCGGCGTCAGTTCGCACACGGAATTATCGGCGCAAGAACCGATGGCCGCCCCGGAATGGTTCACGATGGTCATCCTCGGGTTGCCAAAGGTGAGCGTGAGGCTCTGGTACGTGTCGGGCGCGACGTTACCAAGATTCAGGAACGCCGTGTCGATTTGCAGGTGCCCGAACTCGACCTCAACGGGAGTGGTCATCAAGGAAACCGTCGGCTCCTTGGAATCCAACGGTTGTAGGCTGGCCCCGGTGATGGAGGCTTCGAAGAAGAGCACTGCGACACCAGCGGGCGGAGTATCGCCTATGGTCAGGGTCATTGGAACCCCATTGCCCACTGAAGATGCACTACGGTTCATGGACGAGTTGCAGGCCAGCAGCAAGACGCAACTCGTCAGGGCGAGCACGAAGAACAAATGGCTCCGCATGGTGGAACCCCCAAGCAATGGATTGGAACAACACCCCTGATCGAGGGGAGAGAAGTCGGCGCTTTTACTCTCTACCTGCGTCGGGCATTTCCGATTTGACTGACCAGACCTGCAGATCCGTCAGGCCATCGAAAATTTCGAAGCAGCGGCTAAACCAGCTGAACCTCGGGTCCGTGCCAATCACGGATCGCGAAACAAAGGGTGTGGCGTGAACGACTTGGGAAGACTTTGGTCGACTCGCAGGATCTCCTCGGGCCGATATGCGTACTCCTCGTCGCACTCATCACACCGCACCTGAAAAGTGCCACCAATCGCAGGGGGAGGCGAGAAAGCATCTGTCTCGCCAAGCGGGATCCGGTGCCCGAACATGGTGTTCTCGTGGCGATGAAACCAATTGTTCTTGCAGATCACGATCCAGCAATAGCTAGGGTCGTCCCATGTGCTCCAAGAGTTCATCGTCGCGGCCACCACGATCCGGCAGACCTGAACCACCACGAACTGCAAAGAACCTGCCCTGCGAACTCATGCCGCAAATCCTGAACCGACCGCTAATCCTCGAACCCCGTCCAGCAATTCCCAACCGACAGCCAGCTTGAGGAAGGAGCACGAGCGAACCAATCACCGAAGGTTGCGACACCTTGGGGGAGGGCCGAATTCGGCGAACGTCAGCACCCTAGTCTTAGCGTACTAAGACATGCCTCGTCAACGAGAAAATCGCACTCGTGGCACACACTAGGGCATTCCTGGTGCTTGAGGCAGGGCCCGTTACAGGGCGAGCGGTGTTGGATCCTATCGGATCTGGTCGCACAGACCAGCAAACCGCACTCAACCGCACGCTAGCTTGACCGATGGACCTTCCCCTCATACACACTCTTTTCGTACCAAAGGGCAAGTTGGACGCGATTGTTGTGTCCAAGCTTGTCGTAGATGTTCCTCAAGTAGTTCTTGACGACCTTGCTGCTGATTCCAAGCTGCTCGGCGATTTCGCGGTTCTTCAGTCCCTGGGCCACCAGTTCCATGATGCGCAGCTGTCGGTCGCTTGGCGCTCGGAGGGGCGCCTGTACCGTCAAAAGACGCCCAAGCTCGCCGGCCGGTACCCGCACTTTTTCCGGATCTTTTTCGTCGTTGATCAGTCTAAAAAGCTCGCGAATACGTTGTTTCTGTTCGGGAAGGCAAGGTCATGCCATGCGAACGGCTCCACGGCCACCGTTCCAATCGACCGTCACCGCTGGAGAGCCACCCAGAGCACACGCGCGGCGCCGAACCCCGACCTTCTGGGGCGGGCGGAGATTCAGGGCACACTACATCTGTAGTCTTAACTCATTAAGACCTACCTCGTCAACGAGAAAAATGACTTTGTGCGCACACTAGGGCATTCCTCACATTCGAGTCAGATACCACTTGGGACTGTCGAGACTGGTTGATCTTATCGACATCCGGTCGCACAATATCTACCAATGGGGAAAAATCGGCAAAGCAGAAAGACACCTCTCCCAACGCCGGGGGAGCTTCGCTTGCTGCAAATCCTGTGGCGAATCGGAGATGGAACCGTCGACGATATAGTGAGGGCGTCAGGGGAAGATCCGCCTCCCAATTACAAGACCGTTCAAGCGTGGCTGCGGATCATGGAGGGAAAGGGGCAGGTGGATCACAAGCAAGAAGGCCGAGCCTTCGTGTTTTGGCCGCTGATCAGCCGTGGCGATGTTCACCGGTTGTCCCTTCGTCACCTCCTGGCGAAGTACTTTGGCGGTTCGCGAAGTGATTTGCTAATGGAACTCCTGAGCGATGAGCGTATCTCTCGGGAGGAATTACGACAGCTCGAAAACCTGATCCGAAATCGACGCCAGGAAAAGACCTAGGCAGAAGCGGGATCTGTTTCAATGAACCAGGCTGCATCCGTGTTTGCGAGTGTCTGGTTAACGTACTTGCTGCGGGTGCTGGTGGCATACCTAGTCTTCTGGCTTATCTGTCGATTCATCCGCGACCCACGTCTCCGCTTCCAGTGGTGCGGGACGTTCTTGGGAGGGATGGTGATGGCCTGGTTCGGGTTTCTGGTGCGGCCGGGTCTCCCAGCCCTTTCTGCTTCGGGTGGTGCGGCCACATCTGCTGCGGTCGTCCCTTGGCTGTGGACATTTCATCTCGCTTTGGCCCCTCGTATGGCGATTGTGTTGTCCCGTGGCGCGTGGGCGTACGTGGCGATCCTCGCTCTGCTGTTGTTGCAGTTTTGCGCGTCCTTCAGGAGGTTGCGGATCCTGTTGTCCGCTTCCCAGCCGCCGTCGGAGGCGCTTTCAGCGCTGTTCGAATCGGTTTGCTCTGGTACGCGAGCATCCAGATGCGAACTTCGGCTAGTAGCAGATCTGCGCTCGCCGGCTGCTACCGGTTGGTGGCGTCCCAAGGTCCTTCTGCCGCACGACTTCCCCCTACTGGAGAATCAGCAACTCGTCGACGTTTTTCGCCACGAATTGATGCACGTGCGCCGACGCGATTACCTATGGGACAGGCTGGCCACCCTCGGCTGCTATGTGCTTTTCTTCCATCCTGCAGCATGGCTCGTGCGACGGCGACTGCGGTGGGAACGGGAGTTGGTTTGCGACGAAGGTGTGGGGGAAGGCTCAGACGTACGTCGTCTCGAATACGCCACGTGCCTTACGACTTTGGCAAGCCGGGGGTGGCTTCCTGACGAGAAGCACGCGGGTCCGATCGATTTTCTTTCCTCACCATCCTTGCTCGCCGCAAGAGTTCGAGCGCTGGTGTCGCCCCGAAGAGTTCAGCATTCCGCGCGCAAGAAAGCCGCCCTGGGCATCCTGGCTACTGCTGCCTTGGCCGTCACGGTAAGGGTCGTACCCGAGGTTGCGATTACGACCGCTTGGTCTCAGGCGGTGCCAACCGAGGCAGCAAGAACCCAGGGACCTCCGGCCCAACCCCAACCTATTCTTAAGACGCAGCGACCGCGCGTGACAAGGCGACACAAAGCGTTTGGGACGGTAGCAATTGCGCCCGACCTATATTCGCGACTCACTCCTGTAACGGAGACTCCCAGGTCGCCGGTACTCCACGCTCAGTACGAAGTGCAAAGCCACCATAGGTCGGGGCACGATCCCGGACAATGGGGACTTGTCCGGAAAATCGGCACTTGGACGGTACGCGCGGTAAAGTTAGGAGTCACTAGGCTTGGGTCCATTGGCGAAGGCAAGCGGGGAAGCCACTCTGCAGGAGAACTGCCCCAGCCCGCGCCAGAGAATTTCGCCGCGCCGCTCTAAACTCCCACGTAGCATCCGTTTCGATTCGCCTTGGTTTAAGAGGACCGCTACAGGAAACGTCTCAGATTCCGACGAAGAATCGGGGACGGTCGTCTAATCAGCGAATCAGCAGCTCTCCCTATGCAATACTCGTGAGCAAGACGTCACGTCAGTGAAATGCGTGACTGTCCGGCACGCACCAAACCCCAGAGAGGCACCGAGGGCGAACCGGTCAGCAGCCGGTGCGGCCTTCCATCTGCATCGGGCGCAGACCAGCACGGCGAGGTAAGCGACTCAAACGATGGCTAGTGTCAGTATCCGCCTCGAACATTAGAGCGACCGGAATCATACATCGATTACCATCGATGTATTACGCGGCACGGACCGCGCCATCGACTCCGGGAGAGGCCTGTACGCTTGAGTGCGTAGAAGCTCTCGCGGAGTAGTCCGGAAGTTCAGATGGTGGAGCATTTCCGGCACTGCCTCCGTGCTGCTCCAACAGACCCAACAACAACATCACAAACCAGATTCTGGTCGGTGACATTCAGCGCGCGCCCCCGAACGCGGTGACGTGCGGAACGAATGGCTCGCTTGGCGCAGGCTGCCTGGATTTGAATCAGGCTGCGCAGTTCATCAAAAGCCAGAATATGCAGCGACGAACCACGCCGCGTGGTAACAACGGAAGTCAATCGCAACAACCATCGCATCAAAGGAGCACGCGACCGACACGAGTGACCAGGCGCCGTTCTGACGCTTCACTTCAAAGGGTCCTCCGTCGACATCGTAGGAGGACCTTTTTTTACTTTCCTCCGTAAATACGTAACTCGGCCGCTTCGCTCTCGCTCCTAGAGCTGTCACTCAGTTGAAGCGGGGTTGGACCGCCCGGTGTCGGAACGTCGACAAGACGTTTCAGCAACGACTCAGGTGCGGAGGCGCCATCGTCTACTGCCGCCACCTCTGCCTCGGTCAGCGGAATTTCCTGCCGCATCCGCAACAAGTTGTTTTTGCTTTCAAGCAGCGCCCAGGCCATCGAAAATCAGTTGCCAGCTACGGTGGTGGTCAAATGAGACTCTTGGTGGGTGCCTAGCACGGACCACTTGGTCGAGCCGCCGTGCCAGTCTCCTGCGTCGGGTCAGTCTGTGGGTTCGGTACTTGATATGGCACAGTGCCGGCTAGGCTGATCGCACACTCCGCAAGTATCTGCGGAATTGCTGGAAGTGTAGACGGCAGGGTGGGAATCGACGGATCAGGTTTGCTGAAGTTAAGTGCGCCAGTGAGATCACCAACGGTGGCCCGTCGCCATGCGCTGAGGTTGGGTACCTCAGCCGCAAAACGCGTCTCGAGGAATCGCAACACTGAAGTGTGGTCGAAGAGAGCCGACGATACAAATCCTCCCCGGCTGAACGGAGAAATCACAAGCATCGGCACACGAAACCCCAATCCGATGGGGCCGAGGATGGGGGGATTGCCGATCACAGTGGGGTCCGGAACCGCCGGTGCTGTGATGTATTCGTCGGCCGTTCCCGGAGGCGCCGTGACCGGTGCGACGTGGTCAAAGAAGCCGCCATTTTCGTCGTATGTGGCGAAGAGGACCGTCCTTGCCCATAGCGCCGGATTCCCAGTCAAGCTACTGATAATCAGGGACAGCGTGTTCTCCCCAAAGAGTGAGGGCGCTGGGGGGTGATCGGAGTCAACGATCGAGGCGAGCACCCAGGAGACTTGTGGCAGGTTTCCCGAAAGCACATCCGCTAGAAAATCAACCGGAAACTGGGGTCCGAACGCGTTCTGGTAGAGGGGCGATGCGGGATCCTGGAAATTCTTGAAGTACGCCAGAACATTGTTCGAGAGAGGGATCAAAATGTTCTGGTCGGGAGACGAGTAAACCTTCCACGAAATCCCGCGAGCCTGAAGCTGTTCAGGCATCGTTGTATAGGTGAGTTTGCCGTAGAACGACGAACGATTTGCGACCAGCGTTTGTAGGAGCGGTCCGCCGTTCTGTCCAGCGGGATCTATGGAAGCCGCCATGGTATAGAGTCGGTTCGGATCCGTGGGGCCGATCACCGAAGAGAAATAGTTGTCACAGATGGTGAAGGCGTCAGCTACGGCATAGTAAAAAGCTAGGTCTGCGCGAGTGTAGTAGCCCATGGTGAGGACGGCGTCATTGGTATCGATCGGAAGGCGAGAGGTGACAAAGCCATCCATGACACCATGATCCCAGCTCTGATGCTGGGGCACCCAGTCGTGCGTGATGTCGTGGGTACATGCTGCGTTCGTCTTGGAAATGTCGAGATGGAATGGCAGCAATACGCCGGCCGGCGGGTTGGTGGTGTTCGCGGGGTCCGGTTGCTGGAATGCTGGAGTCTGGTCGGAGAATCCACGCACGCCGCGGTAGCTTCCGAAATAATGGTCAAACGACCGATTTTCCTGAATGAATATGACGATATGCTCGATGTCCGTCAATTTGGCACAAACTGATGCAGTGGAAACTGGGGAAGCGCTTACAGAAGCGCATCCGGGCAGGAGCGCGCCCGCGACCTCTACTGCAGCTGTGGCCGCGCCCATTCTCAATAGTTCTCGACGAGTAACATTCCTGGAAGACATGGGGAGCTTTATGCCCCTCCTTTCATTTCATTGCGTTGGAGCGACCCGGCTGACTCGCCACCCGCCAACTTCCCATGTAGATTCGATCGTATTGATTGATCCTCACTAATGTAGGAAAACCGCGATCTGCAGACTACGGCAGAAGAGGTCCGAGCGAGAAGATGCACAGATCCCGGCGAGCAAGTCTGAATCACGTGTAGGACACGGTCTTGAGAGCACGAGACGAGGGCCAGTCTCCCCTTCGACAGGCACAGAACCTCCTGAGTTCGCCGAGGTATGAAGATCGGTCCCTACACTTATCATGGGCAGCCCCGACGGGTAGAAGGCACGGTCTCAAGACCGTGCCCCGATGCGGATCGTTACGAGCACGTGATACCGGACTGGGCCGAAGCGACGACGATATCGATGCTTGGTCCCTTGACGTGAAGCGCATTAACTGTGACGGAGCCAGTGTTTCCGCCCGACGAACTAGTCTGCTCGTTGACGATAACGCTGATGCCGCCTGGCGCCGAGATGGCGACGTTCGGGTTGGAGGTGAGGATTGGTTGGCCCGCGACGACCAGGCCGACCAGTTCAGAATTCCCGGTGACGGAAGCCTGTCCGCTGCTGCAGGTGGCGCTAGAGTTCGATTTGACGACATCGGCAGCAACCAGACCTCCCAAAAGGTTTAGGTTCGCGACCGATGATTGCGACTGGCTGCTGGTGCCACTGCCAGACGTCGTACTTTTCAGTGCGTCTGCCGAGGCCAAGCTCAAGACATTGACGCTCGCAAGAGACGTACTCAGATTCCCGCCGCTAGACGGAAGGGCTCCAGTATCGGACAGCGCGAGCGCGATCCCCGCTGCATTTGCCCGCAAAGCCACGGCTTCACCGCTGAACGTTAT
>Ga0307479_10007290_pt1 | contig 10190 bp, 8 predicted proteins | sample atmos_gasesECM4C_FD_203743 | JGI IMG/M metagenome (GOLD analysis project Ga0307479, IMG submission 203743) | Hardwood forest soil microbial communities from Morgan-Monroe State Forest, Indiana, United States - atmos_gasesECM4C_515 | ecosystem: Environmental > Terrestrial > Soil > Temperate...
AGGATTTCATCCTGAAGTGATGACAGAACCTTTGATCGAAACCGCTGCGGGGACGATCTCCTCCGATGCGAGTGAGCGGCTGGCGGACCTGGCGAAGGGAAAGAGCGTGCTGGCGATCGGTCCGGGGATTTCGCGTGACGCGGACACCGCAAGCTTGGTGCGCCGAGTGGTGACCGGGAGCCAAATGCCTACTGTCGTGGATGCTGACGGGCTGAACGCCTTCGAAGGCCACGTCGATGAGCTGAATGGCAAAGGCAGGCTGTTCGTGATTACTCCGCATCCGGGCGAAATGGCGCGGCTGGCCGGGTGTTCCACGGCTGATGTGCAGAAAGACCGCTTAGGCGTGGCACGTCAGTTCGCTCGCGACCATGAACTGATGGTCGTGCTCAAGGGACACCGGACGCTGGTCGTTCCACCGGATGGTGAGGCGTGGGTGAACACGACAGGGAATCCAGGAATGTCGACCGGAGGCACAGGCGACATTCTTACGGGCATGGTGGGGGCGATGTTGGCCCAGAATCCGAAAAGCCCGCTGCTGGCGGTTTGTGCCGCGGTGCATCTGCACGGGTTGGCCGGCGACGTGATGCGCGAAAGCGTGGGCGAGCATTCGATGGTTGCGACCGACCTGCTGCGGGGACTGCCCGAGGCGTTCTGGCGTGCGCAGCGAACAGCGAGGGAGAAGTTTGTGCGTTGGGATGGTTAGCTTTAAGGATCCCTAACTGCCCTAATAGCTCCGACCTTCGCAGGGCGTTTTCACGTTGCAGCATGATTCGTGTGAGAACTCCTGGCGAGGCCGCTGGTTGCGACACGCATGCGCGGGGTCCTTCGACCCCGCTAACACTTCGCCTTCGCGAAGTGTTAGCTACGCTCAGGATGACAGAGGAACGCTATCGGGCGGAGGGCAGGCGCACTGTTTTTCCCGATTGCGCCGAACGGCGCGCCGCGTCGAGGATTTCCGTCACCGTTACATTCGTTTCGAGCGACGACAGGCTGTCTTCCTTGGCTCCATCGAGGATCACCGCCCGCAAGTATGAGAGTTCCCTGTCGTAGGGCGCCGGCACAGGCTTCGCTGCGATCTGCTCATCACGATCTTCTCCCTTTCGGCGTACGCGGACGTCATCACGCTTCACCGTAATCACGTAGCCCGTCTGGCCGTACACTTCCATGTCTTTGCGGTCGAAGGGCCAGTTCCACGAGGCTTGCACGATGGTTTGTGCGCGCGGGTAAGTCAGGATGATCGTGGCCTCGTCGTCGACTCGCGAATAAATTTGCGGCTTGATTTGTTGGGTTACGGCGGTGACGCTTTCGGGGCGTTGGCCGTCCATGAGCCAGGTCATCAGGTCGGCGCCGTAGCATCCGAAGTCGAACAGGGCGCCGGCGCCGTTGAGTTTGGGATCGGTCAGCCACGCGAGAAACTCCGGTTCAACGCCGATCTCCTTGGGTCCGCTATGGCCATCGTGCACGACGACTTTCCGAATCTCGTCCAGGGCTCCGTCGTGCACAAGGTCGTACGCAGCGTGATTGCTGCGATACCACGAAGTCTCATAGTTGACCAGAACATGTATCTTCGCGGCATGCGCGGCTTTTTCGATGGCCAGCGCGTCGTCCAGGCTGACCGCGAGCGGCTTTTCCATCATGACGTGAATGCCGTGGCGGGCGGCGATTTCGACGACTCGGCGGTGGTCGTACGTGTTGGTGTAGGCTAGCACCGCTTGCGGGTGGGCTTTGGCAATCATGTCCTCAAGGTCAGTGAATAGCGCGGATTGATCGAAGCCGTACCGGGTCGCTGCCTGGGAAAGCAGTTGGCGATCGGGTTCGGCGATGCCGACGATCTCGATCTCCGGGCTGTGCCGCGATTGATCGAGGAATCCGTGCACGTGTCCGTGAACCAGGCCAACGATGCCGACTCGCACTGGAGGCCGTGCGGGCGAAGTTTGCGCGTAGGAAAGAATGGCTGCGAACAGGACCGGGAGAATGGGGAGGGGCGTCAGTCGAATCATGAGATTCCTCGAAAACTCAGTCAGTTTCAGTCACACATGGTACATTGCGCGACTTTGGTGAGTAGAGCTATCGTTCGAATTCGATCGGGCGGGCTGTACCATGGGACATTATCTAATCAGTAAACATGCGCTAAGAGCCTCAGAAGACACGGGATCGGCATTGTTAGTCCATGCTTGCAGGGCGGTTTTCGGACGAGGGGCTTCAGTAATCTATTACTCGACGGGAGCTAGTGCGATAGTGCAGCAGACCTATGACACACTTCCCCCAACCGCACCCTTCGCGGCGCGCGGCTCGTGTCCAGCTAGGCGAATCTGTCCTGGCTGCGATTCGGCTTGAAGATGGCCGGCGCGCAAAAGCTAAACTCCAAACCATCTCTGCAACCGGCGGCCTGCTGAATCTGCCCCAATCGTTGGGGCAGGGCGACTTCGTTGAGGTCGCGTTTCAGACGCAGGCAGGGCCGGTGCACGGCATGGCAGAAGTCCTGAGCCCGATGCGGAAGACGCTCGACGGCGTGCTTCAGCCGTTCCGCTTTGTGGCGCTCGAGGATGAAGACCATCGCCGGCTGCGCACCACGCTCGAGCACGTGACCGAACGCAGCGTGCTCGGCATCAAGACGAGCGCATTTTCCTGAGCAAGTGGTAGTAAGCCTGCCCCGAGTGAGCAAATGCTCTCGCTATACTGGTTCTGTGCGGGACCCGACCAAGCGCGACCAGCCCAGAGACATTCTGCGAGAGGCACAGACTCATTCAGCCGAGGAGACGGTCGCCTTCGGGCGCACTCTGACCGGATTGCTCACGTCGCCGATGCTGGTGTTGCTGCGCGGAGATCTGGGGGCGGGCAAGACTACGCTGGTCAAGGGAATCGCGGCGGCGTTCGAAGCGGCTGCGGAGGAAGACGTCACCAGTCCCACCTTTACGCTGGTACATGAATATCGCGGGCCACGCGCCAACCTCTATCACATCGATCTCTACCGCATCGACACGCCGCGCGAACTGGAGACGCTCGGACTGGATGACCTGCGGTCCGACGATAGTATTCTGCTGATCGAGTGGGGGGAGAAGTTTCCGCGGCTGTTGCGTGAGCGGGACGTAGAGATTTCTCTGGAGCGGGAAGGGGAGAGGCAGCGCAGGATTCGGGTAACAACGTAGTTGCCTCCGGGATTCTTCGGAGAGGCAGATCTGGAGCCTCAAACTTCTGAGGAGATTGTGGCGAGCACCCGGCTTGAACCGGATTGACGCATACAACGAAAAGCGGTCAAACTCATTCCAATAGATCGCACCGAGTCGGGGACCCCGATTACCGCAAGGAGTAGTGTCGAGGGTGATCTTTTTTCGAAAAGTCGACGCGAGACCGTGCCGGCGCTCCCTCTGCCAGGCCTCTGTTCGTTCAGCAATTTGGGCGAAGGCTCTTTTTCTTGCCGGTCTTCTTGTGGCCGGGGGGATTGCGGTTGGGCAAGCTTCTGGGCAAGCCCTTCAGCCTAACGAACAACAAAAAAGTGTTCAAGGAACCGTAATCAATGCTGTTACCCACGCACCTATAGCTCGTGCCCTCGTCTATTCGCTCGACAATCGCTTCGCCATGCTCACCGATAGCGAGGGGCGCTTTGAGTTTTCTCTGCCGAAAGAGGACAGCCCGGAAGAGAGCGGCGCCCTTGTACCTGGATCCTATATTGTGTCGTCCTTTGGGCCTGCGAATAACCGGCTTGGGTTGATGGCGCGGAAACCGGGATTCCTCGATGATCGGAAAGAGGGTGGCGAGATCGAAGCCGCTCCGGGAAATGAGATCACGATCTCTCTGATGCCCGAAGCCTTGATCAAGGGCCGAGTCACTCTCTCGACGAATGATCCGGCCACAGGAGTTAGTGTTCAGCTTTTCTTGAAGGAACTGCACGACGGTCTGCCCCGATGGGTGCCGGGGCCGTCGGCACGAGCGAATTCGGGCGGAGAATTTCGTTTTGCCGAGTTGCCGGCTGGTTCGTACAAATTGCTGACGCACGAACTAATGGACAACGATCCGGTTGGAACGGTCCCCGGGGGACAACTCTATGGTTTTCCGCCCGTCTATTATCCGGGCGCGACAGATTTTGCCGCCGCGGCTCCGATCGAACTCTTGGCGGGACAGACGGTTGAAGCAGACTTGTCTCTCACCCGCCAGCCATATTATGACGTGAGGATTCCGGTCTCGAATGGGGAAGGGAACGGACTCAGTGTTCAGGTATATCCGCAGGGACACAGGGCGCCAGGGTATTCGTTGGGTTACAACGGAGCAGAACACAGAGTCGAAGGTTTATTGCCCAACGGCAACTATGTTGTAGAAGGCGAAGTCATTGGTACAGACTCGGCGGCGGGTACGGTCAACTTCAAAGTTGCCGGGGGTCCGGTGGCTGGGCCAACCATGACGCTCATTCCAAACGGTTCGATCAGCGTGGATGTAAAGGAAGAATTCAGCGACACGAAGTGGAACGGCTCAACGAGTTGGAGCGATGGGCGGCACACCTTCTCGTCCCATGGCGCCCGAGCATACTTGCAAGTGACCGCTGAAACTGCGGACGATTCTGGGCAGCCGAGAATGGGGTCCCTTCGTCCGCCGACGAGGCCGAATGATAATACTCTGGTCCTGGAGAATTTGCCGCCCGGGCGGTATTGGCTGCGACTCAGTACGAGTCGTGGGTACGTAGCGGCAGCAACGATGGGAACAACCGATCTACTGCGTGAGCCAATGGTGGTCGCGCCGGGCGCGAGTGCGACGATTGAGATAAAAATGCGCGACGACGGGGTGGAACTGGAAGGCTCGCTGGGGAACCTGAGTGCCGACCCGTCAATGACGGGAGGAGCGGTATCAACAGGTTTGTATTTGCCGAAAGCCTGGGTGTATTGCGTTCCTTTGCCGGACAGCGCGGGACAGTTTCAGCAACTGGGGGTGTCGGCGGACGGAACATTTACGTCTCCGATGATGACGCCGGGAGATTACCGTGTACTGGCGTTCGCCAGGCAACAACCGAACCTTCCCTATCGTGATCCGGAGGCGATGCGGGCGTACGAGAGCAAGGGACCGGTGATTCATCTCGCTGCCGGGCAGAAAGCTAACGTTCAGCTGCAGGTGATCGCAGACAGCGAGTAGACGAGAAAAGACGATGATTTGTCCCACTCCGAGAATCGCGGCCCTGTTGGTGACGATTGTTCTTTTGATCGGCGTACCACAATCAACCGTCGCACAAAAGGCAAAGATCTCCCGAACGGCGGTTGCCGGGGACACCTATCGGATTGCCGGAACCGTCGTGAGCAAAACAGATGGGCATCTGCTGGCTAACGTACGCGTGACGGTAACCGACACGAAGAATCCTAAGAAGGTCGAATCTGTGGTTACGTCGGAGGATGGCAAGTATGAGTTCAACGGTCTGCCCGCGGGTAAGTACTCATTGTCAGGCAGAAAGCGAGGATTCACCGCGGCCGCATACGACCAGCATGAGCAGTTTTCGACCGCGATTGTTACCGGAGCCGGACTGGACACCGAAACCCTGGTGCTGAGGCTTGCGCCTGATGCGGTGCTCACGGGCAAGGTCCTGGACGAAGCAGGGGAGCCAGTTCGACATGCCACGGTGACGGTGTATTTTGACGATCATGCGCAAGGCGTAAGTCAGATTCACCCGTTTCGCAACGCCCAGACCGACGACTTAGGAGCTTTCGAGATCACGCCTCTCAGGCCCGGCACATACTTCCTGTCGGTGCGCGCGAAGCCGTGGTACGCCATTCATCGTTTCTCCGACGCCACGAATTCCGCTGGCCAAGCGATCGATCGATCTTTTGACGTGGCCTATCCTCTGACTTACTACCCGGATGTCACGGATGCTGACAGTGCGCAGCCGATTGCCATTCAGGGCGGTGAGCGCCTGCAGGTGGACATTCACCTGAACCCGGTCGCGGCTCTACGCCTGACCTTCCGGGTGCCCGGCAACGAGAACACCGGATACCCGAATCCGCAACTGGAACAATCTGCTTTTGATGGCGACACCGCTGCCGAGATCGATGGTGTGCGCATGGTTTCGCCGGGAATCTGGGAGCTGACGGGCATTCCTGCCGGCCGCTACAATATCCGAACCCAGGGCCCCGAGGGAGGCCGGCTGACGAATGGAGTGGACCTCAGCAAAGATGGAGAGGAGGTTGATACATCCAAGGCTGAGGCCTTCAGCAGCGTCAAGGTGCGGGTGGAGGTGCCGGGTGAGAACTCGGTTCCGAAAGAACTCGCAGTCGGGCTGCGCTCAGGAAGCCGGGCGCTCGCAGGCTGGCAGACGGTAGATTCAAGAGGCGAGGCGGAACTCCAGAACGTTCCGGCCGGCAGCTACGAGCTTGTGGTGTTGGGTAACAGAAAACGCTATTCGATCGCGCACGTCGCTGCGGAGGGGGCCGAAGTTTCGGGCCGCGTACTGACCCTGACTCCAGGCGCTGCATCTGCTGTTTCGCTGAGACTCGTGGCTGGCAACGTCGAGGTACAAGGGATTGCGAAAAAATCCGGCAAAGGTTTTGCTGGAGCCATGGTGGTCCTGGTTCCGGACGATCCCAAAGGAAACCGCGATCTGTTTCGGCGCGATCAAACCGATCTGGATGGCACTTTTAGCTTGCCCGGTATTGTCCCAGGCTCCTATACGGTTCTGGCGATTGAGAATGGTTGGGAGTTGGACTGGTCGCAGCCCGAGGTGATCGCCGCTTATATGAAGCGTGGCAAAAAGATTGAGGTAGGCACTCACGGAACTCAGACTCTGAAGCTTCCCGAGCCGGTTGAAGTTCAATCGAAGTAGGGCAGTACGCGCCGGCGATGGGTTCATGTTCAGTTGCTCGCTGCGGCTGCCCTCGCATGACCCGAAACGCCGCGTCAGAATCCCATGATGTTGTAGCCGCAATCGACGTAGATGACTTCGCCGGTGATGCCGCTTGAAGCATTCGAGGCCAGGAAGACACCGGTACTGCCGACTTCTTCGATCTCCACGCGACGGCGCAGGGGAGCGCGTTCTTCGTGTTCGCGGAGCATGTCTCCGAAGCCTGCAATGCCGCGGGCAGCAAGGGTTTTGATGGGGCCGGCGGAGATCGCATTGACTCGAATCCGTGACTTGCCCAGTTCGTAAGCCAAGTATCGTACGGTGCACTCAAGACCGGCCTTGGCTACGGCCATCACGTTGTAGCGGGGCACCACTTTTTCCGCGGCATAGTAAGTCATGGTGATGATGGAGCCTCCCTCTGTCATGAGGGGAACGGCAGCGCGCGCGACCGCGATGAGGGAATAGACGCTGACATCGAGCGCGACCCGGAAGCCTTCGCGCGTGGTGCTGACGAAGTCGCCTTTGAGTTCGTCTGCGGGGGCGTAGGCAACCGAGTGCACCAGCGCGTGTAGTTTGCCATGGCGCTCTTTGAGCGTGGCGAAGAGGCGGGCGATTTCGTCGTCCTTGGAAACGTCGCACATGTAGGCCTCGGCGCCGGGCAGGGACAGGATAAGATCCTTCGCTTCCTGTTCCAGGCGCTCGTTCTGGTAGGTGATGGCAAGTTTCATGCCGGCGGCGTGCAATCCCTGGGCGATGGACCACGCGATCGAGCGCTTGTTGGCGACTCCAAAGACGACGGCGTTACGGCCCTGCAGGTCTGAGGACATGGATGCTCCTGTGGATTGGAAAGAATAACAGCGGAGGGGGATTCTGGAAAATCCCCGGTCGAGCTTCACTTCCGTGGACAGCCGATGCGGCTGGGTCCACTGCGCTATTTCACTTTCCGGCCGCCTTGAGAGAATCCCGGGCAGCCTTGAAATTCGGAGCGAGCTTCAACGCTTCCTGCCACTCGGAGACTGCGAGATCTTTCTTTCCTTCTTTCTCGTAGACTTGGCCGAGGCGCCAGTGGGCGTTGGCCAGGCCGGGATCCCCGTCTTCCGGCCAGCGACTGAGATATTTCTTGAAGAAGCGCTCGGCTTCGTCGAGATTCTGTCCAGCGAGCAGGTCGGAGCGGGCGACACCGAAGTAGCCGGGGAGATAGTCGGCATCGACTTCGACCGCCTGCCGGAAAAGCGGCGGCGCCTCGGAATCCTTCTTCTCTTGAATATAGAGGAACGCAAGCTGTGTGTACGATTTGGCGCGCTTGGGGTTGGCGGTGATCGCGGCCTTGTACTCCAGTTCCGCGTCGCCGAATTTTTTCTGATTGAGATCGATCGAAGCCATGGCGTAGTGCCCTTCCACAGGATCGAGGGCGGAGATCTGTTTGGCCTGATCGACCGCCTTGTCGGCGCCGCCGCCGACAATCGAGGGGGCGCCCGCGTAGAACTCGGCCAGATCCGCGCGCGCGGAAATGCTCTTGGGGTCTTCGGCAACGGCTCGCTCGAATTCCGTTTTCATTTGGCGCGCCAGGGACATCTTTTTGAACATTCCCGCCGAGTCGACCATGCCGCTCAGGGCATTTCCAAGCAACTGGTGATACTCCGACTTGTGGTCATCGAGCGCGATCGCTTTCTGGGCTTCCTCGGAAGCTTGTGCGAGGTCGCCGAAGGCGTAGAGAATTTGACCCAGCAGAAAATGAGGCTCGGCGTTCTTTGGGTCGGCGGCGATGGCCTGTTGCAGTAGCGACTTGGCGTGATCTGGTGACGTTCTCGAGTGGACTAGATTTCTGGCTTGGTCGAGAGGACTCGATTGCGCGGACAGGCTCGGAACTGTCACGCCGGCGATCAGCAGGCCGACAACCAGAGTGAGCCGAAGGCAGATATGGCTCGCGCCTCTGTGATCCGTTCGCATGAGTTCTCCTTGAGACGATGAAGCTGGCCCGAACGTTGGAGGTGCGACCGCGGCCCTAGTCCGCGGCGGAAACTTCGTTCACTGCCTCTATGGTCGGCACCGGCCAGCTTGCCGCTACAAACGACAGGGCATAAACGCAGGCCAGGATCGCGAAGGCGAGCACCAGGCTCACCTTGTGCGCGACCGCGCCCACGCAGATAGCCAGCACAAGTTGCAGAAAGGTTCCGAAAAAGTAGAAGGCATTCTGCACCCGTCCCATCAGATGCTTGGGGACCATTTCCATGAGGTTGGTGTTCATGGCCACGCCGCCGACGCCGCGCGCCGAACCCATGAGGAAGTATGTCGAAATGGCGAGCGCGAGGAATCCTGAAATCGGGGCGAATGCGACGCACACCGAGAGCAAAGCCATGGAGAAGGCAACGGCGCGGCGGCCGCCGAGCGCGGCGATCACCTGCGGCGCGTACAAAGCGCTGACAAATGCTCCGGTGCCCCATCCGGCATTGAGCCAGCCGTATCCCTGGGCGCCAGCGTGGAAGACGCGGTCGCTGAGTGAGGGAGTGACCACCACTCCGGTGATCATCGCACCCAGAAACAGCGCCCAACTGATGCCGAGAAGAATTACGGCGCGGTGATCGCGGAGAAAATGCAAACCTTCTCGCATCTCGCGCCAGAACCGCTCGAATTGATTTTCCGCGGCGATGATGTCGGCGCGCAATTCTTCCGGCCGCAACACGACGTGGCGTCCCTTGCGCACGGCGAAGTAACACAAGAAGGAGACTACATAGGTGGAGACGTCAATCAGCAGCACGCCGCCCAGGCCGACGTGGTCATAAATGAATCCGACGACGGCTCCGGCGATGAGGAATCCGCCTTGCACGCCCGCGAGCAGAACGGTATTGGAGTGCACAAACTCGCTTCCGGGCGTGAGTTCCTGGATCAGGGCGGTAATCGTCGGCCAGAACATCCAGAAGCCGGCGGCGACCAGCGTATTCATCAGGTAAAGCTGCCAGATCTGCACGCGGTGTTGAAAGGCGAGGATGGCTACCGCCACGATGATCACGGCGCGCACGGCGTCGAGCCACATGACGAGGCGGCGGCGATCTTCGCGGTCGATGATCACTCCGGTGAAAGGGAGCATCAGCATGGCCGGCAGGGTCTGGAGAACCGCGAAGGTGCCCAGCGCCATTTCGGAATGCGTGGCTTTCAGGATGTACCAGGCCACGGCGGCCGAATTCATCCCGCTGCCCACCATCGAAATTACGTTGGCGGCGAATACAAAACGCAACGGACGATGGCCGAGGATGGCACGCATCTTTCTACTCTAGCCGAGGATCCGAGAATTCACCACGGGCCGGAGACACGGTGGAGATATTTCCGTGGGGGTTGTGTGGAGCGGGCACTCTTGCCCGCTTGTTCTCCACTGCCG
>Ga0307479_10007291_pt1 | contig 10189 bp, 8 predicted proteins | sample atmos_gasesECM4C_FD_203743 | JGI IMG/M metagenome (GOLD analysis project Ga0307479, IMG submission 203743) | Hardwood forest soil microbial communities from Morgan-Monroe State Forest, Indiana, United States - atmos_gasesECM4C_515 | ecosystem: Environmental > Terrestrial > Soil > Temperate...
CCCAGCGCAAGCGGTCGACGGCGAGCGTCCCGGCCGAGCCCGAGAGCGAATGCGCGTGCAGGCGCACCGCATCGTGATCGCGGGCCGCCACCGCAGCGGCCAGGACCGCGAGCCCGCGCGGCAGCCCCTCGGCGAAGCGCGCCAGCAGGCGTTCGAGCGTCTCGCGCGAAACGCCCAGCCGCTCGTACGCGCCTTCCATGTCCACTCCGGCCAGCGCGCCCGGGAGCGAAGGAGCAGCGGCGACCGGCTCGCGCTCGGGCGCCGCCTGCGGGGGCTTGCGGCGGACCTGCCGCCGAAGAGCCTCGAGCAGCGCCTTGCGATCGATGGGCTTGGCCACGTAGTCGTTCATCCCCGCCGCCAGGAAAGCCTCCTCGTCGCCCTTCATGGCGTTGGCGGTCATGGCGATGATGGGCAGCTCGGCGCCGAGCGGCTCGCTGCGGATCCGCCGCGTCGCCTCGATGCCGTCCATCCCGGGCATCTGCACGTCCATCAAGACGCAGGCGTAGTGGCGCTCGAGGGCCATGCGCACGGCCTCGACGCCGTCCACCGCGACGTCGATGTCGAATCCCAGCCGCGAGAGCAGCTCGGTGGCGACGAAGCGGTTGGCCTCGTTGTCCTCGGCGAGCAGGACCCGCCGGCCGGTGAACTCCCCGGCGCCGGCAGAGGCGAGCGCCGGCGCGGCCGGCGGCATGCGCAGCGAGCTCTGCGCGGCTGCCACGGCGAATCGCGCGGTGAGCGTGAAGGTGCTGCCCACGCCGGGCTCGCTCTCCAGCGAGAGATCGCCCCCCATCAGCCGCGCGAGCCGCAGGCTGATGGCGAGCCCGAGCCCCGTGCCGCCGTAGCGCCGCGTCGTCGAGCTGTCCGCCTGCGAGAAGGCCTGGAAGAGCTGGCCCTGCTTCTCCCTGGGAATGCCGATGCCCGAGTCGCGCACGGCGAAGCGCAGCTCGACCGGCCCGCCCGGCGGCGCGCCGAGATTTTTCGTCACGTGCAGCCCGACCTCGCCGCGCTCGGTGAACTTGAAGGCGTTGCCGACCAGGTTGATCAGCACCTGACGCAGGCGGTGCGCGTCGCCCACCAGGTTGCGGGGCAGATCGCTGTCGGCGTGCACCACCAGCTCGACGCCGTTCTCGATCACCTTGGCGCGGAAGATCTGGGTGACCTCGTCCAGCACCTCGATCAGATCGAAGGGCACCGACTCCAGCTCCAGCTTCTCGGCCTCGATCTTGGAGAAGTCGAGGATGTGGTTGATGAGCGCGAGCAGCCCCCGCGCCGCCGTCTCGATCACCGTCATGTACTGCCGCTGCTGCTGGGTGAGCTCGGTCTCCAGCGCGAAGGCGGCGGTGTTGAGGATGGCGTTCATGGGCGTGCGGATCTCGTGGCTCATGGTGGCGAGGAACGTGCTCTTGGCGCGGTTGGCCGCCTCGGCCGCCTCGCGCACCTTGCGCAGCTCCTCCTCCTGCCGCTTGCGCCCGGTGATGTCGGCGATGACGGTGATGCCGCTGATGAAGCGCCCGTCGGGGGCGCGGATGGCGGAGGCGGCCACGTCGCCCCAGCGCTCCTCGCCGTCCTTGCGGAGGAAGAAGCTCTCCCAGCGCCAGGAGTCGGCCTCGCCGGCGATGAGCTTGCGGATCTGCTCGGCGGCGCGCGGCCGGTCGTCGGGGTGCGTGTAGCCGATCAGCGTCTGGCCGAGCAGGTCCTTGCGCTCGACGCCGAAGAACTCCAGCGAGTTGTCGTTCACCTCGATGAAGCGGCCCTGGTCGTCGTTGGACATGATGCCCACGCCGCCGTTCTCGAAGAGCGCCTTGAAGAACTGGTCGCGCAGGCGCAGCGCCTCGGTGGTGCTGCGGCGCTCGGTCACGTCGAACAGGCTGCCCACCAGGAAGGCGGGCGCGCCGTGCGCGTCGACCACGGCCTGGCCGTTGTCGTAGACCCAGCGCTCGCCGCCGTCGGCGTGATGGATGCGGTACTCGAACGAGTAGGGCTTGCGCGCGACGATGGCCGCCTCGATGGCGTTGCGCAACGCCGCCGCGTCCTCCGGATGGGCAATGGTGGAAAGGCCGAGGAAGCTTTCCGCGGCCGAGCCGCTCAGCGCCTCGATCGCAGGGCTGACGAAATCGAGCTTCCACCCGTCGGCGTACGCGAACCGGTACACCGCCGAGGGCAGCTTGCCGATGAAGGCGCGCATCAGCTCGTCGCTGCGGCGCAGGCCGGCGTCCTCCGGCTCTGGGGGCATCATCGGCACGATCCGGCCCCCTCAATCCTTGGAATCGAGCGCGTGACGAAGCTCGCTCCAGGCGGTTTCGAAGGTGGACTGGAGCGACTCCCAGCCTTCTTCGCCTGCGCGCTTGAGCTGCTCGAGGCGCTGCAGCGCCTGGTCGTGTTTGGATTGCGCAGCCTTGAGGAGCCGCTCGCCCTTCTTGCGGCCCCCGGCCACGGCCCCCTTGGCGCGCGCGGCCAGCGCGGAGAGCTGCGCTTGCGCTTCAGCGAACTTCGCCTCCGCCTTCTTCTCGTAGGACGCCTTGGCTGACATGGGACCTCGCTTGCGCTCCCTCTTTGCAGAGGGCGTGCCGCCTGCGCCGCGCCCTGGAATCAAGCGTCTGACTCGGGACCGGATCGGTTGCGCTGGCCGCGGGCCGGTCTGCGCCGCGTTCACGAACGTTCGCAGCGCGTTCGAACGCAGCCACGCCGCGCCCGGAGGAGTGGCCGTGTCCTCCCGCCAGGGAAAACCGGGCGGCATGGGGCTTGCTCTTGAAGCCAGCCAGCAATGGACCACGCAACCAAATCGCTCGCGTCGCTTGCCAGACGGCTTTTGATATCTACGTTCGAGTCTCGCAACAGCGCTGCACCGCCCCAACCCCAGGGCCGCTTCACCTCGTCAATCGGCGGTCGAGGTGTCTTCACGCTCATCGCCTGAATTCCGCTCGAATCGATTCCCACCATTCAACCTGGGGTGCTCCATGACTCGCTCGCGCAAAGACCAATCCTGCCTGGCCGTGCTCACGCTCGTTCTCGCTGCCGGCTGCGGAGGCAACAGTGACAACGGCCCCACGCCCACCGTCAGCTCCACCACTCCGGCCAACGCCGCCACAGGCGTTGCGCTCAACGGCAGCTTCACGGCCACCTTCAGCGAGGCGATGCAGGCGTCCAGCATCACCGCCGCCACCTTCACGCTGACGGCGACAGGCGCGGCCGCGGTGGCCGGCACCGTGACCTACGCAGGAACGACCGGCGTCTTCAAGCCGGCCTCCAACCTCGCCGCCAACACCGCCTATACGGCGACCATCGGCGTCGGGGCCAAGAGCGCCGCCGGCAAGGCGCTGGCGGCCAGCTACTCGTGGCATGCGACCACCGGGTCCGCCGACACTACGCGGCCCACGGTCAGCTCGACCGTGCCCGCCAACGCGGCCACCGGCGTCTCGCTCGACGGCAACCTGGCCGTGACCTTCAGCAAGCCCATCGATCCGGCGTCGATCGTCATCACGCTGAAGAGCGGGACCGCGGCGGTGGTGGGAGCGGTCAGCGCCAGCGGCGTCACCGGCAACTTCAAGCCGAGCCTGCCCCTCGCCGCCAACGCGAGCTACACCGCCACCGTCACCGCCGCCAAGGACCTCTCCGGCAATGCGCTGGCGAGCAACTACAGCTGGAGCTTCGTCACCGGAACCACCACCGACACCGACGCGCCCGCCGTCAGCTCGACGGTTCCGGCCGACGGCGCCAGCTCGGTGGCCACCAACACCGCGATCAGCGTTTCTTTCGGCGAGCCGATGGGCCCCACGACCATCACCGCCGCCAGCTTCACGCTCACCTCGCCCGGGGCGGTTGCCGTCGCCGGCACCGTGACCTACGCCGGCGTGACCGCGACCTTCCAGCCGGCGGGCCTGCTCGCGAACAACACCATCTACACCGCGACCATCAGCACCGCGGCCCAGGATCTGGCCGGCAACGCGCTCGCCGCCGGCCACTCCTGGAGCTTCACCACCGGGGCCGCCGCCGATACCACTCCGCCCACCGTCGCCTCGACGAGCCCGCTGCCGGGCGCGATCGGCGTGGGCGCCACCGCGGGCATCACGGCCACTTTCAGCAAGGCGATGGCGCCGCTGACCATCAGCAGCTCGACCTTCACGCTGACGGGACCCGGCAACGCCGCCGTTTCCGGCACGGTGGTCTTCGACGCGCCGAACAAGGTCGCCACCTTCCAGCCCTCGACCTCGCTCGCGGCCAACACCAGCTACCAGGCCACCGTGGAGGGCGGCGCCTCCGGCGTGACCGACCTCGCCGGCAACGCGCTCGCCAGCAATGACGTCTGGGGCTTCACCACCGGAGCTCACGCCACGCTCGCGCCGGTGCTGCTCGGTTCGGCCGTGAACTACGTCATCCTCGCCAAGTCGGCCGTCTCCACCGTTCCCACCTCGGCGGTGACCGGCGACGTGGGGCTGAGCCCGGCCGCCGAGAGCTACCTCACCGGATTTGCGCTGACGGACGCGACCGGATACGCGACCTCGACCCAGGTGGTGGGCAAGCTCTACGCCGCGGACCAGACGCCGCCCACGCCGTCCATCATGACCACCGCGGTGAGCGACATGCAGACCGCGTACACCGACGCCGCGGGGCGACCCACGCCCGATTTCCTCGAGCTGGGGACGGGCGCCATCGGCGGGCTCGACCTCGCGCCGGGCCTCTACAAGTGGACCAGCACGGTGACCATTGCCTCGGACGTGACGCTGACAGGAAGTGCCACCGACGTCTGGATCATGCAGATCTCCGGCGACCTCACCATGAGCTCCGCCAAGCACGTCTTCCTCGCCGGCGGCGCGCTCGCCAAGAACGTCTTCTGGCAAGTCGCCGGCACCGTCGACCTGGGGACCACCGCGCACTTCGAGGGAATCATCCTCTCCCAGACCGCGATCACGCTGGAGACTGGCGCCTCCATGAACGGCAGGGCGCTGGCGCAAACCGCGGTCTCGCTCGACGCCGCCACCGTGACGCAGCCCGCTCCGTAGCGATTTCCCCTTCGGCTCGAAATGGAGGAAGCATGAATCGGTTCATCGCTCGAAGCGTGTTCGCCGCGGCAGCTTGCGGGGCCTGCGCAGTCGCTCCCGTTCCCAACGATCGGCTGGCCGCCGCGCAGGTGTCGTACCGCGGCGCGTACGAGGCGGGAGCGGAGGGAGTGCCGCAGGCCAAGCTGCACCTCTCTTACGCCGACCAAGGCATCGCGCAGGCGAAGAAGCTCATCGCCGAGAACCGCAACGTGGAGGCCGGGCGCGCGCTCGATCGGGCCCGGGCTGACGCGGAGCTCGCGGTCGGCCTCGCTCGCGAGTCGCAAGCCGAGACGGAAGCGCAGCAAGCGACGGAGCAGACCGCAGCGCTCCGTGCCAAGCCTTGATCAACCTGGTCCTGAAAGGACTCCGATGAAAACGAACATGGCAGCAATCTGCATCGGCGGCGCCGCGCTCCTGGGCGCCTCCGCTTGCGCAACGGCTCAGCCGTCCCCAGCGCTGCTGGCCGCTCGCGAAGCGTACCAGGCGGCGGCGCGGGGTCCGGCCAACGAGAAGAACCCGGCGGATCTCCACGAAGCAATGGTCCTCCTCGACGAGGCGGAGGCGAGCGCCCAGGGCAGGGACCAGGCCCTGGCGGAGCACCGCGCGTACCTCGCGCTGCGGCGGGCGGAGCTGGCGGATGCGCAGGGCAAGACCTCCGCGGCCGTCAGCGAGAAGGCCAGGCAGCAGCAGGAGGCGACGGCCATCAAGGACCAGTCGCTGGCGACGGCAAAGGGACAGCTCGCCCAGGCCTCCGCCGTCCAGGCGCAGACGCAGACCGAGCTCGCCCAGACGCAGGGGCAGCGCGACGCCGAGCACCAGGGGCGGATCGAGGCCGAGCAGGCGACGCTGGACGCGCTGGGCCAGGTCGCGGCGGTCAGGCGGGAGGCGCGCGGGATGGTGATCACCCTCTCGGGCGGCGCGCTCTTCATCTCCGGCAAGAGCGTGCTGCTTCCCTCGGCGGAAGAGCGGCTCGACCAGGTGGCGGCCGCCTTGCGCGCGAGCGATCGCACCATCCTCATCGAGGGCCATACCGACTCGAGCGGGTCGGACGCCATCAACCAGCAGCTCTCACAGGACCGGGCGCAGTCGGTGCTGGACTACCTCGTCTCGCGCGGCGTCGCACGCGAGCGCATCCGCGCCCTGGGCCTGGGGCCGAGCCGGCCCATCGCCGAGAACGGGACTTCCGAGGGCCGCGCCAGCAACCGGCGCGTGGAGGTGGTGGTCGAGACGTCGCAACCGAAGATCAACTGAGACGCATTCCTCTCGGGGAGACAGGACGCGATGAGCGAGACGATGCCGGCGCCGGCCTGCCCTCTGCCGCTCTCGGCGCTGGCCAGCAACTTCCAGAAGCACGTCGACCCCAGGGCGCCTTTGCCGCTTCGGATCATGGCTGCCAGGGCGCTGGTCCCGATGGGGCCCGAGGAGGTGACCACCTCGCTCTTCATGCTCACCTTCGACGCCGATGCAGCCGTGCGCGAGATGGCGATCAAGATGGCGGCAGGCCTGCCCGACCGCATTCTCTCGGTGGCGCTGCGGAACGTGGACGCCGAGGCAGCGGTGCTCGACTACTTCGCCGGCGTCCTGGCCGGCAAGGACGAGTATCTCGAGATGCTGGTCATCAACCCGGCCACTTCGGATGCGACCGTCCGGCGGCTGGCGGCCGGCGCCGACGAGAGGGTGACCGAGCTCGTCGCGCAAAATCAGCTGCGCATGTTGCGCTTTCCCGACATCGTCCGGGCGCTGGTGAACAATCCGGCGACGCGGTCTTCCACTCGCGACAAGATCTGCGAGTTCTGCGTGCGCTCCGGCTTGCGCCTCGAGGACCTGGACGCCTATCGCGCCGCGCGGGTGCGCATCCATGGCGGCGCTTCCCTGGACGAGGAGCTGGCCCGGAAGATCGACGACGATCATTTCCAGGACCAGGCCGCCGCCGAGGCAGCCCTCGAGCAGCTGGGCGTGGCCGGCCTGGACGGCGACGAGGCGCCAGGCAAGCGGCTCTCCTTGACCCAGCAGATCATGAAGCTGAACGTGGCCAAGAAGGTCGAGTGGGCCAACAAGAAGGGCAACCGCGAGGTGCGCACTCTCCTCCTGCGCGACCCCAACAAGCTGGTCCAGCTGGCCGTGATCCACAGCCCGCGCATCACCCTGGGCGAGATTTCCAACGTCGCCCAGAGCCGCACCTCGGGTAGCGAGGTGCTGCAGTTCATCTACGGCAACCGCCTGCTGATGAAGAACTACCAGATCAAGCTCAGCGTCATCAGCAACCCCAAGGTCCCGGTCGGGGTCTCGATGCGCTTCCTCTCCAGCCTGCGGATGAGCGAGGTCAAGAGCCTGGCCAAGAACCGGAACGTGCCGCAGGGCCTGGCGACGGCCGCGAAGAACCTGGTGGAGAAGAAGAGCGGGGCAGGTGCCTGATGGACCTGACGCTCCTCGACGGCGGCATCGAAGCATTTCCGCGCATGGTCCTGGCCATCGAGCAGGCGCGCGAGACCGTCCAGCTGGAGATGTACTTGTTCCGCCTCGACGCGACCGGCCGGCGCTTCGTCGCGGCGCTGTCGGCCGCTGCCGGGCGCGGCGTCAGGGTCCGCGTGTCGCTCGACGGCTGGGGCTCGTCGCAAGATGCGGCGGAGATCAAGGCGAGGCTGATCGAGGCCGGCTGCGAGGTCAGCATCCACGCCTGGCGATGGTGGTTCCTGCGCCGCGCGCTCGAGCGCAATCATCGCAAGCTGCTGCTGGTCGACGAGAGCGTCGCGTTCGTGGGCGGCATCAACTTCGGCGACGAGTACGGCGTCGACGGCGGCGCCCGCGGCTGGGCCGACCTGGCCGCCGAAATCCGCGGCGAGGCTTGTCAGCGGCTGGCCCGCCAGCTGCGCCGCGAAAGGATCCGTGAACCCGCCGGAGCCATCCGAGTGCACCTGGCCAACCGGGGCGGCGGCTGGCGTCTGCGGCGCCGCTACCTAGAGGCGTTCCGCGGAGCGCGCAGCTCCATCCGCCTCGCGCAGGGATATTTCTTGCCCAACCGGCAGATCCTCCGCGCCCTGATCGGCGCGGCCCGGCGCGGCGTCGAGGTGTCGGTGCTCCTGCCGGCGCACAGCGACGTGCCGTTCGCCCGGCTCGCCATGCGCTACGTCTATGCGCCGCTCCTCGCGGGCGGCGTGCACATCCGCGAATGGAACCGGTCGGTGCTCCACGCCAAGGCCGCGGTAATCGACGGCCGCAAGCTCCTGGTCGGCAGCTTCAACCTCGAGCCCCTCTCGCTGATCAGCATGGAGGCCCTTGTCGAAGCCGACCACCCAGGGGCCGCGGCCCAGGGCGAGCGCTGGATGCACGAGCACTGGACGCTCGCCAGCGCCGTTGCGCCAGGGCCGGGAAGGGCCGGGTGGCTGCGGAGCCTGACCGCGATGCTGCTGGGTTCCCTGCGCCGTTCGCTCGAGCGGCTCTTGCTGCGCAACCGCGAGCGCTTGGGACGCGGGGTAAGGGAGCGGTCATGAACGCCAAGACGAGAGTGCTGGTGGTGGACGACAACGTGGTGGACGCCAAGGGCCTGAAGGAGATGCTCGTCGAAAGGGGATTCGAGGCCCACCGCGTGTCGAGCGGCGTCGACGCCATCGGCGCTCTCGCCAGCCAGACCTGGAAGCCCGAAGTGATGGTGCTCGACTACCTGATGCCCGGCCTCGACGGAGGCGACGTGCTCAGCGCGATGCGGACCATCCACGAGCTGCACCAGATCCCGGTCGTCATCCTCAGCGCGTACGAGGTGCCGCCCGAGGTCCAGCGTCACGCGGACGTCGTGCTGAAAAAGCCGCTCGACCTTGGCAAACTGGTGGAGGCGATCCGGCTGGTCGTCCGGCTCGGAAAGGAGCAGACATGAAGCGCCCTGATTTGGCGAAGACCACGAGGCGCAGCGTCCTGGTCCGCGGAGCCGCGGCCGTGATGCTGCTCGGCGCGAGCGGCTGCGGATACCTCCTCTATCCCGAGCGTCGAGGCCGGGTGAGTGGACGCATGGACGTCCCCGTGTTGGTCGTGGACCTGCTCTGGCTGATTCCGGGAATTGTTCCTGGCGTGATCTGCCTCATCGTCGATTTCACGACGGGCTGCATCTACGAGAGCCAGGGGCGCGCGTCCGGCTCCGGAGAGAGTCGTCCGCCTGCCGCGACGGTGACCGTCCATCTGGACGGTGCGGTGGTCGCCACCGGCGAGCTGAAACCCGATCGCAGCGCGCAGCTGAGCTGGAGCCGCGCCCCCGACCCGGCCGCGCTCCGCGCCCGAGGCCGGGTGGTGGTGAGCGCCGGCGACGGCGCCAAGGCGGAAGCGCCGGTCGGAAGCCTGATCTCCTAGGCGAGCGGCATCGGCACCAGCGGATCGCCGACCGCCTGCAGCGGGGTGGGCGCCGGATCGGCCGTGAGGTTCACCCGCTCGAGCTCCGCGATCACCTGCGCGCCCAGCAGCAGGATGAGGGCCGCCACCTCGAGCGTGAGCAGCACGACCACGGTGGTGGCGAGCGATCCGTAGACCACGCCCACCATCGACAGCGAGGTGAAGTACCAGGCGATCACCCGCCGGACCAGCTCCCACAAGAGCGTCGCGGTCACGCCCCCGGCCAGCGCGTGGCGGATGGAGACGCGGCCCACGGGCATGATCAGATAGATGGCGGTGAGCAGGAGCGCGAGGCCCACCGTGCCCGCGAGCCAGAGCAGCATCGGATTCCCGGCTCCCCACAGACGCGCGCTGGCCAGCACGGTGACCAGGAGCACGCTCACGCCGAGCGCCATGATGAACAGATAGGGCAGCACCGCCGAGAGCAAGAAACTGCGCCGGTGCACGGCGCGGTGGTGGAAGATCACCGCCATCGCGTTCTCGAGCACCGTGAAGGCCACCGAGCTGAAGAAGAGCAGCGCGAGCCCGCCCATCCAGCTCACCAGCTCGCCGTGGGCCAGGAAGCCCGCCAGCTGATCGGTGATGGCCGCCGCGCGGCCGGGCAAGAGCTGCTCCACCGAGCCGGAGACGGTCCGCAGGATTCGCTCCGGCGCGATGAAGCGGGAGAGCGTGACCAGCAGCACCGCGAAGAGCGGCAGGATGGAGAGGAGCGCGTTGTAGGCGACCGCGCTGGCCAGGAGGAAGCCCTGGTTCTTGCGGAATCCGGTGAGCAC
>Ga0307479_10007292_pt1 | contig 10188 bp, 12 predicted proteins | sample atmos_gasesECM4C_FD_203743 | JGI IMG/M metagenome (GOLD analysis project Ga0307479, IMG submission 203743) | Hardwood forest soil microbial communities from Morgan-Monroe State Forest, Indiana, United States - atmos_gasesECM4C_515 | ecosystem: Environmental > Terrestrial > Soil > Temperate...
CAGCAGCGACGGGAACTTACCATTACCGGGGGCGAGTCCAGCTACCTGGCTGCTTGCTGCGACGTTGACCTCGGCAATCTGGCGGGCGCGCTCGACCTGCTCGACACGGTCGCTGCCGCTGCTCGCAAGGCAGCAGACCCGGTACTGGCGGCCATGGCTTCCGACGGTCAGTCTCACTACCAGGCATTCCAGGGACATCACCACCGGGCTCTTGAGCTTGTCGAGCAAGCCCGCACGTCGTGCCCGCCGAGCGTTTCACCGGGCACCATCGCCTACCTGTGGCTGCGCACGGCAGAAGAGCACGCCTGCCTGGGACAGGTCGGCAAGTCAGCCAAGGTCTGGCAGCAGTCCGAAGAACACTACGAGCGCACTGATCTGGACATCGAGCGAAACCGGGTGCGGCTGTGGCTGAGCCGCGACTGCTTCGAGTCAGTGCGCGCGGTCATCTGCGCTGCCACCGGCCAGCAGAAGAAGGCCGCCGAGAGCGCAGAACGCGTTGCTATCCGGCTTGCTCGCCGGGACGGCAAGACGGACGCCATCGCCCTCATCAACGCCGCCCTCGCCCAAGCGCGAATCGGCCTGTTCAACGCGGCGGCCGCCACCGGCCTGTGCGCCCTGCATGCCACGCGCGCCGCTGAGGCCACCTGCTGCCTGCCGCGCGCTCAGGAAGTCGCTGCCATCTTGGTCGGCCGAACCGACCGGGGAGCCAAGGTCAGCGTGTTCCTCCGTGATCTTGAGCGCACTAAGCAGCAATTCGGAATGCCCTTCTAACCGCCGGCACGCGCCAGCGCACTACGCAACCACGATTTCACCGCGCAATTTCACCGTGAAATCGACCAGTTACTTATCGCGTCCGGACGTGTACATATTGATCACTCACCGAAAGAGGCGGTGAGAGCAGGAAGGACGGCAGGCAATCGTCATAGCCCGGCTGGATGGCCCGGCTCTGAGGGGGGAGTCATGACACGTGACCTGGTTGTCAGTCATTCGGACATGAACGCTGCATACGCCCGCGGGAAAGCAATACCCCTGGCCGACTCAATCTTGTGGCTAACCCGGTACCAGGACAGCTGGTGGGTGGTGTACGAAGGCGGCTGGGTGCGGATCACCGACAACCTCGTTGCAGCTGACATGGATGGCCGTGCGGCCCAGAGGACCGCAGATGCCTGGGGCTGAGTGCTGGCATCGGCCCTCGTGCCCGTCGTCGGGGCAGACGGACGCTCTGGCAGCCGTCATAGTCGCCGCTCACCCCGAGCAAGGCTGGTACCTGCTATGCAACGGCCTCATCACCTTCGACGACATCGGCGTCATAGCCGGCGACAGCGTCGTCATCCCGCGACGCCCCATCCCAGGAACGCTTACCGAGCGCGAGCCGCCTTACCGAACACCGGAACGGCAGGAAGGAGAGGATGTGATGCAAGATCTCATCGGCTTCTGGACGATCGGCATGGTCATCGTGGTGATGGCGACCGCCTACATGCTGCCGACGCTGATCGCATGGCTTCGCCACGCACCCGACATCGCGGCGGTCGCGCTGCTGAACGCCACGCTTGGCTGGACACTGATCGTCTGGATCGCTGCGCTGGCGATGGCCATGCGGAAGGCCCCAGCGCCACCGGTCCAGGTATTCCAGGTGAACGCGCCGACCAGCCCACCGCAGTCGCCTGCCTACTGGGATGCTTACCGCTTTGCGAACCACCCCGACGGTGATCCCCGCTTCCTGCCGCCCGTGAACTCGGCGAGAACACCAGAATGACGCTCAGGAATGCGCCGCCATGCCGCCGAGCCTACTGGGCTCGTGCGGGCGTCAGCGATCCGTTGCCGCTCATCGCGCGCACCCCGTGTAGGAGGCGTTGGTGACCTGGCCGAACGACCGGTACGAGCTCGGCACCGAGGAACGCCTGCCGTGCTGCTGGACGCAGCATCCAGGCCTGATCGAGGAGCTATACGCGCTCCGCGCCTGCCGGGACGAGATCTACCAGTCACCCCAGCCCTCCGGCCATGCGGCAAGGTACTGGCATTCCGAACTCCGCCAGGTCATCCACGCCGCCGCGACCATCTACGCCGCAGGATGCCGCACCGGCCACCGGTCAAATCCGGCTCCGGTCGCAGCCGACCGGATGCTCCAGCGCCGCTGGTCAGAAGCGAACCCGGTCGCCGGAATCCCCGATGCCGAGTTCAGCGCCGGGCATCACTCCAGGTACGCCGCGTATGGCTGGCTCACCCACCCGATAGTGGCCACCGCTCTGGACAGCGGCCAGGGCCGCCAGCCTGGACCCGGCATGCCCGACGTGATCCTGTGCGCGGGCACCTGGTGGGTACCCGTGGCCGACGGCTGGATCCAGGTCAGCGATCCTGGCCAGCTGGCCCGGATGAACACCAGCTCCCTCACACCGGCAGACGAAAGAGCCAGAAGAGGAGCTGACTGACCATGCCGAACCTGACTGAACGCGCCGAACAGGCCCTGCTCGGCGCCCTGCTGATCGATCCAGGTCTGATGGCTGCGCTCTCGCTGCGGACCACTGACTTCGGCAGCGATCTGCACGCGGCTGTCTTCTACGAACTCCAGTGCGCTGCCGAGAGCGGGGATCGCGAAGCTGATGCTGCCGATCAGGAAGCGACCATAATCGGTCCTGGCTACGCGGCGGAGCTCCGCCGGTCATGCCCGGATCACCGGAACGCTAGCGCGTACGCGCGAATGGTGATGGAGGCCGCGCTCCGGCGGCAGCTGCGCGAGCACGCCGAACGGCTCCAGACGGACGCCGCCAACTTGCACTACGACGTGCGCCGCCTCGAACACGCCGACTCGCGCGCCGGGATCACGGCCGGTTTCCCCGCCGCCACGATCAACTTCGATGACGCGCACAACGGCAGCCTGGCCCTGCGCAGCGTCGCCGGGCACCAGCTGAAACTGGCCGTGGCGCTGCGCTCGCACGCCAAGGCCTTCGACCCGGGACGGGAGAGCAATACCCCCGATCCCGGGCTTTCTAGTGGGCCGGCTGCCGAGATCGTGGTCCCATCAGCTGCTGCGGCCACCCGGTACGCAGCCATCCAGCCATCATCGGAACGGGCAGACCCAGTAGCCGAACGCGAAGAACACGTACTCGCGATAATCGTCCAGCAGGACGACGCCGCACGGGACATCCCTGGCTGGCTCCCACCCGCCGCGTTCGCCGAAGGACCCAGACGCCAGCTGTACCAGGCCATCACGAGCCTGTATGCCCTCGGCGAGCCCATCGATCAGCTAACCGTCGACTGGGAACACGCCAAGATGTCCGCCGCCCTTCCCCCCGCCGCCGATGCCAGCCGAGCGCTCGACACAACGTACGCAGCGCGCCTGGCCCGCGTGGCGATCGACGCCGACGCAGCAATGGAGTCCTGCAACATCTTGTTCCGTACCCACGTGAACGTGGCGGATGCCCTGGGCAACGGCCATCGGGTGAGACCAGAACTTGTCACGGGCGCAGCCCGGCCACTAGCTATCCTGCCGCCGCCGGCCTCGGCGGCCAATCCCGAACCTGAGCCGCGGATCTGAAGGGGTGGTCGCAGATGGAAGGCGCAGCTGAGCAGACCTACCAGGACGACCCTCACCAGGTCGTCCCGGATCGCGTCACGCACGCGGAGATGAACGCGGCGTACGACACCGGAGCCGCAGTCCCGCTCGCCAGATCGATCCCATGGCTCACCCGCTACAGCGAATCCTGGTGGGTCGTCTACGAAGACGGCTGGCTCCGGATCACCGACGAGCTGACGACCGCCGACATCGACTCGAGCGCAGCCCGGCTCAGAGCGGCGGAAGTCATTGACGCCAGCGAACACGCAAGGGAGCAGCCATGCCCGCCACTTCCCTGATGATCAGCCACCAGGAGATGCGGGACGCCCAAGAGGCGGGCCGCACCAGGCCACTCAGCCCCGACATAACCGACTTCGTCAAGTACCGGGGTGACTGGTGGCTGCGGTCGCCCGAGGGCTGGCTCCGCATCACCGACTCCTATCTCGCCAGCCGCTTCGACGCGGTCCGCGCTCGCCTGGACCTAGCTGAGGACGATGCGATCTGTCTGCTCGCTCAGGAACAAGGAGCAACAAAGGAGGAACGGTCATGAAGACCACCGAGGATCGCGAACACCCGCCAGTCCTGATGGCGGCGCGATGGAGCCATCAGCCCCCTTGCCCGGCAGCTACCGCGACCGACCGCCTCGCCGCGGTCGTCATAGCCGCCCACCCGGAGCAGGGATGGTCGCTGCTCTGCAACCGCATCATCACCTTCGATGACACCGGTGCCCTCGACGCCAGGCACATCATCCGACCCGCCGTGCCCGAATCCACTCGCGCGGGGTCAGTGTCGTCGACGTGTCAGCTGCGTTACCCGCACGTTTTACGATCCGGATCGACTATGGGGGAAGATCATGCAAGCACTAGCCAGCTTCTACTCGGCAAGCATGGCCATCGCGGCAGTGGTTGCCATGTACATGCTGCCCACCGTGGTGGCGTGGCTCCGGCATGCGCCCGACAAGGCGGCGGTCGCCGTCGTCAACGTCGCGCTCGGGTGGACGTTCCTTGGCTGGATCGCCGCGCTCGCGATGGCCTTGCGCAAGACGCCTGCGCCGGCCGTCCAGGTTTCACCCAAGTGAACGCACCCACCAGCCTGCCACCTATCCACGCGTATTGGGATGCCCATCAGCCCGGCGTCGACCGCGGTCTTCTCCCGCCCGCGAATGCGACGAGGCCACCAGAATGAGCCGAGCAGTCACCGGAGTCTGCTAGGTGCCCGTTGCCGCCTTGAATTTCACCATCAGCTCCGCCGGTATTCGGGCCACGTTCTTTAACCTCGATGCCTTGCGACCTCGGGCCAACACCACGGACTTTAGGTGTTTCGGACTTTCTGGGGTTGCGGTACTCATGTTCTGTGTGTGCTCTGGCGTCTGAATGCGGATGATGGCGGGTATGGCTCTTACCCACGTGTCGCGGCGGGGTGGCGCGCGGTTCCACGGTCCGCGGTCGCGCTTGCGCGCGGCGGTTCCTCCTTCCTGACAGGTCCGGGTGACGGCAGCGAGTCAGGAGAATCCGGGCGCGAACACCTGGACCTGGGGTTTCCCAGTGACGGTCTTCTTGGTGGCGGAGGCGTGCGTGAATTTCGGGCGTGCTTTCTGGGTGCGCTTTGAGTGGCGCTGCCGACCGGGGACGTTCAGGGCGTGCAGGGCGGCGCGGTCATCGGCGGAATCCTCTGCGGCGGCGAGTGCCTCCAGCGACGATGAGGACGTGACCTGGGATGATGTCATAGACTGGATCGCATGGTGGCGGGCGGCGGTGAAGGATTCCTCGTCGGCGGCCACCGGGGCGGTGTCTTTCCGTCGCAGGGTGCGGGCCGCGGCGGCCTCTGTGCGGAGAGCAGCGGCGGCGCTGGCGCGGACGAGCTGGGTGGGGGTCAGCCAGGCCCAGGCTTCCTGGATAACCAGGCGCGGGGACCCCGACCGCAGGACCGGCCCGGACGTGCGGTTTCCGGCGCCGGTGATGGTCGTCTTGTTCTCGCCGAACGTGGTCTCTGACGCGCTCCACCTGGTCAGGTACGTGTCCCGCACCGCGCCTGCGGGCGCATCCTGGTGGTCCAGGAGGGTGGTGAATCAGGGTGCAGGTCTCTGATACTTTCTTCCCGTCGCCGCCGCGCAGGATCACGTTGTGCTCGGCGGCGCGGACCGCCATCCGGTCTTCCTTCTTCCCGGACGGGCCGTTCAGCCAGGTGAGGCGGGACCCGTCGGGCAGCCAGCCGCGGTCCTGGCCGTCGAACGGGAGGCTGATGCCCTCCTTCACGCGGGCGACCACGTGGCCGCCTGCGTGCAGGATCGTGGTGATCAGGTCATAGCCGGGAAAGTTCCGGTCGAAGCAGATCACGCGGCCGGCGACTAGGTCAGGGCGGCGGCGCACCAAGCGCCTGAGCAGGGTCTGCTCCCCGGTCCGGGCCCGTCCCAGGATCGCGCCCAGCATGGCACGGCCCGCGCGGACGGTCAGTGCGACGATCCTGACCTGCGGGAACGGCGCCGCCCCCTCGCCTTCCTGCTCAGCGGTGCCCGTGCAGCCGAACATCGCCCGGTTCTCCGGGGTGTCCGGGATGTTCACCAGCATCCCGTCGGCGGCGCACACCGTCATGCCAGCCAGCAGCACCGCCGACGGATCGTCATCGCTGATGAGCGGCCCGGCCGCCTGCCAGAACAGGTCCTGCATCACATCTGCGGGCACCAGCTGCCCCAGTCCGTGATGACCTTCTCCGTCGGGACGTGCCAGGCCAGGGCGAACGGGACGTCCGCGAGCAGTCCGGCTAGGCGGGCCAGCGATTGGCAGTACGAGGCGTCCGGCATCAGGGTCATCGCGATCATCAGCCGGATGACCAGCGGATACGACATCAGCCGCCGCCGCTCCCGCTTCCTGAGCCGACCCTGCTCCAGGGCCGTGCCCGCGACCGCCTCGATCACGCCGCCGCCGAGGTGACGCTCCAACTCGCCCAGCCGCACGAAATCAGGAAGCCACCCCCCCGCCAGTATCCTGCCGTCCCTGCGGACCACCGCCGGGGCCGTCACCACCGGACGGCAGAACGCCGCCAGCTCGCCCGCCGACGGCACGGCTTCTCCCGCCGTGACCGTATCCCGGCCACGAACTTGCAAGTCAGCGGCCCGCACCACGACTGTTCCCCCCGCGTCCCTGCATCCTAGGACACACCTGTCCAGCTTGCACTAACAACGTCAGGCATATAAGAAAGCACAAGGGCTCCTGGATGGGCATGGATTCGACACCCAAACGCTTACCAGGAGCCCTCGAAATCCCAGAGTTCACGCGAACTGAAGGGTCTTCACGATTAACCTGAGTGTCTTTATGCCCTATGGCTCGTTCTGGCCCTTGGGTTCGCGGGAACTGGCGGGCTCTTGCTCCTCGGCCCTGATGGTGAGGAGCAGGCGGGCGTTCTCGGCGTAGCGGATGGCGGTCTTGGGTCGAGGCCGAACACCGCTGCCAGGTGCAGCGGGTCACTAGCGCCCCATCTCGGCGGACGTGTCCACCTTGCCGCAGTTAGCCGCGCACTGACAGGGCACGCCCAGGCCAGTGCTGCGGCGCGAGGAATGCGGGCAGGCGTGTCGCCCGACAGCCTTGCCCGGCGAGTATTCTGGCCCCTTTCGCCAACCCTACCCATCCATCATTCTCACTACCAGAAATGATGAAATGGCTACGATATCAATATCTCGGACGGCGGGGCTGGGCTCAGGAGGGGACTTTCTGATGGGTACAAAGGTCGTTCAGTTGATGGAGCAGGCCGGTCCGTACATGACGGCGGCGATCGGTGCCTACGGCGCGGCGGTGCTGAGTCGGGCGGAGGACGCGGCGGTCGACGCCACAGCGAACTTGGGGCGCCGGATGCTGCAGGCAGTGTGGCACCGCCTCACGGGCCAACGGGCGGAGTTGGAACGCTTTGTGCAGGAGGTGGCAGAGGATCCGAGCGATACGGACACTATTGGCTCGCTGCGAAACCGGATCAAGCGGGCGGTGCGTGAGGACGCGGATCTTCTTCGGGAGTTGGTAGATTTGCTGGCTGCGGCCCCGCCAGGATCCGTGATCGCGAACACGTTCGGAGATCGGGCGGCTGTCGCGATGGGCGGAGCCGGCACCGCGATCAGTGGTGGCAATGTGACGATCTGCCACGGGCACGCGGAGAAGCCTTGGCCGATACGGGGTGACGCCATCGCCCCTGAGGGCTGTCATGGGTGGATCGACAGCCCTCAGGACGGCGAAACAGCGAACAGGAGAATCGCGATTCGGGGACATGTGACCACCGTCCCGCGCGATCGCCAACTATGGGTCGTAGTCCGAGCTGACCAGGGCGGTCTCTTCTGGCCGAAAGATCCGCTAGTCACTCCTGACCCGACAGGGCAATTTCACCTCACCATTCACGAAGCCGGGGCATCATCACAGATCTACATTTCACTCATCCTTGCATCGCAGGAGGCCAGCAACTATTTCGCCGATTGGATGCGCAAGGGCAGCGAGACCGGATACTACCCGGGGATATCCCCAGCCCCCTCAACCGTTGAGCTCGCGAGTGCGCGAGTCGACTTGAACCCCGCCGTTCGCTGATGGGGCAGGTTGATCTCACCTAGGTGAGATCAACCTTAATGCGGGTGAGGTAGATCTAACCGATGCCGGGCTGATCGATGATCATGCCTCCCGCAGGGAGGAGCCCCGGGCGCAGTGGATGCTTGGCTTCAGCGGGCTCCGTCGCGCATCTCCGGGCGGTGGCCGCCCCACAAGCTGGTCGGTGAGCGCGTCCAGGCTGCCCCACGTACCTTCAGCAGGACTGAAAGAAGGTCATAAAAGACGATCGTTCTTCAGGATTGCCGAGATTTCTTCAATCGTGAAACCCGGCACCGCAAAAGTGAGAAAGCCCAGATCCTGGGCCGAACGGCACGAAGAGTGACCTCAGGGAGCTCTAGGGTTATTACTCACGGGCAAACGCCTCAGATCCATCCCGAAGCCCGGCAAAAACCCAGGTCACAGCCTCATGGGAGTCAGCACGGCTTAAGTCCGTGGTGTTGCGACCTCGGGCAGGACGGGATAATTGCCTTGTTGGCCAAACCGGGATTCCGGACGAGGTGAGCATGGCGCCCGCCGGAGCGGTCCAACGGCTGGCCGGGCGGATGCAGGTCGACCCTGGCGCCCCATGACTCGTCGGCGCTGCTGTTCAGCCTGGCCGCCGGGTACCAGATCTCGGCGAAGGATCCGGCCTGGCCTGGCGACGCTGACGCAGCTGATCGGCTGGGCACGGGCGGCCGCCACCGCGCTGACCTACCAGAAGGTGGCGCACTCGCTGATGCCGCAGCTCGGCCAGTACTACCGGCACCTATTAGTGGACGCTATGGGCGTACATCCCTGACCATTATGTGCGTTTGGCCATGCCGACAACCCCTTTGTGATTATTTGCGTTGGATACCCGGCTTTTGCGCAAGTACTGGACTGGCGGCGGACGCGCGCCACCAGGCTGATCTGGCCATCGCCAGAACAGCGAGGGAACTCTCAACTTCCGCGCAGATTATCTGGCTAATGTTTCAGACGGCGATATAAGGTCAGGCCGTTGACTCGCAGGCCGTCCGGCCGGCATGAGTGGAGTGGGCATCCGGCGATACGCTGGGTTCTCACTGTACGTGGCCCCTGCCCGGCAGGGTCTCGTAGTCGGGCAGGCGGAACTTGAGCCTCTTACCCGGCGGCTTGGGGCGTCCCGGCAGTTGGAGATCGCCTCGTCGCGAGCTCTGCCCGCCTGTGGGACGCCCCTTTGCCGTGCTTCTGACGCGCTCGGGGTTCCGCAGGCCACTAGGCATGACGAGGTATTTGCCCGCCAGTTCGTCATGGCGCGGATCATCAAGCTCACAAGGATGAGGACTCGCCTGCTTCTTGGAGGGAGCAGGCGTCACCGCGCCGTCTTTGTCTCGCCGCAAGCCGGTGCCTGCCCCCTAGGCGCACGAGCCGGGACGGGCAGGACTGTCCGGAGACAGCGCCGCACATGTCCGGGTGCCCGGGCGTCGCCGGTCAGGGGATCGTCCGCTGCTGCATTTTCTCGTTACCCTCCCTGCCAAGCTGTCGTCCCCGGCAGGAGTGAGCGTTTTATGCCTATTCTACTCATCCGGTCTAGGTCTTTTCGTGCGATCCTCAACCCTTCTTGGCTGTTGTGTGTAGAGTTAGCCAGTCGTTTATCTTCTGTTGCGCCTGGTCGAATTAGGGGAGTCATATATGAGCGCCGGGGAAGGGGAAAGCGCGCCATTGCACCCGGCGGATTCCCGGGATGTGGCGGCGCGTGATGTCGTGCGGGCGGTGATTGAGTCCCAGGCCAGTTATGAGCTGGCCTATTTCGGGCGGCTGACGCGGTTCGGTGACTCCTGGGCGCTCTGGCGCCTGCGTAGGGCGCGGGGCCGTGACGAGGCCCTTGGGTTTGGGCCTGGCGAGACGGCGACGTTGATTACCGCAGTGCTGTGGATCGTGCTCAATGAGACCGCCCGGGGGTTCGGCTCGGCGGCGGGTGACGGGATGTTTGTCGGCCTGCGAGCGCTGCTGCGCTGGCTACTGCGCCGCAAGCCCGGGCGTGTGGACCGCCCCGGGAATCCTAGAGGCTGTGAAACCTGGGAGGATGCAGGGTCATGGTGGCACAGCGGAAGTATC
>Ga0307479_10007294_pt1 | contig 10187 bp, 7 predicted proteins | sample atmos_gasesECM4C_FD_203743 | JGI IMG/M metagenome (GOLD analysis project Ga0307479, IMG submission 203743) | Hardwood forest soil microbial communities from Morgan-Monroe State Forest, Indiana, United States - atmos_gasesECM4C_515 | ecosystem: Environmental > Terrestrial > Soil > Temperate...
TTCTTCACCGCTAGGTAATCGAGGATGCGCTCCTTCACCTTTTGCAGATCGTAGTGATCTTCGTCGAGAATCTCATGCGCCTTCTTGATGTCGATTTCCGCGCTGCCCGAGGATTTGCTCCACGGCAGCGAAGTCATCCATTCCAGATACGTTCGCGAAACCATGTACTCCGCGGACGCCGGCGTCATTTTGGACAGCCGCTTCAGCTCCCGCTCGCACTCTTTCTTGGCTTCAGCCGTCATGCCGGCTTCTTCCACTTTTTTGCGAAGCTCGTCGATCTCCTGCATCGTATCGTCGGATTCGCCGAGTTCCTTCTGGATCGCCTTCATCTGTTCGCGCAGCAAATACTCGCGCTGGTTCTGGCTGACCTGTTCCTGCACCTGCTCGTGAATTTTCGAGCGCAACTCCAGAACTTCCAGCTCTTTCGACAGCTCGCGAATCAAAGTTTCCAGCCGCTTGCGCACACTGGAAGTTTCAATCAACTCTTGCCGCAGCAGTGTCGAAAGCGACGGCAGCGTCCCGGCGATGAAGTCCGTCAGCCGGCCCGGATGATCGATGTTCATTGCGGCGGATTGCAGATCGTCGGAGAGCTGCGGCGAGTGGCTCACCACGTCGCGGAAAAGATCCTGCGCATTTCGCTGCAGCGCTTCCAGCTCCGTATCCGCTTCACCGATGATGTCCGGCTCCGCCTGCACGCGTGCCTGTAGAAACGGGCGCAACCCGATCAGCTCGACCAGTTGAATGCGCTGCAAGCCTTCCAAAAAGATGACCACGTTGCCGTTCGGCATCTTTACGGTCTTGTGAACCTTGGCGAGCGTGCCGACTTTGTGGAGGTCGGCGGCAGCGGGATCCTCAATTCGCGGATCGAGTTGCGCGACCACTCCCAACAGCTTTTCGTCGCCCTGCAAAGTATTCACTAATGCCAAAGAACTCTCCCGTCCCACGGTCAGAGGCAGGACAGCGCCTGGAAACAGGACGGTGTCGCGAACCGGCAGGATGGGAAGAATCTCTGGCACAACAATTTTCTTTTCAGCCATGATGTCCCCTAGTCATCGAGACAGCTCAGGTAGAGCCGCCCGATAAATCTTAGATGCAACCGGGTTTGAAAGGGTGCACAAAAGTATGAAAGTTGCTAGCACAAAATCTTAGCATGTCTCGCTCATATTCTAGCAGAAATCCCGTTTCCCTGCATCGTTGCTACTAAAATGTTCTATTTCAATATGTTACAGCAACATAGGACCACAATTCCGGGCGGAATTCGCCGCCCTTTACCAAGCGACCACTCAGTTGCTTGAAGCTCTTTGCTTTTTCGACCCGTATTTGCTCAAAACGTATTCCTTTGCATCCTCCAGCGTCCGGATCTGCCCCTCTAATTGGGCGTCTTCCAGTGACTGGAGTATCCGCGAAAACAGGGGGCCGGGCCGAAACCCCATGTCCTGGAGGTCATCTCCACTCAACAGGCGTTCGGGCCGGACTTGCTCGGGAGGCGTCACTTCCAGGAACCGCCGGACGAAATTGTACGAGTCCAAATTCCGGTGGCTGAAAAGACAGTCGAGCCGGTGCAGCGCCAGATGTTCCTCAAAATGGGGCAGGCGCACAAACTTCTTCAACGTCGATGGGCGCATCTCCTCGACAGCTCCGAACCTCATGTGGTTGTCCACCAGCTCGAGGATCTGTTCGGTGTCCTCGTTCGAAAAGCGCAGCCGTTTGCAGATGGCCTCGGCCATACGCACGCCGACTTGCACGTGATTGTTGAAACGAATGCGGTCCCCCGTTTCCGCCGCGGATTGAAACGTCGGCGGCTTCCCCGCATCATGCAGTAGCACGCCCCACGCCAATGTTGGAGAAGCGTCTTTGGGCAGACCTTCCAGCATCATGCGCGTGTGAGTCCACACGTCCCCTTCGGGGTGAAATTGCGGCGGCTGCTCGACGCCTTTCATCGCTTCGATTTCGGGAAGCACCTGCTGGAGCAGCCAGGTTTCATCGAGCAGTTCGAACGCCCGCCGGGCTGCACCTTCAGTGAGCATCTTTGTAAGTTCTTCGCGCAGGCGCTCTGGCGAAACTTGGTGAATGTCGCCAACGTGGCGGCGGATAGCGCGAAACGTTTCGGGTTCGATTTCGAATCCGAATCGCGCCGCGAATCGCACCGCGCGCATCATGCGAAGTTTGTCTTCCGTGAAACGGCGGTCGGGGGCGCCGATGGCCCGAATGATTTTCGCGTGGAGGTCGTTTTGTCCGCCAACGAAATCGAGCACTTCGCCAGTGTCATGGCGCAACAGCAGCCCATTGATGGTAAAGTCGCGCCGCTTCACGTCTTCCTGCGGCGTCTTCGCATAGACCACGCGGTCCGGATGGCGGCCGTCGCTGTAGCCCACGTCCGAGCGGAACGTAGCAACCTCAACTTTCATCCCATCACGAGGAATCAAGATCACGCCGAACTGTGCACCGACGGAGATGCTCTCTGGAAAAAGCGCCATCACTTGCTCGGGAGTCGCATCCGTGGTCACGTCATAATCGGCAGGCTCGCGGCCGAGCAGCAGGTCGCGCACACATCCGCCCACGAGCAGCGCCTGGTATCCCTTGCGGCGGAGCGTCTCGCAAATTGAGTTGGCCATTTCGCGCGGTGTCACGCTGTGATTATGCGACAGTCGGGGCCGCGAAGGGAGGCCTGTATATTGAATAGTTTCAGCTCGGCTCTACCGGCTGCGGAAGACGAGGCAGGTAATGTCATCTGACTGGCGCGTGGCGCCGACGAATTCATCCACGCGTTTCATCAGGAATTGCAGTGTCTGCGAGGCATCCCAATCGGGCAGACTGCGAATGGCGCTGAGCCAGCGCTCGTTTCCAAATTCCTCGCCCGATTCATTGAAAGCTTCGACGACGCCATCGGTGAAAAAAATCAGGGCGTCGCCCGGTTTGAGTTCGAGCGAAGCAGTTTCGTAAGGGCGGTCCAAGCGAATGCCGAGCGGCAGGCCGCCGGTTTCGAGGGTTTCAATCGCGCCATTCGCGCGACGGAGAAGCGGCGCGTTATGTCCGGCATTGACGTAGGTCAGTTTTCGCGACGTGGGGTTGTATTCGGAGAGAACCGCGGTCGTGAAGCGCATGCCGTTCAAGCTGTGCGCGCAGGCATAGCGATTCAGCCGGGCCACCAGATCCGCAAGTGGAGCATTTTCTGGGGCGATAGTCCGCAGGCTTGCTTGCAGAGTGGCCATCAGCAGAGCGGCAGGAACGCTCTTACCTGCGACATCAGCGATTACCACCATCAGCTTTTCGCGATCCTCCGGAGTGGGATAGAACGCGTCGTAATAATCGCCAGCCACGGAATTCTGCGGCCGCGTCGCAAAGGCAATGTTTGCTCCCGCGACTTCCGGAGGTTGCGAAGGCACCAGCCAGGTTTGAATTTCCCGTGCGATTTCCAGGTCGCGCTTCATGGTGACTTTGTCGGCCAGCTCAAGGGAAAGCAAGAGCAAGAACAGAATGGCGGCAACAATTTCGAAATTCACGTCTGATCGGAATCCCGAAATCGTCAGCATCACAATAGCGATGAGCAGAAGAACTCGCCGCGCCGGTGACATTTTCAGAAGCAGCGCCCAGAAGAATTGCTTTGCCAGGTGAAGCGGCTGGCGCCAGCGCGGCAGCCTGCGGATTTCATCCCAGTCAACGTCACGGCCATAGAAGCCGTAACTCGAGCGCGCATCCGCGGCAAACTGCGACCACAAATCATCAATCTGGCGGCCTTCGCTGACGCGCTGCCAGAAATAGCGCACGCGATCCATTCCGCGGAGCCGCGGAGGCGCTGAGGAAACACCGGGAGTTGGAGGCGCGCTCATAGAGAATTGCTCGCGAAAGATAGAGTATAGGACATTCGGCGGGGGATTCGCTGGAAGTTACGAATCGTCGCGGTCTTGGCCCCGTTCGTCGTGGAGGAGCGAGCCGCCAAATTGCACTTTGCCGAAGCCGAAACGGTCGCGGAGACGGTCCGCGGCGCTGGTGAGTTTTTCGAGTTTCGCGCGGCGTTCGGCGTCGAGCAAATCGAGTTGTTCGTTGCCGTGAGTCAGCCCACTGAGGGCGACTCCGAGGAGCCGGACTTTTCTTTTCCTATCTCGATGCACTCGAAAGAGTTCTTGGAATACGGCAAAGATGTCGGAATCGAGCCGCGTGGGTTCTCCCAGCGTTTTGGAGCGCGTGTGCGTTTCGAACCCGGCGTAACGAATCGTCAGCGTAAGCGTTCGCGTCGCGAGTCCGGCTTCGCGCAGGCGCTTGCATGCTTTCTGCGAAAGATGACTGAGCATGGCGGCGAGAGAGTCAGCATCATCAGTGTCCTCGCCGAAAGTGTGATTGTGCGAGATCGATTTGGGTTCGGCGTCGATTACAAATTCATAGGAATCGCCGCCGCGCGCTTTGCGATACAGCGCCGTTCCCCACTGGCCGAAAATGCTTTCGAGTTTTTCCTGCGGCATGGCCGCGATCTGCTCGACGGTTTCGATGCCAAGAGCGCGGAGCGCGCGCTCCGTGACTTCGCCGATGCCCGGAATTTTCCTCACCGGCAGCGTCGCAAGAAAACGCTGTTCGCTCCCCGCAGGGACCCACACTAGTCCGCGCGGCTTGGCCTGGTCGGAGGCGACTTTGGCAACGAGGCGCGTCGCCGCGAGTCCACCGGAGCACGGAAGCGAAGTCGTCTGCGTGATCGTTCGAAGCAGCTTGTCGGCTGCGGCCAGCGGAGGGCCGAGCAATCGCTCGGTGCCGCCGAGATCGAGGTAGGCCTCGTCGATCGAAACCATTTCGACAACGGGAGAGAATTTCGCGAGAATCGTCACGACACGGTCGCTCCATTCCCCATATTTTTCGTGATGACCGTCCAGGAAAATCGCGTGTGGGCAGAGCCGCCCCGCGGTGCGCAGCGGCATCGCCGAGTGAATACCGTATTTGCGCGCTTCGTAGCTAGCAGCGGAAACGACACCACGCTGATCGGGTCGCCCGCCGACGACCACAGGCTTTCCGCGAAGCTCCGGACGATCCAGCAATTCCACCGAGACGAAAAACGCGTCCATGTCCACGTGGAGAATCGACGCCGTCGCTTCCGCCGACCGCTCATCGAGCGGCCCGTGCTTGGCCCGAAATCGCGCGAAGTCCGGCATGCCCCTAGCCTACGCCGGACACTTGCAAGCCTCAACCTCTCCGGTTGAGTGCTTGCTACAACCGTTCGGCGGCGAGGACGCGGGGGATTCCGGCGAGGTCGTTAGTGACGCCGATGTTGGCCCATTGCGAAGAATCGAGGAGCGGATGGACGGCAGGGTGGCTGTTGTGGCCGAGTTCGAGGACGAGGATGCCACCGGGCTTGAGATGCGCGGCGGATTGCGCGATGAGATCGGCGTAGAATTCGTAGCCTTCTTCGCCGCCGTAGAGAGCGATTTCCGGCTCGTGATCGCGGACTTCGCGCATGAGCGTGGCGGCTTCGCGGCGGCCGATGTAGGGCGGGTTGCTGGCGATGAGATCGAGGAAACGTGATCCGTGTTCCGTGATCCGTGAGCCGAGTTCGGTGCCCGATGCCGTGTTGCCAAGCTGGGGCGCAACATGTTGCGCCCCTACAACGGAGATGGAGAGGCTTGCCGAGCGGCTAGCGGTGAGACCATCGAGCAGACTGCATTCGAGGAAATGAATGCGGTCGGAGACCGAATGGCCCATGGCGTTGCGTTGCGCGACGGCGAGGGCGGCGGAAGAAATGTCCGTCGCGAAAATCGCTGCGTGCGGCAATTCTTTCGCGAGGGCGATGGCGATGCAGCCGGAGCCGGTGCCAATGTCGGCGATTTGCAAACCTTCGCCGGTGAGAGCTTGTTTGCGGCCGGCGCGGAGCTCGCGGACGGCAAGGCGGTCGAGGGCGACTTCGATGACGTGTTCGGTTTCGGGGCGGGGAATCAGGACATCTGGCGTGACTTCAAACTCGAGGCCCCAGAATTCCTGTTTGCCGGTGAGATGCTGCGTTGGCTCGCCATTTGCGCGACGGGCAATCAGTGCGAAGTAACGGTCGGCGTCCGCGCTGGAGATTTGCTCTTCGGGATGGGCATAGAGCCACGTGCGATCGCGACCGAGGACGTGAAGCAGCAGAAGTTCGGCGGCGAGCGTGAAGGAGGGAACATGCACTTCGCGCAGTTGGGCGAGACCTTGCTTGAGGGCGGTGCGGACGTCCATTTGTTTTTCTGGTCGCATCAATCGAAGAGAGATTCCTCGACTTCGTTCGCTTTCGCTCACTTCGCTCGGAATGACACTGGTTTGAAGATTGTGCCTCCGGACAGATTTCTCACGCGGTGGCGAGTTCCTGCTGGAGGCGCTCGGATTCGTAATGCGAGACGAGGCCGTCGACCAGCGGGCCAAGCTTGCCGTCCATAACTTCGGTCAATTGGTGGAGTGTCAGGCCGATGCGGTGATCGGTGACGCGGTTCTGCGGAAAATTGTAGGTGCGGATTTTTTCGGAGCGGTCGCCGGTTTTGATCTGGCCGCGGCGCTCGGCGGAAAGAGCGGCTTGGCGCTTTTCTTGTTCCTGTTCGTAGAGGCGAGCGCGGAGAACGCGCATGGCTTTGGCGCGATTCTTGATTTGCGATTTTTCGTCCTGCTGCGAGACGACAAGGCCGCTGGGAATATGCGTGATGCGCACGGCGGAATAGGTGGTGTTGACGGACTGACCGCCGGGGCCGGAAGAGCAGAAGGTATCAATACGCAAATCCTTCGCTTCGATCTTGATGTCAATTTCGTCGGCTTCGGGAAGCACCGCGACGGTGGCAGCGGAAGTGTGGATGCGGCCTTGCGTTTCCGTGGCGGGAACCCGCTGGACGCGGTGCACGCCGCTTTCGTATTTTAATTTTGAATAGACTTTGTTGCCCTGAATCGCGGCGACGACTTCTTTCAGTCCGCCGAGCGAGGACGGAGAACTTTCAAGAATTTCGACTTTCCAGCCTTGTGTTTCCGCGTAGCGCGAATACATGCGGAAGAGTTCAGCAGCGAAGAGAGCGGCTTCGTCGCCGCCAGTGCCGGCGCGGATTTCCACGATGACGCTCTTGTCGTCGAGGGGATCTTTCGGGAGCAGCAGGAGCTTTAGTTCGCGCTCGACGGTTTCCTTGCGCGCGGTGAGTTCCTTTTCCTCGTCGTGCGCCATCTGCTTCATCTCGGCGTCTTCGGCCTCGACGAACATCTGGTGCGCGCCGGCGAGATCCTTCTCGATTTGTTTGAATTGGCGGTGCTTCTCGACGATTTCCTCGAGTTCGGCATGCTGCTTCGCGACTTTCTGGTAGCGAGCGGAATCGGAGGCCACTTCGGAAGTCGAAAGCTGCTGCGTCAGCTCGTCGTAGCGGGCACCAAGCTGGTCCAGCTTTTCAGTAAGGGTCAATGTAGCCATGACAAATCCTCTTCATTGTGAAATGCGAAAATCGAAATTGGAGAATCGAAACGGAATGAAGCGCGACGCTCCGGTGCGGGAGCGGTGTGAGAGGTCAGCTAATAGAACGCGGCGTACATCGAATTGCTCGCGTATAAGAATAACCCCGATGTCAAATCTGTGCAAACTGACTGCTTGCGCGATTGCTCTGTCATGAGGCGGTATACTACGATGCGGCCGGATAAGAGCGGCCCGCCTCCCCGACCACGTCGGGGCAGGCTCCAGGCGGGCCCTACAAAAGCGCGGCGAAAAGCGATGAGCGAAGCAGTGCGAACGATGATGCGGATGGATGCCGAGGCGGCGCAGGAGGCTGCGGCGCAAGCGGATGCCGGATTCTTGTGGGATTTCTGGTATCCGGCAGCGCGGAGCACGGAGATATCCGGGCAGAAGCTGGTGACAGCGATGCTGCTGGAAGTCCCGCTGGTGCTGGGCAGAACCTCCGAAGGGAAAGTGTTTGCGATGCGGGACTCTTGCCCGCACCGGGGGATACCGCTTTCGTATGGGCGGCTCGATGGAAAGGTGGTGGAGTGTTGCTACCACGGATGGCGGTTCGATGCGTGCAGCGGACAATGCGTCGAGATTCCATCGCTTTCGAGCCAGGATAAATTGAAAGTGGAACGGATTTTTGCGGGGCATTATCCGTGCGAAGAACGCGACGGCTACGTTTGGGTTTACATGAATTCACCTGGGACTAAGCTGCCACAAACGATTCCGGCAGCGCCGGCGCTTACGGTTTTTAGCGACAAATACAAGATCACGCATCTTTCGTGCGAGCTGCCTTCGCACATTGATCACGGGATAATTGGACTGATGGACCCGGCGCATGGGCCGTTCGTGCACCAATCGTGGTTCTGGCGGAAGCGCGGGAGCATCCACGAGAAAGCCAAGCAGTTCGAGCCGATTCCGAACGGTTTCCGGATGAGCCCTCATTCACCGAGCACGAACAGCGCGCCGTACCAATTGCTCAAGAGAATTACGGGCGAGCCGGTGACGACGACGATTGATTTTGTGCTGCCTAATATTCGGACCGAGGAGGATCAGAGCGGGAAGATGTGGTTTTCCAGCCGCGCGACAGTGACGCCGGTGCGCCGCGATCTTTGCCGGATCGATTTTGTGGCGGCGTGGAATTTGTTCTTCCTGCCGGTTTGGGTTTTCCGGATCTTCGGCAAGATTTTTCTGCGGCAGGATCAGGAGACGATGATCCAGCAAGCAGAAGGATTGAAGCACAATCCGCGGTTGATGCTGATTGACGACGCGGACCGTCCGGCGAAATGGTATTTCGCGCTGAAGGCGAATCTGATCGAGTCGCGGCGGACGGGCGCGCCGATGGTGCACCCTATGGACGGGCCCGTGACGCTGCGCTGGCGGTCGTGAACAAAGCGCACAGGCGAGAGTGCCTGTGCTACTGGGGCTGGTGACGTTCCGGTAGCGATCCTAGTGGGAGGACAGGCAGGAGTGCCTGTCCCACCGTGGCGAATGGCGATCGTGAAGTCAGTCGACAGTTAAGATCTGAAAGTCAGTAAGTTGAAGAAAGACTTGGGGAGTTAGTTGGCGCCTGCTCCTACTCAACTTCCGGTAACGAAATCCCGCTTCGATCCCCCCTACCCCCCACCAATTTGTATGAATGTCAAAAGAAAGGGCTTACGGAATTTGCATTTTGTAAATCGTTGATTCTAAAGAGCCCGATTTTTTGTTAAGCGCCACTGTGATGTGACCAGCGCACGCACTAACGCCAGTCAGCGGAGGTGGTCGAGGTCGAAGTCGATGGAGATGGGATCGCCTTCGGGCGGATCCACGTCAATGGTGGCGGAGCCGGAGGCAAAGTCTTCGGCGCGAAAGTCGAACTGGAGAGTGGCGCCTGTGAGTTCGCAACCGCCTTCATCGGCGCAGAGGAGACTAGGCTGGCCGGAAGAAGAGAAGGGCCGGAGCTTTTTGTCGTCGCTGAAGACCTTCACGTCAAAATCTTTCCAGAAGTCATAGGGACGAGGGACGAAGCCGTTGGGGGAACCGGAGCGCGTCCCGGTGGGGCGAACGATGTATGCCGCGTAAGAATTGGTGAGCTGGATTTGAACGATGACTCTCACAAACTCTCCTTGATCGCGATGATCGAGGGCGGCTTGCTGGGCGCTATAGCCGGAGGTGTGTTGGCTGGATTGCTGGACGAGAAGAGCGAAAGGAGTGAAGACAGTGACGGAGGCGATGTCCGGACCGGTTTTCGGCGCCTCTAAATACTTTGTGTATTTGTTAAGGAAAGTGGCCAAGGTGTCGTCGCGGCGCTGGCCGAGGAAGTAGGCTTCGCGGACGGCCTGGTCGGAAAGAGGAGTGTCGAAGGCGAAGGAGGAAGGCGTTGAGAGTATGAGCGCAACGAGGACTGAGGCAATGGGGCGAGCGGAAGTGCGAAGCATGATGGGCCTCCAGCTATGCAATAGGATGCCTAAACGGGTGGCGGCGTTTCAGATGCGGCGGGTGATGTTGGGAAAGTCGAGCCAGACTTTGATGCCGCAGAAGTGGGAGCCTTCGGTGCAGATGGGGGTGGTGATGTCGGCACGGATGTGGCAGGGTGGGCCGATGTAGCGGGCGAGTTCGGGATGGACTTCGCGGAGCTGGGCGAGTTCGTCCATGGAGGCGTTATAGATTTCTTCCTGGGCGTTGAAGCAGGTGCGCATGGTCCATTTGTGAATGAGATGGAGGAGGGAGCCGGATTCATAGAGGCGGATGGATTTGGCGTTGGGGAGGAGATAGAGAGCGATTTCGGGAG
>Ga0307479_10007295_pt1 | contig 10187 bp, 12 predicted proteins | sample atmos_gasesECM4C_FD_203743 | JGI IMG/M metagenome (GOLD analysis project Ga0307479, IMG submission 203743) | Hardwood forest soil microbial communities from Morgan-Monroe State Forest, Indiana, United States - atmos_gasesECM4C_515 | ecosystem: Environmental > Terrestrial > Soil > Temperate...
CCACATACTAGCGCGATGTGGTGGCTGGCTGGTGATCCACGATTCCGTGTCGAAGGAAACGATCTGGTTGGATCGCTCCAAGAAGAACCATCAGTCTCCCCAGAAGAATTGTTGCAGTACCGGGTACCTCACGCTGGCATGAGTAGGACTGGCGGCCAGATCCGGTCGACCATCAAGACGCTGGAGGTCAGTCTGCCGGAGCCCGTGATCTTCTACTGCCTTCGGGATGCGGGTAACCCGCTGGCAGCAGAGGCTGTCCCACCGGGGAAACGCTGGTGGTGGGCATTCGCTGAAGAGGAGCGAAAGCAGCACGGCCTGCCGCCGATGCTGGAGCAGTACCAGGACAGGAAACATCGGCCGAAAACCAAGTGCCTGGTCATCGCTAGGCTGCGCCGGATGGTCGACGGTGACGGTGGCGGGCAGTCCGCCCCTGACACAGACGACGAGGCGTACAAGCGGCCACCGCCAGGTGGTCAGGAACACAAGAGCCAGGTGTTTGAGACCAACCCGGACAAGATCGACCGGGGCACCACTGCGCACAAGAAAACTCAGAATGCGCTGGCCGATGCGTTGCGGAAGGCCAATCTGAAGCCAAGGACGCCAAAGCAGGGGTCGGGCGACCCGGCATTCGACATCGCCTGGCGGGATGACGATGTCAAAGGTGTGGCCGTGGCCTTCATCGGGGAAGTCAAGTCACTTACCAATGAAAACGAGACCTGGCAGATTCGCCTGGCAATCGGCCAGGTCTTGGACTATGTTCATAAGTTGGATTCGCTGCGCAAGGCGGATTCGTTGCCACCACACTGGCAGGGTGTCCATGCCCTACGAGCAGTGGTGGCAGTGGAGCGCCAGCCCACGAAAGTCGACCACTGGATGGGCCTCTGCGAGAAGCACGGCATCATCCTCACCTGGCCCGAGAAGTATGACGACACGCTAACCGACACGCATTGACCGGGTTCCCCGGAACAGTAGAGCCGACCCTGTGCTTGCCGAAAATCTCATCCGCGCAGGTTAAGCGGCATGACGGTACTCGTGGCGGATGCCGCCGAGACGATCGCGCCTGTGTATGCGAAGGCGGGTGGTGGCGCCGGACGCGGGATCGGTGAGGGCAGTGGGCGCAGCGGCCGGGGGTTCGCGATTCCCTGATGCGGCCGGGGTGACCCATACGCTGCTGCCTGCGTTCGTGCTGGCCTGGCGGCTGGACGCGGCCGAGGACGCCGGGGCTGGTGATCGCGCGGACCGCGGGCGGGGAGTGCGGCGTGCGGCCGGCCGCGGACGCGGCGGGGGCGCAATATACGACGGCGCGGGGTGGGTCCGCCGGTTTGCCGTGCGGGCCGGGGAGCTGGCGAGCGGGGTTCGCGGCGCTGGAGGTGGAGCTGGGCGGGGATGTGCTGCGGCCAGTGGAGCCGCTGGCCGGTTCGCGGTCGCGGCCATCTGGGTGGCGTTCGGCGACGGCGACCCGCGCGCCCGTCCGGGCCGGCAGCGGGTCATGCTGCCGGGCTGGCGGCGCGGCGGACGTACCCGTCGTGCATGAGGTAGAAAGAACTGGACCAGCAGCTGCCGGGCGGCGGTGGTCTTGGCGATGTTGCGGGCCTACGTGCCGCGGCGGGCGATGGTCACGTCCTTGACCTGGGTCGGCCTGGCTGTGGCGGGCTGGCGCTGGATCGCCTCGGTCACCGCCCAGCGCAGCATCCGCGAGCCCTGCTTGGACGCGTGCCCGCGCATACTCTAACGTCGGACTCGTGGTGGCGCGGGGTCAGTCCCGCCCAGCTGGCCAGCTAGGCCGGCTTGCGGAACCGGGTGACGTCGCCGATCTCGATCACCGCGCCCAGCGCCGGGCCGGTACCCGGCAGCTGCCGGACCGCCGCGTACCCGGCATGGTCGGCCAGCAGCTCCGCAGTGTCCCGCTCCTGGGCGATCCCGGCGTCCAGCACCGCCATCAACGCCCGCAGCGAGGCGACCTTGACACCGGACGAAACCACGACTTTGACTTGCTCGGCATCCGGCTGCGGGCGTTGCTACGCCAGTGGCTCGACGGTGGAGAAAGTGGGCTTGCGGCTGGAGTGCTCGGCCACGAAGATCAGTCGCCTGGAGACCGGCGTACGGCGGGCCAGCTTGCGGGATGTGCGGGATCTGTGCGGCATCTACGGCATAGCTGATGAAGCCCGGCTGAACGAGCTTGTCAACCTGGCCGGTCGAGCGCGAGAGCCTGGCTGGTGGAGCCAGTATGACGAGCCCGTACTTTCCCCGTATATCGGCCTGGAGCAGGAGGCCATAGCCATCACGGCGTATTCCATGTACTACGTGCCCGCACTCCTCCAGAGCGGCGACTACGCTCGCGCCACCATCAGAAGCATCGAGAGGAAGATGGCTGGATCAGCGGGTTGAAGCACGGATGCGCCGGCAGGAGCTGCTCGTGCGGCGCCCCCGCCGCGTTACCGGGCCCTGCTGGACGAGGAGGTGCTCCACCGTCAGGTTGGCGGCGCGGAGGTCATGCAGGCGCAATTGGACAGGATCCTTGAGCGCGCAGGACAAGATAAGGCCGCGGTCCAGGTCATGCCCTTCACGGTGGGTGCGCACCCTAGCACCGACAGCAACTTTGTTCTTCTCGAGTTCGGCCATGGCTCGCCACAGCCGCCGGTCGTATTCGCCGACGTGAGCGCCTTCGCCTGCGTCGTCTGAACCGCTGTCATCCACAAGGGTCCAGAGTCACAGTTGATTTCGCGCGCTGATGCCCATCACGGTCAGCCGCGATATCGCCGACGCGTGGGCTGACGATCCCGCCTCAGGATCCCCTGCGCCTGGGACCGCAGGAACCCGGCCCAGCCAGGTCCCTCCCGGCGAGGCGCGGGATCAATGCAGGCGTTCTTGAGGATCTGCCAGACCGTGGACGGGATTCACCTCAGCCCATGACTCGGCTTGCTGGTGGCCAAGGGACTGAAACTAGCCGCAAGCGCGGCGGCGCTCGGCCCCATCCGCGATGTCGCCGAGGCCCTCGCGCATATCAGATGGCTGCTTGAACCCGCTGATGACCAGGCACGGCTCGGCCGCGCCTACGGACTAATGCAGCAGGCTATCGACCAGGAGTTCCGGCTAGTTCGCGTTATGAACAAATCGGCGAGCCGATTGAACCGGGATTCCCGACCCGGTGTGGGAGCAAGATGGCCGCCCTTGCCGACCGCAAGCGTGACAGGCTCGCCGAGATAGCCGAAGGATGGATCACCGCCATGTGAGGCACCAGCGGCCGTTACACCAGCTACAGCGAAGACACCACTGAAGATAACGCGTCCTCGCCGCAGCCCGCGACGCGCCGCGTTTACAGAGAAGACACCCAGTATCGGGCTGGAGATAACGGCGGCACTGTGCGCGCCTGCGATGGCCGACGAGTATCACGAGGGCCCGGCAGAGTCTCGGGAGATATCCAGTCCATCCTGGCATATCCGGCTGGGGCCTGATGGCCTACACTTTCCCGCGAAGGATCGGTTCGTGCCGCGGATACGGGAGGCGAGTCTGGTCACGGACGGGATTTCCGGGGGCTCCGAACATGCCTACCACTGGGTGCGGCATAGCAGGCTGGAGCTGGCCGCCGCCGTCACCATCGTCACCGGCTCGACCGCCGCCGGTGTGCTGCGTGCCTTCGGCGCGGACCCGGACCGGCCCGAACCGCTGCTCGGCACCGGCGACCAAGCCGACGATGATCGGCAGGTAGCAGTTCTCGAAGCGGCGACCGCCGTGATCGCGGTGGAGTACAACAGCTTCCGAGGCACCGACCGGACCGTCTTGAGCAGGGCTTCGGCGGGCGGACGGGCAGCGAGCATGTTCTGGAACATCAACGCCCTGACGAACCTGTCGTTCGCCGGAGACGGCAACTTGCTGGCATCCTTCGAGCCGCCCGTAGCCGGGGACGTCGATGTCGGCCCGCAGGTCGCGGCGGCTCTGGACGGCCTGGACTTCGACGACTACCGCGACAAGGTGGCCAAGGGCCTGGCCGCCGTGCAGCGCTTCACCGGCCGCGGCATCACCGCGCAGGACCTGGAGCGGATCGAGGCAGCCGGGATCGCCTTCAGAATCGCGCCCGGACAGTATCCTGCCGGCACGCCGAGTCGCGCGGCGGAGGCCGGATCCGGAAGCACCCGCGTGGCCCACACCGGTGGGATCCGGCACAGGGGGGCGCGCTGGGCCACCGTCACCATGCCGGGACCGGCGCAATCGCACTGGGACTGGATCCACGACGGCGTGCTCACGATCGTCGGTGATCTGGTCTTTGTCCGCGACGGTTCCCCCGCCAGCCTCATCGAGGCGTTCGAGATGGACCCCGGGCACGCGCAGCTGCTTCCGGCAGCGGAGGTACCGAACGCATTGCGGTACAAAGTCTGGAACGGGGCCGGTGAGGTCATCCATCCCTGGATCCGGGCCGGGCAGGCAGGCCAGTGGGCCTTCGTCCGTACCAGCCCGATGAACCGCCCCGAGGTCGAGCATGCCGTACACCGGCTCGCCCGGTCCGGCGAGACGGCCTGGCTGTCGTGGCGGCCTCAGTACCCGCTGGGGCAGTATGTCCGCTATTTCGAAGGCGGCATAGAGGTGACCGCGTTCGAGATGCGGCACCCGTGGGAGCGGCACGGGCCGGACCCGGACCGGTTCCTGCCGCAGCTCCTGCAGGCAGGGCTCCCGGCGGATCCGCCGGATGTGATCCCGGCAATCAGCGATCCAGGCTATGCGGTACTGGAGACGCTGACGCTGGAGATGCTGACGCTAGCGCTCGGCATCAAAGTGTCCCGTGAGGTGGCAGAAGGCCCGCTGCTGACCGCTCAGCGCGAACCGGCAGGCACATGACTTCTGGCGCTCCAACCAGCACGATTAAGGACGTCAGGCACCCTCGCTGTCCCGGCCAAAGAGCGTTTTATGTCAAGCAGCGGACGGCGCTCAGGCGCTGTAGAGGACCGTCGGCAGGAAGCAGGGGCCGGCGCATTTCGGCTGGCTGTCCACGGACTTGCCGCCGTACCGGCCGTCTACCCGCACGTGAAGACGCATCCTCCTTTTAGCCATCGAGAAGCGCATGGGCGTCACGCTGGCAAGGGTGCGGGAATCCGCGGAGACGCTGCGGCACGCCGCTCCCGGCGGGCCTGCCGACGCCAGTCCTCGTCCAGCTGGTCTTCGAGCTGCCTGGCGGCGGCATGCACGCACTCACGCAGTTCATGAAGGCGCTCCACTGGCCGTGGCAACGTACTCCATCTTCCTTGGGAGCTCGTCACCGCCAGTCAGCGATCCTCCTGGACAGCCTGAGAACGCTCCCCAACGAGAATGCCCACGAATTCGCAGATCTACCCGTTATGCATGCCGTCGTCTGCCTGTTGATCTAGAGGGCATGCGATACCGATCGGCGGCTACGCGCGCGCCGCATGTCGCCCCGCCACCACTGTCCGTGACGGCGGCGGGAGTGCTGCCAGTGCCGAACTGAGCCCGCCACGGTGGCCATCCTGGCGCGAGGATGAGCATGGCGGAGACGCTCATCGGCGAGGCACGCCAGCAAGCAACCGCAGTTCGCAGAAAGTGGCGTCCAGCACTCAAGACGAACGTGTAACTATGCGCTCTCCGACACACATCAGCGGGCCAGCGATGTAGTAGCCGTCGGCTCCTGGCTGCGCCTGCTGGAGGCCGAGATGTTCGGCGAGTACGCGCGAGAACACCGTAGCCGCGTCCTCCTCGAAGTCGCTGAACAATCGGCTCACTCCGACATCAGGGTCGTCCAGCAGCCGGCACAGCCGGCTACGGTCATCATCGCCGATGCTCCCTGCCACGCACACGAACTGACCGCCGTCGCGCACCTCCCCGCAATGCCCGAGTATCAGATGCCCGATCACGTGCCCAGCCAGTTCGATCTCATGCTCGGGCCAGTCCGCGTTGTAGCCGATACGATCAGCGCCAGTGAAGCCGAGCCATAGTGAGGAGCACGCCATCGGCAGCCCGAGCGGGACCAGCTCCACGGTCCCCTTGAGAAGCCGCCCGAGACCCGCCGTGAACCGCTCCCGGTGATATGGATCGGGCAAGGGCAGCAACGCCACCAGTTCCTGGCAGCAGTCGCGCACCTCGGTAAGACGGGTAGCCGGCATCATCCGGACCACCTCCCTCAGTCGGAGTTCCCGGACTCCTAGTCGAGCGTCCGGATGCTCCAGTTATTCACGGGGCGAGAGGTAGTTAAGGTGGCGGATATCGCTCACCTGACCTGAAGCAGTCACGATCCGCATTGCAGTACTAGGAAGAAGCCAGGCCAGGCTAGGCATTCCGCTTCCCGATGGCTGCTGGCCAGCTGCAGTCAGATGACATCAAGCCGTCAGAGACGAGCACCGGAGCCTTGGCTCAAGAGTGGTCGAAAAGCCGCTAAACACTCCGCCGCTAGTGAAATGGGTCACTCCTGGCCCTTGTTGCGCTCGTGCTCCATTCGGGTGACGCTCTCGATCATCTCTTCGACCACCCGCCTGCCCGCAACAGACATGTCCGCCAGGGCTCGAAGCGCCCCCCTGGACACGCCTTTCTCGCGGAGCACCGCGGCCAGCGCGGCATGGTCGCCGAGGAGTTCGGCGTCCTTGTCATCCCCGAAGAAGCCGATCGGGACAGAGAAGAACGCAGCCAGTGCGGTGAGCGTCTTAAGCGTCGGGTTATCCCCACGTCCGGTCCGGAGCTTCCAGATGCCCGTCGACGACAGCTCCTCGCCCGTCGCTGCCATGATCGCCGAAGCCACGTCCGCGTTGGTGCTCGGCGGCGGAGCATCCTCCGGCCAGCGGTGCCGGATCAGCCACTCGATCTTCTCCCCCAGCGTACTGCCCGGATCGTCGTCCGGACCCTCGATCAATTCCGGGCGTCTTCTAGGACTCACTGCACCACCATGCCGTGTCTCGATAAATAAGTAGAAGCGTTGAAGGCCGGCTTCCTTTACTGTGGTTGACTTTCAACACTACGGGTCCGTACCCTCTGAACACAACCTTAGTTGACAGCTACCCGGTCCTGGTACCGGGAGTCAATTTTCACGGGGGGTGTCGTGATCAAACCAGCAGGTCAGTGTGATCCGGAGGAGGACGGGCGACGTACCGCCCTAACGATCGCGGTGGCGGTCGTCGGCCCGCTCGTCTCCGCCCTAGGAGTCCTCGGCGGTGTCGGATCGTTCGCTACTATCCGTCACCTCGCAGTGCCGTGGTTCGGCTCGTCTGCCTGGACCGTACCCGTTGGCATCGACGTCGGCATTGTCGCCCTGCTGGCCTGGGACCTGCTCGCCGAGTACCTCGGGCTCCCCTGGCCGGTCCTGCGCTGGACCGCCTGGGCGTTCGTCGCCGCTACCACCTACCTGAACATCGCCGCCGCGCATGGGTCGATGGCCGCGGCGGTCATGCACGCGGCCATGCCGGTCCTGTTCGTCACCGTGGTCGAGGGCATCCGGCATCTGGTGAGGCAGCGCGTCGGCCTGGCCGCCGGAACGCGGATCGAGCGGATACCGCTGTCCAGGTGGCTGCTCGCGCCACGAACTACTTTCCTGCTTGGCCGCCGCATGGTGCTCTGGAATGTCACCAGCTACCGGGAAGGGCTCGCCCTGGAGTACCAGCGCCTGACCATGGTGTCCCGGCTGCAGCGGGATTACGGTCGCTGGTGCTGGCGGTGGCGCGCACCGCTGCAGGAACGCCTAGCGCTCCGGCTCGCCCAGGGCGACGTTATCGCGGCGACCGCCAGCCCAGCAGACCTGGAAGCCGGTGCCCAGGTTCTGCGCGGGCTCCCCCGGCGTCGCCTGACCGAGGAGTCGAACGGCGCGGACCTGCGGGTGAACAAGTCCACCAGGCTGCTGATCGAGGCCACGGCTTCCATCCTGGCCGACGCCGAACGAGACGGCATCGACCTCAGCCAGGCAGCTATGGCCCGCAAACTCCGCGAACGTGGCCACCGGGTCGGCAACGACCGGCTCCGGTGGCTGGTCGCGACCGCCCGTGCCGTGCTAACCGCGAACGCACTGGACCGCGACGCGGCGGCTTAGGAATCATTCGGGGGAGCACATGACCACACCAGAGGAGCTGTTGCCGACCGAGACGGTCACCGGGCTACCGCGCGTCGTTACACCGAGGCGAGCGGCGGAGATCCTGCGCAGGGCAGGCCTGGAAGAAATCACCGAGTGCGCCCTGCGGACCCGCGCCTACCGGAAGCAGATCCCGTTCCATCGCAATGGGCACCGGATCATCTTCACGATAGAAGACCTCTGCGAGATAGCTCAGGGAACGGCGTACCATCCCAAGGCGGCCGAACCCGCGGAACTGCCAGAGCGCGCCGCGCCGGCAGCGCGACCGGCTCCGCGAAGACGAGCCACCCGCGTGAGCGGCCATGACCACGAGCAGTGGCGTGCCCGGAGGCCACGCGATGCCTAGACAGCGGCGCCGTCCCAAGCCCTGGGCGGAGACCAGCCGCGGATTGACTCGGTACTGCTGGCGCTTCGAGGGCGAGAAGTACCGCACGCCGTATCGCGAGAACCCCGACGACGCGTACGCCGACGCGGCGCAACAGATCACCGAGCAGATGACCGGAACTTGGCAGGACCGGTCGGGCGCGAGGATGCCCCTGGAGGACTGGATCGACGTCTGGCGCGAGCTGCTCGACGTCGAACCGACCACACTGGCCAAATACAAGTACCTGATCGAGTTCCACATCCTGCCCGAGTTCCAGGGACGCGAGCTTGGCTCACTCACCTTCGAGGAGATCGAGAAGTGGGACCGGGCGATCCCGACCCGCATCAGCTCGCGCGGTACCCCCTATGCCCCATCTGTGGCCCACGGAGCCCGCGACCTGCTGATCACCATCCTCGGAGATGCCGTCCACGCCGGGAAGATCGACCGGAATCCGGCCGAGCGCCGGAAGGGGCGCAGGGGGCGAGTAGTCGCGAAGGGCCGCCGACAGCCCACCCACGCCGCGCAGCAGGCGACGTCGAACGTGATCACGCCCGTCCAGGCCATCTGCTTCGCCGAGCGCTGCGCTCTCCTGTCCGGCAGGGACATCGACTTCGTGATGAACGTCTTCGCTACCTGGACCGGTACGCGATGGGGTGAGCTGATGGCCGTCGAAGGCTGGGACGGCAAGGATTCCCCGCTGCAGCTCCCCGGCAAGGGAATCGCCACCTACCAGCTGGACTGGCAGCTCCGTGAGATAGGCGGCGTCGTGCGCAAAGCGCCGCCGAAGGACGGCTCGTACCGGACGCTTGACCTGCCGCCCTTTCTCGCGAAACTCATGGGATGGGCGATCGAAAACCGGCAGGAGCGCTGCAAATGCCCGGATGCCGATGGCCACCCGTCATGCAAAGGCGATGACCCGACGGGGCCGAACTACCTCTTCCTCGGCCCCGAGGGCGGTCACCCGCGCCGGTCCAACTACGCCGATCGCTACATCACGCCCGCAGCTGAAGGGCTTCATGCAGGTCGCAAGGGTGTCCGTCGACCCGTCTACGTGACCGCGGAGCCTTGGCCGGGAATCCCGATCCGGAAAGGAAACCGGAAGGCCAAAGCCGCGGATATGGCGGACGGCACGTGGCCGGACCTTCTCGGCAAGTTCAAGCCGCACGACGACCGGCACACCCACTCCACCTGGCTGGACGTCTCGAACCTGCCCAAGGTCATCCAGATGGACCGCCGCGGACACGCCATGCAAGGCATGGACTCGGTGTACATCCACGTCACCGACGGCATGCGGCGCCAGCTCTGCGACTACCTGGAGCAGCTCTGGCGCGACGGTATCGCCGAGCGCTCCAAGCTGGTGCCACGATCAGCGGTGCCGCTCCTGGACGAAATCCTGGTCGCCCACGATAAACAGGCGAGACACGAGGCGACGCAGCGCAGCGCCGAGATGTCTGCCCAGCAGCGCCTGAGGGCAACCCGCGCACAGGCTCGAGGGACCGAGCGAGGCGCGGCGACCAGGCACTTCGCGACGCCACCACGTTCGATCGGGCGGTGCGGTTACCACCGTTCCGGGGGGCAATTCGGGGGGCAGAACCGTGCTAACGGGTGTTGTCCGGGGTTCGTCGCCGCTTGCCTTCGCTAACGTTCTCCCTGCTCAAGGCCTATATGACCAATGCGGAACCGGCTACCTGAGCCCTGACACGGAAGAGGTCACTGGTTCAAATCCAGTACGGCCCACCAGCACGTTTACCTTGAGGGAACCCCTCT
>Ga0307479_10007296_pt1 | contig 10187 bp, 7 predicted proteins | sample atmos_gasesECM4C_FD_203743 | JGI IMG/M metagenome (GOLD analysis project Ga0307479, IMG submission 203743) | Hardwood forest soil microbial communities from Morgan-Monroe State Forest, Indiana, United States - atmos_gasesECM4C_515 | ecosystem: Environmental > Terrestrial > Soil > Temperate...
GTTCGCGGGCGAGGTACGCCTCCGGATATTGCGTCATGTTGATGACTTCCCAGCCTTGCTTCGAATAGAACGCCGACTCGGCGCGCGTAGCGAAGCGAGGGCCTTGCGTGACCACCACCGTTCCCGTGTCGTGCACGCGCATCCCCGCGACCTCGGCCGCCTGCGCCGCCAGCGGACGAAGCTCCGGACAATAGGGATCGGCGAACGAAACGTGCACCGACAGCGGTCCGTCGTAATAGGTCTGCGGACGACCGGACGTCCGGTCGACGAGCTGATCGCAGATGACGATGTCACCGGGGTGGACGTTTCCCCGCAAGCTTCCCGCGGCGCACGGTGCGATGACGCGCGTGACGCCGAGTTCGCGGAAGGCCCAGAGGTTCGCGCGGTAGTTGATCGCGTGCGGCGGAAATTCGTGGTGCGGGCCGTGCCGCGGAAGGAACGCGATCTTGCGTCCGGCGATCTCGCCGACGGAGACCGCGGCCGACGGGGGCCCGTACGGCGTTGAGATCGCGAGACTTTCGAGCCCTTCGACGAACGAATAGAAGCCGGAACCGCCGAAGACTCCGACCTCCGCGTCCGGCATCTAGGAGTCGGAGGCTTTCGTCTCGGACTTCTTCTTGGTGTCCGACTTCTTCTCGGATGATTTCGAGTCGGACGACTTCGAGTCGGACGACTTCGATTCGACTGACGATGAAGACGATTCGCCGGACGAGTCGGACGACGACTTGCGGTTCGTCCGGTAATCGTTCCTATGGAAGCCGGAGCCTTTGAGGACGATCCCGACCGGGTGGAACGTCCGGCGGAGCTTGTTCTTCTTGCACGCGGGACACTTCTTGAGCGGTTCGTCCGACATGGACTGGAACGCTTCGACCTCGTTCCCGCAGCTGTCGCAGACGTAGGTGTAGGTGGGCATGGCGATTAAGTATTACGACTTGGTCGTGGTTTCGCTGACGACGGCGATCTTGCCGTGCTTGGAGCCGATGACGATGTGGGACATTCCACTCGGGCAGCACATCGGGTCCGACGACTTGTAGGAGCCGGTCGTGAGCGTCAACTGGTTGCCGCGGACGGCAAGGTTCCCGTCGACGGTGGTCGAGTAACGGAACTCCTGCGTGAAGGGCGTTCCCCACGACCACACCCACACGTCGAGCGGTCCGGCGCCCGCACCTTCGTTCAGGACGCCGAGGACGAGATCGGGCTTGTCCGTGAAGGTCTCGAAGCCGAAGAACTCGATGTGTTGACCGACGTTCTTCGGATCGACCGTTAGCGCCTCGCTTGCGGTGAACACCTTGACGAAGGCCGTACTGCGGAAGCTGTAGACGTCGACATAGTCCTGTCGCAGAAGGCTGCCCGGTGGTGCCGTCGTTGCCTCTGACCACACCGCGATCTCAGGTATGCCGTCGCCGTCCATGTCTCCGGTGACCCGTTTGACGACGCGTGTGTTCGGGCGGCGCGGGAGCGTGCGCTCGGCGCTGTTGATGTCGACGTTGATCCGCGTCGACGACGTCTGCGTCGGCTTCGGCGTGGGCGTCGGCTTCACCGCCTTCGACGAGCACGCGGCGGCGATCAGGAACAGGAGAAGCAGGATCGTCCGGCGCACGCGTCTCATGCTGCGATATTTCGTCACTGGCGGTCACTACAGTTCGGCTATGACTTCCACGAAGGCCTCGACGCTTTCGGTCTTCCGGGCCTGCGCCGGCGGATACGTCGGTGCGGGACACGTCCACCCGGCGCTTCTCGACGCCGTGCGGGAAGCCGTGTCCGAGAGCAAGGAGGCGAACCTCGTGGCCGACGGCTACGTGGCGCGCTGCGGCGACGATATCGGTGTGGTCCTGCTGCACCCCGAGCCCTCGGGGTCCGAGTCGATCAGGTCGCTCGCGCTCGATGCCTTCGAGCGCGCGGCGGCCGTGGGTCGCCGGCTGCATCAGCACGGAGTGAACGGGCACCCGCCTGACGTCGACGGGACGGAGATCGCGTTCACCGTGCGCGACAGTGAGCCCGTGCTCTGCTTCTTCGCGGACAAAGCCGGGCCGGGCGCGTGGAACGTGCACCTGTACCGGATGTTCGGCGATCCCTTCAATACGCCTGCGCTCGTCTCCGACACGGAGATGTCCCGCGGCTTCCGCTTCTACGCGAACGGAACACAGTCCGGTTGGTTCGATCTCCCGGACGATCTGTACCGATTCCTCGCCGTCGCCGGACAGAGCGGATCGTGCGTGCGTGAGGTCAGATCGCGCGCGACCGACGAGCTCGGCGCCGTTTCGTCCGGAGGGAAGGATCCGGTATTGATCGTGCGGTGCGGCACGCCGTTCCCGTCGGTCGAGGAAGTGCTCGAAGCGTTCGCGGTGCCCTACGCGCTCGGTGCTTCCGACTCTGGGCCGAGCCCGCTCATCCCGGTGTCCGCGAACGGCGACGCGTCGACGCGCTGCATCGGCCGCGCTATCGGTCTGGGGTTCCAGCTCGGTCCGGACAGACTCGTCGGTCCCCGCGACCTGTTAGGAGACGCGGCCTTCGACGACGCGCGCCGCCAAGCGGCAACCGCTGCGGATTACCTAAGGCGCCACGGTCCGTTCGCGCCGGTGCGCTAATCGTCGCGACGTGTCGACAGCGCGACCTGAAGCAGGTCGGAACGCAAGGATGCGAGCTCGGCCTCGACGCGATCGAATCGCCGGTCTACGGCTTCGAAGCGGCCCCTGTTTAGCCACGCCTGAATGGCCGTGAAGATGGCGAGGAGAGCCCCACCGAAAAGCGGCGTCATGAGGTCCACAGTCAGTCGTCTCTACGGCGGTCGAGAGCCACGTGAAGGAGGTCCGAGCGCAACGACGCGATCTCTCGACTGAGGTCGGTTCTGAGGGTCGTGATCTCCGACTCGATCCGGTTGAACCGGCCACTGTTGATCCAGGTCTGGATTGCGGTGAAGACGGCCAGCAATGCGCCGCCCAGGAGTGCTGCAAACAGGTTCATAGCTTCCTCCAATCGTAGTACCGACGGGGAAGTGGCTCGACCATAGCGGTCGTCAACGACAGGACCTTCTGGCATCGTGTCTGGCGTGTCCGTTACCAAGGCCGTGATCCCCGCCGCCGGGCTCGGCACCCGCATCCTTCCTGCGACCAAGACGATCCCGAAGGAACTGCTGACGCTCGTCGATCGTCCGATGATCCAGTACGTCGTCGAAGAAGCGGCGGGGGCCGGTTGCACGGACGTCGTGATCGTCGTGAGTCCGGACAAAACGGCGCTCGAGGACTACTTCCGTCCGGCTCCCACACTCGAACGCGCTCTTGAAGCGAAAGGCAAAAACGACCTCCTCGCGCTTGTTCGCCAAACGACATCGATCGCGAACGTGAGTTTCGCCGTACAGGCCGAACCACTCGGTCTCGGCCACGCCGTGCTGTGCGCACGCGAACGGATCGGCGACGAAGCGTTCGCGGTGCTGCTGCCGGACGAGCTGTTCGGCGGTTCGTCGCTGCTGCGGGCGTTGATCGCGACGTACGAGCGCTTCGATGCGTCCGTTATCGCGGTGATGGAGATGCCGCCGGACGAGATCTCGAACTACGGCGTCGTCGACCCCGAGCCCGTCGACGCCGACGTCGTCCGGATGAAGGGATTCGTCGAAAAGCCGCCGCCGGACGAAGCGAAGTCGAACCTCGGATCGATCGGGCGCTACGTCCTGACGTCCGAGATCTTCGATGCCCTTGAGCAGACGTTGCCCGGGGCCGGCGGCGAGATCCAGCTCACAGATGCCGTCTCGAAGGTCGGCGGCTACGCCTACATCCATCGCGGACGCCGCGAGGACGCCGGACGCCCGCTCGGCTACCTCAAAGCGATCGTCGAGCTGGCGTTGGAGCGGGAGGACATCGGCAAGGAATTCGGAGAATTCCTTGCCGAGCTCGATCTCTAAAGAGAAAGGCCCGGGCCGAAGCCCGGGCCTTTCGTCAACCCGAAACGCTTAGTGGTAGACCACCGGCTCCCACCGCGGGTAGTTGTCCGTCTGACAGCCGCCCGACGGACACGATGTGCCCGACGCCTGGCTCGGTCCGTACCCCACCGGCTGACCCTGATCCTTCCAGTTCTTCGTATAGTTCGCGCTGCCGCACCACGCGTTGTAGTTCGGCCCGCCTTTCTCCCACTGCGGCGCGAGCCCACTGTCGAAGGACGTGTAGTGGCGCTGGCAGTCCGGGAAGTCGGGGAAGCCCATCGTGCGTTCCGGCGGCGGGGACACGAAGCCGGCGCGCCAGCGTCCCGAGCTTCCGTCAGTAATGAAGTAATACTGACCTCCGTTCGCGCCGACGAGAACGGCAACCGGGTCGCTCGTGGGACCGTCGACGCCGTAGCGCGTGACCGGGTAGTTCTGCAGTCCGGCCGACACGTTGTGTGGCGTGAGATCCGGGCCGGCGAAGACCATTCCGGCGATGAGCGGCAGCCAGGAGTAGTACCACCCGATGATCGCGGTCGGTGCCTTGCAGTACGCGGCGTCGTGGTCCATACCGGCGTCGGTCTGCGGATTGCACGCTTGGTGATCGGTCGGCGAGACCGGGTGCAAAGCATGGTAGACCCAGAACGCGTCGCCCGGGCCGTAGCCGAAGCCTTGGACGCCGAACGATGTGTAGAACATGCTTGCCTTGTCCACCATGTCTTGGTCGAGAACCGCGCGCTGCGCGGAGTTCGTCTGCCAGATCGTGCCGATGTTCGCCCATTCGGGCTTGAAGCCCGAGTTCCTGAACACCGGCTCCGAGAAGAACGCGCCGAAGAAGTCGATGAGATACGTCACGGTCGTCACGCCCGCGAGCTTGAACTTCGTCGCGATCGTCCCGGCGTCCTGCGAAGCCACGTCCGCCGGGTTGTCGTGCTCCTGGATGGCCGTGTTCGCGTTGTAGGTGATGCCGCAGTCGCTCCTGACGAATCTCTGGAAGTCCGCTGCGGCCTGGTTCGCGTTGGCATCGTTCGGCCAGATCAGACCGAAGACCCTCTTCTTCGTGTGCATCGTGGCATCGGCCGCATTGACCGCATTACCGTTGCCCCACTCCTTCGCGTTCGGACCGGTTCCCTTGAGGTCTTGGCATATCCACTGGGCACCGAGCTGGGACATCTTCGTGATGCTCTGGAATTCGTTCCAGACGTAGGGCGCCCAGGTTTGCAGGTTCTCATCGGTCGAGTCGATGAGGCCGAAGAGCATCGGACGGTTGCTCGGCATCACCGCTTTCATCGCTTGAGCCAGGCCGTAGCCGTTCTGAATCTCGCCGGGAACGTCATAAACGACGGCCGAGAAGGGGTTGTCGGGGTTCGCCATCTGTTGAGCGGCCGACGTCTGGTGGTCCGCGCACTGGGAAGAACCGGCGTCGACAAGGCCGTACGTGAGCTGACGGCCGTAGATCAGGTGGCCGGGAGTGTTGTATTTCTTCATCGTGTTGTACGCGTCCGGCCAAAGGGACGCCAGGTCGGTAATGTGCGCGTTCCAATACGCGACGAGCTCGCCGATCGCCTCGTTCTGCTCGGCATTCTGCGTGTTCTGGTCCGTCGGCGCGGCGCGGTAGAAGCGTGTGGCCTTCGATGTGTGCGCGCCGGCGGCGACCGCCTGCTGCGCGACGTTCACGCCGCAGTTCGTCTTATCGATGCCGAAGTCGAGGCGGATCGAGGTCTTCGTGACTCCGCGCCACGTGTTGGGGTTGGTGTAGCTGTGGGACTGGATGTGGATGAGCTCGCCGATCTTCTTCTGCTGTGCGAGGTCTCCACCGGGGTTGAGGTAGCCGCCACCTGCGACAGTCTTACCTGTCGGCGACCCTGGACCTGTTGCCTGCGTGCCGCCGGGAGCGCCGGTGCACGGTGCTGGCTTCGGTGTTGGCTTAGCGGCCTTGGTTCCCGGTTTGGGCGCCGGCTTTGGCGCCGTACAAGGGGTTGACGTCGGCGTGAGCGCGTTGTTCTGGTTCGGCCCGCCCCCCGTTTGGGCCGAGTGTGTCTTCGGCTTGGAACACGCCGCCGCGATCACGACCACGATGGCGAAAATGGCTATGGCGCGCAGTTGAAGTTTCAACCTACCTCCCCTATCGGTTTTCTGCTCCCCGGAACAGGCGTAATCTAAACGTCGCCCGCGCACGATGATGTGCGGGTTTGACTCCTTAGTCAAAACGGCTGGCGGGGCAAAAAAGTTCTCGAACTAGATGGGAGTGGGCGACGTTTATCAGATTGACCGACGGCCTCGGGGCCGTCACGATGTTCGCCCGGACGCCTTCAGGGGCTCGTCCGGCTCGAAGGACCAAAGAACCAGGGGAGGGTCTTGCTAACAGATAGACGCGCCATCAATACGGCCGGGGCCTTCGCCGCCGGCTTCGCGGCGATCGTCATCTGCGGCAAGGTGATCTTCCCGCGGATCGTCACGGTCAGCGCCGTCCCGAACGGCCTCTACCTGCAGGCACTGATCGACGGGCTGCTGTCTTCGCTGTTGGCGATCGGTCTTGTCCTCATCTACCGCTCGAACCGCATCATCAACTTCGCTCAAGGAGCTCTCGGCGCTGGGGCGGCAACCCTCGCGAACGAGCTGTTCGTCCGCTATTCGGTTCCGTATTTCATCTCCCTTGTGACCGGCATCGTCGCCGGCGTCGCGGTCGCGCTGATCGTCGAGTACGCCTTCATCAGGCGTTTCGCCAAGGCGCCTCGGATGATCCTGACCGTCGCGACGATCGGGATCTTCGAGATACTGAGCCTCGTCGAGTTCCTCCCCGATCTGCTGAACAACAATTCGGCGAGACAACACGCGGCCGGAGTCTTCAGAAGCCCTTTCACCACACATTTCAACATCGGCCCCGCCTCATTCACCGCGGATCACATCGTCGCGCTCATCGTCGCGCCGGCAGTGCTCGTGGGTCTCGCGTACTTCTTCACACGGACCCGTTACGGGGTGGCGACGCGGGCGGCGGCGGAGAACGCGGACCGCGCCCGCCTGCTCGGCTGCCGCGTGAAGCGCGTTTCGATGGTCGTGTGGGGGCTCGCAGGATTCCTGTCGGCGATAACGGCGATCCTTCGCGCGCCGATCAGCGGTTTCCAGTATTCGGGGATTCAAGGACCGGAGCTCCTGCTGGCGGGCTTGGCCGCCGCGGTGCTGGCCAAGATGGAGAGCATCCCGCGCACGGTAGTCGCCGCCGTACTGATCACCATGGCGCAGCGGACGATCTTCTTCTCCTTCGCTCGGGCACCGCTCACCGATGCGTTCCTCCTGGGCGTCGTCGTCATCGGCCTCCTGCTCCAGCGGCGTCGCTTCGGTCGGGTGGACGCGGGCGCGTCGAGCTGGCGCTCCGTGCAGGAGGTGCGGCCGGTACCTCGCGAGCTCAAGGTTCTTTCGGAGGTCCGTTTAGCGTCGTGGGGTACGCGGCTCGCCTTTCTGGCGATCGTCATGACCTTGCCTCTCTACCTGACCGCGGCGAACACGAACCTGGCGTCGGTGATCCTCATCTACGCCATGGTCGGTGTTTCTCTCGTCATCCTGACGGGGTGGAGCGGGAACATCTCACTCGGTCAATGGGCGATCGTCGGTCTCGGTGCGCTGTTCGCACAGCGTCTGGCGTCGTCGAGTAACCCTCCGGACTTCTTCATCATCCTGCTTCTGTCCGGCCTGCTCGGCGCTGCTGCGTCCCTCGTCATTGGACTGCCGGCGCTCCGCATACGCAACCAGCTTTTCCTCGCGGTTACGACGCTCGCGTTCGCCGTCGCCGCGGGGACATGGATCTTCCAGTGGCAGATCCTTTCGACGATGAACGCGATCCAGCGCCCGGCGCTCTTCGGCGTCATCGACACGACGAGCGTGAAGGTCTTCTTCTACGTGAGCCTCGGCGGCCTGTTGTTCGCGCTGCTCCTAGCGCGGAACCTTCGACGCTCGCGCTGGGGCCGCAACCTCATCGCCATGCGGGACAACGAAGCGCAGGCCCAGTCACTTGGGATGCGCCTGACAACGATGCGGCTGAGCGCCTTCGCCATCTCCGGGTTCATCGCCGCGCTCGCCGGGGCCCTGTACGCCTACAACGAACAGTCGATCGACTACACCCGCTTCCCGGCGTCGACGTCCCTGTTGATGTTCTCGATGGTCGTCATCGGCGGCATGGGGTCGCTCGCGGGACCGATCCTCGGCGCGATCTACGTCCGAGGGATCCAGTACTTCCTCCCGGCCCAGCTACAGCTGTTCGCGACCGGCTTCGGACTGCTGATCCTTCTCCTCGTCTTCCCCGGAGGGCTCGGCCAGATCGTTTACTCGTTGCGCGACCGCTTCCTCCGTTCCGTCGCGGAGAAGCACGACATCACCGTGCCGAGCCTCTTCGCAGACAGAGCCTTGACGGAGCCTGTATCTGAGCTGGCCGAAGCGGCGAGTCTCGGTGAGGCGGAGCTTGCGAAAGAAGAGGCCAAGGCGCGCAAGAAAGTGCTCGCCGAAACGAGGAGCCGAGGGTGAAGACCGAGCCCAAGAAGAACGAACTACAGCGACCGAAGTACCCGATCGGGATCCAGCAGCTTTACAACTACTTCGGCAAGGCGACCGCGTGGGTCGCGATCCTCCCGCTCGTCGTCCTGTTCCTCCTCTACTTCTTCGACGAGTTCGACACGCAGGCCTTCGGTGTGCTCTCGCCGGAGATCAAGAGCGCGTTCCATCTGACCGACGTCGGGATCGGCGCCATCCTCATCTTCAACACATCGATCGTGTTGCTCATCGCGATCCCGCTCGGCCACTATGCGGACCGTCTTCCCCGCAGATTGTTCGTCGTCTTCGGCGCGCTGATCGCAGGGATCTTCTCCTTCCTAACCGGCATCGTCGGCATCGTCGTACTCCTCCTGTTCCTCGTTCGGATCGGGAACGGCGTGGGGCTGGTGATCAACACGAGCGTCCACCCGTCGCTCCTTGCCGACTACTACAACCCAGAGGACTGGACGAACGTCTTCGGGGTCCATCTCAACGCGCCACGATTAGGCGCCATCGTCGGGCCGATCCTCGCGGGGATCGTGGGCCAAGCCTTCGGCTGGCGAGCCGCGTTCATGATCCTGATCATCCCCGTCGGCATCATGGCCTTCGTTGCTCTCCGGTTGAAGGAACCGCTCCGCGGTGGAACGCAGGACCGCGCCGCGGCCGAGATGGTTGCGCAGGAGAAGCCCGCGCCTTTCGATCGCTCCGTCCGGACGGTGATGTCGATCAAGACGCTCAACCGTCAGTACATCGCGTGGATCTTCATCGGCGGCGGTTTCATCCCGCTGTCCGTCTTCGTGCCGCTTCTTCTGCAGAAGAAGTTCGGCGTTCACCCATTCTGGCGCGGCGTCATCATCGGCGCAGCCGCGGGCGCGGCCTTCTACGGCGTTCAGTACTCACGCAAACTGACGATGAAGTGGTTCGCCAAAGGCATGGGCGAGCCGATCAACTACACCGGCTGGGTGCTCGTGCTCGTCGGAGTCGGCATCGCGGCGATCGCCGTCTCGCCAACGCTCTGGCTCTGCGTCTTCTTCCTCCTCGCGACGAACCTCATCGGTGGCGTCTTCTGGGTGCCGTTCACAGTGACCGAGACGTTCGTCTCGCCGGCTCGTGTGCGCACGCTGGCGCTCGCACTGGGCAACGGGTTCCTTATCGCCGGCGTCTGGCTCCTCGTCCTGCTGCCGGGTTTCCTCCAGATCGCCGACCGTCACGGGGAGTCGTGGGGACTGATCGCCGTCGTTCCCTACTGGTTCATCGGAGGCTTCATCTTGCGGTCGGCGCGCCACTTCGTCGAGAAGGACGCTGTACGCGCGCTCGAGATGCTTCAGACCGCCGCGCGCATCCGCGAGGAGCGGATGAACAGGACGACCGATGAGATGCTGATCGTTTCGAAGGTCAACGTCGCTTACGACTCGACGCAGGTGTTGTTCGGTGTCGACTTCACCGTCCGCGAGGGTGAGCTCATCGCTCTGCTGGGGACGAACGGCGCCGGCAAGTCGACCCTCTTGAAGACGATCTCGGGTCTCGTCCATCCGATCGGAGGGTCGATCTTCTTCGACGGAGAAGACATCACGTTCCACGATCCCGAGGAGACGGCCGAGCTCGGCATCATCCAGATGCCGGGTGGGAAGTCGGTCTTCCCCTCGCTGACCGTCCAGGAGAACCTGGACATGGCGGGGTGGCTCTACACCAAGGACCACGCGCACATCCGCTCGGCGACAGACCACGTCTTCGATCTGTTCCCCGTCCT
>Ga0307479_10007298_pt1 | contig 10186 bp, 9 predicted proteins | sample atmos_gasesECM4C_FD_203743 | JGI IMG/M metagenome (GOLD analysis project Ga0307479, IMG submission 203743) | Hardwood forest soil microbial communities from Morgan-Monroe State Forest, Indiana, United States - atmos_gasesECM4C_515 | ecosystem: Environmental > Terrestrial > Soil > Temperate...
CTAGCCAAGACGCAGTACGCGCTGGTCAGCATGTACAATCCTTCGGTGCGCATTTTGCTGCTGAATCTCTACTACCCACCGGACACTTCGGCCACCGCCAAAATGGCGGAAACGGTGGTGAACGCGCTGGCCGGCGAGCACCAAGTGACCATTGTGTGCGGGCGGCCTTCCTACGATCCAAGCGAACGGCGCGCCTGGCGGCTTTCGCAAACGGAAAAGAAAAATGGCGTGAACATCGTGCGCGTGGGTTCCACCGATTATCCGCGCTTCAACATGAAGAAGCGTGCGCTGAATTATCTGACCTATAGCGCGCTGCTGATTCCGCGAACGCTGTTCATGCCTTGCGATGCGGTGTTGGCGATGACCGATCCGCCGTTTCAAGGAATCATCGGAGCGATTGTCGCGACGTTGAAGCGCAAGCCGTATATCTACAATATCCGCGACATGTATCCGGACATGGCCATCGGCGGCTCGATTGTGGCTCCGGGCATGCTGGCGCGCCTGTGGGAAAAGCTGCACCGCTGGGCGCTGCGCCGCGCAGATTGCGTGATCGTTCTTGGCGAAGACATGCGCAACCGCATCATGGCAAAAGGTGTGCTGGCCGAGCAGATTGAAATTGTACGCGACGGTGCGGAAATTCTGCCAGAATCAGCGCAACAAGCTTCTCAGCCGCAACTCGACCCTGAGGTGATCCGGGAGATCCGTGGCGATTTTCGCTTTGTAGTGCTACATGCGGGCAACATCGGATTTTATGGCGCATGGCAAACGCTGATTGCCGCGGCAAGACAACTGGCAGGCAACGGCATCGGTCTGGTGTTTGTCGGCGAAGGAGCGCAACGCGCGCAACTGGAAGACGCCGCAAAGGGAATCCGCGAAGTGCGTTTTTTGCCATTTTTTCCGGGCAGCAAAATTCCTTCCGTACTGGCCGCGGCTGACGCTCACCTGATTACGGTGAAGCGCGGGCTGGAAGGCGTGGTGGTGCCGAGCAAAATGTACGGAATTCTCGCCGCTGGAAAGCCCATCGTCGCGGTTGCCCCGCGGGAAACCGACGCGGTGGCGCTGGGAGAAAAAGCCGGCTTCAGCGTGGGCGCGGACCCCGACCGGCCGGACCAAGTGGCCAGGGTCATTCGCGAGCTCGCAGGCGACCCAGCGCGGGTGCAAAGTATGGCCCGCGCCGCGCTGGCCGCAGCGCCGGCTTATGATAGAGTCAAAGAGCTTGAAAAATTTGTACGCATCGTCGATCGCTCCCGCTCGCGATGACAAATAAAATCACCAAGGATGGGACAGCGTAGTGGCTGCCGAAACTTTTTGGACCGGAAAAAGAGTTCTGGTTACTGGCGGATCTTCATTCATTGGTTCCACGCTGACCGATCAGCTACTGGCGCGCGGCGCGAAAGTGCGAGTAGTGGATGACCTCTCGAGCGGACATCTGGATAATCTGCGCGAACCGCTAGGCAAAGGCACGATTGATTTTATTCAGGCCGATCTGCGCGAGCCGGGCGTCACGCGCGCGGCGATGAACGGCGTGGACACGGTGTTTCATCTGGCAGCTGATCACGGCGGGCGCGGCTATGTGGACCTGCACCAGGCCGGCCCGGCATCGAACTTCTTCCTGGATGGACTGGTTTTTTCTGAAGCGCTGCGGGCCAAAGTCAAAAAGGTTGTGTTCGCGTCGTCCGGCTGCGTGTATCCGAATTTTCTGCAGTCCGACGTGAACAAAATGGTGTACCTCATCGAAGACCTGACCAATGGACCGAATGACGCGGACAACACCTACGGCTGGGCCAAGCTGATGGCCGAATTCACGCTGAAGGCTTATCACAAGGAACATGGCCTGGGCGCGGCGTCCTGCCGGTATTTCACGGTCTACGGCCCGCGCGGGGTGGAAAATCACGCCGTCATTGCGATGATTGCTCGGTCTTTCATTCGCCAGACGCCGTTTGAAGTGTGGGGCGACGGAACACAGATCCGCAACTGGACTTATATTGACGACATTGTCGAGGGCACGATTCTGGCCGGAGAAAAAATCAACGACGGTACGGCCGTGAATCTGGGCACCATGGAGCGGATCCGAGTGCTGGACGCGGCAAAGATGGTTTGCGAATTTACCGGATTCAATGCGGAGATCAAGCTGCTGACCAACATGCCGACTGGCCCGCTCAATCGGGTTGCAGATAATTCGCTGGCCAAAAAACTGCTGAGCTGGGAGCCGAAAGTGGCGTTCAAGGATGGCCTGAAACGCACCATCGACTGGTACTACAAGACCAAAGACCGCGAAGAAGTGAAGCGAATCTTCACGCGAATGCTTACCGAACGATGAATCATATTCCAGTTGCCTAATACAGAGAATCCTGTAGGGCCCAACCCGCCTCTTTAGTATCGAAATTCCGTGCGGAGCGCACAATTTCATTACATTTTTGCTGGATTGGAGCTTTCTAACGAGTTATCGTGTTACCGCTGCGTGGGCAGCCTCTGCGTCCGAACCTCGGCCGCGGGCGGAGTTGATTCTTTAGAGGTCAACCTCTCTTTTTTCTTACTTGGGAGCCGGATCCCCGAACCCGGCAATGAGTCGCGTGTTTGTCCGGCAGCGCCGCCCTGGCCGGTTCCGTAACTCTGAAGTTCGAGGACGAATGGCCGCTGGCCTGATCGCTTTTTGTATCGCTCTATTCGCATCTCTGACTCTGACCGTGCCGGTTCGTGCTCTGGCGCTGCGCGTGGGCATGGTGGACCTGCCGGGACCGCGCAAAGTGCATCTGCAGCCGATTCCACTGCTGGGCGGACTGGCAATGTATGCCGGGGTGGTGCTGGGAGTGTTGTCCCTTTTTAACGGCCCGGCGCGCGCGCAAATCGCGGGCATTCTGGCGGGAGCAACCCTTATCGCGGCGGTGGGAATTCTGGACGACCGCGGCTGGCTGCATCACCAGGTGAAATTGTTTATCGGGATGCCGCTAGCGGCGGGAATTCTGCTGCTCAGCGGAATTCGCGCGCAGGTATTCAGCACCTTGTTCGGCGGGCGGACTGGCGATTTGCTGGACATCGCACTGACGGTGGTATGGGTGGTTGGCGTCACGGCATCCTTTAGCATTCTGGATCACATGGACGGACTGTGTGCAGGCGTCGCAGCGATGGCCTCAGCCTTCTTTGCGCTGCTGGCGTATTTGAACGGGCAGACGCTGGTGACGGTGCTGGCTGCGGCGATCCTCGGCGCTGCGGCAGGATTTCTGCGCTGGAACTTCAAGCCCGCGAAGATTTTTATGGGCGACGGCGGAGCGATGTTCCTGGGCTTCATGATGGCCACATTGGGACTGAAACTGCGGCTCGAGCAGCCCAACCTGCTTTCGGCGTGGATCGTGCCGCTGCTGGTTTTGGGAGCGACGATCTTTGACACCACGCTGGTCACCATCTCCCGCAGCCGCCGCGGACTGCTGCCTTTCGCCGCGCCGGGCAAGGATCATGCGGCGCATCGCCTGGCGAACCTCGGCCTCGGACAGCGCGGCGCGGTGTTGACCATGTATATCCTCGGAGCGGTCAGCGGCGCGCTGGCGCTGGTGGTGAGTTATCAATCGGTTCTCGTTTCGTTGGGAGTGCTCGGCATCGCGTTGCTTGCGGCGCTGGGCGGAATCACCTATCTGGAGCGCGCGCCCTACGAGCGCCAATCGCGCAAAACCGCCAGCGCAGCGGATTAAGCGGCCGCGCGGCCGCCGTGGCCGCCTTCCGGAGTTCCCCGTCAATTCCAGATTCGCTATACTTTAGAGCCACCAAAGGGGGCTTGCGCACCTCGAATAGAGTTGCCGCCAGACGATTACCGGAGCGACAAGAAATAATTCCCTTGAGATCTCCCGGCCGGTTGGAACATTCGGGCGAAGGGTTGGATCGGACGAACCGCTAGCGTGATTGAAAACTCGAAGACTCCGAAGACCGACAGCAAAACTGGAAGCGTAATCGTTGTGGGCGGATCAGCGGCGGGGTTTTTGACTGCCGCCAAAGTGGCTGCGGGCGGCCGTAAGGTGCAAGTGCTGGATGCGAAAGCCGGACTGGATCCGGCGCCGCGGTCGCTGATCGTCACCCACCATTTCCGCGAACAGCTGCAAGAAGTGGCGGCATCGAGCATCGTCAACGAGATCCGACGGTTCGAACTGTTCACCGACGGACGTTCGGCTGAAGTGGCGCTGCGCCGTCCGGACCTGATTATCGAGCGCGCCAAGTTGATTCCTGCACTCGCCAACGAGGCTGCAAAAGCCGGAGCGAAGCTTTCCTTTGATACGCATTTTCTCGGGCTGGGACCGAATTCGCGCGGGTTGCGTCTCGAAGTGGAAACAGGTGGGCGCCGCGAAGAGCTTCATGCTGATCACGCCGTTGGTGCTGATGGCGCCAGCAGTCGGGTGGGGAGAGCCGCCGGATGGCCGCCGGTGGAAACCGTTCCGCTGGTGCAGGCGATCATTAAGCTTCCCAAGGATTGCCGCCCGGATACCACGCGGGTGTGGTTTGTGCCGGACGACACGCCGTACTTTTACTGGCTGATACCTGCAAACGAAACGCGCGGGGCGCTAGGAATTATTGGCGAAGGCAGCGGACAGGAAACGAAAAAACGCATCGAGCGTTTCCTGGAAAAGAAACAAATGGAGCCGCTGGAATGGCAGGGCGCGCGGATTCCGGTGTACCGCAAATGGATACCGGTGGAACGCCGTGTGGGCCACGGGCGAGTTTTTCTGGTGGGGGACGCGGCGGCGCAGGTAAAAGTTTCCACCGTGGGCGGTATTGTAACCGGATTCCGCGGAGCGCAAGCGGTGGCTGACGCGCTGCTCGGCTCGGGTGAAAACAGCGAACTTCGCGCGCTTCGCCGCGAACTGGATACACATTGGCTGATCCGAAAGACCTTGCATCACTTTCAGCAGAAGGATTATTCCTATTTGGTGGATTTGCTGAATTCCGCCACCCGCGAATCGCTTGGAGAAATTCATCGTGACCATTCGACCCGCCTCCTGTGGAACGTGATTCGGCGGCAGCCACGGCTGCTGCTGCTTGGTTTGCGGGGGTTACTGATGGGCAAAAAACCCCGATAATGTTTGAGCCGCGAATTCTGGCCGTGACTGACAATTGGTCCCAGCGATCCTTGATTACAGGAGACTCTCTTTGCGTCTATCGGTGGTTGGTTGCGGCTACGTTGGTTTGGTGACCGGAGCGTGTCTCGCCGAAGCGGGCCACGAAGTGATGTGCACGGACATTGACGCCGGGCGTATCGCGCAGTTGAAGGCCGGCCAAGTTCCCATTTACGAGCATCATCTCGACAAAATTTTGCGGTCCGCGGGCAAAGCCGGAAAGATTTTCTACACCTCCGACGCTGGCGAGGCCATTCGTTTCGGCGAAGCGATCTTCATTTGCGTGGGCACGCCGCCGCGGCCCGACGGCAGCGCTGATCTCTCGGCAATCGATTACGTGGCGCAGCAGATTGCCGCGGAGGCGCGTTCGGCAAAGCTGGTGGTGGAGAAAAGCACGGTCCCCGCGCGCACCGGCGTTGAGCTGCAGCGGCAACTCGCCGCCTACAGCCGTGGAAATGGCGGGTTTCGCGTGGCGTCGAATCCGGAATTCCTGCGCGAAGGCACCGCGGTCGAGGACTTCTTTCACCCCGATCGCATCGTGGTGGGAGTCGAGGATCCGGCTGCGGCCGAGCAGCTTCGCGAAATTTATCGTCCGATCATGGAGCGTAAGTTCACCTGCCCGGTTCACGCCGGCAAGTGTCCCGAAACGCATAAAGCGGAATTTTTGGTCACCACCATCAGCAGCGCGGAGCTCATCAAACACGCTTCGAACTCCTTTCTCGCGCTGAAAATCAGCTATGCCAACGCAGTGTCCGATCTGTGCGAGAAGCTTGGCGCCAACGTTGAAGAAGTAACCCACGCCATGGGCCTCGATCCGCGTATCGGCACGCAATTCCTGAAGGCCGGGCTGGGATTCGGCGGCTTCTGTTTTCCCAAGGACATTCAGGCGTTCATCAGCCTGGCAGCGACAGTCGGCGTCGATTTTGAAATATTGAAGGCCGCCGAGCGCGTCAACAAGCAGCGCATCGATCGTTTTCTCGAAAAAATCAGCAAGGCGCTGTGGGTGGTCAAAGGCAAACGGGTGGCGCTGCTTGGCCTCGCTTTCAAAGCTAACACCGACGACATTCGTTTCGCACCCGCGCTGGACGTGATGAAGCGCTTACTGGAAGAAGGCGCCGAGGTACATGCCTGCGATCCGGAAGCGCTGGACCGGGCGAAAAAACAGTTTCCACAGGCACAGTATCACCAAGACCCGTATGAGGCGCTGGAAGGCGCGCACGCCGCATTGGTCTGCACAGAGTGGGATGTTTATAAAAAGCTGGATTGGGAACGCGCCGGAAAGCTCATGGCCCGAAAGCTGGTGGTGGACGGCCGCAATCTGTATTCGCCGGCGAAGATGAAAGCACTGGGATTCGAATACGCTTCGTTTGGCAGAGAATAATCCCGCAACGAGTTGACGGCCAGAGCGGCCGAGTCAGCGCGCGGTCTGTGCGGCGTATTGTTTCCGGAAATAATCGATGGTCAGCCGCAAGCCATCCGGCAAGTTCACCTTCGGTTCCCAATCCAGCAGCCGCTTGGCCTTACCAATATCCGGGCAGCGCCGCTTGGGATCGTCCTGCGGGAGCGGTTCGAAGATGATCGGTTGGGCATCCGGAAAATAAGCGCGGATGCGCTGGGCGAATTCCAGAATCGTGAGCTCCAGTGGATTGCCGATGTTGACTGGCAGGTGTTCGTCCGAAAGCATCAACCGGTAGATGCCATCGATCAAATCCGAAACGTAACAAAAACTTCGCGTCTGCTTTCCGTTGCCGTAGACCGTGATGGGCTTGCCGCTCAGCGCCTGAAACACAAAATTGGGCAGGGCTCGCCCGTCGTTCAAGCGCATACGCGGACCGTAGGTGTTGAAGATCCGCACAATGTGGGTGTCCAGGTGATAGTGGCGGTGATAGCCCATGGTTAGCGCTTCGGAAAACCGCTTGGCTTCATCGTACACGCTGCGCGGGCCGACGGAATTCACGTGCCCCCAATACTCTTCATGCTGCGGCGAAATTTCCGGGTCGCCATAGCACTCGCTGGTGGAAGCCAGGATGAATCTCGCGCCCTTCGCGCGGGCCAGTTCCAGTGCGTTCTGGGTTCCCACTGAACCGACGCGCATGGTTTCGATCGGATGACGCAGATAATCGGGTGGACTCGCAGGTGAAGCGAAATGGAGAACGTAAGCGACATCCCCGGAAACGCGCAGCGCGTCGCAAACATCGGCTTCTTCAAACGAAAACGTCTGATTGCCGTGCAAGTGTTGCAGATTTTCCTTGCGGCCGGTAACCAGATTGTCCAACCCCAGCACCGACCAGCTTTCCGCCAGCAGCCGGTCGCACAAATGTGATCCCAAGAACCCGGCCGCACCAGTCACCACTGCCCGCATGAAACCTCCTGAGAGTTTCTGATTTCAGTGTATCGTCGCTGGTTCCGATTGACCACCGGTGATACCGGAGATTACCATTCGCATTCCAGATGACTAAACGTTTCGAAGGAATTTCGCCAGCACGCCGGATTCTTCTGCTGCTGACGAGTGCTGTGGTTTTCCTGCTGTTCGCCGGAGGCTGGGCGTTTCTTCACGCCGGCACCTGGCTGGTGCGCGAAGATCCACTGCAGAAATCCCGGAGCATTGTGGTGCTGAGCGGCGGTCTTCCGGAACGCGCGTTGGCCGCTGCGGAAATTTATCGGCAAGGCTATGCGCAGGAAGTCTGGCTGACGCAGCCGCTGCAGCCGAGCGCGCACATGGAAGACCTGCAACTGCCTTATGCCGGCGAGCAGGAATACAGCAGCATGGTGCTGATCGCAAAGGGCGTTTTACCCGGCAACATTCGCATTCTGAAGCCGCGCATCGCGAATACCGCGGATGAATTGCAGGCGGTAGCCAAGGAACTTGGGGCGCAGCCGGCAGACAGCATCATCGTGGTGACCTCCAAAGCGCATACGCGACGGGTGCAAGTGTTGTGGAATAGCATGGCGCAAGGTCGCGGTCGCACGCGTTTAATCGTTCGGGCGGCGTCCCAGGATTATTTCGATCCGGAACACTGGTGGCGGACATCGAACGACGCCTTGACCGTCGTTCGCGAGTTCCTGGGCCTGCTGAATGCCTGGGCCGGCTTGCCGCTGCGCCACGGAAGGTGATTGGCCCGCGATAAAAAGCTGCCGCGGAACGCCGGAAATTAAAAAAAGAGAAAGCGTTTTTTCTTCGGCCGTGGGTCCTTGATTTCGGGAACGTGCGGCAGCGGGCGCCCTTCAAATGCTGCCAGCGGGTTTTCCACCAGCAGCGCCTCCGCTTTTTCCTTGCCAAATTGTCTACGGACGAAATCGTACGCCGCGCGGAGCTTGTGGGGACGCCTGGTGGTGTTGTGCGCATCGCTGGCCACGAAGTGCACCAAGCCGCGGGCAATCCATTCCAGCGAAACTTGCTGCGCGCCCGGCCCAAAAGTTCCAGTCAACGCTCCGCCGGTCACCTGCGCATAGCATCCGTTTCGAACCCACTTTTCAAAGCGTTCAGGCTGTGCGCGCATGATGCCGTTGCGCTCTGGATGGGTGATGATCGGCCGTACACCTGCCAGTTGGATTTCATACAGAATCTGTTCGATTCCCGGCGGAATCGCAAATTCATTAAATTCCACCAGCAGATAATCTTTTTGATGAATGCAAAAAGCCGCTGCATTTTTCTTCAGCGCAGCCAGATTCTCGGGGTTCAAATGAAAGTCGCAACCGGTGGCCAGCTTCAGCCGGGCTCCGACCGAATTCTGCAATTCGGCAACGGCGCGCTGTACCGCTGAAAAATCAAAACGGTATTCACTGCTGGAATGCGGCGTAGCCACGACGTGGGTGATACCGTCCGCGATGGCCATTTCAGCCATAGCCAACGACTCTTCAGCGGTCTTCGCGCCGTCGTCCATTCCGCTCAGGATGTGAGAATGCAGGTCAACCATGATTTTGCCGCACCGCGCTGACCACTTGCCAGATCCCCAGCAGAAAAATCATCACGGCAAAAATTCTCCTCATCTTCGCGGCGGGAATGCGTCTGGCCAGATTGCCTCCGGCAATTCCACCCAGGAAAACTCCGGGAATCAGCAGCAATCCGGTCTGCCACGAAACGTAACCCGCCTTCGAGTAGGCTAGCACCGCCAGCAAGCCGGTGGGAGGAATCAGCGCGACCAGGCTTGTTCCTTGCGCGCGATGTTGGCTGAATCCCAGCATCAGTCCAAGGATCGGCACCATGATGACGCCGCCGCCAATTCCAAATAGCCCCGAGGCGATGCCGCCGGTTACGCCGGTCAAAATCACTCCCACGTCGATCAAGATCTGGCGATTCATTCAGCGCTCGCTTTAGCGGCAACCTCGGGTACAGCAGGCTGCGCGGGACGCGCCTTGAGCCATAACAGAACAGCGGAGAACATCAGGAAAACGCCAAAAAAGCCCTTCAACATCTGGGTGGACATGGGAACTGCGATTTTGCTGCCGGCGTAAGCGCCAAAAATCATCCCGAGCGCACACAGAAATCCGGCACGCAAATCGACGTTTCCCGCTTTCCAGTATTGCCGGAGCGCGCCGAGCCCGATTGGCGGCAGCAGAATAAAGAGTGAGGTGCCTTGTGCCAGGTGCTGGTCCATGCGCAGGACGTGCACCATCGCCGGCACCAGCACAATGCCTCCGCCGATGCCCAGCAAGCCGACCAGAATGCCGGCGATCACACCCAGCGCCAGAACCAGAAGCATCGTCACATTGCCCGTCCTATCGAGAATTGCGCGACCGTGCAAGCCTACTTCATTTTGTCCGCCCAGTGGATGCCGCGCAACTTACGCCGTCTTAAACAACGCGTAACATACACTTCATCGCGCGCCGCGGCGCTCTCCGCGAACCTGCTATATTGTTAACGCACCCCTTGCCACGCGCGTGTTTCGTGCGGCTCAACTTTTCAGGGAATGAGGAGCGATTAGAGCCAGATGCCTGCCGACCGGAAACCAGAATTCTTCAAAGGCGCTCAACTCAAGGTAGGAATTATCGGATGCGGTTACGTGGGGCTTCCGCTGGCCCTGCGATTCGCTGAAGCGGGCCATCGAGTCACCGGCTTTGATACCGACCCCGCGAAAGTTTCCATG
>Ga0307479_10007300_pt1 | contig 10184 bp, 10 predicted proteins | sample atmos_gasesECM4C_FD_203743 | JGI IMG/M metagenome (GOLD analysis project Ga0307479, IMG submission 203743) | Hardwood forest soil microbial communities from Morgan-Monroe State Forest, Indiana, United States - atmos_gasesECM4C_515 | ecosystem: Environmental > Terrestrial > Soil > Temperate...
TTTCGAATCTGGAGCACTACGCGAGGATCATTAAAGAGAAATCGCTGCTACGCAGCCTGATCTACGCCACCCATACCATCCAGCAAACAGCTTTGGACGCGGAGGATGACGCGGACGCCCTGCTCGACCGCGCCGAGTCTTCCATTTTTCAAATTGCCGAAGACCGCATTCGAACGGGTTTGGTCTCGATGAAAGATGTGGTTCACGACAATATGGAGCGGCTGGAGCGCATCATTATGGAGGGCAAGCGCATCACGGGGCTTGCGACGAATTATGCGCAACTCGACAGTTTGACGTCCGGTCTGCAACCTTCGGAATTGATCATTCTTGCCGCGCGGCCTTCAGTGGGAAAAACAGCACTCGCTCTCAACATAGCCGAGAATGTCGCTCTGCATCAGCAGGGCTCAGTTGCCATTTTCAGCTTGGAGATGTCAAAGGAATCGCTGCTGATGCGTCTGCTGGCATCGCTGGCACGCGTAGACGCGCACAGATTCCGTACGGGACATCTGAGGCGCGAGGATTGGAAGGAGATGACGCAGGCCTTGGCGCAGTTATCGGTCTCGCCCCTATGGATCGACGATTCCGGATCGGCTACGGTGACGGAAATCGGCGCCAAGGCACGGCGGATGAAGCGAGATCGAGGTCTGTCATTGGTAATCGTGGATTACCTGCAGCTGATTGCCGCTCGTGGGCGGTTTTCGAACCGCAACGAAGAGGTCTCCAGCATTACGCGGGGCCTGAAGGCGCTTGCAAAAGAACTCAAGGTTCCGGTGCTGGTACTGAGTCAGCTCACGCGCGCGCCGGAACGCGAAGAGCGCAGCCCGCAACTCGCCGACCTGCGGGAATCGGGCGCTATCGAACAGGATGCGGATGTGGTGCTTTTCATTCACCGGCCGAATCTTTTCAAGAAGAAGGGCGAAGTCACCGACGAAGAGCGCGCGCAGACTGAGTTGAAAATCGCCAAGCAGCGGAACGGTCCCGTGGACAGCATTCCGTTTGTGTTTCTAGGTAAATTCACACGATTCGAAGAAGCCGCCAGCGGAAGTTGGATAGCCGGCGAAGAGTAGCCGACGGCCTGGAGCGTGATCCGAACGATTTGCAGGGGTGCCGGAGGTGCCCGGTGGGGACCTCCGGCGCAATCCCTTCAATTTGAAAATAGCCGACCAGTTTAGAAGTGGAAGCCCAGTTCCACCGTTTCGGTTCGCGGCGTGACGTAGTGCGTGCCGCTGAAGGTGGAATTGGATACTCGTTCGAAGTTCAGCTGTTAACTAAACGGCGCGCTTTGCCAGGCACGGTTTTGCCCCTCACGCAAATTTGGTTTACGCTGAATCTTCCACTATGCAACGAGGAATCCGATTTAATGGCCGTCCCGTTTGGGCCGAGATTCGGCTGAGTGCCCTTGCACACAACATCAAGTCTATTCGCCGACATGTGAATCCTGCCGAAGGACGTCCGGCTTCGCGACCTGGGCGAAAAATCCTCGCCGTTGTGAAGGCAAATGCGTACGGGCATGGCGCAGTTCCGGTCGCACGTGCTCTCGCCCGTGCCGGCGCGGACTGGTTTGGCGTGACCTGCACAGCCGAGGGGATCGAGCTGCGCGAGGGGAAAATACGCAAGCCGATACTTGTGCTGACGGGATTCTGGCCCGGTGAAGAGAAGCGCCTTATTGAACATGATTTGACGCCGGCTGTGACCCGGTGCGAGCAGTTGCACATGCTGGAACACGCTGCGGCGCGAGCGCGCCGCCGGATCAAGTTCCACGTAAAATTTCAAACGGGCATGAATCGCCTCGGACTGTCTCCAGGCGACGTGCCCTGCTTTGCCCGCACTTTGGCATCTTGTCCACACATCGAATGCCAAGGCATTTTCACGCACTTTGCTTCTTCCGAAGTCTTCACCGATCATCGTGTCCAAGAACAGCAGAAGGAGTTTGAACGCGTTCTGGAACACTTGCGTCGCCTGGGAGTCTCGGCTCCGCTGACGCATTTGGCCAATAGCGCCGCCGTTGCGTCTCGTCCCGAAACCTGGGCGAACATGGTTCGGCCTGGGTTGGTGCTGTATGGTTACCACCAATCTTACGAGCCGCCCGAACTCACGGCACAAACGAATGCGAAGCTTCCGTTGCAACCGGCACTGGCGCTGCGGGCGCGGCTTATTTCCGTACGTGACACTCCGTCTGGCCAAGCAGTGGGATATAACGGACGCTGGGTGGCGCAGCGGTCTTCGCGAATAGCCGTGATTTCGGCGGGCTATGCGGATGGCCTGCCGCGAGCGCTCACGAACAAAGGCCGAGTGATCGTTCGCGGCCGTTTTGCGCCGCTGGTCGGCACGGTCTCCATGGACCTAACGACGGCGGACGTAACAGACATTCCTGATGCGAGCGTAGGCGATGTGGCAACATTCTACGGCGCCGATGGGAATGCCACCCAGTACGTTTCGGAAGTTGCGGGACAATTGGGAACCGTCACCTCCGAGCTGTGTTGCGCGTTAGGTACGCGGGTGCCCCGCTTTTATCTGCCCTGACGGGCACGTAGGACGGCCCGCTCGGCTGTAAGCTCTTGTGCTAGAGCGTCCTAAACTTGACCTGCGTGTTAGAATTGTTGGGCTGCGGCGTAGGGAAAGCCGCTCCCAGATTCATTCCGGGGTTCATTCTTCTCTATTAATTGCGCACCGTCCTCCCGGAACGCGTTTTTTACAAATCATGATGAGTTCACTCATATCTCTTATCAGTCAAAATCAATTTATGAGGTTCTCCTATGCCTCGCTCTTATGCCCGAATTGGGCAGGCCCCAGAAGTGCCGGTTTCCGAAGTAAACCGCTCGAAAACGGCGACTGAATTCAATGGCTATCGTAAGGACGTGCGTTTCGGCAGCTGGTGGGACCAGTTAGTCGTAAGGCTTGTATTCGCCACAGCGTGCGTCGCGGCCGGGTATCATTTTCATCCATTCGGACTTAGCCGTCCCGCGGCTGCCGTAGTCGGTCTTCTCTTTTCCGTCTCTGTCTTCTTATTCGAAATCCGTTTGCAACGTGCAAGTTTGCGGCGACTGATCGGTGCCGCAGTCGGCTCCATTCTCGGGATTGTCGGGGCCTACTTGATGGGCTTGGTGATGAGCGGCACGACGATTCCGGAAGACACGCGGTCTTTCCTTGATATCGGCGTCCTGCTGGTGATGACCTACATCGGTCTCGTGCTCGGCGCGCGCAAAGGCGACATGCTAAATCTGCAGGCGCTGGGTGGCCTTTTTGGCAACGAAAAAGGGAATCGCCGCCAGCCAAAAATTCTGGATACCAGCGTAATCATCGACGGTCGTGTGGCGGATATTTGCGAAGCTTACTTTCTGGAGGGTGTTTTGGTTGTGCCTCAGTTCGTCCTTCGCGAACTGCAACTTGTGGCTGATTCTCCGGACAGCCTGAAACGGCAACGCGGCCGGCGCGGCCTGGAAGTCTTACAAAAAATGCAGAAAATGCCGCACCTTGAAGTAGAAGTCGCCGAGGACGATTTCCCCCAGATCCCCGAAGTGGACATGAAATTGATCGAACTGGCCAAGCGTTATGACGCCAAGATCGTAACCAATGACTACAATCTTAATAAAGTCGCGACGCTGCAGGGTCTTGATGTGCTGAACGTCAATCAGTTGGCAAATGCGTTAAAGCCAGTGGTGCTGCCGGGCGAAGCCATGCGCGTCTTTGTTCTTCGCGAAGGTAAGGAATACAACCAAGGTGTAGCTTACCTCGATGATGGCACGATGGTAGTTATCGACGGCGGAAGACGGGCCATCAACAAAACCGTCGATATCATCGTTACATCCGTTCACCAAACAACCGCTGGGAAGATGATATTTGGCCGCTACGATGAGAGGGAACTGCCGAGAAATCACTCGACACAGGCGGTGGAAGCCCCTCCCAAAGGAGTCGAAGCTCCCCCTGCCGCGCCGGAGCGGTTGCCCCGCGCCGTCATACCGGATCCCAGCCAGTCGTGAGAACCCTCACGGATATGAAGGGGCTGAGGGACTTCGAGCTGTAAAGTTTTGATCCGTTCTGCGTCCTAGGTTTAGTATGTAGCGCGTCCAATCTATGTCTTCCATTGTCGCCATATTGCCGGCCGCAGGCATGGGCACCCGCATGGGGGCCGATTCTCCAAAGCAGTTTCGCCTATTGGATGGCGTACCCGTGGTGGTGTTTACCTTGCGAAGACTGGCTGCCTCCCCTTTAATCAGCCGATTTCTGATTGCTACTCGCGAGGACGAAATCGAGCCTTTAAATCAGCGCATTGCCGCAGAGCGTCTCTCGCGACCGTTCCGTGTTTTACCAGGAGGCGATACACGTCAGGAGTCCGTAGCCAAGGCTCTCGCGGAAGTTCCTCAAGACGCTGAACTGGTTCTCGTACACGATGCCGTTCGGCCCTTGGTCACCCGCGAACAGGTGGAGCGGGTGATCGAAGAGGCTCGGCGGTGTCGTGCCGCGATTCTCGGCATTCCGGCGATGGATACGGTGAAAGAGGTCAAGCGCGCCAGCTTGCCCGAGGACGTCGCGTTGATCACGGCGACCATTCCGCGGGAACGAATCGTTCTGGCCCAGACGCCGCAGGTCTTCGAAGCCGCGCTTCTTCGGGAGGCATTCGCGCGAGCCGACGACGACGGATTTACAGCTTCGGACGAGGCAGCGCTGGTCGAGCGGCTCGGGCAAAACGTTCGCGTTGTGCTGGGTTCGGAACGCAATCTGAAGATCACGCGGCCCGGCGATTTGGAAATCGCCGAGTTCTACTTGCGGCATGAACGCATGACAGCCGAGGTTGGCCGGTGAGCCGGTCCGGGATCGGTTATGACTTACATCGCCTCGCTCCGGGGCGGAAACTAGTACTTGGCGGCATTGAGGTCCCTTTTGAAAAAGGGCCGGTCGGTCACTCGGACGGAGACGCGCTGGCGCACGCAATCTGCGATGCGCTCCTGGGCGCAGCAGGTCTCGGTGATATTGGCACGCATTTCCCGGATACGGATCCACGGTGGAAAGATGCGCATAGCCTGCGTTTTTTGGAGCATGTGCGAAGCCTACTCACTGAGAAGCGTTTGCGGATTATGCACCTCGACGCCATCGTAATCACAGAGCGACCAATACTCGGACCGCATTTTTCGGCCATGCGCGAGGCGTTGGCTGCGGCGTTGGGCATCGAAGTTTCGCGCATTAACCTCAAGGCAAAAACAAACGAAGGCGTAGGCGCAGTGGGCCGCGGCGAAGCCATTGCTGCGCAAGCGATCGCGACGCTCGAAAGCTAGGCTCGCCGATCGTTGCCGCCTTGAGCGGAATACTTTGCCGCGCGACATTTCTGCTCTCCATCCATGGAAAAATTGACTGGCATCCACTCCGTGAGGGAGGCGCTCGCTGCCCGCCGACCGGTGCAATCGCTTGTGATCGTACGGGGACGTCATGGCGACCGGCTGGAAGAAATTGTTCGCCTGGCCAGGCGCAATGGTGTGCCTATACGATTTGAAGATCGGCCGCAGGTCGATCGAGCTGCGGGAACACGCGATCATCAAGGCGTCGTGGCTGTGCTGTCCTCGGAGTCCAACGTATCGCTCGAGGAACTTCTGGCAGGCAACAGCTCTCCTGCAGCATCCGGCCTCCTTGTGTTGCTCGACGGCATAGAAGATCCGCAGAATCTTGGCGCCATAATTCGGACTGCGCTGGCCGCAGGTGCAGGTGGAGTGGTGATCCCGGAGCGGCGCGCCGCCGGATTAACCGACGCAGCCGTCCGTGCATCAGCTGGGGCAGCGGCGCATCTTCGTGTTGCGCGCGTTACAAATCTGGTCCGCGCAATGGAAGAGATCAAAGAGGCCGGCTATTGGCTGGTTGGATTAGACGAACGCGCCGAGAGGCGCCACACCGACATCGATCTGACCGGAGCAATCGCGGTTGTGCTGGGCGGCGAAGGTAAAGGGCTTCACCAACTGGTGAAAGAGCGTTGCGATTTTGTCGTCTCTATTCCTGCAAGCGGGCCGGTGCGTTCGTTGAATGTTTCCGTAGCCGCAGGGGTCGTTTTATTTGAAGTCGTCCGCCAGCGCTCCTCAAAGCGGCCTTCCAAAGTATTAAAGGACGACGAACCAAGCCGTGGAACCGACCGGTAAACTCTCAGGTGTCGTACTGGATGAGGGAGAAGACATCAAGGCCGGGCAATTTCGTACGTCCTTTCAGGAAGGTAAGTTCAACGGCAAACGCGGCGCCATTTACGGTGCCTCCAAGCGCCTTCACCAATTTCACGGTGGCTGCCGCCGTACCTCCAGTAGCCAACAGATCATCGCTGATTAGGACGCTTTGGCCGGGCTGGATAGCATCTTCATGAATCTCGAGCGTGTCCGTTCCGTATTCGAGTTGGTAAGTAACCTGCGCGATCTTGCCTGGCAATTTTTTAGGTTTGCGGACGGGAACGAACCCGGCCCCCAACCGATATGCCAAGGCTGGGGCGAATATAAAGCCGCGCGCCTCAATACCCACCACTAAATCGACCTTGCGATCCGCGTAATGATCGCAGAGTTTATCTACCAGCTTTTGAAAACCGCGCTTGTCCTTTAGCAGTGTAGTCAGATCGTAGAAAAGAATGCCTGGTTTCGGATAATCAGGGATTTCGCGGATCAACTTCTTGAGATCATCCATTATGGGCCTCGAGCCTGAGATTTTAACTGTCATATGTCACAGAAAATCCGGAGCTAAAAGCCTGCAGCAGTTCGGCCTCAACTTCGGCGACGTCAGCCACGGCGGCAAGCGTCGGGCCTCGTTGCAATTCACAGGCGAAGTTGCGCAGTTGGTCGGCGGTGCCAATCGCGTAGACTTCTACGCGCCCGTCGACGAGGTTCGTGGCGTATCCAGTAACGCCAATTTGCTCCGCAGAGTCCATGGCAAAATAACGATAGCCCACGCCCTGTACCCTGCCCGAAACAAAGAATCGCTTAGCCCGCTTTTCAGCCCGCATTGTCGCCTGCCGCTGACTTAGCAGCCGCAGCGGGATTCTACCAGAGCGGGCGTATCGAAATTCAGAGTGGTCGCGAAAATCGCTTCACATGAACGCAGGTGGATATAATAAGAGGGTGCGTCTCGGACGATTTAAGTAAACGAAATCGTCTATTCGGCGCATCTCAAGGGACCGTGACTCCTACGTACATTCGAAATCTGGCATTTCTTCTGACGGCGGCGGTTGGCGGCTTCGTCGCTGTCCCGCTTAATGCCCAAGAGCCCGCCGGGCCGCAAACGCCACCTAAGGCGCCGGACATTGTGCGGATTCCCGCTCGTCCTGCCGCTCCTGCGGAACAGCCAGCCATGGCAACCGACGAGATTATCCGGAGATTTTCAGCGCAAGAGGACCAACTTGCCCGCCTTTTCGCGACTTATGGCTATCGCAAAACAGTACGCTTGGAGGAAATCGGTCCTGACGGCAAAGTTTCCGGCCAAGCGGAGATCACGGCTTCGTCCCTTCCTGTGTCAGACGATGCTCGGCGGAAGGCCGGAGAGCCGCAGTCCACACTCAGGTTTCTGAACCTGGAGCGCGACGACATCGAAGCGCTCTCGAAGATCCCGGCGTTTGCTCTAGTCAGCTCGAACCTGCCTAAATATGAAATCAGCTATGGGGGCAGGCAACTGGTCGATGAGCTGAGCACATACGTGTTTCAGGTCAAGCCGCGACAACTCGAACGCACTCACGCATATTTCGACGGGCTCGTATGGGTTGATGACCATGACTTGGCCATCGTGAAAACATACGGCAAATGGGTAACTGAAACGGGAGATGCGCGGGCCTCGCAACTGCCCTTTACGATTTTCGAGACCTATCGCCAGCCAATAGCCAACAAATATTGGCTGCCGGCTTACTCTCGTTCCGATGGGTCCTATGACAATCGAGGAATAACTGTTCCGCTGCGCTTGATCATCCGCTGGGACCAATACGCCGCACTGCCGCCCGACAAACCGGCAGGCGAAACCGCTCCTGAGGCGACTTCCAAACACTAGCTTTGACAGAAGAGCTCAGGAAGCGCGCTGATTGTCTTAATCAGAGCGTTGGGTCGCGATTCACGCAGCCGGTCGGGCAGTGGAGAATGCTGCAGAACGCCGACAACAGCAACCCCAGCGTGGCGAGCCATTTTGACGTCCTCAGGTGCGTCTCCAATATAGACGCAACTGCCGGGCTCAAAGCCAAGCTGGTGAATTGCGAGCAACAGTTGCATTGGATGTGGCTTGCGATGGGGCACTCGGTCGCCGAAGACACTCACGGCAAAAAATCGCTCCAGTCCAAACGCGCGAATCTGCGAGCGAACTCGCCAGCTGCTGCCGCTGCTGACCAAGCCCAGCCGGAATCGCCAGGCGAGCGTCTGCACCACGTGGCGAGCGCCCGCGTGCAGCAGAGGGCGCTCCGCGCGGTAGAATCGACGCCAAAGACGATCTGCCTCAGCCCAGGATTCCAGCGGCAGGTTTGCGGCTCGATAAACGTTATGCCAATCTGGCGAATAATGTTGCGCTAACCTCTTGGGGTTCCAGGGAACGCCTAATGCTCGAAACATCTGCAGATAGGCATTTGTGTCCGCTTTAAACGAGTCGAGGAGTGTGCCGTCCCAATCGAACAGCACGGCCCGAAGCGGCTTGATCGTGAGCATTAAACGATCGTATCAGATCAAATTGCTTGATGACCGGCCGACCAATGGCCAAAGCGATCAGATTCAGCGGAGACAGAAGCTCAATTCGTATAATCGGGTGACTACGAATGTCATTCCGTGAAATTCTCGTCTCGGCGATAGCTGATATCATCAAAGGTGGCCGCCACTCCGTACCAACCGGGTTTTTCTGCAGTTTCGGCGCGAACTACATGAGCAATCGCACTCATGTGCACCGTGGCTCGAGCGACAGGCTGAGCGATCAATTTCACCTCTAGTTCAATGGCAGTGCCAGCCTCAATCCGAAGTGGCGAAAGAAAGAAAAGACCGCTCGAACTGATGTCTGCTGTTTGCAGGATGTAATGTTGCGTGTGGCGCTGTCCAGCTACCCTCTCCAAACGGAGCGGGAGCGAAAGCCGGGCGCGCGCGTACACTCTCCGTTCGCGCGCGCGACCGACGGTATGAGTGGGCACACGGTTAATCCCCCGCGGCTGCCTATGGCTGGGCCATTCGGTATCAGCGGCATGTGCGGGAGCAAACGGAGCTTGTGGATCTTGGATTACCGATCGGGCCGGGCCTGTGGTAAGGGCAGGCCGAGGAACGCGCATAGTTCTCCCCCTTTAGGGATACGTCTCCGGCGCTGCTAGCGTGACTATGCCGTTAGGTCTCGTAGAGGTCAACGAATTGCAAGCCGAATGCGTTCCAATATGTAACCATCGGCGCGCGAATTCGATGCTGTTTGGGCGCAAAAATCGGATAGCCGCAGTTGAAAAGTCGATGTATTTTGGATTCATGAAACCGAGCACTCAGATACGACCAGAAGATCGAGCGGCGAGTCTCGGCGAGCCACGCAGGCTGCCAGAAGGCCGATTCTGGCAGGCCGTTGCGGCACGGGATCTCCGTTACGATGGCGCGTTCGTCTATGCGGTCCGCTCGACGGGCGTTTATTGCCGCCCGTCATGCCCGTCGCGCCGGCCTCGACGCGATCGGGTCGCATTCTTCCGAACACCCGAAGCCGCGGAGAACGAGGGGTTCCGGCCTTGCGTTCGTTGCGATCCCCGAAATGCGCCCGGAACGGCCGCATCGCGTTTAATCAGGCAGGCGTGTCGGCTCATGGAGCAAGACTCCGGTGATCCGATCCGGATTGCGAGTGTGGCCCGGCAACTCGGCGTAAGCCCCTTTCGGCTGCAACGAATATTTCGCCGCATGATTGGCATTAACCCTGGCGCTTACGCTCGATCAGTTCGTTTGCGTCGATTCAAAGCACAATTAAGGGAGGGTAGGAACGTGACTAGCGCACTATACGAGGCAGGGTATGGTTCATCCAGCCGCTTATACGAACATTCCAACGGAGATTTGGGTATGACTCCCGCCACCTATGGGCGCGGAGGACAGGGCATGGAAATTGGCTATACGACAGCGCCTACTCATCTGGGCCAACTGCTCGTCGCCGGAACCGCTAAGGGCGTGTCAGCAATCTACGTGGGTGATTCCCAGCAGCGTTTGGAAGCAGCGCTTCAGCGCGAATACCCGGCAGCAAAGATATCCAAA
>Ga0307479_10007301_pt1 | contig 10183 bp, 5 predicted proteins | sample atmos_gasesECM4C_FD_203743 | JGI IMG/M metagenome (GOLD analysis project Ga0307479, IMG submission 203743) | Hardwood forest soil microbial communities from Morgan-Monroe State Forest, Indiana, United States - atmos_gasesECM4C_515 | ecosystem: Environmental > Terrestrial > Soil > Temperate...
CATCATAAGCCGTGTTCCCTCCCTCAAGAATTGGATGGAAAAGAGATACTTGCTAGTCCAGTCCGTTGAGAGTGCGCTGTTCGATTTCCATCACAAGACCCCCGGAGCATTTTGGGCGAGTTTTTCTCTAAATCTGGCCGCTCAGTGTCTGGCTGTATCGGAGGTGTGTCTAATCCTCTGGCTGATGGGCGTGAAAATGGGTTTCTTCAGTGCCCTGGTCATCGAAGCATTGACCAAGCTTGTGAACGTCCTGGGCAATTTCAATCCAGGCAACATTGGAACCTACGAGGGTGGAACCATGCTGATTGGCAAGATGTTTGGGCTGAGCAGCGCGACCGGATTGGCTTTGGGATTGTCAAGGCGGTTGCGGTCACTTTTCTGGGCCGCGGTTGGCGCCATTTGTTTTGTCTTGCTGACGCGGTCAGGAAAGCACGGCGGATCCAAAATCTTTGCGAGCACAACCGCAACGGTCGAGATATCTCCAGGAGCGCAAGCGAATTCTTCGATCAACCGTTCACCGAAAGACGAAATCGTTTTCGCAATATTCCTCGCCGATGGAGAGCCCGGGAAGCGTCAATTCAGCTCTTCACTCTATCGAGTCGGCACCCTACCCATCCTTCTCCGAACGATATTTGCAGCGCAAAAGGCAGGGGCAACACGCATCATGGTGGTGGCCGACCCCATCATCAGGAGAGAAGTGCAGCGTGCGTTATTCTTTACCGGGCGACTTCCCGAATCTGTCGAGTGGATAGAGGCAGCCGCCGGCGCCTCTCTTTCTCAATGCTTACTGCTCATTGTCAATAAGGCGCCCAGCGAACGATTGGTCTTGATCGATGGAAACAGAACGTATCATCCGTCATTACTCCGGAAGGCTGCTGAGTGGAACAATGAGAGGTCAGCGTTGGCGCTGGCAAGTGATGACGAACTTGCCGGAATTTTTGCGCTTCCTGTTGAGATGATCCGCGATTTCGCAGAGCGTTATCCAATGCAAGCCGGAACGCTCGAGGAACTCCACGCGTCACTTACCGAGATGCACTCAGTCATTTCAATGCCTGTTGCGGACGAACAGTGGCAGCGCGTCAATACTCCGGAAGACTGCCAGGCTGCCGAACGAAAACTGAACCGCTGGCTGGTCAAACCTACGGACGGCATCTACGCCCGATTGAATCGCCGGATCTCCATTCCGATCAGCCGGCAGCTCATCAAGCTTCCGATCACAGCAAACATGGTCAGTATTTTCACGCTCGGCATCGGCATTGCTTCTGCCGCATTCTTCGCTTACGGCGGTTACTGGAGCACATTGCTCGGCGCGTTTCTATGCCTCTTCGCCAGCATTATGGATGGGTGCGATGGAGAGGTCGCTCGTTTGAAACTACTGGAATCCGATTTCGGCTGCTGGCTGGAGACAATCTGCGACTACGCGTTCTATCTGTTTCTTCTTGTGGGCATGACCATAGGACGGTGGCGAAGCTCGGGAACAAGAACGTACTTGGTATATGGCGGCCTGCTCCTTTTTGGAGCCCTAGCAACCTTCCTCTCGACGGCATGGGAGCGGCGCCGCCTCGCCGCTGGACGTCCGGAGCAGTTACTGAAAATCTGGCAGGGCCACGCGGAGAGCCGTCCGTCGAATCCTTTCTTGTACTTCGCCCGGCATACGGAGTTCATCATCCGGCGCTGTTTTTTCCCTTATGCCCTGCTCGTCTTTGCGCTCTTTAATCTCATGAGCGTGGCGTTCGTTTTGAGCGTGATTGGAGCAAATTTGGTTTGGCCTATCGCGCTGTACTCCTCTCTCGCTTTTGCCAGACCCAAGCGCCAGGTCGTGAACAATCGCGCAGATTTCTCTCAGAATGCAAAACCATCGCGTGAATACGCCGCAGGTTTGCTCTGATCCTCTCGTGATGGGGCCATCTGTTTCGCGGTTGGAGACCATCCGGGTGTGTACACTAAAAAGGTGTGGCAAGCGGTAATTTTGATGCAGGAGATCGAAACAGGCAATTTTTCACCTCCTCGGTTGGTCCTCATTCCACCGGATTCCATTCGTGTTGTGAATTGGAATATCAATCGGGGGCTGCGACTGCAGCAGGTCATCGAGTTCCTGGCTAGCGCGAAGGCCGACGTTCTTCTCTTGCAGGAATCCGACCTGAATGCCCGGCGGACGCATCATCTCAATGTTGCGAAGGAAATCGCGCAGAAGCTGCAGATGGACTATGTGTTCGGGCGTGAGTTTCAGGAATTAACACAGGGTTCACGCTCATCACCCGCCTACCACGGCCAAGCGACACTCTCGCGCTGGCCGTTATCGAATTCGCGGATCATACGATTCCAGAAGCAATCGAACTTCTGGCGTCCGCGCTGGTTCCTGCCCGAAATCGAACCGTTTCAGGAAAGAATCGGAGGACGCCTGGCGTTGGTCAGCGAGGCCAATATCGCGGGAAGAACAATCGTTACCTATAACCTCCACCTGGAAAGCAAAGGCGATGACCCGTTGCGCTGCTCTCAGATTGCGGAGACTCTGGAGGATGCCCGGCGATACGACGCAAGCACGCCGATTGTGCTCGCCGGCGACTTCAATCTCGACGCATCCGGGGGGCCTGCCGCTACCGCGATCAGTCGGGCGCAGTTTCAAGATGCCTTTGCGAATCAGCACGCGCCAACAGCGGCAGGCTCGTTCCTGGAGCCCGGACGAACGATCGATTGGATCTTCACCCGGGGACCAATTCGCACCAGCCAACCCCAGGTCGGTCACTCCGTGTCCGCCTCCGACCACTTCCCGCTCTCGGTCACTGTCAGTCTGGCATACTTACGAGCCCTCACCCGGAGTCTTACGGAGTAATGTGACTTCTGTGCGTAAATTTCGATAAGGTATCATTCACCACCATGGCCTCTTTCCAGCACGAATTCGGAGCGGGGAGCCTCGAGATTCTCATCGACTCGATTCCTGCGCTGATTCACACAGCCAGGCCCGACGGTTACCTCGACTACTTCAATAAACCTTGGCTGGAATACTTGGGCGTCGCTTTAGACAAAGTGACTGGCTGGAATTGGACGGATGTCATTCACCCTGAGGACGTTGAGGGGATTGTGGCCAAGTGGCGAGCCTGCCTCGCGACTGGAGAAGTCTTCGAATACGAAACTCGCGTCCGCAGCGCGAATGGAGAGTACCGCTGGATGTTCCACCGGAAAGTGCCACTTCGCGATGCGAACAGCAACATCGTCAAGTGGTATGGATCGAGTCTCGATATTGAGGAGCGGAAGCGGGCGGAAGAAGGGCTGCGTGTGGCGATGTCCGAGCGAACGCGCCTCGCTGCGGTCCGTGGCGAAGTAGGGATGGCTTTGGCGCGCAAAGATGATTTGAGGGGAATCTTGCATGCCTGCGCGGAAGCAATGGTTCGGCACCTCGATGCGGCCTTTGCCCGCATTTGGACGTTCAACAGCGAAGCCCAGGAATTGGAGTTGCAGGCAAGCGCAGGAAGGTACACTCGCCTGGATGGGCGTTACAGTCGAATTCCGCTAGGAGAAATCAAAATCGGTCTAATCGCTCAAGAAAGAAAGCCGCATCTGACCAATGACGTCCAAAACGATCCCCGGATTAGCGACAAAGACTGGGCAAGGGCTGAAAAAATGGCCGCCTTTGCCGGCTATCCTCTGATCGTGGAGGATCGGATCGTGGGCGTGATGGCCATGTTCTCCGCAAGACCGCTCACGGAGAACACACTCGAAACGCTATCGTTCATCGCCGACGGTATCGCCCAGGGCATCGAGCGGAAACGCGCCGAGGATGCTCTTCGAGCCAGCGAGCAGAATTTCCGGCTGATCGTTGACAGCATCCCCGCCCCGACCATTACCTTTACAGCGCGAGGCGGGGTTGAATACGCAAATCAACGAACCTTGGACTACACCGGCTGGACTTCTGAGGAGTTGAGACATTGGGATCCGCTTATACACCCGGACGATCTCACTATCGTGCAGACATCGTGGTGGCACTCCATCGAAACCGGTGAACCGTTCGAAGTCGAACAGCGAATCCGTGGGACTGATGGTGTATATCGCTGGTTTGTGGCACGCGCCCTCCCTGGCCGAGACACCGAGGGCCAAATCATCCGCTGGTATGCGATGCTCTTCGACATTGACGAGCGCAAAACGGCGGAAGAACAGCTCCACCGCAACGCCGAGGAGCTGCAAAGAAGTGAGTTTTATCTTGCCGAAGGGCAGCGTCTTGCCCACATGGGTAGCTGGGTTTTGGACTCTGCGGGTTGTTTCCCTTACTGGTCGCATGAACTTTTCCACATTTATGGTCTTGATCCGGCGAAAGAAGGGCCCACCTTTGAGGAATACCTGGCAAGCATCCATCCGCAGGATCGCGAGTTTATGCGCTCGCTAATCAACCGGATGATTGCAGAGGCCTCGGGGTGTGATGTCACCAAGCGGATTGTGCGCCCCAGCGGCGAAGTTCGGTACGTACGTTGCGTTGGTGTTCCTATTGTCGAGAACGGGACGCTGAAAAGAATCGTTGGCAGCGCCATAGACGTTACGGGGCACGAGCTCCTGACCCAGGAACTCCAGCGCCGCGAAGCCTACCTAGCGGAAGCGCAAAAGCTCAGTCATACCGGGAGCTTCGGCTGGAAGGTATCCGGCGGGGAGATCTTCTGGTCCGACGAGACTTTCCGAATCCTTCAAAGTGACTCGAGGGCGAAACCGACCTTGGAATTTGTCCTCTCGCGAGTTCATCCGGAGGACCGCGAGCTGGTGCAGCAGCAAATCGACCAAGCGTCGCGTGGCGGCGAGGGTTTTGATTTTGAGCATCGCCTGCGACTGCCCGACGGTTCCATTAAGCATGTCCGTGTGACCGCTCACCCTTCGCGGGATAGCTTGGGCAACCTCGAGTTCGTGGGAGCGGTTACCGATGTTAGCGAGCAGCGCCAGGCAGAAGCGGTGATTCGGGAGCGAGACAGGGAGGTCCGACAGATCGTGGATCTCGCGCCCCAATTTGTTTCGGTATTCGGCCCCGGCCGCGAACGTCTTTACGCCAATCGCGTGGTGCTCGATTACCTCGGCGTTGGCCTTGATGAGTGGCGGCAGACGGGCCCCGGCACTCACATTCACCCTGATGACTCGGAAAGGGTAAAGGCTTGTTGGGATCGTGCTTTGGGAAGCGGCTCTGGATACGACGTGGAGTTGCGGCTGCGCAAACATGATGGAAGCTATCGTTGGTTTCTGGCTCGCTACAATCCGGTGCGCGATGACAAGGGACAGATCATGCGCTGGTATGTTGCGGGTACCGATATCGAAGAGCGCATGCGGGCTGAGGAGAAACTGCAACAGGAAAACGTCGCTCTGAAGCGAGCCGAAGAAAAGATCCGGGAACAGGAAGCAGAGCTTCGGCAGATGCTGGATCTCACGCCGCTGTACCTCGGTGTACATGGGCCAGACGGAAGCCCGCTCTATGCCAATCGAGCCTCGCTCGATTACCTTGGAATGAGCCTGGAGGAGTGGCGGCAGAAACGCATGGACAGTCTCGTTCATCCTGATGATGTGGAGCGGCTCAACCGTGTTTCATCCAGTGGCTCTGCTTGTGAATTGGAGGTGCGGGTGCGCAACAGTGATGGGAAGTTTCGTTGGGTTCTAGCTCGTTTCAACCCGCTGCGCGACGAAAACGGACAGATCACGCGTTTGTATACCTCGAGTACTGATATTGACGACCGCAAGCGGGCTGAGGAGAAACTGCAACAAGAAAACGCGGCTCTGCGCGAGGAAATCGACCAAACCTCGATGTTTGAAGAGATTGTCGGGACCTCCCCCGCTTTGACGAGTGTACTCTCGCGCATCTGCAAAGTTGCGCCGAGCGATTCTACGGTTCTCATCACGGGAGAAACGGGAACAGGCAAAGAGCTTGTCGCACGCGCAATACACCGAAGATCGCATCGAAGCTCGCGTCCATTCGTGAGCGTGAACTGCGCAGCCATCCCACGGGACTTAGTTGCTTCCGAATTGTTCGGCCATGAGAAAGGCGCCTTTACGGGGGCAACTCAGCAACGTTTGGGCCGCTTTGAATTGGCCGGAGGAGGCACCATCTTCCTCGATGAAGTCGGAGAGCTTCCTGCCGAGACTCAGATCGCTCTCTTACGGGTTCTGCAGGAACACGAATTTGAGCGCGTCGGCGGAACTCGATCCATCCGTACTGGCGTTCGTGTGATTGCTGCGACCAATCGTGACCTGCAGGCTGCCATCGCTGCAGGCGCGTTTCGTAACGACCTGTTCTACCGGCTCAACGTTTTCCCGATTGAAATTCCTCCTCTGCGCCAACGAAGACAAGACATTCCCCTCCTGGTCGAGTACTTCATCGACCGCTACGCACGGAAAGCAGGAAAGATCATACGCGGGCTAAATAAAAATAGCCTTGAACGGCTTCAGTCGTACCCTTGGCCAGGCAACATTCGCGAGTTGCAGAACATCATCGAGCGATCCGTCATCGTGTGCGAATCGGAGAATTTCTCTGTGGATGAGAGCTGGCTTTCTCGTCAGCCCATTGCAACCGAGCCGAAAAGCCCGCTTGAGCTCTCCGAAAAGCTTGCTGCTCAAGAGAAAGAAATCATTGAGGCCGCCCTGCGCGAGTGCAAAGGACGGGTGTACGGCCCCGCCGGCGCTGCTACCAAGCTGGGTATGCCCCGCTCCACCCTCGAGTCGAAGATTCGTTCCCTCAAGATCGACAAGAATCGCTTTAGAATGGCAGTACCCTCTAAAAACACCTAGCCGCACTAATGCCTCCTTCGAGGTACTCCCCGAAACAACGCTGTCCAAATTTCGACAATTGGCGGGACATCGCCAATTAACCGCTCATCCGCCACTCCTTAAAGTGTTATTTTTCAGTAGTTTAAAGTTGGAGCAGGAATTGCCCTTGAGACTGATGTGATGTCTGTCACCTCAGTCGCCGACAACGTCAGATAGGGCGACAGCGTGGTTAAGAATTAGCAAGAGAGGGTAGATGCTGAAGATTCAGAGGGCAGCGAACGGAGACGTGGTCTTCACGCTGAGCGGTCGCATGGACGCCGAGAATGTAGCAGAGTTGGAAACACTATTGAGAACGGAACCGAAAGGCCGGCGCATCTTCCTGGACTTAAAGGATCTCACCCTTGTCGATCGAGATGCTGTCTATTTTCTGGGGCGCTGCGAAGCCGACAGCGTCAAGCTCAAGAATTGTCCCGCATACATCCGCGAATGGATTACGAGAGAACGCCATGGAAATTAATCAAACCCCTGACTACCACCAAAGGAGTATTGGGGCACACGGCTTTAAGGTGGGAAAAGAGCCTCGATGTGGGGTTGTCTTCTCTGCAGCGATCCTGCAAGGTACGGTGCAAGGGCGAGGTCCATCAGAGCGACTCAAGCAGAAGATCGCAAGGTCATTCGCACCCGGAGATGAGAATTGAAGGTCGTGTCCCGGCCGAGTTCGAGTCACGACAGTGAAGGAGACGTTATGGCAGCAACAACACAATCGGCCCACAGAAAACAGTTGGACCCAAGGCAGCGGAGTTCTGCGTCGCGCCATTTTGAAGATGCGCTGCGGCAAAAGATCGTGGGGCAGGACGAGGCTGTCCAAGCTCTGATCGAACTCTATCAGGTGTTCTGTGCCGGACTGCGTTGTCCAGGGCGCCCCGTCGGAAACTTGTTGTTCCTGGGGCCCACCGGTTCGGGCAAGACCCGCATTGTCGAAGCTGCCGCGGAGATTCTGTTCGGAGACAGCCGAGCTGTAATCAAGGTGGATTGCGCGGAATTTCAGCACTCGCATGAGATCGCCAAACTGATTGGCTCGCCCCCAGGCTACCTCGGGCACCGCGAAACACATCCGCTAATCACGCAGGAAGCGTTGGCGGCCTCACACACAGACCAGCTCAAATTGTCGTTTCTGCTGTTTGATGAGATTGAGAAGGCCAGCGACGCGCTCTGGCAATTGCTCTTAGGGATGTTGGACAAGGCAACGCTGACGTTGGGCGATAACCGCAGAGTGGATTTGTCGCAGACAGTGATCTTTCTAACGTCGAACTTGGGCGGAGGAGAGATCACCGAATTGATGGAAGGCGGGATGGGGTTCATTCAGCCGAAGGACAAGCCCGTAACTGGGTTGGACTCCAAAGTGGAGCGGGCGGCAGTGGAAGCGGCGCGCAGGAAGTTTTCGCCCGAATTCATGAACCGGCTAGACAACGTGGTGGTATTTCACCCATTGAAGCGAGATGAGCTCGAAGAAGTGCTCGAGATCGAGCTAGAGCAAGTGCAGAAGCGTGTATCGGATTCGACGGCCCGCCCCTTCTTGTTTCAAATTACAAACAAAGGGCGGCAGTTCCTGCTGCAAGAGGGGACCGACCAAAGGTATGGCGCGCGCCACCTAAAACGCGCCATCGAGCGCTTTGTGGTCTCCCCGCTTGCGAGGCTTCTAGCAACAGCACAAGTGCGTCCGGGTGATGTGCTTATCATCGATCGGCACTCCGGCGAAAAAGGGTTGGCTTTCCTAAAGGACACAGATCAGCAGTCGTTCTGTGCACAGATGCCTTTTGTGGCTTCGATTTCCAGGAACCTCGCGGCTGCCGAGGTTACAGCTTAAGCGAATGCAGCGCACGGTTGGGTGGGCTTCGGGAGTTGGGGCACGGTGAATTATCACTCTTAGATTGTGGCTCTAAGGAAAGGGGTGAAACATGATGTCCATTTCAGGTACCCGAGTAGATGAATACAGGGGAAACGCGATCATGAGCACGACCATTTTTTCTCCAGATGAATCAGTGGTGCGCAAGCGGGAACGCGCCGAACCGTCGTTCCTGGACAGTATCGTGGGACGCCGCGGGGGCCTCCGCTCCATCCTCGCCCAGGTCGAGGCTGTCGCGCCTACCAATGCCACCATCTTGATTACCGGCGAAACCGGGACGGGCAAGGAAGTCATCGCGCGGGCTATTCATGAGCTCAGTCCGCGCCGAAACCGGAATCTCGTCAAAGTCAACTGCGCCGCGATGCCCGCGGGTCTTCTCGAAAGCGAGCTTTTCGGACATGAGCGGGGAGCTTTCACGGGGGCCTTCAATTCTCACGTTGGGCGCTTCGCGCTGGCGGATCGTGGCACTTTGTTTCTCGATGAAATTGGTGACATGCCGCTGGAACTTCAGCCGAAGATCCTCCGTGTCCTCCAGGAGCGCGAGTTCGAAGCCGTCGGCAGCACACGTACCACGAAGGTCGACGTTCGTATCGTGGCCGCCACCAATCGAGACTTGCGGCAGATGGTCCACGACGGTGAATTCCGCGAAGACCTGTACTATCGGCTGAATATTTTCCCCATTTCTCTGCCTCCCCTCCGCGAAAGGAAAAGAGATATTCCTGAGCTTGTGAAGCATTTCGTGGACCAGTTCGCGGCTTCGATGGACAAAATTATTGAAACCATCCCCGAGGAAACCATGCGCTCCATCCTTAGCTATTCGTGGCCAGGGAATATTCGTGAGTTGCAAAGCTATGTTGCGCGCGGCGTAATCCTTTCCACCGACGGGGTCTTCCAGCCAGCGCAGCTCGAATCGTTTGCGCCCGCATCGGCCGAGATTTCAAATCCGACGCTTGAGGACAAAGTCCGTCAAGAGATTCTCACTGCGTGCCAGCGCGCAAATTGGAAGCTCGGCGGTCCGCGAGGAGCAGCCGCGAGACTCGGATTGAAGCGCACTACCCTGTTTTACAAAATGAAGCGCCTCGGTATTACGCCCCCTTCGGACCATAGTGAGGACTGATTCCCGGCTGCGTGTGGGACACGGCTGACTCGTGCTCAACACCATTCCGTCAGCCATTTCGAACAGAATTTACACGTTTCCGAAATACGCAGTATTCCCCGCTCTCTATCCTGAGCTAGAAGCCAAAATGGCGTTTCCGGTGTGACGGTGGTGGGCGAGTGGGTGCCGTGAGGAATGCGAGACTTACAATGCGCCCGGCCATAGGAGCAAGTAAGTGAAGCCAATCAGAGTAGTCATCGTCGGCGGAGGATTTGCCGCTGTACAATTCGCGAAAACTCTTCGCAGCAAGCTGCGCGCTTCAGAGTGCGAGATCCTCCTGTTCAACCGCGAGAACCACATGGTGTTTCATCCGCTTCTAGCGGATGTCGCGGGAGCCTCCATCAATGCGGACGCGGCCACAACACCTTTGCGCCAGATGCTCCCCGGGGTTG
>Ga0307479_10007302_pt1 | contig 10182 bp, 11 predicted proteins | sample atmos_gasesECM4C_FD_203743 | JGI IMG/M metagenome (GOLD analysis project Ga0307479, IMG submission 203743) | Hardwood forest soil microbial communities from Morgan-Monroe State Forest, Indiana, United States - atmos_gasesECM4C_515 | ecosystem: Environmental > Terrestrial > Soil > Temperate...
TCGGGTGAGCTGTGTGTTCGAGATTGAGGAATTGTGCGGGCGCAAACATTTCGTTCAAGCGCCGGCGCGTCGCGTTATCTTCTGTCCGTCCTTGGTGTCGCGCGCTTCCCAGCCAAGCGCATTCAATTTGTCGCGCAATTCATCGCTTTTCCGAAAATCTTTTGCAAGCCTCGCCTGCGCCCGCGCCTCGGCCAGCTTCGCAACTTCTGCCGGCAATTCCGAGGCTTTGGCTTCGAATCGGAGCACTTCATTGATTCGGTTCCACCAATTCAACCACGCCGCAGCGTTATTTGCGTCGAGCTGATTTACATCCATCGCTCGGTTGGTTTCGCGAATGCTTTCGAATAAAAAACCGAGCGCCGCCGAGATATTGAGATCATCATCGAGCGCGTCTTCGAATTCATGACCAAACCGATTCTCGATCTTGCTCTGATAAATTTTGCTTCCGGCGCATTCGCGTAAGCGTTCCAGCCAATCGTCGATGCGACCCAGCGACTCGCGGGCTTCGTCCATTCCGTCCCACGTGAAATTCAGTTGCGTCCGATAATTCACGCGAATCAGCGCGTAACGCAGCTCCCGACCGGTGTAGCCTTTCGCGAGCACATCGGGCACGGTGTAGAAATTGCCCAATGACTTCGCCATCTTTTGGCCGTCGACCAAAAGATGCGCGCAGTGCAGCCAGTAGTTGACGAATTTTTTCCCGGTTACGCCTTCGCTTTGCGCGATCTCGGCTTCGTGATGTGGAAAAATGTTGTCCACGCCGCCGCAGTGGACGTCGATCTGATCGCCGAGCAGCGCCGTCGCCATTGCGCTGCACTCGATGTGCCATCCGGGGCGGCCCGCCCCCCACGGAGAATCCCATTTCACATCACCATCCTCTTCGTCCCAGGCTTTCCACAATGCGAAATCGCCGATGTGTTCTTTATCGTACTCGTCATGTTGAACTCGCCCGGTCGGTTTCAGTTCCGCCAAATCGAGATGCGCGAGTTTTCCGTAATTCGGGAATTTGTTGATTCGATAATAAACCGATTTGTCTTCAGCCTGGTAAGCGAGCCCTTTTGAAATTAGCGCGCCGATCATTGCGATCATTTTGTCGATGTAGCGCTGATCGGTCGCCGACGGATAATCGTCCGCCTTTTTGATTCGGAGCGTTTCGGCATCTTCGAAGAACGCGTCCTTGAATTGCCGGGTGAATTTTTGCAGCGGCACTTTCGCTTCGCGGGCGCCGCGGATTGTCTTGTCGTCGACATCGGTGATGTTCATCACGCGATGGACTTTGAATCCGCGCGCTTCGAGATGGCGTTGCAACAAATCCTCAAAGATATAAGCCCGAAAATTTCCGATGTGGGCGCGGCTGTAGACCGTCGGTCCGCAAGTATAGATGTCGATCCTCTTGTCCTCGCGCGGAGTGAACTCTTCGACCTGTCGCGAGTAAGTATTAAAAAAGCGGAGCGCCATCTAATCTTGTTCGATCGTCGCCACCGCCATGGCCGAGATGCCTTCGCCGCGACCGATCGGACCGAGACGCTCGTTTGTGGTCGCTTTGATGCTTACCTGCCCATCGGAAACTCCGAGCGCCTGAGCGAGTTTGGCGCGCATCGCGGGAATCTGAGGGCTGAGCTTTGGCGCCTCGGTGATCACGGTCGCATCAATATTCACGATGCGAGCTTTCTTGTCGGAAAGCATTTGACTCACGCGCTTCAAGATCTCGATGCTACTGATGCCGCGGATCGACTCATCGGTGTTCGGAAAATGCTGGCCAATGTCGCCGGCGCAAATCGCACCGAGCAACGCGTCCGCGATCGCGTGCGATAAGACATCTGCGTCAGAGTGTCCTTCGAGTCCGAGCAGATAAGGAATTTCAACACCGCCCAAAATCAGTTTTCGATCCTGAGTGAGACGATGAATATCGTAGCCAATTCCGCAGCGGGTCGTGCTCACAATTTCAAATCAATAACGCCGTTGGAGGCGACAATACTGTATTTATCTTTCCTGTCTTTCCGTGGGCGCAAATCAACCAAGCCGCCGGCAGTTTCCACTAAAATCCAACCGGCGGCGATGTCCCACAAACTGATTCCGCGTTCGATGTATGCGTCGAATCGACCGCAGGCGACGTAGGCCATGTCGAGCGCGGCGCTGCCCAGCACGCGACATTTCCGCACGCGGTGAATCAACGCCTGAAGCAGTGGCAGATTCGAATCGATCATATCATCGGTTTTGGCGAGGCCGACCGAAATCACCGCTTCCGACAATTCATCACGCTCGCTCACTCGAAAATGCTGACCGTTCAAACGCGGCTTTTCGCCTTTCTGCGCGCACCACATTTCGTCGCGCATCGGATCGTAAATCACACCGACGATGATTTCGCCTTTCACGCGCAGCGCGATCGAAACGCAAAAGTGCGGGATTTGATAAAAATAATTCACGGTGCCGTCGAGTGGATCGACAACCCATTGATGTTCGCTCGATTGATCGCCGACGATTCCCTCCTCGCCATAAAGCGCGTGTTCGGGAAACTGCTTCAGCAGTTTTTTGCCGATCAGTTCTTGTGTCTGAACGTCGATCGCCAATTTAATGTCGTGTGCGGCGGCGACGTTGACCTGCTGTGGTCGGTGAAAATTCTTCCGAAGCAACTCGCCCGCGGCGCGTGCGGCGCTCTCGGCGGCGTCGAGATAATGCTTCATGAAGAGGTTGCGTCGCGGAGGAGTTGAGTGGTTGACCTCGACATCAGAATAGCTTTTCGCCTCAACGTCTCAACAGCTCAACCTCTCAGCAAATAAAAACCGGGAGGAAAATAAATTCTCCTCCCGGGGTTGAAGTTTGGGGTTATGACTTCGAAAAGACTTCCGAAGTCGTTAATTAAGCGACGGGCCTCAATGCCTCTTTCTTTTCTTCGCTTTACGTTTTGCTGCTTTCCTTTTTTTCTTTGCCATCGACTTCTATTCCCCCCTTTCAACCCGCTTTCGCGGAATTTCGTGAAGAGTGGAATGACTTCACTTACCGCATGAATTCATCACACGATTTTCTTTGTCAAACGTTTTTCGCAAACATCTGCAAAAATTTTTACTAGCTCGCGCGCGACAATTTTCTTCGGCGCGCGCGAAATTTTTTTCATTTCGCCGCCAGGAAACAAAACGATCACTTCATTTTCATCGCTTTCCATCCCGATGCGGGCGTCATTCGCGACAATGATGTCGCAATGCTTTCTCTGAAGTTTCTGGCGGGCGTTCGCTTCGATGTTTTCAGTTTCGGCGGCGAATCCTACAACAAGATATTGTCGATCTTGGTTTGGGAGCGACGCCAGAACGTCCCGCGTTGGAACGAGCTCGAGTGAAATATTCTCGCCGCGTTTTTTGATTTTGCTCTTCGAAACTTTCGCGGGCTTGTAATCCGCCACCGCTGCGCACATTACCAAGATGTCGCAGTTGCGCGCTTGCTGATGGACAGCGTCGAACATTTCGTCGCTCGTCGAAATAGGGATCACGGCCACACCGCGTGGTCGATCGACCTTAACGGGTCCCGCGATCAAGATGACTTCGTGTCCGGCTTCAACCGCCGCTTCGGCGATCGCGTAACCCATTTTTCCGGAGGACCGATTGCTGAGATAACGAACGGGATCGATCGGCTCGCGGGTTGGCCCGGCCGTGATGAGAAATCTCACGCGATCAGATTTTCCTGGCGCGCGAGCAAAAATTCTGCGCGGAACGCGATATCATCGACTTTCCAGAGTCGGCCGAGCCCCTCGTAGCCGCACGCCAGCATTCCTTCTTCCGGTCCAATAAATTCGACGCCGCGCGATTTAAGTTTGTCGACGTTTTCGACCGTCGCCGGGTGTGACCACATTTTCCCGTTCATCGCCGGCGCGATCAAAGTCGACGCGCGCGTTGCGAGCGCTATCGCCGCCAGCGGATGATTCGCCAAACCATGCGCGAGCTCCGCGATCGCATTCGCGGTCGCCGGCGCGATTAAAAGAAGATTCGCGCGATCGGCCAATTCGATGTGGCCCGGTCGCCAATTTTCTTTTTCGTCGAAGAAACTCGTCATCACCGGATTTTTTGAAAGCGTTTGCAGCGTCAGCGGCGTGATGAACTCGGTCGCATCCTGCGTCATTACGACGAAAACATTGTGACCTTGCTTTACCAGCAGACTCGCGAGCTCGGCGGATTTGTAAGCGGCGATGGAGCCGGTCACACCGAGAACGATTGTTTTTCGGCCGCCGCGCATTCGCACGACTTTACGCGGCCCGGGTTTTTCAATTCGACGATCGGGAATCTTTTTCATCGAAGATCGACAATTAATTTTGGATCAAGCGACGGCTTAAATATCGCTCGGCATTCGTGATGTGTCGAAATTTCTCCAAATCTTCTTCGGTCGTGCGACTAATGATGGTGTAGCGGTACTCGCGCCACGCCTGCATTTCGCGCGCCGCGGTTTTCAAACGCGATTCTATTTGCTCGGCGGTTTCAGTTCCGCGCTTCGTCAGCCTGCGCCGTAATTCATCAAGATCGGGGGGCATAATGAAAGTATCGGCCAGCGCGTCACGAACAAACGGATCCTTGTGCTTTCGGATGTTGGCCGCGCCTTGAGTGTCGATGTCGATCAAAACGTCGAGGCCAGTTACCAAATTCTCCACGATCGGCTTCAGCAATGTCCCGTAATGATATCCGTGAACGTTGGCGTGCTCCAAGAATTCTCCAGATTTTTCGCGAGCATTGAATTCCTCCTCGGACAAAAAACGATAGTCTTCTCCTTCAACTTCGCCCGCGCGCCCCGGACGTGTGGTGCATGAAACGGAGTAAACAAATTCAGATGTCTTTCGGAGCGCGTCGACGAGCGTCGTTTTGCCACCGCCGGACGGCGCGGAAATGACGAACAGAATTCCGTAGCGGCTGAATCGGTTACTCAAGGTTTTGAATTTGCTCGCGAATTTTTTCGAGCTCAGCTTTGCAAACCACGACGCGTTGGGAAATGCCGGCATCGTTCGCTTTGGCGCCGAGTGTGTTCAGTTCACGAAAAATCTCCTGAGTGATGAACTCCAGTGTGCGGCCGACTGGTTCGTGCCGGCGAAGATGATGGGCGAACTGGGCGAGGTGACTCTCAACTCGAGTGAGCTCCTCGGAAACGTCAGAGCGATCTGCAAAGAACGAAACCTCTTTGATCAACCGTTCGTCGTCGGCAGCAAAGGGCAAACCTGCCTTTTGAATTCGCTCCAGCAATGCAGCCCGATATTTTTTGACGACTTCGGGATGCAATCCGCGGATCTCCTTGATTTGTTTACGCATTGCCTTTAGTCGGCGAATCAAATCCTTAGCCAGATGTTTGCCTTCGCGTTCGCGCATTTTGATTAACTCATTCAGCCCAGAGCGAAGCGCACGTTCGATTGCTGGCCACGCCTCGCTGGAATCGATCGATTCTTCCGGTGTGCGCATCACGCCTGGCGCCTGCAAAATCGCCCCGATCGTAATTTCTCCCGGAGCGTTCAATTCCTTTTGCAACGCACGCATCGCGTCGTGATAAGAGCGAGCTAAATCGACATCGAGCGCCAGTTTTCGCGACCCGCTAGAACCGTTGTGATAACTGACGACGACGTTGGTTCGTCCACGCGAGATGTTTTCATTGATGGTCTGGCGGATTTGCGATTCGAGCGCGGCCAGATTGCGCGGGAGATTGACCACGATATCGCTCTGCTTTCGGTTCACCGAATTCAGCTCGACGGTGAATTTGGTTCCGTTGTAATCGGTCTCACCGTGACCGTATCCGGTCATCGATCTCACTTGGATTTCTCCTTCAAGCCAAACGCCGCCGCCGCTTGATCGACATCTTTGTCGCCGCGGCCGGAACAATTCACGATGATCATTTCGTTTTTCTTCATGTCGGCGGCATTTTTTACGAGATACGCGATCGCGTGCGCCGTTTCGAGCGCCGGAATGATCCCCTCGGTTTCGGAAAGAATCTTGAACGCGTTGAGAGCTTCATCGTCAGTCGCGTAAGTATATTCTACCCGGCCGAGATCGCGTAAGTACGAATGTTCCGGCCCAACGGCGGCGTAATCGAGGCCGGCCGAGACTGAATGCGTCAGTTCGATTTGCCCTTCTTCATTAGCGAGCAGAAACGTTTTTGTTCCTTGCAAAACGCCGAGCCGTCCGCCTTGAAATCGCGCGGCGTGTTTGCCGCTGCGAATTCCTTCACCACCGGCTTCGACGCCGACCATTCGCACATGTCGATCTTGCAAAAACGGATAAAACAGGCCGATGGCATTGCTGCCACCGCCAACACAGGCCACGAGCAGATCAGGTGATCGTTCTTCCCTTTCGAGGATTTGGTGTCGAGCTTCCACACCGATCACGCTTTGAAAATCGCGAACCATCATCGGATACGGATGCGAGCCGAGGACCGAGCCCAATATATAATGAGTGGTCCCCACGTTAGTGACCCAGTCGCGCATCGCCTCATTGATTGCTTCCTTCAGCGTCGCCTGACCAGCCGTCACCGGGATAACTTTCGCGCCGAGAAATCTCATGCGCGCCACATTCAGGGCTTGTCGTTCCATATCGACTTTGCCCATATAAATGACGCATTCACAACCAAATCGCGCCGCGACAGTCGCGGTCGCAACTCCATGCTGGCCCGCTCCGGTCTCTGCGATAACGCGGCGTTTGCCCATTCGTTGCGCAAGCAAGATCTGCCCGAGCGCATTGTTGATTTTATGCGCGCCGGTGTGGAGCAGATCCTCTCGTTTCAGATAAATTTTCACGCCGCGAAGATGCTTGCTTAGGCGTTCAGCGAAGTAGAGCGGAGTTGGCCGGCCTGCGAAATCGCGTAACAAGATCGACAATTCGTTCTGAAAAGCCGGATCGTTCTTGGCCCGCTCGTATTCCGCGGCCAGCTGGTGCAATGCCGACATCAGCGTTTCCGGCACAAACATGCCGCCGTAAGAGCCGAAGTGACCGCGATTGTCTGGAACGGATTCGGTCTTCAACATGGCTAAACCGGAAACGTCCAATGCCCAAAGTCGAACGTCCAACGCTAATTCAGCAGCGCCTCAATCGCGCGCCGGTGCGGGGACGGAATAGGGATGGATTGCAACTCGCGTTCCAAAAACCAGCGCTGGTATCGATGGTCGATCCGGCGCTGGCCTCCCCGAAATATCTGCAAAGTGATGCGGTGATTCGTAAATGGAAACACAATGGTGTGAATCGGACGGCCTAAACTCGACCGTTTTAAATGGTCAAGTTGGAGTGGCGGGAGTGTCCACATTCCACGCCAGCGGGTAGCTGCTTTGGTAAGCAAGATTTTGTTGTCGCGGGCGACGAGGATGTGTTTCTCAATCAGTCTTCGCGTTGCTGAGCGTGCGCGTTTGATTGGCAGCGATCTCGGATTTTTTGCGCGGCAGAATCTTTTCACCGGACAAACGCTGCATTTCGGATGGCGCGGGAGACAAATGAGCGCGCCCAGGTCGAGCAAGGCTGAGTTGTAAGTACTTGAGTTTTTTCCAGGCACAAGTCTGGCGGCATGATTCCAAAGTTCGTTTCGGCCGCCCGTCGAATCGATCGGTATTCGCAGATTGAACAGCCGCGCTAAAACGCGAGACGTGTTCGCTTCGACGATCGCCGCTGGTTGACCGAACGCGAAAGTGGCAACGGCGTGCGCGGTATATTTTCCAACGCCTGGCAAACGCCGCATTTCCTCAATGGACTTTGGAAATCGATCCGCATGTCGATCTACGACAAGTTTTGCACTCGCGTGGAGATTCCGAGCCCGCGCGTAGTAGCCGAGGCCTTGCCAGGCGTGCAAGACTTCGGATTCGGAAGCGCGTGCCAGCGCAACAAAATCCGGAAAGCGACGCAGCCATTGTTCATAGTAAGGCGAAACGGCAGTCACCTGTGTTTGCTGGAGCATGAATTCGGAAACGAGAATCGCGTACGGGTCGCAGGTTCGGCGCCAGGGAAGGTCGCGCCCAGTCTTTGAGTACCAACCGAGCAGCGAGCGCTGAAACTGGCGAACGCTTTCGGCTGAGGTATCGAACTTCGGCAACCCTCAACAATGAACGTTCAATGTCCAACGTTCAATTACGAGTTGAGCGTTTAGCGTTGGAAGTTGAACGTTGAGCGTTTGAATTCCTATACACATCCGTTGACGAGCGAACAGGCGACCAAGCTTCGCGCAGTGCTCGAAGAACTCGGCTTCGAGTTTTCGCCGAAGCAGTATACGCTTTTTTTTGCTCAAAAAAATAAGTTGAGCGTGGTCGTTTACGAAAAGGGGCCGAAGATCCTGGTTCAGGGGAAAGGGGTTGAAGAATTTGTTCAGTTTGAATTGGAGCCCAAGATTTTCGGCGAAGCGAAGCTCGGCTACGAAGAGGTGCACTCGCCGGAAATGTTCGAGCCGCATTTCGGAGTCGACGAGAGCGGCAAAGGCGACTTCTTCGGACCACTGGTAATCGCGGGAGTGTACGTCGACCGCGGTATTGCTCGAAAACTGATGGATGCACCCGTCCAGGACAGTAAACGAATTTCCTCGGACGCGCGCATTCGGTCTCTGGCGGACGTCATTCGAAAGAACACGCAAGGTTTGATTGAAGTCGTGTTGATCGGTCCTGCGAAATACAACGAGCTTTACGATAAATTTGGCAACCTGAATAAGCTGCTGGCCTGGGGCCATGCGCGAGTAATCGAAAATCTTCTGGCAAAGAAGCCAGATTGTCCGCGGTCCTTATCCGATCAGTTTGCCGACGCCCGAGTCATCGAAGAATCGTTGCTTCGCCACGGCCGCAAGATTGACATCCAGCAGCGCCCTCGGGCAGAGTCCGACATTGCGGTAGCGGCGGCGTCGATTTTGGCCCGGGAGGCTTTCATTAATTGGCTCGACCGGGAAGGCAAGAAGCTAGGGATCCGTCTGGAGCGGGGGGTATCGGCGGGGGTGAAGGCGGCTGCCGAAAAGCTGGTGGAAGCGAACGGCCCCGAAATACTGTACCGGGTGGCGAAAATTCATTTTCGGACCGCGCACGCTATAGCGCCCGCCCACTTTGCCGAACCTCCAGCCCGGCAGAATTGGCGTAAGTAGCTGTTTGCCGGAGTGCCGCGCCAGGTAGGCAAGCTTTTTGCTGTAACTTTCTACACCTGATTTGGGAATTGTGGAAACTCGACTTCTGACCTTGAACGCCGACCCGGTCTTTCAGGACCGAGCGCTTGCTATTCTTGATGAAAAAGCCGGGCTGGAAATGCAGATCGTCCGAAATTTGTCGGAGGCGGTCCAAGCCCTTCTCGGGGAAAATTTCGATGCCCTGATCATTGAGGGGGAATCTGTGCTGGCGTTGGAGCAGGCGATAAACATGCGGCAACATTTTCCGTCGCTTACGATCGCTTGCCTGCTTTACGATCGGCGTCGGTCTGAGATTGCAGCGACGGCAAGCGAACAGAACATTCAGTTGCTCTCGATGCCCCGAAACACTCAGCGTTTGCGGTCAATCCTATTCCGATTCATCCGGTCGCTCGATTCACAGCCAGGAACAGCCGCAGAAGGGATCGATCCCTGCCATTCCTTGATCGGAAATCTCAATCAGTTTTCGGCAGCCGAAATTTTGCAGATGAGCTGTCTGAGTCAGCGAAGCGGACGCTTCACGTTTAAGTCCGGCCGCGGAAACAGCGAAATCTATCTTCAGCAGGGAGCAGTGCGGCATGCGGTTTTTGGGTCGCTCGAAGGCGAGGCGGCAGTGGCAGAAATCTTCCGTTGGCGACAAGGGCGTTTCTACTTCGAGGAAGGTATCATTAGTCAGGAGCAGACCGTGAATCGGCCATGGGCTCACTTGCTCATCGACAATCTGCAAAAGCTCGATGAAACGCTCGAGCTCGTGACTGTTTAGAATCTATTCCGATGCGCGACAAAAAACTCGAAACCAAATTACGCCTGGTGGAGATTCAGCTGGAAAACTGGAAAAAACTCCACGACCTGATCACCTACGGTCTGGATAAAGCCAAGCCCATCATATCTTCCGAGCAGGAACGGCAGTTCACCGAAGTCCGCGGCAATCTTCTGCAAGAGACCGAATATGTTCTTCGCGAGCTGAACATCGTCGCGGAAGTATCAGGCAAAGCCATGAGTGTTTTGCAGCGTGGCGTGTCAGTCCGCGGCGTGCGCGATCTTTCCAATGACGAAGTACGCCGGCTCGAGACGGACTGGAACGGT
>Ga0307479_10007303_pt1 | contig 10182 bp, 10 predicted proteins | sample atmos_gasesECM4C_FD_203743 | JGI IMG/M metagenome (GOLD analysis project Ga0307479, IMG submission 203743) | Hardwood forest soil microbial communities from Morgan-Monroe State Forest, Indiana, United States - atmos_gasesECM4C_515 | ecosystem: Environmental > Terrestrial > Soil > Temperate...
GTAGTTGGAGTCCTTCTATGGTTAGTGAATCGTTTCATCCCCATGCAAGGCACGATCAAGTCGATCTTGAACGCAGTCGTGGTCATTGGCGTGGTGGTTTGGCTCCTCAACATATTTGGATTGTTCCACTCCCTTTCACGGGTCCACGTCGGATAGCAAACGCGGCTGAATGAACGCCAGAAGCAAGATCTTCGGGCCGCATAACAGAATCAAGGGTCGAGCACGCAAGACCTGGCACATGCGAAGCGGGGCGGAGTATCCGCGCTCTTCATAGGAGGCAAAATGGTGAAATCATTTGGAGTCATTGGCACATCGGCGGTGTTGTTGCTTCTTGGGTGGACTGTTTCGGCTGCCTCAGGGCAGGAGCAAGATAAACCGAAGAACCAGGACAAGCAGCAACAGCAGGGCAAGCCTCCAAGACAAGACCAGCCGCAAGGCAATAGGCAACAAGGCCAGCAGCAGCAACGGCAGCCGCAAGCCAATCGGCAACAGGGTCAGCAACGGCAACAACAGGATCAACAGCGTCAACAACAGGACAACTCCGCGAAACACCAGCAGCAAGCCAATCGGCAACAGGGTCAGCAACGGCAACAACAGGATCAGCGGCGTCAGCAGCAGGACAACACTGCGAAACAGCAGCAGCAATCTAATGGGCATCAAGACCAGCAGCGGCAACAACAGCAAGCGAACCGGCAACAAGATCCGCAAAGGCAACAACGTCAACAGCAGGACAGGTCGGCCCAACGGAACCCTGCTCAGGTACGCCAACAGCAGGTCGCTTGGCAGGGTGATCGTGCACATAGCTGGCAGTCTGAGCACCGCACTTGGGAGCAACGCGGCGGTTACAACGGCTACCGCATTCCGGATGACCGTTTCCGTGGCTACTATGGCCAGGATCATGGGTTCCGAATCTATAGTCTGCCCGTGATGTATGTTGGCGGGCATCGCCGCTTCCAGTACGGCGGCTACTGGTTCGCTCTAGTTGACCCCTGGCCAGAATACTGGTCAAACGATTGGTACGACAGCGATGACGTGTACGTGGATTACTACGGTGACGGATACTATTTATATAACCGCAGATATCCGGGCGATCGCATTGCCATCAGCTTCTATGTCAACTAGGCACTCGCCGACTCCGGCCGCGACGCGGAGATTTGCCCCGAAAAGTTACAGATCGCGGCTGGGTCAGGGTGCCTGAATATCCACCGCTCACTCAGAAAGGAGCGAACAATGCTTGGAACTATCCTGGTCGTCTTCTTAATCCTAGCGCTGGTAGGTCCTTTGCCAAGGTGGTCGCACAGCCGACAGTGGGGCTATGTCCCGACGGGAGGCGTAGGCCTTGCTCTCCTTATTGTGATTGTTCTTCTTGGGCGTATTTAGATTCTCGCCGACGGTTGCATGTTGCTGTTCTGAAAGTCTAAGACAGCTCGAAAGTACCGATCGCTTGTGACGGCCTGCTCTCGTCTTTCCAGGAAGACCGCGGCTGGCCGGTTGGAGGTGAGCAATGAACGAGGCTAAACGGCGTGCAGTCAAATTTATCGAGAAGGAAATCAAGACCTATCGAGCGCTCGCTTTGTTCTTATCGAAGAAGGGCATCAAGGAACATCTGCGAGTGGGACAAAAAAAAGTCCTGATCAGTCCCACGTTTTACAAAGACAGAATGAGGGAAGCGAAGAAACTTGTCTATGAACTCCGACAATCAAATTAGGACGCGACTTTATCAACAGGCTGCTCCCAGCGGCTGGGGCCGATGGGGTATTTGCGTGGTGGCAGTTTGTCTCCTCATGCTCCTGTGCGCTAGTGCCTCGTCCGCATACTCTGTCCTAACCCACGAGGAAATCGTTGACCTGGTGTGGACCGACGAGCTCCGCCCACTTCTGCTCCAACGATTTCCAACGCTCACCGAAGACCAGCTGAAAGAGGCGCACGGTTACGCATACGGTGGCGCCGTCATCCAGGACCTCGGCTACTATCCTTTTGGTAGCGTGGAATTCAGCAATCTGGTGCACTACGTTCGCAGCGGCGACTTCGTTCGAGAGTTGCTGTTGCAAAGCCAGGATGCGAATGAGTACGCCTTTGCCCTCGGCGCGCTCGCACACTATACCTCGGATATTGTCGGCCATCCGACCGTGAACCAGGCGGTTTCCATCGAATATCCCAAGCTGCGCGCGAAGTTCGGTAACTCTGTTAGCTACGCGCAAGACCACACCGCACATCTGAAAACGGAGTTTGGATTCGACATGGTGCAGGTGGCGAAGAACCGTTATGCCTCCCGGCAGTATCACGATTTCATCGGATTCCAAGTTTCTAAGCCGCTGCTGGAGCGGACCTTCCCCATCATTTACGGGGTGGAGTTGAAAGACGTGCTGACCCATGCGGATCTCGCGATCGGTTCCTATCGCTTTGCCGTCAGCCGGATGATTCCGGAGATGACCAAAATCGCCCTGCGAACCCATAAGAAGGACATGATGCGGGAGACACCCAACTTCGCCAAACGCAAATTTCTATACCGCCTTTCGCGCTCCGATTATGAAAAGGAGTGGGGAAAGGACTATAAGAAGGACGGATTCAAGACTCGCCTGTTTTCCATACTGTTGCGGTACATGCCCAAAATTGGGCCCTTCAAGGCACTGGCGTTCAACAACCCTACAGCCCAGACCGAAAACATGTACTTTAAAAGCATCAATACGACCGTCGACCAATACCGGATTTATCTGCAGCGAATCCAGGCCGGCTCATTGGAACTTGCTAATTATGATTTTGACACCGGCAAAGAAACTAAGGCGGCCGAATACTCTTTGACCGACGAAACCTACGCAAAGTTGTTAGGTCAGCTGGCGGATCGGAAGTTCGCTCAGACATCACCGGCGCTGCGCGACAATATCCTCAGTTTTTATTCGGACCTCGCCCTTCCTCTTGAAACCAAAAAGAACTCTACTCGCTGGCAAAGCGTACTGATTGCCCTCGATCAACTGAAATTGACCACCCCGGCTCCGATTCTCGCGGGCAGCCCGCCGAACCGGCGCTGATCGAACGTTAAAACGCCGCCGCAGTTGCAGTTGTGGCAATCCACAACCGGTAGTTCGCGCTGCGTCTACCCGAAGGTGCGCATACGCTCAACCGCGAGATCGCGAAATAAAGCGGCAAAGTGTGCCCAAGTGAACAGACATGCGGTCTCAACGTGGGCTAGCATGAGTCATCTAGGAACCTGAGAAATCAATATGAAACCGATGATTTGGGGTGGAATTCTCTTAGTTGTTCTTGGCGGGTTTGCCCTCGCCTATCAAGGATTTAATTACACTCGCCAAGAAAAGGTTCTTGATCTCGGGCCGATCCATGCCACCGCGGAACAACACGACCGAGTTTCTATTCCACCAGTACTCGGCGGGCTCGTGTTGGTGGGAGGAATCGTCTTGCTGGTCCTTGGAGCGAGGAAGAACTCTTAGGTTGAAACTGCGAAAGTGCCCCGCCTGAGAGTCGGGTAACGCATAGCCCTCTCTTAACTTGAACCGAGTTGAAGGTCCTTCAGCCAGAGATTGTCAGCGGTGATCGTCAGCAAATGAACTTTGACCATGGAGGTCAGCCATGAAGCGATATTTAATAGGCACACTATCTCTCACCCTCGTAGCAGCTGCAATGTATGCCGGGAAATTGAATAGCGAACAAAAACGCCTGGAAAACTGCGGCGTTGTCATGCAAGAAGTACTCAACATCCCGGACAGTATTCCCAAGGAACTCCTGGAGAAGGCCGAGTGTGTCATTGTAATTCCATCCGTCCGCAAACTTGCATTTGGCGTAGGCGCAAGCTACGGGCGCGGCGCGATGGTTTGCCGCAAGGGTGTGAAATTCAATGGATCTTGGGGAGCCCCAGCCATGTTCGCGCTGGAAGGTGGCAGTGTAGGCTTTCAAATCGGTGGAGAAGCCACCGACTTGATTCTACTGGTCATGAATGACAGAGGCATGGAATCGATTCTCAGCAGCAAGGTTAAATTGGGCGCAGATACGTCCGTTGCCGCAGGCCCCAAAGGACGTGATGCTTCCGCAGATACCGACGCTTGGATGCGAGCCGAGATCCTTAGCTACTCGCGTTCCCGCGGTGTGTTTGCGGGCATTTCTCTCGAGGGTTCTACACTTCGCCCCGACGATGACGCTAACGAACAGGTATATGGTCACGCCATCAAGGCCAAGGAGATCGTGAGAAGCGAAACGATGGACGTGCCCGCAACGGGCCGTCATCTCGTCAACACTTTGCAAAAGAGCGCGCCCCACAATGAATCAGAGCGAGCTTCCAACAAGTAGTTGATTAGCGGCTTGCCGGGCTGCTTTTCATCTCGGCGCAAGCTGCATCTACAGAAAAGCAGTTCAGCGCGGTCCTACAGCGAACAGGCCCGGGGTCAGCCGCAAAGATCGTATTACTTGAACGATCCTTGCAGTCTGGCCTCTAGCTTTTTCAGATCATCGAGCTTCCTAACCATCCGCCTTGAGTGAAAATTAACGTGGGTGTGTGTGACGAGCGTCTTGTGCCGATGCTACGAAGGAATCATTTGTGACGTCGGTCGTTACCGTATTCCGAGTGCCCGTTGGCTTCCAGCCAACTCAGCAGACAGCGAATGCTCCCGTGTCCCAAAGCAATACTTGAATCGGCAGCGCCGTAATAGAGATTAATAGTGTCTCCATCCGCTCCTACGGTGTAGCCACAGGGAAACACGACGTCTTGCACATCTCCATGACGCTCGTATTCCGCCTCTGGTGCAAACATCCAGGAATCCCCGCGGATCAGACATTTGTCAGGCTCTTCAAGATCGAAGAGGGCCAGGCCTAGGCGATAGATCGAACTCGAAGGTGTTCTTCGCACGCCGTGATAGATCATCAGCCAGCCTCTTGAAGTTTCAATTGGCGGAGGCGACATGCCAATCTTGTTTGCGTCCCACCAGGCACCGCGGCGGGCTTCCAGCATGAGCTTGTGACTTCCCCAGTGACGCAAATCGGGCGAGTAAGAGATCCAGACGTGAGCTCCCAGAGGTGTCATGGGTCTATGGATCAACGCCCAGAATCCACCGATCCTGCGCGGCAGCAGAGCGGCGTCCTTGTCGTCCGGGGGCATGACCACTCCAAATCTTTCGAAGTTCCGAAAATCTTCTGTGAGGGCCAAAGATACTCCGGGCCCACCGCGAGAATAGGACGTGTACGCCACAGCAAACTTCTTGAGTTCCGGTAGATACGTAATGCGTGGATCCTCAATGCCCCATATCTCCTCTGGGTATTGCTCCACATTCGGTATGAGCGTCGGTTCAGGATCGATTTGCCAAGCGTCAACACCGTTCACCGAACGGGCCGCGCATAAGTGCGAGAGTCCGCGACGATCTTCCACGCGGCAAAGGAGCAGCGTTGAGCCATTCGGCAGAAGCGTTGCGCCGGCGTTGAAAACACTATTAATGGAATAGGGCCAATCCTTTCCGGTCAAGATCGGATTGGCGGTGTTCCGGCGAAATAGCGATTCATATTCTTTCATCGTTGCCTGCATGGAGACTTTCACGGCACACATAGACTGGATTTCTCACAATTCTGCTCTAGCAAGAAAGCTAACCGCGTGATTGTCAGAGCTTGTTCCCGGTACCGTCGGCTTCTTCTAACTTGCGCATTTCCAGCAGTGCCATTAGGAAGGATAATGTTGACTCCGCTCCCTGATTTTCATTTGCCCTGTCAGGATGCAGGCCATCTCGACAGCCGCCGGTAGTCGGATCGTAAAGAGCGATCTGGAGATCGTTGTCTCCCAAAAACCAATTCAACGCAGACCAGGCTTCCTTGCGCCAGCGGCCCTTTCCCGTAGCACGATATGCCTGCAAACATGCGGAGACGACGGCACAGGCTTCGATCGGTTGCTGATCGAAACGCGCCTTTTCCGTCGTCTTGGAATAGAAACCCTGCGATCCGATGGGCACAAAATGACCCTTCACCTCACAACGTTGTATCGTCACAAGCCAATCCAGCGCTTCGAGTCCCGCCGAAACCATCTCATCGTTTGCGGCGCGTATCCCTGCTCGAATCAGAGCCTGCGGCAATCGCGCATTTGAATACGCCAGGACATTTTCAAACCAACTCCACTCGCGCGAATGATTGGTGCGATAGCAATTCAACAATCGATTCGCCAAGACATCGGACGCGTTGAGAGCAGCGCGATCCCCGGGGAACGAATCGAGATACTCCTGAAGTCCCAGCAGGGCGAAGGCCCAGGCGCGCGGACTCTTAAATTCGATAGCTGCGGGAACGGCTAACTCGAAGATGCGCCCCGCAGCCCCTCGTAATCCTGGCTCTTTTGATCTGCCGAGAACAGTCCCCAAACCCCACAGTGCTCGCCCGTGACTGTCTTCCGATCCCTCCGGGCCCTGCCATTGGCGTTCGTAACTCAAACAGTTTCTGAACCGCCTAGTGGTCGGATCAAATGCAAACCACAGGAAGGCTAAATACCGCGAGGCCAGGTCGACCGAGTCTTTCGCAGCGCCATTTCCGAACTCCTCCAGAAGAATAGCTACAATCAGAGCGCGGGCGTTGTCATCGGTTGTGTAACCTTCCGGATAATTTGGGACCACGAAAACCGCATGCTCGACGATTCCCGTCTGATCTGTCATTCGGTACAAGTGATCCAGCTTTATGGCGGGCAGGCGGTCGAGAGTCTTTTCCGTGTTCTGCGCTGAGAAGGTAGCGCGGGGATTTCGCAAGCGCTCGTTGTAGATGCGCTCAAAGCTCTTCATATACTTCTGCGCTACACGATTCCATACCATATCTCTCGCGTATAGATAGGCGCGTTTCCGCATCGCGTGCCTTGCGGTGCTGTTGTCCAGAAGTTCGACGGTTTTTGCGGCTATGGCTTCCGGATCGTCGAAAGGAACGAGTATGCCGCGCTCGTCATTGAGGAGTTCGATTGCGTGCAAATAACGCGTCGAAATAATTGCTTTGCCGGCGCTCAAGGCATAAGCAAGCGTACCGGAAACAACTTGCGCCTTGTGTCTATAAGGGGTGATGTAAATGTCGGCCGCCCCGATCAATTCGACCATTTCTTGGGGATTTACAAAACGATTGCGAAAGATCACATTAGCCTCAACTCCGAGGTCTTTCGCCAGCTTCTGTAAGTAAGCCCGGTATTTGTCACCCTCACGCCGCAAGATATGCGGATGAGTTGCTCCGGCAACCATGTAGATGACATTGCCGTGACGCGACAGGATTTTTGGCAGAGCTTGGATAACGTTTTCTATGCCCTTATTGGGCGAGAGCAGGCCAAAGGTGAGCAAAACATCTTTTCCTTCCGTTCGGAACGCGTCCTTGTAGAAATTTGGATCAGTGAACGGCAAATCGGGGATGCCATGAGGGATCAGATCGATCTTGTCGATTGGAACGCGGAATACTTCCTGCAGGATCTCCGCGGAGTGCTGGCTCATGACGATTATGCGGTCCGAAAGACTCACAATTTCTTTCATTACCGCCCACTGGTCAGGACTTGGATCGCGAAGTACCGTGTGCAACGTCGTTGCGACAGGCATTTGCAGTCGCCGTAGAAGCTCCAGGATATGTCCTCCGGCTGGTCCTCCAAAGATTCCGTATTCGTGCTGTAGGCAAACCAGATCGATGTTGCTAAAATTTAGAAAGTCGGCTGCCTGCCGATAGGACGCCAGATTATCTTCGGCCAGCTCGAACCGCACTCTAGCGGGATAGGCGTAACCCTCTTCAGTATCGTTGACCGGGAGTGCCAGCAACTCTGTCGCACCATACTCCTCATGAATGGCATCACATAAATCTGTTGTGAACGTCGCGATCCCGCAACGCCGTGGAAGGTAGTTCCCCACGACCGCAATTCTCCTTGGTAGCACCCGGTGCTGCGATTCAAAAGTGAATTTAACTGTCTTTTCTTCCAATGCGGCAGGCGATGGATCCGTCAGAGTTACAGTGTGGACCAGGGCCATTGTTTTAGGCACCGACATTCAATCTCCTGTGAATACATCACGCGCGGGAGAAATCACCGCACCGCCATCAATCGCATTAGATGTCTTTTGGCTAACAGGTCTTTCTGCCGGATCTGGAAATACGGCCCGATTATCAGAAAATATTTGCCGCCTACTCGTGCAAGACAACTGTCAGCAAGGACTTATTGACCGTGATTTTGCCGTTGTATTGGATGAAGCCTAGTTTCCTGAATTTGTTCATAAAGAAATTCACGCGTGAACGCGTGGTCCCGATCATCTTGGCCAGGGTGTCCTGGGAAACTTTCGGTAAGATACGCTCTGGCTCCTCTTGTTTCCCGTAGTGCGCGAGAAGCAGAAGCGTGCGCGCCAAGCGTTTTTCACTCGAGTTGAACAGTTGATCGATCAAATCCTCTTCGACTTGGATGTTGTGCCCCAGCATATAGGAGATGAAGTGATCGGATAACTCGTGCTCTGCGTGGAGTACGCGCAGCAGTTCATTTTTGTCGATGATCAGAATGGTGGTTGGCGTAATCGCTGTAGCGGTTCCCATTCGCACCACCTGACCCGCCATGCAGCCTTCGCCGAAAAAGTCATTAGGCCCAAACATCGCGACTACAGCTTCCTTTCCTGACCCGTTAACCACGGACAATTTCACGCCGCCCTTTTGTACGTACATGACGGTGTCCGCCCCCTCACCCTGGGAGTAGATTGATTCGCCTCTCCGAAATTCTGCTATTTTTCTCGCCACTCCTGCGGTATCGAGAAATACTTGCGGATCGAAGGGATTAACTTTCTTAGACTTTCCTAATTTTATCGTCTTCATCTTTATGTGAAACGCGGTTCTTTCGAGTTCCATCGCCGCGCCCTCTTGCAACTCTAGCAAGACCGCTCCGGCCCATCTGTCCTAAACACGACACCAATTTAGTTTGCTCGGTGTCTGCAAAGGGACAGATTTACGACTTGGACTAGTCTATATTTCCGTAATCCCCGGCGTGGGTGAAGTGTCGGACGCCAGTGTCGAATAGTGAGGAGACCCTAATGCGTAAATTGATGCTCAGCAAAATGTGGATCTCAGCGTTCCTGCTGGCTGGTCTCGTGGCCGGATGCGGCGACCCGGACAAGAATTCGAGTGCCTCAAACCCTGGGTCCCCCCTCACCCCGCCGACGGTGACCTTTGTAACTCCGCCGGACGGCAATGTCGGTGTTTGCCCCAACGCCAACCCTGTACGTATCACCGCAGTATTCAGCAAGGCGATGAACGCGGCGACCATCAACACCTCTACCTTTACATTGAGCGGGCCAGGGGGGACGAGCGTGGCCGGAGCAGTCACCTACGTTGCGTCCACAAATACTGCCACCTTTACACCCTCGACTGCTCTTTCGGCGAGCACCGCCTTTACCGCCACGATTACCACTGGGGCGAAAGACCTGTTCGGCAATGGACTGGTGAATTCTTCTGGGCAGCCAGCCAATTTTGTGTGGAAATTCACGACATCCGCTGTGTGTGGGCCAGTTCCTCCGCCGGGGCAGGGATCGGCCTGCGGTTTCGGAATTCTGGGCGCCACCCCCGTCGTTAGCAGTGTCGGCCCCACCGTTATCACGAGCGGAGATATTGGGATATGGCCGGCAGCTTCCATCACTGGATTTCCGCCAGGCACAACAACGGGCGCATTTCACAGGGGCGATCCAGTTGCCCAGCAGGCCCAGAGCGACTTGACCGTGGCGTATAACAACGCCGCGGGAGCAGCGGGAGGGGCCGCCCTAACCGGGGATATAGGAGGGCAAACCCTTCCAGCGGGCGTCTATAAGACATCGACCACGCTGGGAATTACCGGGGATCTCACTCTCACCGGCAATGCCAATGCTGTCTGGATCTTCCAGGTTGGGACGGCACTCACAACTGCTGCCGGGACCACGAACGGCGTTCCAAACAGCCGAGTCATCCTCATCGGTGGCGCCCAAGCTAAGAACGTGACTTGGCAGATCGGCAGTTCGGCGACCTTAGGCACTTCCTCAATATTTGCAGGAAACATCCTGGCTCAGGCATCCATCACGCTTGGCACTGGCGCGACGCTAAACGGCAGGGCGCTGGCCCGGACGGGCGCAGTCACTTTGGATAGCGATCCGGTGAACGTACCTCCTTGTCCATAAAGTAGTCGGTAGTGAGATTAGCTTGAAACTGGTCCACTACCACGCAGGCTGGAATAGCACGATTTCAGTTATC
>Ga0307479_10007304_pt1 | contig 10182 bp, 8 predicted proteins | sample atmos_gasesECM4C_FD_203743 | JGI IMG/M metagenome (GOLD analysis project Ga0307479, IMG submission 203743) | Hardwood forest soil microbial communities from Morgan-Monroe State Forest, Indiana, United States - atmos_gasesECM4C_515 | ecosystem: Environmental > Terrestrial > Soil > Temperate...
TAGCTATTTTTGTTCCTTCAACAAAATGCGAATCCCGAGCCATCCGCTACCGATCCGCAACTGTTTGGGTTGCAGAGGATGGAGGGGGCGAACGGAAAACTACAGGCCGCGCCGGTAAAGATTGTTGGAACAGCAGGATTCCTCCACTGCGCTCGCTTCGCTCGCTCCGGTCGGGATGACAATATCGTTGATGATTGGAATTTCTGGGACATGACGGCGGGCATGTGCATTCGGATCGTTTCAGAGCGAGACGCCTCTCTTCCAGGGGATGAAATCCGCCTGTCCTTTTAACTCGGCCTTGGTTCTTACTTCGCCGCTGGCAACCTTGATGACATATTCCAGAATGGTTTCGCCCATCTGCTCTATGGTCGTTTCCCCTGCGACAATGCCGCTGGTGTCGACGTCAATAATGTCCTCCATGCGCTGGGCCAGGGTCGAATTCGTGGAAAGCTTTACTACCGGCGTGATGGGATTCCCGGTTGGCGTCCCCAGTCCCGTCGTAAACAGAACCACGTTCGCACCGGCACCCACCTGGGCAGTGACACACTCGACGTCGTTTCCCGGTGTGCATTGCAAGTTCAGGCCCGGCACGGTGGAGGGTTCCGGATAGTCCAGGACTGCAGTCACAGGAGACTTTCCGCCTTTCTTGGCTGCGCCTGCCGACTTCATTGCGTCGGTAATGAGTCCATCACGGATGTTTCCGGGAGAAGGGTTCATCTCGAAGCCCGACCCAACGGCCTTGGCGCGGGCTTGGTAGTCTCGCATGAGCTGCGCAAATCGGTCCGAAATTTCCTTGCCCGTGCTGCGATTGATAAGGTCCTGTTCCACGCCGCACAACTCGGGAAACTCAGAGAGAATTACCCTTCCTCCAACGGTGGCCACGAGATCGGCCGTATGTCCGATCGCGGGATTGGCCGAGATTCCGGAAAATCCGTCTGACCCGCCGCACTTCAGGCCCACGCACAGGTGCGAGAGTGCCGCAGGGGCGCGCTTGGTCTGGTTGGCTTCGACCAAACCCAAAAAAGTTTTCCGGATGGCTTCCGAGAGCATGGTGAATTCGGAACCGCTTTGTTGCTGTTCCAGAACGATGAGGGGCTTGTCGAAAGCCGGATTGCGCTTGCGGATCTCCTGGCGCAGGATTCCGATTTGTGCGGACTGGCACCCCAGGCTCAATACTGTGGCTCCAGCCACGTTCGAGTGATTGATGTAGCCTGCGATAAGCCCGCAGAGATTATTGGCATCCTCGCGCGTTCCACCACATCCGCCTTCATGCAGCAGAAACTTGATGCCGTCGATGTTCTCAAATACCCGGGCACGTGCTGGATCGGAGCCGTTCGTCTTTCCCGCTTGGGTCTTGATTTCTTCGGTCCTGCCTTCCCGATACAACCTTGCAAAGTCGGCGACTTGCCGCCGATAAACTTGAGGGGCCGCGAAGCCCAACTCCTCTTCCAACGCCTGTTTCAGGACACCAATGTTCCGGTTTTCACAAAACACCAGCGGGACTACAATCCAGTAGTTCCGCGTGCCCACTTGTCCATCGGACCGGTGATAGCCGAGGAAGGTGCGCTGCTTCCACTTTGAAATGTCCGGCCCCACCCAACGATATTCGCCGGATTGTTCGTGGAAGGGAGTGGCCCGGTGCTGCAGGTTGCTCGTGGTCAACCGTTCACCACGCTGAATGGGTTTTACGGCGGCGCCGACCAGCACGCCATACATGATCACCTCATCGCCGACGGCAAGGTTCTCAGTGGCAAACTTATGTTTGGCAGGTATGTTCGAGACCAGCGTGTAGGTTTTGCCCTCGAATTCTATCTGCTGGCCTTGATTCAGGTCGGCCAGCGCAATCAGGGCATTGTCCCCGGAATCGATTTTCAATACCCGGGCTTGCATTAAAGGCACACTTTCATGGTGGAAGGACGAAAAAACTACCTTCGCCTCGTTTCCGAGCTCACAGGATCAACCGCCGCTAATGTCAATGGACCCGCGATCTTCAGCACATACGCATACGGCCCCGGAAGCACGGCGGGAAGGGTGATTCTCGTATCGCCGCCCTGCTGCGACCAAACCAGAGGCTTAGCCTCGCCCAGCAGATAGATCTGCGTACCCGCCTTAGGCGAAAGTGACTTGAGCGTTATAGTGTCCGCCTTCGGTTTGCCAAGAAGCGTGGCGTAGACGGCAGAATCGTTTTGGGTAAACCGGAGACGAATGCCGTCGGAAGTCTGCCCTTCCGCGGTTTGCCAGGGACGCGTGCCGTAGATGGCCTCGCCATTCTGCCCAAGCCAAGCCCCAAGTGCTCGAAGGCGCGTCATTTGAACGGGAGGAATCGTGCCATCCGCTTCCGGGCCTACGTCGAGGAGAAGATTGCCGTTCTTGCTCACGATGTCCACCAACAGATAGATGAGCTCATCAGGAGCGATGGTTTCTGCTTCTCCTTCAGCCCGGTTGTAGCCGAACGAGCGTCCCAGGCCACGGCACTCTTCCCACTTGGTTGGACTGATCTTGTCCAGAACCTCGTATTCCGGAGACTTGAAATCAGAATGTTTAACCCCAAAACGATCGTCTATTACGCCATCCGGGACTGTGTTGTAATACTCCGACATGAGCTCAAGAGGGTGGCCGGACTTGGGATAGTCGATGTCGTTCCAAAGTACAGCGGGACGGTAGCGCTCGATGAGTTCGCGAAATTGCGCGTCGGCATACTTGCCGTAAGCCTCGCTCTGAGGCTTTACCGACTGGTAATCGGCAGCCGATCGAATCGGACCCGGCACAAACGTCCAGTCATAGCCCCCAGAATAATAAAGACCCATGCGTAACCCGGCCTTGTTGACGGCTGCGGTCAAGTCGCCAACGATGTCGCGGGAGGCATGTTGACGGTCCGCCGGCAGCTTGGGGTTCGGCGTGGAGCTGGGCCACAGAGTAAATCCGTCATGGTGCTTGGTGGTGAGAACGACATATTTTGCGCCAGCGTCGCGAAATGTCTTCGCCCACGCATCGGGATTCCACTTTTGAATCTCCTTATTAAAGATCGGAGCGAAGTTGTAGTAGTCGTAGTCAGCCCCGTAGTGTTCGCGGTGGTAGGCCTGGGTCGGCGAGCCGTCGATCCGCAGTACGTTCAGGTACCACTCAGCGTATGGGTTGTTCTTGATATAGTCGGGCGCGGTGAAATCGTGCTCAGGATGAACCAGCGGGGCCCAGCCCGGAACCGAGTACAGGCCCCAGTGAACAAAAATTCCCAGTTTTGCGTCGGCGTACCACTGAGGGAGGGGATGCTGATTGAGCGATTCGAGGGTTGCTTCGTAGCGCGATGGCGGCGCTGCCTGAACCGCAGAAACAGCAAGAAAACACAGCACTACTACCAGAGCATTTCGGCTGAATTGCCAGCACACGGAAAAAATTGGAACCACTCGAGTCTTCATCTTTGGCTCCGGCAGGGTCCTGCTTTGGTACAAACGAGACAGGGACCCAACTGTCTTGATGGTAGGTGCGTAGGGGATTACCCCGCTTTTCCGCAGACTAGTCCACCAAAAATTCAAGCGCTTGTCAATGAATAAATGCAGCCTATGTCTCAGATAATATGCCATTTTGAGCGCTTATCAGTGCCTGTGTCGTTCCAATCTCGGGGGCTCTCGTCCTGAGGTCTTCGGCCCGGTGTCGTGGGATAATTGCGCCATGGCAACGACGATGAAAGACATCGCCCGTGACTTGGGCGTGTCCGTGGTCACGGTTTCCAAGGTCTTGCGTAATCATTCTGACATCAGTGCGCAAACCCGAAAAAGGGTGCTGCAGCGGATGAAAGAGGTGAACTACCAGCCAAATCCGGCAGCGCGGGCGCTAATTACCGGACGCACCAACCTCATCGGCTTGATCGTCCCCGACCTGGTGCATCCTTTCTTTGCACAGGTGGCCAAGGGAATTTCCGCGAAGCTCAGGTCTCAGGAATACAGCCTGATCATTTCTTCTTCCGAAGATGACCCCAACATGGAAAAGCGGGAGATCGATCAGATGCTCGCGCGCCGCGTCGACGCGCTCATATTGGCGTCCGCGCAATCCAATGTGGACGGTCTCCGCAGAATCCAGGAGCAGGGGATCCCCTACGTCCTGCTCGATCGCAAGATGCCAGGGTTGGACGCGAATTTTGTGGGCATCGATGACATTGCGGCAGGGAAATTGGCCACAACCCATCTCATCGAAATTGGATGCAAGAGGATTGCGCACATCGGCGGATCTGAAGTCAGCACAGCCCTGGACCGCCAGGCAGGATATTCAGCCGCGCTCTCCGAACGAGGCCTGGGCCTTTCCTCGGAGTACATCGTGAAATGGGGACATGGCGACGACGCAGGCGATGCCACCGGCTACAACGGCATGAAACAGTTACTTCAACTCAGTCCCAGACCTGACGGAGTGTTTTGCTGCAACGATCAGATTGCCATGGGCGCGATGAGGGCGATTCTGGAAGCTGGCTTGCAAATCCCTAAAGATATCGCGGTCGTCGGCTGTGGCAATGTGCATTACGACGATCTGCTGAGGGTCCCGCTCACCAGTATCGATCAGGACAGCTACGGTCTCGGAACCGGCGCCGCCAAGCTGGCGCTCGGCATTATCAAGTCTAAGTCCCACGCCAGGAAGTCATTGCTTATGCCGACAAGACTCGTAGTTCGTGCTTCAAGCCAGAGGTGAGCTTTTTAGTCGCGTGATAGTAACCGCTTACTGTATGGTATAAAATCCGTGGGCGGCACGAGACCGGCTGTCAGTCCATCGCTATCTCGCCGCGTGGCCTTCTCACCGATACTCAAATGATGGAATACAGAAAGCTTGGCCGCACCGACCTTCAAGTTTCTCTTCTTGGATTTGGCACTGCTCCGTTGGGGGATGTGTACGGGACGACGGAACCCTCCGAGGGCAAGCGTGCGGTCCACTTTGCCATCGAGAACGGGATCAATTTCTTCGATTCCTCTCCTTACTATGGGTTGACCCTGTCTGAGGAGCGACTAGGGCAGGCACTGCTGGGCTGGCGTGACAAAGTTGTGCTGGCAACCAAGTGTGGCCGCTATGGACTGGATGCCTTTGATTTCTCGGCGGCGCGGGTGACTGCCAGCGTCGACGAATCGCTGCAACGCCTACGGACAGACTATATAGATCTTTTCCAGGCGCACGATGTTGAGTTCGGCGACGTGGACCAGATCATCCATGAGACGGTTCCCGCCATGCGGAAGATGCAGGAGCAAGGCAAGGTTCGCTACATCGGCATCACTGGTTATCCGTTGAAGACGCTGGTTCGCATTGCGGAAGCAGTGCCGGTTGATACCATCCTCAGCTACAGTCGATACAACCTGATGATTACTGACATGGATGACGTACTCACACCTTTTGCCAAGAAGCATGGCATCGGTTTGATCAATGCTGCTGGTCTGCACATGGGCATCCTGACTCAGGAGGGAGCTCCGGCCTGGCATCCCGCACCTCCGGCAGTTCATCAGGCGGCTCGTAAAGCGGCTGATTTGTGCCGCGAGCGTGGTGTCGATATCGCCGAAGTGGCGATTCGTTTTTGCCTTGAACATCCTTACGTTTCGAGCACGCTCGTGGGTATGGGCAGCGAAGCGCAGGTGAGGGCGAATCTGAAGTTGCTTGGTGTTAAGACCGATCCTGTTCTGGTCGATGAGATTCGCTCGGTCGTCGCGCCGGTGCTCAACCATGTTTGGCCGTCGGGCAGGCCAGAGAACCATGGGTAAGAAGAATCATGGGTAAGAAGACACTCTGAAGTTGTGCTTGCAGGCCCGGTTTCAGCTTCTGGCGAAGCACAACGTTCTCCACCGGTTCGTCGCGTATCGGGATAACTTCGCGTTTCTCTAACCGCGTGCTCGTCTTACTCGTCGCGCAGCGTCTGCGCTGGATCGATTCGCGCGATTCGCAGAGTTGGGACAGTGGTGGCGACAAGACTCACAGATGCCAGCGTCAGGACGACTGTGAGGATTGTGGGCACGTCATAGACGCCCACTCCGTAGAGCACGCTGTGCATAACCCGCAATGCTGCTGCACAAAAGATCAAGCCCAGGATCAGCCCTAGCACCGAGGCGCGTACTCCGGGCGCTCCGATATGGAGCATGGCTTGACGAATGGTGGAGCCCAGAGCGATACGGATGCCGATTTCGTGTGTTTTCTGCGCCACGATATTCGCTTCGAGTGCGAAGATTCCGAGCGCACTCAGCAGCAGAGCCAGAGCCGCCATCGCGCTCAGGAGCCCCACTTCGAGACGCTGTGTCGCCAGGGTCTTTGCCAGCAGGTCACGCATGCTGTAGAAGCCCGAGAAAGGCAAGTTGGGATCGGCACTCGCAAGCGCGCGTTGCATCTGCGCGGTCAACCCTTCAACTGGCGCGGCGGTGCGAACGATCCAGCTGGGCTGGAACCAGACGTGAAGCAGCGACAGTTGCCTGACCTCCGTTTGCGCGGCAGGAACATACATTGTTTCCTCGCCGGTAAGAGGCGCAGCAGAGTCCACTCCCGGCGCGATGGCCACATCTTTCACCACCCCGACGATCATCGTATCTTTATCCACGTGACGTCCGACCGGATTTGCTCCATGGAAAAATTTGCGCACGAACGTCTGGTTGACGATGGCCACACGTTGTCCATCCGGGCCGTCTGCTTCGGTAAAGGAGCGCCCCGCCAGAACCGGGATCTGCAAAGCCTCGAAATAGCCAGGCGTGATGTAGGTCTCGTCCGCTGTAACTGTTTGCCCTGGTTCTTTGCCATCGTTGATTACCAGCCCACCTGCGATCAGGGAGCGCTCATAGGGCAGGCTCAGGCCGACCGCAGACTGTTGCACGCCAGGAATCCGTCGCATGGCCGAAGTGCTTTCACTGAGCAGTTTTCGAAAGGCTGCCGCATCGTGATAGCGGACATCGTCCAGAGATGCCCTCGCGGTCATCACTCCGGCTGGGTTGAATCCCGGCGGCAAAGTTTGCAGGTGAATGAGAGTACGAATCAGCAGGCCCGAAGCAGCCAGCAACACTACGGTCAATGCAACCTCAGTCACGATCAACGCCTGCCGCAAGCGCAAATGATCGGCGGTTGCGGCGCGGCGGGCCATGGCCGAGCGCAGATCGAACTTGCGCGTTGCAAGGGCGGGAAGCATTCCAAAAAGCACGCTGGCGAGGAGAGAGGCAAGAAGCGTAAAGGCCAGCACGCGGGCATCGAGGGGGACACTGGCTACCGGCAGAAAGTTTTCTGGCAGAAGCAAGAGCAACCCGCGTAAAGCTACGAAACCTACCGCTACGCCGGCCGTTCCACCCACGAATGCGAGCATGAGATTTTCGACCCAGAGTTGTTTTTGAATCTGCCAGCGCGAGGCACCGAGGGCCAGTCGCGTTGAAACTTCAGGTGTGCGCCGCAGCATGCGCACCAAGGTCAGACCGGCAAGATTGGCGCAAGCGATCAGCAGAATGAATCCCGCCGCCAACATCAGCGCCAAAACCTGCGGTCGCAGGGCAGCCGTCTGACCCTTTTGAAGCGGTACGGAATAAAAGCTCACCTGCGCGCCGGGGTTGTTCTGTAGTTCATAGCGTTGGGTGCGGAGCGACCAGGCCCGATTGATCTCGGCATCCGCCTGCTCCCAGGTAGCTCCATCGCGCAGGCGCGTAAAGGACTCAAAATTAGTCCCGGAACCCTCGCCCTCGCGGCCGGGCTGAAGCGCGGTGTACAGGTCAACGTTCAAAGGAGTGGTTGCGCCCTCAGGAAGCACCCCGATGACCGTGTACGTCTCGCCTTTCAGTTTGACGGTCTGTCCCAGAATATCGGAACTAGACCCGAAGGTAGTTCGCCACAAACCATAGCTGAGGATGGCTGTCTTAGGTCCATGCGGACGGTCCTCTGCATCCGAGAAATTGCGTCCTATGATCGGATGGATAGCTAGTACTTCAAGGTAGTGCGCCGAAATGCGTCCCTCGTGAAGATACCGAACTTGGGATCCCGCCTGGAGGTTCACCCCCGAAGTTCGCAGACTTGAAACCGCCGATATGAGAGAGGGGACATTGTCGCGGAGCAGCTCCCACTGCTCACCATTCAGGTGGTGCCGCTCATCGGAGGAGATGGGTCCCGTAATTCGTGTGTAAATCGTGCCCATGCGTTCGGGACGCGAATAGGGCAGGCTCTTCAGCATGAGCGCATTGACTATGGAAAAAATCGCGGTATTTGCGCCGATGGAAAGCGCCAGCGTAAAGATCACCGTCACGGTGAAACCAGGGTTGCGCGACAACTGCCGGGCGGCAAATTTAAGATTCTGTCCTAATGTCCCCATCGAAGCTCAGCCTTTCAAGTGCAAAATCCATATTCGTTGGGCATAGTTGCGAACCGAGACTGGGAGTTGCGTTCCTGAACGATGGTTCTCCGTTCTTCTTAGCTGCATCCCGGCTGCCAAGACCGGCGCTCGCTAAATCCAATGAATCGTGGCGTTGATACCGCCCTGGATCCGCTTCGCCTGTGTAACCGGTGTCCGCTTCCGAACATTGGTGTGCGCGAACGGACTGGCGTGCGTATTCACCAACGCGATTGTTTCAGTGATACGTTGGCGTAATGGAGGATGTTCCCGGTTACGGCAGGGCCGTTGCTTTTCTCGTGCCCCTCCCACAACCGTCCAGAACACGGGTTTCTTCGCACAGCGTCTGAATCCGTGATCTTCCCGGATTTCTGGCCACGAACAATGCACGCTCTGAACGCGTCGCGCGGAGTTATGCGGCTGCTGGTGCGCCTTCGAAGAAGCGGAGAAGTTCCGTGGCAACCACCTGGGGATTGTTCAGAGGAATAAAGTGTCCCGAGTCGACCATAACGACCTTGGACTGCGGAATCAAGGTGGAGGCTCGATGCGCGAAACCCTCTGGCACGGCCTTATCGCGTGAACCCTGAAAGATGATGGTAGGAATCAGGAGGTGGGGCAGCATCTCGGGGATAGCAGCCAGAACCTCCGCGGGATTTCCCCAGCGCAGGATCGACATCAGCCGCCAGCCTCCCCATGGACCTGAAAAGGGAGCATGAAAGTCTTCGACCACGTCATCCAGATCGGTTTCGTGTTGCTCCACCGCATATCGCATCGCAATATTCCAGAAAATTGCGTTGACCGCTGGCGCCATCAACTCGCCAACCACCGGCTTGCGGATGAGGCGGAAAAGATGGAAGGGCTTGAGCTCGGGAAACACCGCCGGTGAGAGCAGCGCCAAACGGTCAACGCGTTCCTGAAACCGGTAAGCGTAGTGCACAGCCACGGCGGAACCTGCGTCATGACCGACAACGTGCCACTTGTCGATCTTGTGTTCAATCCTGATTTTGCTCAATCCCGTCGGCGAGAGTTTCCAACTGCTTGAGGCCATAGCTAACCTTGGGCGTCTTACCCAGACCAGGCAGGTCGACGGCCAGGCAAGTGAAGCGGCCCAGCAACTTGTCGATGACCCCATTCCACAGCTGGCCGCTGGTCGGTATGCCATGTATGAACAGAATCGGGTAGCCTGATCCGCGCGAAAGTAGATGCACGCAATGCCCCTTTCACAGCAGAAGCAAAATCAAACGCCAACGAAAATCAGCCTGGCAATTTCACGGCCGGCGTCCGCCATTTGCACATCTGGTAAAACACCCAGGCGCTAGCCCGGAAGAATTGAAGAAATGAGCTCAGCATGAAGGTGGAGAAGATTCCGTTCGGTTTCATGCGCGCATACACCACGTTCATGCTCCATGCAGGGCTGGTGTAGACCGTTCCCGAGCGTCCCAGGCCGATGCGGTTCCGTACCGGCGGCTCGTAGACGATCTTCTCGATTCCACTGTTAAAGAACTTCGCCATCTGCAGAATGCGGCTGCTGTAACAGACTCGTGCGCGGAACGGCAGCCTGCCCCGCTTGCGGTATTTCAGAATCAGCCGGGACGCTTCCACCGCATGCCGAAGCGCGGCCGTCACCCCGTTGGCGGTGATGGGATCGACCATAGAGGCAGCTTCGCCGGCGACCAGCCAGTTCGGCCCGGCCACTCCGGTGTGCGCGCGCGACCGGTAGGAGGTCACGTTGACGGTGTTTTCAGTAACCGACGCTTACTACGTCGGAGCTGATGGGGATTTCCCAAACCCAGTCGAGGTATTCCGACGCCACCGGATCCATGTACAGGGTTGTTCCCTCAATCGACTCTGTGACCGGAAAGTATGCCCAA
>Ga0307479_10007305_pt1 | contig 10182 bp, 9 predicted proteins | sample atmos_gasesECM4C_FD_203743 | JGI IMG/M metagenome (GOLD analysis project Ga0307479, IMG submission 203743) | Hardwood forest soil microbial communities from Morgan-Monroe State Forest, Indiana, United States - atmos_gasesECM4C_515 | ecosystem: Environmental > Terrestrial > Soil > Temperate...
GCCAAATGCCAATTGCTAACTGCCGCTCTGCTAATTGCCGTTTCTCTCCGCCATGACTTTCTTGTACGTGGTCAGCGCGATCAGCGGGAAATACTGCCGGTACATGTGGTACATCAGGTAGAACACACGCGGGAAGCCGGTTCCGGTGAAGTAAGGCTCGTCCCAGGAGCCGTCTTTTTTCTGCGAGCGTAGCAGGTAGGCGATGCCTCGAACCACGCAGTCGCTGCGAGTGTCGTTCGCCGCCAGCAATCCCAGGATGGCCCACGCCGTCTGCGAGGGGGTGCTGGGCCCCACTCCCTTGGTGTTGGGATCGTCGTACGAGTCGCAGGTCTCTCCCCATCCGCCATCAGGGTTCTGCACCATACGGATCCATTCCGCCGCCTGCTGGACATAGGGCTCGTGATGGTCAACACCCATCGCTTCCAGGCCGCGCAAAACCAGCATGGTTCCGTAAATGTAGTTGACGCCCCAGCGTCCGAACCAGGAACCATCCGGCTCTTGTTCATCGCGGATGAACTTGATCGCCTTCTTTACCGCGGGATGGTTTTTGTCGTAGCCGTACGCCGCCAGCATTTCCAGAACGCGGCTGGTGATGTCCACGGTCGCCGGGTCCAGCATGGCATTGTGGTCCGCGAAGGGTACGTACTGGAACACCATGCGATCGTTGTTCTTATCGAACGAGGCCCAGCCGCCGTTGCGGCACTGCATGGAGAGAACCCAGTCAATGGCGCGTTGCACCGACTCGCGCTGGTAACGCCCGTTGGGATGTTCCACGTGAGTCAGCCCGAGACAAACCATGGCAGTGTCGTCTACGTCAGGATAAAACTCGTTGTTGAACTCGAAATACCACCCGCCGGGCTGGCCGGCTTTGTTCTTGACTTTCCAGTCGCCAGCCATGCGCACCTGCTTCTGCAGGATCCAGTCGGCGCACTTCACCATCCGCGAATCGCTGGCCGGAACTCCGCTTTCCCCCAACGTGAACAGGGCGTACGCCGTGTCCCACACCGGAGACTTGCAAGGCTGCATGCGGAACGTGTCATTTTCCTCGATGCCCAGCTTCTCGAACTCGTCCATGGCGCGAATCACCTGGGGATCGTCTACTGAATACCCCAGGCAGCGCAGGGCAATGATGGAATTCATCATGGAGGGGAAGATCGCGCCCAGACCATCGCTCATCTCGAAGCGTTTCAGCATCCAGTCTTTCGCAACCTTCAACGCCAGTGACCGCAACGGACGGATGTGTACCCGTTCAAACCAGTGTGTCATGCGGTCGAGCGAAAGGAAGAAATTGCGCCACGAGAACAGCTTCTTGTCCCAGCGCAAACGCATGCGCGATTTGTCGCGCCCACCCACGAACAGCTCTTCCACCCCCAGTTCATCGGGGATTTTCTTAAACGGCTTCTTGGCGTAGCAGATCGACAGCGGCACCAGGATGGTCCGCGACCACGAAGAAATCTCGTAAATGTTGAACCAGAACCATTTGGGAAATAGAACAATCTCGGGAGGGATAGCCGGTACCGCGTCGTAATCGTACTGCCCGAAGAAACAGAGGTATATCTTGGTGAAAGTATTGACCTCGGTGACTCCGCCCATTTCCAGAATCTTCTTGCGCGCGCGAAGCAGCTCCGGATGATCGGCAGCGTACCCCGCCAGCTTCAGCCCGAAGTAGCATTTGACCGACGCACTGATATTCGATGGCCCGTGCGCGTAAATGCCCCAACCGCCGTCCGCGTTCTGATGTTGCAGGAGGTAGAGCGCAGCTTTCGCCATACGCTCGGGATTGCCCGTGCCCAGAAGCACGTGCAGAATGATGTAGTCGGCTTCGAGCGTGGCATCGGCTTCGAGTTCACCACACCAGTAGCCTTCTTCATGCTGCTCGGAGAACAAACAATTGCGTGCGCCATCAATGGCCGCAGCCACCCGGCTGGCCAGATCATCAATTTTTCCGAAGCGCATTTGTGGCACGGCAGGGGGCACACCGAAGGCGGGGGAACTGAAAGATGAAGCAGCGGAGAAGGGGGAGGATGTATCGTCCATATAAGCTTCTATTTACTCCGCAGCGGCCGGAGCGCTCGCGATGGCTTCCACGATTTCCGGTGGCAGGCCAAAGCGCACGTTCTCGGGCATGACCTCGACTTCCTGCACGTTGGTAAAGCCTTCCGTACCAAGGAACTTCACGACTTCCTCAACCAGACATTCCGGAGCCGAGGCACCCGCGGTCAACGCTATCGTCTTCACGCCTTCCAGCCATTCCGGCCGGATGTTGCGGTAGCTGTCGATTAGATGCGAGCCTGTGCCTAAATTGCGCGCTACTTCCACTAAACGATTGGAATTGGAGCTGTTATCGGAGCCAACCACCAGCAAAAGTTCGGCGTCCGAAGCCACATGTTTCACCGCCACCTGCCGGTTCTCGGTGGCATAGCATATGTCCTGCGCCGCCGGGCCCTTGATGTTGGGAAACCGCTTCCGAAGTGCGGCAATTATGTCCTTGGTCTCGTCCAGGCTCAGGGTCGTTTGGGTCAGATAAGCTACGCGGCTAGGGTCGGCCACAGTGAGTGAAGCCACTTCGTCGGGCGATCCCACCACCTGGGTCACGATGGGCGCCTCGCCCAGCGTCCCAATGACTTCATCGTGGTCGCGATGCCCGATCAGCATCAGTGAATAGCCTTCTTTGGCGAACTTGACCGCTTCCACGTGGACTTTTGTGACCAGAGGGCAGGTTGCGTCAATCACGCGCAATCCGCGGTGCTCGCTGGCCTCGCGCACCTCAGGCGAGACTCCGTGGGCGCTGTAAATTACCCGCTCCCCATTTGGGACCTCTTCAACGCTGTCTACAAAAATGGCCCCCTTGCCCTGCAGTTCTTCGACCACAAAGCGGTTGTGGACAATTTCCTTACGCACGTAGATAGGCGGCCCGAAGGCCTCGAGCGCGATGCGGACAATATCTATGGCGCGCACTACTCCCGCGCAAAAGCCGCGCGGCTTTAGCAAAAGTAGTGTTTTTTCGTCCCGGTCTGCGTTCTGATGTACGGCCATAGTCTGCCTTCTTAGGGTACACGTCCCCTACGGATGATTGATAACTAGACTATCGGACAAGTACCCAGTTGGTCAACGTAAGCCGTAGAAAGGCTTAGGATTAGCAGCGATTGGGGATAATTCGATGGTGAACGGAAATCAGCCTGACTATTCGAATCCCAGGTCCGACAACTCTTGCTCCGTGAGGGGATCGAAGGCGTCCGTGGTGCAAGAGATTCTTCCCTTAAGGGCGCCGGGGATCCAACCTTCTTGGCCCGGGAAGCGGTTTCACGGTTTCTGACAGGCACCAGCCTAACCGAGAGCTCCTTGCCTCCTGATATCTCAACTTCCTCGCCGGTACAGGCCTCCTTCAGAGTCGGGAAAGCCTCTTGCCCGCCTCGGATACGGTGTATTTCATTCGGTCAAGTTTAGCACTCGCTGAAGGTCAGGCATTTGTCTTAAGCATCTGCTCTGCGTGCTTGCGCGAGGTCTCAGTCAGCTTGGCGCCGCTCAGCATGCGCGCCACTTCCTCGGTTCGCTCTTCGCCGGTAATCAGATGGACGCTGGTACGGGTGCGGCCAGCCGCAGCCTTCTTTTCGATCACATAATGATGGTCGGCAAAGGTGGCGATTTGAGGCAGGTGAGTGACGCACAATACCTGGTTCGAGCGGGACAATGCCTTGAGCTTCCTCCCTACCGCCTCCGCTGCACGGCCGCCAATACCAGTGTCGATCTCATCGAAGACAAGCGTACGCTGCGCTCCAGAACTCTTTTTCTTGCTCGACGTGGCTTCCACACTGGCTTTGAGCGCCAGCATCACCCGGGACAGTTCCCCGCCCGAAGCAATCTGTTCCAGTTGCCGCAAGGGCTCGCCGGGGTTGGTCGAAATCATGTATGCCACCTGGTCGAAGCCAGAGGCCGCCCAGTTCCCTTCCTCGTCGGTGCCACTGACTTCAATTCGAAAGTTGGACTTCATGGCCAGATCATTGATCTCCGCCTCAACCAGCTTCTCCAGTTTGCGCGCGGCCTCGTAGCGTTTCTTCGAAATGGCACGGGCGGCATCCAGATACTCCTCCGCAGCCCGCGCCAGCTCTTCGCGAAGCTGGCGTAGGACCTCGTCCTTGTTTTCCATTTCCGCGAGTTTGCGGCTGACCTCTACGCCGTGCTTGATCACGTCTTCGAGCGTTGGCCCGTACTTGCGCTTCAGCCGGTCGATGGCCGCGAGCCGGTCTTCCACTTCCGCAAGGTGCTCGGGCAAAGCCTCGATGCCCCCGGCATAGTCCCGCAGACTGGCCCCGACGTCTTCCACGCTGATGCGGGCAGTCTCGAGCGTGGCCATGGTCTCCTGAAATTTCGGCTCGTAGCGCGCCAGCTCTTCGATGTGTTTCTCCGCCGTACGCAGCGACGCTGAAGTCGAAGCCTCGCCTTCGTAGAGGAGATCGAAAGCGTTCATGGCTGCGCTGTGGATCTTCTCCGCATTGGCCAGCACGCGCCGTTCCGTCTCCAGGCGTTCGTCTTCCCCAGGCTGCAGCCTCGCCGCTTCGATCTCCCGCGTCTGAAACGTCCAGAGATCGAGCAGACGCAAGCGGTCCTGCTCGTCGCGCTGGAGCTCTTCGATGCGATTGTGAATGTCCTTCCATCTGGAAAACGCTTTCGCGGTCGCCTCGATCTGCGTATTGGCAAACGTATCGAGCAAGCGGAGCGGAGTGGCGGCGTCGAACGAAAGCAGGGACTCATTTTGAGCGTGAATGGTGGCCAGATACGGCGCCAGTTGGCGCAAGACCGCGACGGTCGCCGGCTGATTGTTGACGAACACCCGGCCTTTTCCGCCAGCGGCAATCTCCCGCCGCAAGATTATCGATTCCACTTCCTGATCGATATCAATGCCATTATTTTCGAGAATCTCGGCCACGGTCTTTTCGGCTCCACCTTCAACTTCAAAGACGGCGGAAATCGTGGCCTTGTCCGCTCCCGAGCGAATTACGTCAGCCGAGGCCTTCTCGCCCAGGAGGAGCGCCAGCGCATCGATGAGAATGGATTTCCCGGCGCCGGTTTCACCGGTCAACAGATTGAGGCCAGGCGCAAACTCTACCGCCAGGTTGTCTACAACCGCGTAATTTTCAAGCCGCAGTTCGACGAGCACCGGCCATCCTGGGACAACAAGATCCGGAATACGGAATTAAGCTGGAGAGTTGAGCGCAGGATAGCACGAACCCACCCACGAGCGACGGGCAGCCTCTAAATGCAGGACGGTTCGATGGAGGGACGAGCGTCCTCGCTCGGCAGGGCTTTGGTGCGCTCCAACCCGCACAGCGAACCCCGTAAAGACTAACCCTGGGACGCTTGGCCCACCTGTCATTGCTGTACCACAGGTCAACGCTCTGAATAATTCGCCGGGCACCGGGCAGGTCGATGATGCGCGTCCGTCCACCATCGGGAATGCGGCTGCGTATCTGAACCTCATCCGAGGTCCCATTTCCGTAACGTACCACCACCCGATCAAAATTTATTGCGCCGCCGCTGAACCGCAGCTGTATCGCCCGAAAGGCTCCGCTCGAGCTTCCCACCTTAATACTGTCACGATCCCTGGAGCCATCCACATGGGCGTTTCCGAGATACGCCATGCGGCCCGCCTGGGCGTATACCGCGGTGCAGGAAGCCAATGCCAGAAGCACGCCTACGATCTGTCCTATCCGTTTCTTGAGCATCTTTCTCTACTCCATCTGAAATGCTTACCGCCGAACACCGCACCTATGATCGGCTTGGGATTTTTATAGAGACTTCAAGAACCCGATGATGGCTTCTTGCTCCTCCCCCTTCAATTTTTCAAATTTCTGACTTACCTGCATTGCCTCGCCTCGGTGCCGCTGGATCGCGTCGCGAAGCGTCACGGACGCGCCATCGTGCATCAATCGCGGACGCAAGCGGACTCCCCATAAAGGAGCGGTGCGTATTTTGTTCCGACTGCTCTCGAAGTCCTGTTTCGAAAGATAGTCCGACATCATCTGAAAGACTCTCTTTCCGTAATGTTCCCGGGTGGCCTGCAGGATTCCGTCGCCTGTACCGACGTCATGCATCAGGAAATCCCCCCACGGATGAAATGTGACTGAGCCGAGCGCGGCTGGAATCGTGAACGTTCCGCCGTTGATCTTCGTCCCGGCGGGAGCCGTAGTCAGTGTCTCGACATGGCAGCTCGCGCAACCGATTTTGTCAAATAGGCCTTCGCCCTTCTTTGCCAGCGCGCCGCTCGCGAGCTGGGAATCGCGCGCCGGCGCTTTGGTAGCTCGAACAAACCGGGCGAAGTGGTCAATGTCGGAAAGCCCGTCGGGTCCCGGTGTGTCATTCGGTTCCGAGTGAGCGTTACAAATGTTGGTTACCTCATCTGGTTGCAAACGGTTCGTGATGCCCATTTCATTGAGGTAAGCGTCACCGGCAAACGACAGCAGGCTCGCGTGCTGGTCTTTCCAACCGAACCTGCCTACGCTCATCTGTCCGGGCGCTTCCACGATAGGAACCTGGAGCACTTGTCCGCAGATTTTCCGATGCGAAGATTTGCATTGTTGCGTAGCGAGATCGATGAGGGTTTGATTGGCAACCGCCTCCACGAAACCGTCTCCCAACAGACTCAGAGAAAGGCGAAACGCCCGGATCGTCTCAGTATCTGAAACTCGCTCCTGAATCTCATTGTCAGGAAAAGCAGCGTTGGGACAAATCGCGCGATCGTTCACCAGAGACCGGCCAGAGATCACTTCGGCTCCGTGAGCAATCGGGATTTCTGGAGTGCGGAAATGCCCGTCTGGCCCCAGGTGGCCCACGCGTAATTCAGCGACCTGGGAGGCGGCCCCTGAAACTGGACTCTGGTGGCATTCGCGGCAGGACTGCGCGTTATAGAGCGGCCCCAGGCCATCGCTCACCAGTTCGACTTCGTCGAATCTCATTTGATCGGCCTCATGAGTCGCATCATCGGCGAGGCCGTTGCTCGTGTTGTCGAAACCAGTAGGTGCTTCGGTCGGATGGGAAGCAGATGGGGCAGAGGTGAGGATAAAACTCAAGACGGCCAAAGAGATCAAAAGTCGCATGGCCTATTCTCCCTTCTCCGGGACGGATTCGCGACTGGCGCTCTTGTTAAGTGAGGACTTGTTTCCGCTCGTTCAAGAATCAGGCGGTTCTGTTTCCCCGTCGACAAGTGAGCCTGTGTCCGAACCGAGAAGATGAATTCTCAGTCATGAATACCACCTCTGCCCGGTCTTGTCCAAAGCGAAAAAGATGTGAGCCGAAACCGAGACCTACCGCTGCATCTCGAAGTAAGGGTTCCGCAAGTTCGAGTTCCAGGCTCACACCGCCGGCGAAAAATCCGTCAACACCAGAAACGTGGAATCAACTTTCTCCACCAGCTTCCCGTTGATCTCGGACTTGTCCCGCACGCTTTGCCATTCCGGGTCGTCGCCAAATGCTTTCCAGTTTGCAGTGGCAGCTTCCCGGCTGGGGTGCGCAATTACGTAAAAGAGAGTCTTGCCTTTTAATGGGTCGTCGGTGGGAGTCCAGTATGCGATGTTCTTCATCCCATGCTTCTCGAACAAACGCATGGTGTGTTCACGAAAACGTGTGAGCAGATCGTCGAGTTTGCCTTCATAGGTGTGATAGACCCGCAGCTCGTAGACGGCGGTTGATTTCTGCCCCGATCCGGCTTGCTGGGCATAGGCTGCTTTACCCAGAAGCGCCAGCGCGGGAATGGATTGCAACAGGGTTCTTCGTTTCATGAATGTGATTTTAGCCGAACCTTCTGTTTCAACGATAACAACTCGTTTAAGCGGTTGGCGAGACGGTTTGACAGTCCGCCATGAGTGGGTCGGCGGCCTCCCGCAAGCTGGCGCATTGCTTAAAGACAAATACTTCGGCGCCATGCCTTGGTTTTCAATTGTCAGTTCTTAGTTGTGAGTTCTCGGTTATCAGTTCCGGTTGTCCAACTGAGTCGGTCAGTCGCGTAACGTTACACAGTGGGTCGGCGACCCGCGTTTTTGCACAGCCACGGGGTTAATGGATGGGATTCACCCGGAATTTGGCCTGCAACCATGGGCTATAATCGAAGCAGGAATACTCCTAAAAACCAATGAATCTGTACACCTTGCTGGCAGCGGTGGTCGGCGGCGAAATTATTGACTTGGTGGGCGAAACCGGCCCGGTCGCCAAAGCGGTGTTGCTTCTTCTCCTCATCTTCAGTCTGATTTCGTGGGCGATTATTCTTTCCAAGTGGAGCGTGTTGCGGCGGGCGCGGGTGCAAAGCGGCCGTTTTGTGCGCGCTTTCCGCAAGGCGCAACGCCTGCAGGACGTGGGTGCCGTAGCCGAACAGTTTCGGCCCAGCCCGCTGGTGGGAGTGTTTGAAGGCGGATTTGAGGAATATCGCCGTCAAGGTGCGGTTACAACCGGGGCGGTGAGGAATCCGCTGGCCATTCAGCGCGCCATGCAGATTGCGAACTCGGAGGAACTCACCCGCTTCGAGCGCAATTTGCCCTGGCTGGCGATTACCGGGGCGGTCACGCCCTTCGTAGGCCTGTTTGGGACGGTCTGGGGCATTATCGACGCCTTTCACGGCCTGGGCACCGCGGGGGCCGCGACTCTGCGCGCCGTCGCGCCGGGCATCTCCGAGGCCCTGATCACCACAGCCGCCGGGCTTGCGGCGGCGATTCCCGCCGTCATTGCCTACAATTTAATCGGCGGATCGATTCGGGAACTGGCCGCCCGCGGCGACGACTTTGCGTTGGAAATGCTGAACGCAGTCGAGCGCCAGCCCCAAACCCAAACTGCTTACCGCACGGCTGAAGCTCCGGGGGTGCAGCGGTAATGGCCTTTACGGCTTCGAACGGACGAACTCAAACCTCCCTCGCTGACATCAACATCACGCCCCTGGTGGACGTCGTTCTGGTCCTGCTGATCATCTTCATGGTGACCGCGCCGGTTCTGCAGTCCGGCATTGAAGTCAACGTGCCCAAAACCCGGACTGTGAAAGAAATCACCGAAGAGCGGCTGGTGATCAGCATCAACAAACAGCAGCGGGTCTTTCTTGGCAATGACGCCATCAACATCAACGAAATCGGTGCCAAGCTCAAACAGAAGATTCGCGACCCGCAGCACCAGTCCATCTTCGTACGCGCCGATGAAGATGTGCCTTTCGGCGCCTTCGCCACCGTGATGGACGCAGTGAAATCGTCCGGCATCACCAATGTCAGCATCGTGACTCAACCGCTGGATACACATGGCAGCCAACGCTGAGATTTTTTTCGAACACGAGCGCTGGGGCCGCAACCTCACCTGGTCGCTGGGGTTGCACCTGGCGGTGGTGGGGTCGATTCTTCTTTACGCCGTGGTCGTCCCGGCCAGTCACGGCGAAGGCTGGGGCGCGGGCGGTGGGGGGGATGCCATGGGAGTCACCCTGGTGAGTACGGTCCCCTTACCTGCCAATCCGGTGCAAACGCAAAACGTTCTGGCCAACGACTCTAAGGGGCTCACCCAGTCGCAGCCCAAGCCGGTAGAAAAAGCGCCGGAACCGGATGCGATTTCGATCCCGGACAAGATTTCGAAGACCAAGCCGGTGCCAAAGAATAGTGCTACCAAGGAGAAGCCAAAGCCCGAACCGGTTGAAGAAGCCGACAACGTAGTCCCGTTCGGCCAGGGTGGTCCGGTCAGCGGACCCTACGGCACGTTCACCGCACCCGGCGCCAAGGGAGGATTCGGTTTCACCGGTGGGGGCGGCGATTTTGGCTCGCGCTATGCCTGGTACGTCCATGTGGTCCAGCAGAAGGTTTCGGAAAACTGGCTGAAATACGAGGTCGACCCGCGCATCATCACGGCGCAGCGGGTGTACATCACGTTCGATGTCCTGCGCGACGGACGCCCCGCAAATGTCCAGGTGGAGCAGACCAGCGGAGTGCCCTCGCTTGACCAGTCGGCGGTGCGGGCCATCCAGCGCATTGACACTTTTGGTCCCCTGCCCTCGGATTATGCCGCGAATAAGGTTTCAGTAGAGTTCTGGTTCGATTACAAGAGATAACAAGTGGCTTTTGGCTCTTAAGCTGCTAGGTGTTGCGAGGACACGATTATTGATGATGCGATGTCTTAAATTTCTTTTACCTCTCTTCCTACTGACCTCGAGCTTCGCTCAGGACTGGA
>Ga0307479_10007306_pt1 | contig 10181 bp, 9 predicted proteins | sample atmos_gasesECM4C_FD_203743 | JGI IMG/M metagenome (GOLD analysis project Ga0307479, IMG submission 203743) | Hardwood forest soil microbial communities from Morgan-Monroe State Forest, Indiana, United States - atmos_gasesECM4C_515 | ecosystem: Environmental > Terrestrial > Soil > Temperate...
GACAAGGCAAAACCAGATCGTTCCCATGCGCGCTCCTCAATCCGCGGCTTTCGCGAGAGCGGGTTCGCTATGCGCGGTGTCGTCGGGCTCGGGTCCGTCCTCGATCTCGCGGTACACAAGAAAAAGCCACAGGATCCCCAACACAGTGTAAAGGCCCATGAATCCGATCAGCGTGAACCACGCATTGCCCGCGCCAACGCGCGGCGAGACTCCGTGCGCGGTGCGCATCAGCCCATAGATAAGCCAGGGTTGACGCCCAAGCTCCGCGGTCATCCATCCTGCGGTATTGGCGATGTACGGCAGCGGAACGCAAACCATGAGTGCCCAAAGCATCGCGCGGGAGTCGTAGAGCTTGCGGCGCCACAGCATCAACGCCGCCAAGGCCATCACGGCAATGAAGATTGTGCCGAGCCCGACCATAACGTGATAACTGTAATACAGCAGCGCGATCGTATCCGGCCATTGGTCCCGCGGGAAGGCGTCGAGGCCGCGCACGTTCGCGGTCCATTGCTTGTAGGTCAGGAAACTCAGCATGCTGGGAATTTGGATCGGATTGTCGAGCCGGCGATTCTGCACGTCTGGCTGCCCCAGGATGACCAGCGGTGCGCCGCTTTGTGTTTCAAACAGGCCTTCCATGGCCGCGAGCGTGACGGGCTGATTGTCCGCGATCAATTTTCCCTGCGCATCTCCAGTGGGAAAGAGTTGCAGAATTGCTGCTGCTGCGCCAACTAACACGCCTCCCTTGATGAACGTTCTTCCGTATGATTCGTGGCGCTTGGTGAGCAAATAAAATGCGCCGACGGCGGCCATGACGAAACAGCCTGTTTGCACGGCACCCAGCATGGTGTGCGCGTATTGCCAGACAACCCATCTGTTGATCAGCAGCGACCAAAAGCTGGCGAGTTCTATTTGGCCGTGCGAGTCAACGCGGTGGCCGGTCGGATATTGCATCCAAGCGTTGGTCGCAACGATGAAGTAGCCGGAAAGCCAGGAGCCCAACCAGACCAGAAATGCCGACCACCAGTGGCCGATGCGTCCCAGTTTCTTTTCACCGAAAAGAAACAGTCCGAGGAAACTGGATTCGAGAAAGAAAGAGAACACCCCTTCCATCGCAAGCGTTTGCCCGATGACTCCGCCGGCGGCTCGGGAGAACGCGGCCCAGTTTGTGCCGAACTGAAATTCCATAGGAATGCCGGTGACCACGCCGACGGCAAAATTGATTCCGAAGATTCGGCCCCAAAACCGCGCGGCGCGATTGTAGTGTTCGTCATTGGCGCGCAAGGCTTTCGTTTTCAAGTAGACGAGGAGCAGCGCCAGGCCCATCGTTAACTGCGGAAAAATATAATGAAAGGTGATAGTGAAGGCAAAGTGCAGGCGGTGCACGTTGAGGGCTTGTTCCATTGCACTACCTCGTAACGCTACGCGCGATCCCGACCTGAAAGCGAGCAGCTAAAATGCGTCGCGCCCATTCTCCCATCTCGGCATAAGCACACATAGTTGATTCTTTGGCTATGGCCGTAGCTCGCTGACAACATCCTGAGTGAAGTGCTCAGATCTTCTGGCACTTCCAGCGGCCTTGCTTGAACAGCACAACGCTCGCGGCAGCAATCGCTCCTTCGGCAACCACGATGGACAGGAAGACTCCCTTGGAACGCAGGTGCCACGGAATCGCCAGGGCGTACGCCAAGGGAATCTCTAGCAACCAGAATCCGAAAAAGTAGACGATCGTTGGCGTCACGGTGTCGCCTGCGCCATTAAAGGCCTGCAGCATCACCATTGCGTAGGCATATCCCACGTTGCCGTAACTCAGAATGCGCAGGCAGGACGCCGCCAGCGGCACCACCTCGGGATCGTTCGTGAAAAGCCGGACAGCCGGCTCCGCAAAAAAGATGAAGATCACGCCGATGATGCCAAGGAACAGCATGTTGTAAAAACCGGTGCGCCACACGGAGGTTTCCGCGCGCTGCGGCTGCTTGGCGCCGAGGTTTTGGCCGACCAGCGTGGCGGCCGCGTTGCTCAGCCCCCAGCTCGGCAAAATGATGAAGATAATGATGCGGATCGCGATGGTGTAGCCGGCCAGCGCCGCCGATCCGAACAGGCTGACAATGCGCACCAAGCCAATCCAACTGGTGTGCGCAATAGCAAATTGCAAGATGCCCGTCAGCGACACGCGGAGTAGTCTCCACAGCACGCCGAGCTCCAGCCGAACTTGCTGGCGCAAGATGCGGATGCGCTCCGTGCCGCGCAGCAGCCGGTAAAACTGATACAACACGCCGATGCTGCGCCCGGTAAACGTTGCCAGCGCCGCTCCTGTCACCCCGAGCTTCGGGAACGGTCCCCAGCCGAAAATAAGGCACGGATCGAGAACCAAGTTGATGATGTTCGATACCCACAGCAAACGCATCGCTATCGCAGCATCTCCGGCTCCGCGAAAAATTGCGTTGTTCAGAAACAGCAACATGATCGCGCCACTGCCGCCCAACGCGATGCGCGCATAACCGCTGCCCACCGCGATGATCTGAGGCGAAGCGCCCATCAAGCCAAGCAGGCGCGGAGCCAGAAACGCGCACGGAACGCCGACCAGCAGCGAGATCGCGATGCCGATGACGATGGCTTGCACTCCCGCCACCGCCGCGCCTGCGGGATCTTTCTCGCCAATGCGGCGCGCAACCATCGCGGTGGTCGAGAGGCTCAATCCAAGTCCCACCGCAAAAACCAGACTCAGCAGCGACTCCGTGAGACCGACGGTGGCGACGGCGTTAGCGCCAAGCCGGCCGACCCAGAACACGTCGACCACCGCGAACAGCGATTCCAGCACCATCTCCAGCACCATGGGGATGGCCAGCAGGAGGATCGCGCGATTGAGGCTACCGGTCGTGAAATCCTGATGCGAGCCGCGCATTGCTTCGCGAATCGAGCTCCAGATAGGAATCGGCGGCGGCGCGGGCGTAAGTTCTTGCGTTTCCATCGGACCCTATACATTTCTGCGAAAGCGCGGTGCAAACCGGCTCGCGCGGTTAAACCTATTGTGGTTGAAACGGGAGAAAAACGGTCCGCCTAAGCGGCGGATTTACGCGACAGCGACAAACAACATGCTTCGAGGGATGAACATCATCTTTATCCTAGAATACCCGATGAAAACGATTGTAGCTTGGGCGGCTTGGCTTTGGCTAGCGAAAACTGCGGCGTCTGCCGGGACCCAGCAGGCAGTCGGCAACCCGCGCGACTTGGGCCATCTCTGCGACGTCGTGGACGCGCACGATGTGCGCCCCGCCCAGAATGCTGGCCGTCACGGTCGCTGCCGTGGCCCACAGGCGCTCCTCCGGCGGCGCCGGTTTGACGTCCCGAGCCAGCGTAACGCCCAGAAAACCCTTCCGCGACGTGCCGACCAGCAGAGGATAGCCGAGCTCCGCCAGCTCGGGCAGTTTTCGTAGCAATTCGTAGTTTTGCTCGAAGCTTTTGCCGAACCCGATGCCCGGATCGATGACGATCTGTGATTTCCGGACGCCGGCCGCGCGCGCCTTCCTGATTGAGGCGCGCAAACCCTGAACAACATCCTTCATCACGTCGCGCGCGAAAGGCGGTTTCTGCATGGTCGCTGGTTCGCCCCGCATGTGCATCAGAATCAAGGGCACGCCGCGGCGGTGCGCAACTTCCGCGATGCGCGGATCGAAGCGCAAGCCAAAAATGTAGTTGATAACTTGCGCTCCCGCGCTGATAGCAGCTTCCGCTACCCGGGATTTACGTGTGTCGACGGCGATGGGGATTTTCAGCGCACCGCGTAAGCCTTCCAACACCGGCAAGATGCGCGCGAGTTCCGTCTCCGCCGCCGTGCCCGTAGAGCCGGGCCGCGTCGATTCTCCGCCGATGTCGAGCAGATCGGCGCCGGCCCGCTCCATTTCCAAGCCGTGCTCTATCGCGCTCTGCGGGTCCAGGAACTTGCCGCCATCAGAAAAACTGTCCGGCGTGACGTTTAGCACGCCCATCAGCAGCGTCCGCGTGCCTAACGTAAGCGTGCACGCCGGAAGTTCGAGCCGAAAGGTGCGGCGCTTGAGCATAGGGGATTAGCAGTCTAGCTTGGCGCGGAGAAAAAAAGAAAATGCAAAGGCTGAGAGAAAAAACTTAACACAGAGCGCACGGAGGTCAGAGCACTGAGGTCACAGAGGGATTCAATCTAGGTCAAAATCGCGGATGGGTTTGCCGGCGGGCGCATCCTTGGCCTTCTTCATCGCCTCTTCAAACTTTTTCGCCAGGATATCTTCCTTGTTGGTTTCCTGGAACCAGGAATCCGCGAACTTATCTTCGCGCTGCCGCTGCTGCTCGCTCAATATTCCCGCTGCATTGGTCAGGTCCACGTCAGGTCCCTTGCGCGGCGGCTCCTCGTGAGAAAGCACCACGCCCAGCGCCGCATCGACCGACAATTTCGCCTTGCAGCACGGGCACGTGACCTTTAGCGGCTCTTGGCTCTTCCCCATGGCGCTATTCTAATCCTTCCGACCGCAAAGAATCATCGCATTCTCGTAAAAAAGGAGGCGCGGAAACCCGCGCCTCCAATGCAAAACCAGAAACCAAGAACGGCTCACGCCTTCGCTGGATTCTCCCCGCGCGTAAAGCCCGGTGCCGGCCGCAATTCCGGCCGCACGACCTTCGGATCCGTGCTCGGCGCCGCCTGCGGAGTGGTGGGCGGCGTCCGCGGCTTCTCCGGCAGCGGCTTACCTTCCATCAACAGCTTCACTTCGTTGGCGTCGATCACTTCGCGATCCAGCAACGCCTGCGCAATGCGCTCCAGCGTTTCTTTATTGTTCGACAAGAGGCTCTTCGCTTTGTCGTAGCCGCCGTTGACGATGCGCTTCACTTCCTTGTCGATCTGGATCGCCGTGTCCTCGGAATAGTCGCGATGTTGCGCGATCTCGCGGCCCAGGAAGATGGCTTCGTCCTTCTTCCCGTATGCCAGCGGACCTAATTCGCTCATGCCCCATTCGCAAACCATGTTGCGAGCGATGTCCGTGGCGCGTTCGATGTCATTGCCCGCGCCCGTAGTGATGTGCCCGAGGAAAAGTTCTTCCGCGGAGCGTCCACCCATCAGCACCGCCAGCATCGTCTCGAGATATTCCCGCGTATAGGTGTGCTTGTCGTCTTCCGGCAACTGCATGGTCAAGCCCAGCGCCATGCCACGCGGAATGATCGTGACCTTGTGCACCGGGTCGGCGCCGGGAGTCATGGCCGCAACCAGCGCGTGCCCCGCTTCGTGATACGCCGTGTTCCTCTTTTCCTCGTCAGACAAAATCATGGACTTGCGTTCCACGCCCATCAGCACTTTGTCCTTGGACATCTCGAAATCCGACATCATCACGAATTTCCGATTTTGCCGCGCCGCCCACAGCGCCGCTTCATTCACAAGATTGGCAAGGTCCGCACCGGAAAATCCCGGCGTGCCCCGCGCGATGATGGACAAATCCACGTCGTCCGCAATAGGCACCTTGCGTGTGTGCACCCGCAGAATTTCTTCACGGCCCTTCACATCCGGACGCGCGACCACCACGCGGCGGTCGAATCGTCCCGGCCGCAGCAGCGCCGGATCGAGCACGTCCGGCCGGTTCGTCGCCGCGATCAAGATCACGCCCTCATTCGATTCAAAGCCGTCCATCTCAACGAGCAACGCGTTCAACGTCTGTTCGCGTTCGTCGTGACCACCGCCAAGTCCCGCGCCGCGATGGCGGCCAACGGCGTCAATTTCGTCGATAAAGATGATGCACGGCGCATTCTTCTTGCCCTGCTCAAAAAGGTCGCGCACGCGGCTCGCGCCAACGCCCACAAACATCTCCACAAAGTCCGAGCCGGAAATCGAGAAGAACGGCACGTTCGCTTCGCCGGCAATCGCCCGCGCCAGCAACGTCTTACCCGTTCCCGGAGGCCCGACCAGCAGCACGCCCTTCGGAATGCGCCCGCCAAGCTTTTGGAATTTCTGGGGATCCTTCAGGAACTCAATGATTTCCTGCAGCTCTTCCTTCGCTTCATCCGTTCCTGCAACGTCCTTAAATGTTGCCTTCTTCTGCTGCGCGGAAAGCAGCCGCGCCCGCGACTTCCCAAAACTCAGCGCTTTGTTGCCGCCGGCCTGCATTTGCCGCATCAGGAACAGGCAAAATCCAACAAGCAAAATCAGCGGCGCCGCATTGAGCAAAATCAAAACCCAATCGCCGCTGCGCACTTCCTTCACCTTGATCTGAACGGCTTTGTCCTTGAGTTGCTTGGTCAGGTCCGGAGCGGCTTCCTTGAAAATTGTGACGTGGAACTTGTGGTTCGCCGGCCGCACGTATTCGCCCTGCAATTCATAGCTGTTGGGCGACAAATACATGGTGACTTCCTTGACGTCGCCGTTATCGACCTTCGCCATGAACTCGCTGTAGCTGGGATCATCCTCGCGCGCCGCCTGTCCGTTCGCGGACACCAATCTCCAGAGCATCACGCCCAGGAACACGATCGATATCCAGAACAGAATCGTCTTCGCCGTAGAACTGGAATTCACGTCAACCTCACCTTTGTTCCGGACCCCAAGGGCTTTTCCCCTGGCAGCGCCGGATCACCACTTATCTCTTCCCACGCCGCTCTGCAAGCGGCTTCACTGACAACCCTTTTTCGTTGCGCCCTATCCCATTAGACGCCGCCAAGCCGTAACCGACCCATATACCATTAGATGCGGTCCGGAACCCAAAGTAATCGGGCTCCAGGCCCACCCGCCGCTGTTCCGGCTTGTCCAGCAGCACGGCCAAGCGTAGCGACCTCGGCTGGCTTTCGCCCAGCCTCCGCAGCAAAAACTCCTGCGTCACACCGCTGTCCAGCACCGCGTCTACCACCAGCACATCGCGGCCCTTTACGTCGGGTCCACCGGCAAAAACTACCTCCCGCCGCGCATGACCTCCCTGCTCCACGTCGCGAACCTCAGCGCGAACAAAGTGGCAAACCGCTGGCGCATCTATCTGGCGTATCAGGTCCGCCGCGAATACAAAGCCCCGGTCCAGCGTAATCACCACATCCAATCGCTTGCCGCCGCACGCCCTGGAGATCTGCCGCCCTACCTCCGCAACTCTCTTGGCAATTCGTGCCGCAGAAAATGCCGAGCCGCGCTTGCCGTTGCCCTTGCCCTTGCCTCCTCGACTGCTCGTCACGAAATCGCTTCCTCAGTGATCACGACGCCGGACCGTGTCTTCTCACTTGCCGCGAATTCCGCCGCGGCGGGAAAGCCGCGCGCCCACGCCAGGACGCCTCCGCTCGTCAATACCGGCCACCCGTCGCGCTCCCACCGGCTCACACGCTTTTGGTTCAACAATCGTTTCAGCTTGTGCGCGCTCCGGTGGCCGCAAGGCCGGATCTTGTCGCCTGCGTGCCAGTTCCGCAGCACCAGCGGGGACTGCAGTGCGTCGCGGTCCAGCACAAACTCCTTCTCGATAGTGTCCCCTCTCTTCGTGGGCCAGTCAATCACCCTGAAGCGGAAGACGCAACTCAGCTCCGGCACGTTAACGTCCACTTCCGTACCATGGAAGTTAATCGCGCGCTCGAATTCCAGTGGCCTGCGCCGGTTCGTCACGTCGATCGAGTCGCGCGCGCAAAAAATCAAGCTGTCGTGCTCCCGGCGAACTTCCACGCCACCCGGCAGGGACAGGCATTTGCCATTCTCACCGCGTTCCGCCAACTCCAGTATCGACCGCACATGGGCAGCATTGAGCTGACCCTCGCGAGGCTTAAGTTCGCCAACGATCCTCCGCACAATCCGTCCGCTCATAGCAAAGTTCTTCTCTGCTTCCGCCTCTGTGCGCTCTGTGCCCTCTGTGGTGAAATCTTTTTTCGTAGAAAAATCAAGCAAGTCAGACGCGGAAATCTTCGCGGAGCCTGTATCCTTCTCAACGCATCTTCGCATGTGGTCGTCCACCAGCGCGCCAAGAAATGCCTCGTCCTCCCGCGCCAACTCCGCCAGCGTCGCCAAATGCTCCACCACGGCAGCCTGAAACTGCTTCTCCAAAATAGGCAACAGTTTCTTCCGAATGCGCGCTCGCATCCTCGTCGTATCACGATTCGTAGCATCCTCGCGCCAAGTTTGTTTCCTCGATCGCAGATAAGCCCGCAACTCCGACCTACGCACCCCAAGCAAAGGCCGCACAACGTGCCCGACCGAGGGATGAATGCCGCCCAGCCCGGCCAACCCAGTCCCCCGCAAAATGTGCGCAAGCACGGTCTCCGCCTGATCATCCGCCGTATGCGCCACCGCCACCTTGTCTACACGCCCGTCCTCAACCAGACGCGCAAAAAACTCGTAGCGCGCCCGCCGCGCCGTATCCTCCAGATTGGCTTTGCTGCTCTTCGCCTTAGCCGCAATATTGGCGCGCCCCGCATGAAAAGCTAGTCCATATTTCTCGGCCAGCTTGGCCACGAATTTTTCATCCCCATCCGAATCTTTGCCGCGTAATTTGTGATTGAAATGCGCAACGTTGAGCACGATTCCAAGTTGCTTCCGCAAATCCACGAGCAGCAACAGCAGCGCCACCGAATCAGCACCCCCAGACACCGCCACGCCCACCCGCTCACCGGCGCGCAGGAACCCCTGCTTTTTAATCGCGCTCTGGACGCGGCTGATTAGGCTTTGCCCCATGTCCGCACATGGTAACAGCGGCAAAGCAGAATGACACCGCAGTAGTGCAACAATCAGCGCAAGGAGCTGCAGTTGTTTGTTCTAGATTGCGAGACTAGAATTGGCGACCAGATGAACGGACCTTTGCAGTGGGTCTTGCTTGGTTTTTTTCTTGGGCCGCTCCTTGGATTCGCCCAAGATTCCAAGCCTACCGTCCAGATTCTCGAAGCGGAGACCGCTGAACACCGTATTGGCGACCGCGGCCCCATCTATACGAACCTCGGCGACCAACATTTCGCCGCTGCATGTGAAGTCGTCGTCGGAACTGACGGGAAGGTAGTGAGCGTACAAATGTCTAACGGATTCGTTGGCGACCTGACACTTCTGTGCAAGACATGGCAGTACAAGCCATTTGAGCGAAACGGCCAGCCGGTTACAGCCAAAGTACGAGAATCCGTCGCCATTCTGCCGATCCGCGAGCGTACTGAGCTACACGTCCCTTTTCCTGAAATTCGTGATTGGAATTCGTTGCGAATCACCCTTAGCCGCAGCGGCTGCTACGGCATGTGTTCCACCTATGAGATCGAAATCCATGGGGACGGAACGGTCTTGTATGACGGCCAGGCTTACGTCGGGACCACGGGGAAGCAAAAGGCGCGGATCTCGCACGCCTCCCTGGTGAAGGTCATGGATACCTTCCGTAAGGTGGACTATTTCTCTCTCGCCGCCGGCTACATGTCTGGGGTAACCGACATGCCGACGTACGCGTCATCTATCTCGTTTGATGGACGTTCTAAATCCGTCTTGGATTATGTGGGCCGAGAGGCGGGGATGCCACCCGGTGTCTCCGACCTGGAAGCTGCGATTGACCGGTTATCGGGATCCTCCAAATGGATCAGACCCAAGTAAGATAAAGTCGGCTGTTCCGTCTGATCCATCTTCAGTTTGCCGAATCGGAGGCGCACTCCAAGCATCCAACTGTCCAATGCGGGGTGCCTAGGTCACCTGAGGACAACTGTGGAAATCGTAAAACCCCGGTTGACAACCAAGCCGCCCTGCCCGTATACTCCGTTAGTTGTTTAGTTGCCTTTCTGCTGGACAGGGGGGCTTATCGCTCTTTGACAATCGATACGATGTGCCAGAATCCGTTCGTACCATTTGCCCTTTTCGAGCGCAAATGGTTTGAGTAAATCGAGCGACAATAATTTGCTTGGTAGGCTGGCTCCGATGAAAATCGGAGCATTTTTTTTCGCCAAGCGACAGGCTTCAAACGAGAGTTTGATCCTGGCTCAGAGCGAACGCTGGCGGCGTGCTTAACACATGCAAGTCGAGTGCGCGTTTCCGTAGCAATACGGAAATGGCGCACGGCGCACGGGTGCGTAACACGTGGGTAATCTGCCCTCTGATGGGGAATAACTCGCCGAAAGGCGAGCTAATTCCGCATAACATTCCTTGGACTCCGGTTCGAGGATTCAAAGGCGTAAGTCGTCGGAGGTGGAGCCCGCGCACGATTAGCTAGTTGGTGAGGTAATGGCTCACCAAGGCTATGATCGTTAGC
>Ga0307479_10007307_pt1 | contig 10181 bp, 6 predicted proteins | sample atmos_gasesECM4C_FD_203743 | JGI IMG/M metagenome (GOLD analysis project Ga0307479, IMG submission 203743) | Hardwood forest soil microbial communities from Morgan-Monroe State Forest, Indiana, United States - atmos_gasesECM4C_515 | ecosystem: Environmental > Terrestrial > Soil > Temperate...
TTTCTCACACATTTCATGGCCGATCTGTTGAGTGTCAGCGTTATTGTTTTCTTGAATCGTGCCATTTTGGCCAGATGAGTCCCACGTGGGTGGCTTCCGCCTGAAACAACATCGGTAGCCATCGTCTGATGGTCACCAACTGGGAAATGCGACAATAGTGCGCAGCTTGAGTTGTGAGTCCACGAGGCCCGCGTCCCTGGATTACTTCTGGCTTGCCGACCAACTGGACGGGATCGCCTGTTTTGGCTGTCGGCGGTCTCCAGTGCAAGTGAGTTTCGGCAATCGCCGTTCATCTGCCGTAGTCCATTTGCAAGGAAATGGCGACTCCCACGCGGTTAGTCTGGTAACTCAGCGCGGGAATGTCTGCTACCATCCCGGACCGTACCCGGTAGGGAACGGCATGCCGGGAACGAACTCTGCGTTACAGCCGTCGAATCCTGCTAAGGAGGCTGGATTATGTCCGTGTTCTGCCAAGCGGTCGTATACTTGCTCGTGGCTTTGCCTGCCGTCGCTCAGTCGCAAGCATTTGCAACGATCACCATAAAGCCTGCTCGCTCAGCCGACCCGCGCAACGCGCGCGTGCAAGTGCTGCCTAACGGTGACTTGATTGCGAGTGGGGTCCCTGTGATTACGCTTTTGAGTTACGCTTACGACGTGCCGGTCAACCCTTCGCCGCGTCTTTCCCCTCTTCCCGACTGGACTGTTCGTGAGAGGTACGATATCGAAGGGAAAGCGCCCGCCAACGCCATCACCGCCGGTCTTCAGGACAGCGAAGCACGAAGCCGAATTCAGCAAATGATCCGCGGATTGCTCGCCGATCGTTTCAGACTCGTGATGCGGGTCGAGAAAAAAATGATGTCAGTTTATGCTCTCACCGTAGCCAGCGCTGGTTCGAAGCTCCAGAAGTCAGCAATCACCAAGAAAGACTGTACCTTCGATACCGATCCGGAAGGTTGCCATAACTTTGTTGCCGGCTTGGGCCATCCCCTGAATGCAAAAGCCATAGATACGGACGACCTTGCCCATTACATTGGGAACTGGACGGATTTGCCAGTCGTGAACCGCACTGCGCTCAGCGGGCTGTTCACCGTAAACACGGAAGGCTGGGCCCCCATGCGGCTGCCCCCTCCGCCACCGAACGCCACCCCGGCCGCGAACCCCTTCGCCGGCCTCCCCACAATCTTCACGGTCCTGGGCAAACTCGGTCTCGAACTGAAGCGGCAAGAGGAGATCTTGCCGGTATACACCGTGGAGCGTATCGAGCGCCCGGCCGCCAACTGACGATCACGTTCTATTACGCGCGGCTCAAGCAACCCCGCTCATTTTCGGAAACGTTTCCGAGTGGGGGCGTGCTGATGCAATGACTGGCCGAAACGTGGCAGTACCGCAGAAGTTGCCGCGTCCGAATTGCTCCTGGATCACGAGCAACCCTTCCACAACCCGATAAGGGAAGGATTGCCGACAAGGACTAAGCCGCTGGCGCGGCGGACGCTACGCGTGAGGCGAGCGGAAAAGTTGGGTAGCTGACGTAGTGTGGGCCACGGAGAAAGGAGACTCCTGTGACCCGTTGGCTTCTAGCGAATCCCGACCTGTCCTCGCACGCTCTCAATCAATTTCTTGGAATCGTAGCCGATTCCGGCTCTGAATACCGTCTCCACGTTCTCAATCGCATCAATGCTCTTTGAGGGATCGCCCTTGATGAGAACCAGGTCTGCCTGTTTGCCGGGGGAGAGAGTTCCAATTCGATCGTGCTGGCCGAGATAAAGAGCGCCATTCTCGGTTGCGATCTGAATGGCTTCCACAGGCGTGAACCCCGCCTCCACCAGCAGCTCCATTTCGCGCTGATCGCCAAACCCCGGAAGCACCCCGCCATTTCCGGTCGGATCCGGCCCCGCCAGCAACAATCCTCCGGCTTTCACGAACGCCACTTCAAAATCCATCTCTTTGCGCATCAGTGCGGTTATAGGCGAGTCCAAAGGCACGCTCGCTCGAGCGGTCAGGTAGCTTTGCGCCGATTCCGCCGACATCGCATCCAGGGTGCGCCGCTGCAATTTCGGCCGGCCCGGCGCGTAGGACTCAAACACCGGCAGTGTCGAAGTCACCGCAACGTGATGCGCCACAAGCTTATGGATCAGCTCCTGCACCGGACCTCCGTTTAGGTCTTGTTTCGCCCAACTGCCGCTGCCTCCTGCTGGGCACACGTCCGGCTTCTTGTCCGCCACGAATTCGGTGTCCGTAAACACCGGCCCATGCTCGAAATTGTCGATTCCGCTATGGGAAGGTTGGTTCGGTTACGACCAAAAGAAATATGCAGCGATGTTACGGGAAGCATTTGAGCCGTTTGTACTTTGCATCCCAAAGACAGCGGAAGAGAATCTTTTGCAGGATTCGCTCTCCGAGGAAGAATTAAAGCGTTTCCCGCTCTTTGCCGCTCTGGCGCTTCTTCGCCGTTGAAAGTTTGATTTTTTCTTGTAGGGAACTCTCCGCACCAGCCTCCACAGATTTACAAAACCTCAATTCTCGTCTGTAAGTTCCCACCCGAACTGTTCTTTTTCCTCAATGCCCTTCCTGCGGAAAGACTGCGCCTAGACCGCCCGCTTCTTCTGTCAAGGGCGTCCGCTGCGCTTCCGTGAACGCGAAACCCGCGCGCCCTTGACAGCGCGGGCGGCTAGTCGCCGGGGACCGCCATGAAGGGCATTTGTTTCTCATGCGCGGCTCAGGCCGCGCCTCTGAGGAACAAAACCCAAATTCCAAATATAGGAGAGTCTCATGCAAGAAACCGAGAAAAAACCGTTGTTTGACCTGGGCCAACTCGTCGCCACACCGGGTGCGCTGGCCGTCCTCGAAAAAACCGGACAGAACCCGATGGAGTTTCTGTCGCGCCATGTCACGGGCGATTGGGGCGAAATCCCCGAAGAAGACAAAAAAGAAAACCTCTTCAGCTTGGAGAAAGGCTTCCGGCTCCTGAGCAGCTATCGCACAACCGTAGGTGACCGCGTATGGGTCATTACCGAAGCGAACCGCTCTCACACAACACTTTTGCTTCCCGATGAGTATTGATTCACAAAAAGAGAGAAAAAGGAGAAAACGAAAATGAATACCGCAGTCGCAGTAAATCTGAGTAAGACGATACCTCCCGCGGCGTCCTCAGTTCAGGACATTCCGCTCAATCGCATTCAGGAATCGAAAACTAATCCACGACGCACGTTTGACGAGGGAGCGAAGAGGACTGAGACAAGGGATAGGATGGGGTTCGTGCGCCGGTGAGCGTCTGCCACCCACGGTTAATTGGGAAGCACCCATTCTGAACGCCTAAAGCGGCGTCAACCCACAGACGTTCACTTCGTCCCGTATCTGAGTTACTGCACAGCGAGCGTCAACTGCCGTGTGTGCGTCAAGTTGCCTGATGCTGCCGTTACGGTCAGCGTGTAGGTGCCCGCAGGAGTCCCGTTGGGGGGAGGAGGTGGCGTGGTCGAGCCACCGCCAGCACATCCGCTCATCGCCGCGCCCAACATAGAGAGCAACAATACCGGCACTGAAAATGCTGGCCTCGCCGCCCAGGCACGTGCTTCTGTCCGCTTGCAGCGCCGCAGCCACAGCAACATAAGGAGCGTCGGCAGGACCCAGAGAATCGGCAAGCGATTCCAGGGAGTCCTCAGCCGGGAAGGAGGCGCTGGGGGAGTCAGCAACGCATTTGCGGTGGTGGTCACGCTAATCGCCACCGCGGCGGGCGCCGCCTGCGTCACGGTCACCGGCGAGGCTGGACCGTTGCACATGGCCTTGGGAGGCGCTCCCGTGCAGCTCACCGTCACGGTGAGCTGATCCGTGGCCGCACCGCCGACCAGCGAAAGCTGGAGAGCGTACATGGCCGTCTGCCCGGCTTTTACCGTGGCGGAGGTCGAACCTCCCGCTGCCGCTCCGATCGTGAAATCGAGGGGTGCGTTTATTGTTTCGGTCAGCGCCGCTGACGTGCTTGCTGCGAAGTTTGAATCGCCGCTGTACGCCGCGGTGATCGAGTGCGACCCCGCCGCGAGTGAAGAAGTCGCGAACGTGGCAACGAGAGAAGCGTTCAGCGTGCCTGTCCCAAGCGCCGTCGAGCCGTCGCTAAATGTCACCATTCCGGTGGGCGTGCCGGTGCTTCCCGCCGTCTTCGACACGGTCGCCGTGAATGTAACCTGCTGCCCTGCGGTTACCGGATTTGCGGAGGATGTCAATGCCGTCGAAGTTGCCGCCTGCTGGACGGTTTCGCTCAGCGCAGCCGACGTGCTGCCAGTGAAGTTCGTATCGCCTGAATATCTCACGGTTATCGAATGCGTCCCGACCGCCAGCGATGAGGCGGCGAACACCGCTTGCGCGTTCGCAGTTAGCGTGCCGGTGCCGATCTGCATGCTTCCGTCGAAGAATTGCACCGTTCCCGTTGGTGTTCCAGTGGTGGAGCTCGAAACAGTGGCCGTAAATGTTACGGATTGCCCAAAGGTCCCCGGATTTGCTGAAGACGCCACCACTGTCGAGGTCGCCGCCTGCTGGACGGTTTGACTCACAGCTAGTGAGGCGCTGGCCGCGAAAATGGCATCGCTTGAATACTTTGCCGTAATCAAGTGGGTTCCGGCCGACAGCGATGAGGAGCTGAAGGTCGCTTGCGCCTGCGCGTTTAGGGTGCCGGAGCCGATCTGCGTGCCTCCGTCGAGAAAGGCTACGGTGCCCGTTGGCGTTCCATTTCCGGTCTGTGGGCTAACCGTCGCCGTGAACGTCACCGGCTGCCCGAAGGTCGTCGGACTGCCGGAAGACGTCAGTGCCGTCGAAGTTGCCCGGAGCACGCTTTCGTTCACCGCCGCTGAAGTGCTCGCCGCAAATCCAGCCGCAGGAGACGGAAGGTAAAACGCGGTGATCGAGTGCTGTCCCGCCGTCAGTAAACTAGTTGGAAATGCAGCGTGGCCCGTGTTATCGAGCGCAACGCTTCCGAGAAACGAGCTGCCGTCGAAGAAGGACGCCGAGCCTGACGGCGTTCCACTCGCGGAGCTGAAGATGGCAGCTGTAAACGTGACCTGTTGCCCGACGATTGACGGATTTAGGTCCGTAGTCAGAGATGTGCTCGTCGCAATTCCCAGCTCCTCGAAGAGATAGGCGGTAATTCCTCCGATGACCGGGCTGCTTGCCTGCATGACCGACGTGGCTTCTTCTCCATCGGTTGCAAAAGCGTACAGGATGTGCGTTCCGACCGAGAGCCCCGAAGCCGCGCCCGTGAAGCTACCAGCCGTGGCTCCAGGGATGCCCTGGTTCCACGGGCCCTCGAACGTATCGAATTGGAAATACAGATTGGTCACGGGCGGGGGCGCGGTGTTGGTGGCGGTGAACTGGAACGCCTGCGCGGCACCGGTAGTCGTATTTCCGGGGAGAGGAGTGATCGCCGTGGTCAGCGGGTTCGGCTGCGCCTGCGCCTCCGTGATCACCGTCACGTCGCTGCCCCCTTTATTCGCCACGTAAATCTTGCCAGTCACTGGATTCACCGCCGAGGTAACGGGACCGTTGCCAGCAACCACCGTGCTCGTCGTATTGCTCGCCCCGTCGATCACCGTCACGTTGGTGCTACCGGAGTTCGTCACGTAAATCTTGTTGGTAACCGGATTCAAAGCCACGGCAGAGGGAAAGGGTCCGACGGCTATGGTGGTGGTAGTCGAGTTCGTCGCCCCGTCGATCACAGTCAAGGTGTTGCTCGATGAGTTGGCCACGTAGATCGTGTTCGTGTGGGGATTGACGACCAGGGCATTGGGTGTGATTCCTACGGTGACCATGGTGGTCGAATTGGTCGGCCCGTCGATCACCGTGATGCTGTTGGCGCTGCTGAGGTTACTACCCACGTACACTTGGTTGGTCACCGGGTTGACGGCCACTGCTGAGGGGGAGGGTCCGGCGGTGACTGTAGTGGTCGAGTTCGTCTCCCCGTCGATCACTGTTACGCTGTTGTCGCAGTTGTTGGCCACGTAGATTTTGTTGGTGACGGGGTTGACCGCGACGCCGATGGGACAGCCTCCAACAGCGACAGTGGAGGTCACGTTTGTCGCTCCGTCAATCACGGTAACAGCGTTGCTTAGATTATTGGAGACGTAGACCTTGTTAGTGACCGGGTTGATGTCCACGGCCCCGGGCTGGCTTCCAGCGGTGAGCGTGGTGGTCGAGTTCGTTGCCCCGTCGACCACCGTAATGTTGTTGCTGAAGGCGTTGGCCACATAGATTTTGTTGGTGAGCAGGTTGACGGCCAGGGCAGATGGCAACGCTCCCACTGCGACGGTGGTAGTCGAGTTCGTTGCCCCGTCAATCACTGTTAGGGTGCTGTTGGAAAAAGGAGCGTTCGCATTGGCCACGTAGATCGTGTTCGTCACCGAATTGAGTCCCACAGCGAGGGGATGGGTTCCGGCAGGTACCGTGAGAGTCGAGTTCGTGGCACCGTCAATTACGGCCACGGTACCTGGGTTGCCGTCGTTCGCCACGTAAATCCGATCCGTCACTGGGTTGACCGCCACCGCGACCGGAGTGCCAGTGTTTACAGTCGTGGTCGCATTCGTCGCCCCGTCGATTACGGTCACGTTGTTACTGCCTTGGTTCGCCACGTAAATCTGGTTGGTCACCGAATTCACCGCCACAGGGGCCGGACTAACGCCAACGTTGACGGTCATGGTCGCATTCGTGGCCCCGTCAATCACCGTCACATTGGCGCTGCCGCTGTTCGCCACGTAAATCTTGTTGGTTACCGGATTCACGGCCACGGCGTTGGGAATAGTTCCAGCGGCGACGGTCGTGGTGGCATTCGTAGAACCGTCGATGACCGTCACGTCGTTGCTGATTTGGTTGGCGACATAAATCTTGTTGGACACCGGATTCACCGCTACGGCGTTGGGAGTACTTCCAGCGGTGACGGTGGTGGTTGCATTCGTGGCCCCGTCAATCACCGTAACGCTGCCACCCCGATTCGCTACGTAAATCTTGTTGGTGACCGGATTTACGGCCACGGCGACCGGAAAACCGCCGACGTTGACCGTCGTGGTTGCGTTGGTAGTCCCGTCGATCGCCGTCACGGTGTTGTCATTAGCGTTCGCCACATAAATCTTGTTAGTGGTCGGATTCACCGCCACGCCGTGCGGGTTACCGCCAACCATGACCGCCGTGGTGGCATTCGTCGCCCCGTCGACCACCGTCACCGTGCGGCTTGCCGTGTTCACCACGTAGATCTTGTTACTGACCGGATTCACCGCCACGGCGACCGGTTCATTAGCGCCCGCGTCAGTGACGGTCGTGGCCGCATTCGTGGCCCCGTCGATCACCGTAACGTTGTTGCTACCGAAGTTGGCCACGTAAATCTTGTTAGTCACCGGATTCACTGCCGCAGCCTGCGGGAAAATGCCGGCGGTGACCGTCGCAGTGACGCTCTGCGCATGCCCAGCCACAGGCCAAAGCGTAAGGAGGGCGATCGCGCAACCCGCCCGTCTCGCCCAAGACGTTGTCCTCAACGGCCAACAGATGCCGTCTGCCACAGTTCTAGAGGGCCGTGTATCAATGTTCATCGATCCTCCTCTGCCGGCCGGAGGGACTGGCACTTTTAGGCCATTAGTCCAAAGTCCGAGAGGAATGCCAGCAATCACGTAAGTCCGCTCTCGGAGGCTCCCGCAAGACGATCACCTGGTTGAGCCGCCTAGAAGGATCGGGGTGCTCATCTGCATGGTCGGCCTCTGCGCAAGATGAACGCATTGTCGCAATCCCATCTCTTTGTCGCAAGCGACAACAGGCGTCAATATTATGGTGACGCTCTTTGTCGCCCCTCCCTTGTGTTGAGTAGTGAAGCAGGAAGGCCGAAGGTTTCACTGGTTGAATTTACTCCAAACAATAAATAGTAGGTACCGCGAATAGCCGAAAGCCTACTCCGCCGGCTGGGCGGAGAAGCGGGTCTAGGCCCCCAAACGGGGTTCGAGGAGATCAGAGCAACACCGAGGGCGAACAGCACCACGCTTCCTCGAACGGGACTTCTGGCCCGGATCGTTTCCGAGTACGCGGTGATCCAAGCAGAATCAGCTAGGTTTCGGCGGTCGAAATCTCTGCTATGCCGACTTTGCAGCCAACTGGTTTGCTCCCGGCGGCTTAGTAATGGCGGCCGAGTCGGCACTGAAGCAGATTGGACAGATCACGCAATGGCGAAAAGAGATCGGGCTGCTCGGGCGATCCCCTTGAGAACTCGGAGGCCATCATCCTGTGAGCCGGTATCGAACTGTGCTCCCGCATGATCGACGGCATTGCTTACCATGGCAACCGAGGCTACGGATGCTTGCCTAGCGATGCCAAAGGCAAGAAGCGATGCGGCCTGCATTTCGACCGCGAGTGCTCCCTCGCGGGCCCATTTATTGAGTTGCGCTTCAGTCTCTCGGTAAGGGGCATCCGTCGTCCACACCTTACCCGAGCGGACGGCCCATCCGGTGGCTATCAACTCCCGCTCGAGAAGCGGGACCACCGGCGATTTGCACGCGACCTCGCTGTCTGGCGGCAGGTAGTGATAAGAAGTTCCCTCGTCACGAATCGCGCTGGTAGCCACTACGAGACAAGGGAGCGGTAAATCGGGAGACACGCGGCCGGCGGAGGTCAGCCCAATGATGAGTTTGGCCCCCGCGGCTTGGAGCTGCTCGGCAATGAGTACCGCGTAGGGTCCGCCGATGGTTCGCGCAATGATTCCGCAGGTAACATCTTCTAGATCCATCGTGAACATCGAGGTGTGAAAACACGCCCAGGGCTCGAAGGGCTTGGCTATACCTTCTTGAACCAGCCAGTCCGTTATGTCTCCATCGAAGTCTAGGATGCACACGGGGGGAACGATTCCGGCCGGGATCTGCCGCCTTCGGCGCACATCGTCGATCAAACTCTTGGGGGTGAATGCGGACGGTTGATCCAGCGAATGGCCGAGGATCGGAGGAGTCGAATCTTCCGTCATGCCCTGGATCCTTGAGATCGCCGCGATCGGTTGGAGATAGTCTTCATTCCACGATGAAGCAGTGTCCTGATTTCTGTTGAAAAGTATGTAGCGCATTTGCCCTGAGAAGTCATGGAAATCTTTCCTTCTAAGCCGACGCGTCGTGAGAAGCGAGAGTGCTATTCGTCAAAGTAGTGTTGCATGCCATTCGCCGAAAGCCCAACCTCCTGCGGACCCGGAGATAGCCCCGTCTTGCGCGCGGCCCAGCAATAGTAGGCCAGCCAAAGGTAGACGGGACCGTATTCAAGCGACAACATCAGAAGAGAATTCTTGAGCGGTTCTCCTGCCCCGTAGACGATTGCAGGAGTGCAAGCCAGCACGCTAGTGACGCTCATGAGCAGCCATGCAGCGCTTGGGTAAAAACACAAAAATGGGATCGACCAGGTGAAATGCCAGGGATTGGCAGTCGGCGACACCAGGAGCACTCCGCCGGTGAGAACGAGACTCGACCACAACGGCGCCGCCCGTCTTTTCGCTAAGTAGCCAATCGCCGCTAACACCATCAAGCCTGCGACCAGCTCGGCACGGGCGCTCGACCCCGCAACAAAACGTACCAGGTGGAAGAAGCTGGCGTTGTTCACCCAATCTCGAGCATAGTTCCTCGCGCCATCCAATAGATGCCAGCCAGCATCCAAGAACGGAACATAAAATGCGAAAACCAAGACTACGAAGATACCTACATGAGCGAGGCGCGCGCGCTTCAGGAAGGTAAGCAAGAGCAAGACCGGGAAGAACTTGGACAGAACCGACAGGGCGAGCGCACCCATCGAAAGCGCCGGTCGATTCGTAACAAGGAAAAAGAGCGCCACCAAGAATGTGGCGATGGCGAGCGAATCAAAATGGCCGGACATCGCAAACGAAATGAGCACGGTGGGATTCCACGCGTAGGCAAGCACACGATGCATGGGCTGTTTCATCGCGGCCAGCAGGAGCATAAGCACAACAGCGCTCGCCAGATCGAGGATCGTCGAAACCCGTTTGTATCCGGGCACTGTTTCGATCAGCCTGAATGCCAATTCGCTCAGAGGTGGGTAAATGGTCGGAGTCTCCTCGCCGGGCGGTTCAGGGTGGTCGGGATTTTGCAGCCATTCCAAATCCGGCGAATTGGGGAATACGAGGTATGGATTCAGGTGAGCTCGTTGCGCCCGGCCATCCCATTGGTAGCGATAGA
>Ga0307479_10007308_pt1 | contig 10180 bp, 7 predicted proteins | sample atmos_gasesECM4C_FD_203743 | JGI IMG/M metagenome (GOLD analysis project Ga0307479, IMG submission 203743) | Hardwood forest soil microbial communities from Morgan-Monroe State Forest, Indiana, United States - atmos_gasesECM4C_515 | ecosystem: Environmental > Terrestrial > Soil > Temperate...
TATGCAGACGCGCTCCTCAGCAAATTGAAATACGTCACTGGAACGGCTGATCTCCGGATCCAACAGCCATTCGATCAGCCTTATCTGCGCATGAGGGTCGAGCGCACGAAAGCAGAGGAGCTTGGATTTTCGGCTCACGATATCGCGCAGAATCTTCTGGTGTCATTGAGTGGCAGCTTCCAAACTTCGCCCACGTTTTGGGTGGACCCAAAGAATCGTGTTAGCTATCAAATTGCCACGCAGACACCGCAATATCGCACGGACACGCTGCAGGACCTACAGAACATTCCGATCACCGGCACCGACCCAACGGCTCCTCCGTCGCTCATGGCCAGCCTGGTATCAACGAAGCGAGGCGCGGGAATGGCAGTGGTTTCTCATTACAACGTCGCGCCCGTCATTGACATCTTTGGCGCTGCCGCGGGACGCGACCTGGGCGGTGTGGCCGGGGACATCAACAAGATCATTGACGCCACACGCCAGCAATTACCGCGCGGTTCTCGTGTCGTCGTCCGCGGACAGGTTCAGACGATGCGGGCGTCCTACGTCGGCCTACTGAGCGGGTTGGCGTTCTCCATCGTCCTCGTATACCTGCTGATCGTGGTCAACTTTCAGTCCTGGCTGGACCCTTTCATCATGATTTCCGCGTTGCCCGCGGCACTCGCCGGGATTGCGTGGTTTTTGTTTATAACGCACACGACTCTCAGCGTGCCCGCGCTCATGGGAGCCATCATGTGCATGGGCGTCGCAACCTCAAACAGCATCTTGGTCGTGAGCTTTGCTACGGAAAAAATGGTCGAAGGAAAAGATTCCATCAGTGCCGCTTTGGAAGCAGGCTTCACGCGCTTTCGGCCCGTCCTGATGACCGCTCTGGCCATGATCATTGGCATGGTGCCGATGGCCCTCGGACTTGGGGACGGCGGTGAACAAAATGCGCCCCTTGGCCGGGCTGTAATAGGTGGTTTGATTTTCGCTACGGTTTCGACGCTGTTCTTTGTCCCGGCATTTTTCAGCGTTCTGCAAGGTTCGCGCAAACACCCGGCGCAAATGGAATACCCGCAGTAGGCAGATATTTGTGTGGAGTCATTATGTCGTCTCAAACTAAAGATACAAAAAAAATCGATGGGCAAACCCAGCCATTGAACGACGCGGGAAGGGGGCAACGTCCGCGCAAGCGATGGTTGAGCCTGGCGATTGCGCTGATCGTGGTCGCCGGCCTCTTGGTATCGGGCATCATGTCGCGTGTCAAAGCTCGCACAGCGCTGAAGGCGGAAACGGCGCAAGTCGCGCTCACCGCCGTATCGGTTGTTTCGCCAAGACAGACCGCGCCCGCCGAGGAGATCATCCTTCCTGGAAATGTCCAACCGTTCATCACTTCACCGGTCTATGCGCGAACGAATGGATATCTAAAGAAGTGGTATTTCGATATTGGAGCGCACGTCAAACAGGGGCAATTGCTTGCTGTCATCGAAACCCCAGAAGTCGATCAGCAACTCCAGCAAGCTCGCAGCAATCTGTTAACCGCACAGGCTAATCTCGACTTGGCTGCAATCACTAAGTCCCGATATCAGGGGCTCTTGAAAAGCAATGCTGTATCGCAGCAGGACGTCGATAATGCCGTCGGTACTTACAATGCGAACAAAGCAATTGTCGAAGCAGATCAGGCGGCAGTGGAGCAGTACACGGCACTAGTATCGTTTGAAAAGATCTACGCTCCTTTTGACGGTGTGATCACGGCGCGTAACACCGATATCGGCGACCTGATTAATTCCGGCAGCAACGCCGGCGCAAAAACCGATCTCTTTCACATCTCTCAACCTGGTACATTGCGCGTTTACGTAAACGTCCCGGAGGAATACTCACGCGGGATCAAGGTCGGCATGACCGCGGATCTCGTTCTCGCCGAGTTTCCCGGGCGCACCTTTCAGGGAAAGCTGGTACGCACCGCCGACGCCATCAACATGACTACCCGCACGTTGCTGATTGAAATTGATGTGGCCAATCCGACGAGCACCCTGCTCACAGGTTCCTATGCGGAAGTCCACTTGAAAGTTACAGCGCAGCCGTCCACGTTCATCATTCCGGTCAATACCTTGCTATTCCGCTCGGAGGGTTTACGCGTGGGCGTTGTGAAGGACGGGAAAGTCGTGCTCACTGCGGTGACTCCGGGACACGATTTCGGCAACCAGATCGAGATCGTCTCCGGCCTTAAGCCGGACGACCAAGTCATTATCAACCCACCCGACTCCATCGTCACCGGACAGCCAGTCCAAATTGTTCAGGCAACATTGCCGGGGGATACCAAGTGAAACGCGCTCGAGATTTGATTTTGGCTGCGCGTCGGTGGCAAACACGTTGTCGGATCGCTCTGCTCGCAGTAGCTACGTTCCAGTTGACCGGATGCACGGTTGGACCGAAATATCACCGCCCCGCGGCGGAGGTTCCGCCAGCTTATAAAGAGGTGGGCGATTGGAAACCTGCCCAGCCGAATGACCAAAAGCTTGACGGCAAGTGGTGGGAAATTTTTCAGGATCCGCAACTCAATGCCCTCGAAGCGCAGGTCAATGTCTCCAACCAAAACTTGAAGTTGGCCGAGGCGCAATATACCCAGGCTCGCGCACTTCTCCGATATCAGCGGGCCGATTTTTTTCCAACCGTGACCGTAGATCCCTCAGCAACCCGCGACAGAATCTCGAACCACCGGCCTGCGAGTGTCGTCGCTAATGGAATTACGTACAACGACTTTCAAATTCCTTTCGAGTTATCTTACCAGATCGATCTTTGGGGACGCGTGCGCCGAACCGTTGAATCTTATCGCGAGCAGGCGCAGGCCAGCGCAGCCGACTTGGCAGCGGTAAACCTGTCTCTGCATGCGCAGCTGGCTTTGGACTACTTCCAGGCCCGTATGCTCGATGCGGAGGAGCAGCTTCTAAATTCTACCGTCACGCAGTATGAGCAAGCCTTGGAGTTAATCCAGAGTCGGTTTGCTGGAGGTATTGCTTCCGATCTGGAAGTGCAGCAAGCCGAGACTCAACTTGAAACAACTCGCGCACAGGCAATCGACGTTGGAGTTGCTCGTGCGCAGTACGAGCACGCGGTGGCAGTCTTAATTGGCAAGCCTCCAGCATCTTTCAGTCTCGCTGCTCTTCCTCTCACCATGCCTCCCCCGCCGATTCCCGTGGGCCTGCCTTCAGAATTGCTCGAGCGCCGACCTGACATCGCGGCTGCAGAGCGCCTAATGGCCTCCGCCAACGCGCAAATTGGAGTCGCCAAGTCCGCCTATTATCCGCTCGTCAATTTGGCCGCCGCTGGAGGCTTCGAAAGCGGCTCCATTACGACATTGCTCACCGGCCCAAGCATTTTGTGGTCGGCCGGGCCATCTGCGCTCTTTACGATCTTCGACGTAGGGAGACGCCGGGCTGCCTCAGACCAAGCCATCGCCGCTTACGATCAAGCCGTGGCCAATTATCGCCAAACCGTGCTGACCGGCTTCCAACAGGTCGAGGACAACGTAGCTGCATTGCGAATCCTCGAGCGCGAAGCTCAGGTTCAGGACAAAGCCGTCGCGGCAGCTCAAAAATACCTCGAACTTGCCAACACACGTTACACGGGCGGCGTAACCAGCTACCTCGAAGTGACCACCGCCCAGAGCGCCGCTCTCTCGGACGAAATCACCGCGGTAAATCTTCTCGGCCGCCGAATGGTGGACGCGGTCACTCTCGTCCAAGCCCTCGGCGGCGGGTGGGATCGCTCCTCCTTGCCGGCACGCCCAGAATGCTGCGGCAGATTGACGACGAGCTCAAAGTGATTCGTCTGCCGCGCTTACCGTCATACGCACGACACGGTGTTGCATTGGCAGGGAACTTCCTTGAAAGTCGCACTGGGCTCAGCTTGGACATTCACACATGGCGACAACATTAGAGATTCATACGCACGCCCGCGCGGGTGAATGGAGCATGCTGTAAGAACCTGCTCGAAGAGCAATTGTTCCTAGACGTTCCCTAGTTCGAGAATTGCGGAAAGACAGCGCGGAAGGAGAGTCAGTTAGTTCAGTAAGTTAGTGGTCGGGGCGCCCGGATTTGAACCGGGGGCCTCCTGCGCCCAAGGCAGGCGCGCTACCAGGCTGCGCTACGCCCCGACATGCGAGACTTCAATTCTAGCGTACTTTCTTGATTTCCCCACCAGCCCGGCCCCATACCTTGTTTTGATCACTTTTGTGATGCCGCCGCGTGAGTCGCATACGCCCATCCTGACGATGCATCTGCGCAGGCATTGAAGCGTCCGGCCGGCGTACAACTAATGGTATATTCGATAATATGAGCGAGATGAGAGCTGACTTTGCGACCGTGGAAGAGGCGGTGGAGGAGATTCGGCAGGGGCGAATGATTGTCCTTGTTGACGATGAAGACCGCGAAAACGAAGGCGACTTGGCCATGGCGGCGGAGAAAATTACGCCGGAGGCCATCAACTTCATGGCCAAGTACGCGCGGGGACTGATTTGCTTGCCGCTCACAGAGGAACGCTGCGATGAACTGCACCTGCCGCTGATGTCGCCGATCAACACGTCCGCGCACGGGACGGCGTTCTGCGAGGCGATCGACGGCCGCCTCGGAGTCACCACCGGTATAAGCGCTTCCGACCGCGCCATAACGATACTGACGGCAGTGGACTCGAAGACGAAGCCGCAGGACTTGGCGAGGCCCGGGCACATTTTCCCGCTGCGTGCGCGGAATGGCGGCGTGCTGGTGCGCGCGGGGCAAACCGAGGCGAGCGTCGATTTGGCGCGCATTGCGGGGCTTACACCCGCGGGCGTGATCTGCGAAATCATGAATGAAGACGGCACGATGTCGCGCGTGCCGCAGCTCGTGGAATTCTGCAAGCAGCACACCCTGAAGATGCTGACCGTGGCGGACCTGATCCGCTATCGCATGCAGCACGAGCGCTATGTGCGGCGCGTGGCGGAGGCCGTGCTGCCGACGCACTACGGCGATTTTCGGATGATCGCGTATTCGAGCGACGTGGACCACGACCAACATGTGGCCCTGGTGCGCGGAGAGCTAGAAAGCGGAGGGGCGCCGCTGGTGCGTGTGCATTCGCATTGTTTGACGGGCGACGTTTTTGGGTCGATCACATGCGACTGCGCGGAGCTGGTTGCGCGCTCGTTGGAAACGATTGCGAAAGAGGATCGCGGCGTGTTCCTGTATTTGCATCACACCGGGCGTGGATTTGGGATTGAGGTCAGCGAGGAGCCGGGTGTGCTGCCGCAAATTCATTTTCATTCGCGCGGACAACTGGACCGGGAGCCGGCGCGGCAGCGCATGGTACAGCACGAGAGCGGCATTGGCGCGCAGATTTTGATCGATCTGGGACTGAAAGACATCCGCGTACTAACCAATCATCCGAAGAAAGTCGTAGCCCTAGAAGGTTACGGAATCCGCATTGCGGATCAGGTCCCGCTGCGCATTGAAACACGGCGCGAGACACATCAGAAACTGTAACTGAAGATTCTCCCGAAACATCCGCCCGGGAGGTTCACTCAACGGCGAAACGCCGCCAACATGGCGGCGCTGCCGGGGTTCCCAGTCGGGGCTGCGGGCGGCTCCTCGGGATCTGTCGCTGGTGTCGGGGGCGGTTCGTTTTTTGCAGGCGGGGATTTAGTTTGCGACGCGCCGGGCTTGGCGCAACCGGGACACGTGACGGGCTTATTGAGCGACGTGGATTTGCTCACGGTGAGGTACTTACGCATTTTGTCCAGGCGTTTCTTGCCGATGCCGCGGATGGAGAGCAGGTCGTCAACGCTTTTGAAGGCGCCATAGGATTTGCGCATCTGCAGGATTTTTTCGGCGGTGACGGGGCCGATTCCGGGAACTTGCTGAAGCTCCTCGGAGCTGGCGGTGTTGATATTGATGGGCTTTGGCGGCGGCTTCTTAGCCGCTGCTGACGTTGCCGCGAAGGCGAAGCAGATCGCCAGAAGGAAAAGAGAGAGCCAAACCTGCAGCTTGCAGCGTTCCATAGTAGCGGAATACTAGCAGAGATAGTTTGCTAAGTAAATAACAGACCCACCTAACTGAAGTGCTTGCCGTGGGCGTCGTAGACGTCGAGGTCGCCGAAGAGGGCGGCTTGCGGTTCCATTTGCGTTCGGTCGCCGACCACCACGATTTGCATATTTGCGGAGTCGAGATATTTTCGCGCGGTGGAGAGCAAATCGTCCGGCGTGAGTGCGCGAACCTTGTCGCGATAGGTCTCGAGGTAATCGTCGGGGAGTTCGTTGAGCGCGACTGTCGAAAGTTGCGCGAGCAGGCCGCCTTGCGTGGCCAGACCGAGGGAGAAAACGCCGCTGACGTAGTTGCGGGCGTCGGCAAGCTCGGGCTCGGGAACGGGAAGGGCACGGAGCTTATCGAGTTCATAGAAAATTTCCGTGAGCGAAGCGGCTACAACATCGTTTCGCACGGCGGCGGAAATGGAGAAGTAGCTGTACTGGCGCAGAGGATTGACGCCGCTACGCGGGCTGTAAGTGTAGCCTTTATCCTCGCGAATATTCATCACCAAGCGCGAGTTGAAGGCGCCGCCGTAGAGACTGTTGGTAAGTCCGAGCTTGATCCAGTCGGGATGTCTGCGCGTGATGGCGTGGCAGCCGACAAGAATTTGCGCTTGCACTGCGCCAGGAACATGGACGAGGTGGACGCGGCGCCCGCGCGGCTTCGCCGGCTCAGGTGATGGCGGGACTGTGGGTTTGCTGCCGCTCCAGGCGCCGAAAACGTTTTCGATGGTCTTCAGCATGGCGGCGGAATCAAAATCACCGACCATCAAGAGGAGCGCGTTTTCCGGTGTGTAGAAATCGCGATAGACGGAGAGGAGATCGGCCCGCTTGTAGGCGGCGACTTGTTCTTCGGTGGGAGCGACTTGCGCGTACGGGTGCACGCCGAAGAGGACTTTGCGGAGGCGCTCGCCCGCGAGGAAGCCGGGCTGGGTGCGGTCGAGTTTTACTTCTTCGAGCTTTTGGCGGCGCTCGCGTTCGAATTCGGCTTCGGGGAACGCGGCTTCGCGGGCGAGCTCGTTGACTAGAGCGAGGAGCGGCTCGGCGAGTTCGGAGAGGCCGGCAAAGGCGATGGCGCTGTTGTCGGCTCCGGCGTGTGAGGAAAGATCCGCGCCGAGGCGGCGGAGATCTTCTTCGATTTGGCGGCTGGGCCGCTTTACGGTGCCCGTGCGCACCACCGTGGCGGTCATCTCGGCGAGGCCGGTGCCGCGGTACGCTGCGGCAGCGTTGCCGGAGCGAAGAAAGAGTTCGCCATGAAATTTGGGGATGGTATGTGACTCCGCGAGGACCACTTCGAGTCCGTTTGCCAGGCGCGCTCTGGTGCGCCTGGGCCAGGTGACCTGGCGTTCGAGGGAAAGCGGCGGAACAGCAGTGGGAATTTCGGCGGCGGGGCGCGTGGCCATTTAGGCGGCCTCCTGTGCCTGAGCGCTTGCTGGGCGGCGGAAAACGATGGCCCGCTTATCGTTGCGGAGATACTTTTTGGCCACGCTCTGGATGTCTTCGCGCTTCACGGCCAGAAAGCCGTCGAGAACGGTGTTCACTAGTTGCGGCTCGTTATCGAAAAGCGAGAAGCACGCGAGCAGGTGCATCAGTCCGTAGCGAGGCATGCCGCCGTGACTGCCTTCGAGTGTGGAGTAGTAGTCAGAGCGGAATTTTACTGTGAGCTGATCGAGTTCATCCTGGGTGATGCCATTTTGCTGGACTTCGCGCATGACGGAATCGAATTCGCCAAGAGTGGCGTCGCTCGAATACTCGGGCTTGTGCAGTATTTTGGTAACCATTTGCGTGGGCCCGTTGTAGCCGAAAATGTCTTCGATGCCGCCGTCAACCTCAACGGCGACCTGCTTCTCGAGGACTAAGTGGCGGTACATGCGCCCGGCGCGGCCACCGTGCAGGGCTTGATCGAGCAAAGCCATGGCGCACCAGTCCGTCGTGCGTCGCGGCGGAACGGTGTAGCCGATGGCCATGGCTGGGAGCGTGCCGAATTTTTCTTCGACTTCGCCGCGGCGTTCTTCGGATTGCTCCGGCTCGCGAGGGTCGGCGAAAGGTGGCGCGGCGCCGGCGGGAATATCGCCAAAATATTTCCTGGCGAGGGCCAATCCTTCGTCCGCTTTCACATCACCGAGGATGAGCAGGACGGCGTTGTTAGGGGCGTAGTAGGTTTTGAAGAAAGATTGCACGTCGGCGAGACTGGCTGCGTCGAGATCGCCAAAATCGCCGTAAAAATTGTGGGCGTTTGCCCAATTACGAAAGGCGATGGGCGGGAGATCGAGCCAGGGGAAGCCGCCATAGGGCTGATTGAGAACATTTACGCGGACTTCTTCCTTCACGACGTCGCGCTGGTTGCGGAGATTTTCGTCATCGACTTTTAGGGCGCGCATGCGATCGGCTTCGAGCCACAGGACGCGCTCAAGCGCATTCGATGGGACGGATTCAAAATAGTTGGTGACGTCGTAATGCGTGGAGCCGTTGAGGGTGCCGCCGCTGGAATTGATGAGCTTGATGTGCTGCATCTTGGGAGCATTGGCGGAGCCTTGGAACATCATGTGCTCGAAGAGATGCGCGAAGCCGCTGCGGCCTCGCGGTTCGAGGCGGAAGCCAATTTTGTAGTAGACGCCGACGGTGACGACCGGCGCGGTCGTGTCGGGCGCGACGACTACCTTCAATCCATTTGCGAGGGTGGCGCTTTCAATGGAGATTTTCAAATGCATTCACCTGGAGTGCTGATTTCAATTGCGCTTCCTGTCCCGTGCTAGGATACCGCGAGGGGAGCATTGGCACCAATTCCGGCAGCGAAAATCGAGCATGTCGCGGGAGTCTGGCTCTTCGGACTAATCGCCTTCTTCTGGATCTTTCACGGATTGCGCGTGGCTTACGGAGCATTGCGGCTGCCGCGGATCAAGGATTGTGCTCCCGCCAAGGACGCCGAGTGCCCGCGAATATCGCTGATTTTTGCGGCGCGCGATGAAGAAGAAAAGCTGCCGGCCGCACTGGCGACGCATGCGGCGCTCGACTATCCCAACCTTGAAATCATCGCAGTGGATGACCGGTCGCAGGATTCCACAGGAGCAATCCTGCAGGAATTCACGCGAAGGCATCCACGGTTTCGCGCCCTCCATGTGACGGAATTGCCGAACGGCTGGCTAGGGAAACCGCACGCGCTGCAACGCGCGTATGAACAATCAACAGGAGAATGGCTGCTGTTCACGGATGCGGACGTCCGGTTCGCGCCGAATGTGCTGCGGCGTGCGCTTACGCTGGCGAAGCAGCGCGGCGTGGATCACCTGACTTTGTTTGGCGATGTGGAGATGGTTGACTTCTGGGAAAAAGTGCTTATAACATTTTTTGGCCTCGCGTTTCATATTGCGACCGATCCTAACCGGGTAAGCAATCCCGACTCGTGGACCTATGTCGGCGTAGGCGCTTTCCAGCTTGTCCGGCGATCAGCTTATGAGCAGGCTGGCACGCACCGGCGCCTGGCGATGGAAGTTGTGGATGATATGAAGCTGGGAAAAATCGTGAAGCAAGCGGGATTCAAGAGTTGTGTGGGCCTTGCGGAGGACGCTGCGGTTATCCGCTGGCATGCGGGACTTAGGAATCTTGTTAGAGGCGTGACGAAGAACTTTTTTGCGGCGACTGGCTACAACTTGGCGCTGGCGTTAATAGCAGCCGCGGGCTTGCTGCTGTTGAACGTAGCGCCATTCGTAGCGGTAATCTTTGGGCATGATTGGATTCGCGTGTTTGCGGGAGCGGCGGTGGTAATCGCGTTATGTTTGCACGCCGGAGTCGACTTGGTGATGCGTGTATCGCCTCTGTACGCGTTGACGCACCCAATTGGCGCGTCGCTGTTTTGCTACATGTTGTTGAGGTCGACAGCGGTTACTCTGTGGCACGGCGGAGTTACGTGGCGCGGCACTTTTTACCCGCTGGAGGATCTAAAGCGCGGCGTAGTGTGAGTCTTAGCAAAGCGGGAACCCCAGTCAGGGGGCTGCTGACGCTTTTTCCGTGGAAAATATGCCAGAGAGGTCGCGCTGCTTCAGGCCCCGGATGCGGTCGCGGAGTTGAGCGGCTTTCTCAAACTCGAATTTCTTGGCGGCTTCGCGCATTTGCCCTTCGAGCTGCTTGAGCAGCTCTGCCAGCTGC
>Ga0307479_10007309_pt1 | contig 10179 bp, 3 predicted proteins | sample atmos_gasesECM4C_FD_203743 | JGI IMG/M metagenome (GOLD analysis project Ga0307479, IMG submission 203743) | Hardwood forest soil microbial communities from Morgan-Monroe State Forest, Indiana, United States - atmos_gasesECM4C_515 | ecosystem: Environmental > Terrestrial > Soil > Temperate...
GTGTGGAGGCTGGGGAGACGGCCCGATGTGTGGAGGCTGGGGAGGCGGCCCGATGTGTGGAAGCTGGGGAGGCGGTTGAAATGCCTGGTCCAGTGGCATTCCCGCGAGACGGGCCGCGACCATCCCCGAAACACCGCTTCTTAGAGCGGTTTTATCTACTTCCGAAAGGTTCCCAACAGACATCGCGGCTTCGGGATCGTGCAGGAATTCACCGAGCTTCCGTGCATCAGTGGCAAGATTTGACAAAAACTCTTTCAATTTTGTCGCCTTAGTCTCTCCTTTTGCACCTGTTGCCTTGGTTTTCCCTTTCACCTTAGTAGTCATAGCTTTTCCTTTCACGTCACTAGTTACAGTTTTCCTTTGCAACAGAAGCCGATTTCTTGACCACTCTGCATAGAAATCGGGAATTGTCTTCGGGGAATATTGATTTGGCGCTTAGGCACTGGGACTTGTCAAACTCAAAATCATATTCATTTCCCTGTGTTAGGTCCGATCTGCTGCGGGCCTGAGAGCAGTTGCTGAAAATCTGGCCGGTTACGGATCGGATCCCAGACGGGGTCAATCTTTAAACGTGCTATGGAGACCTCCCAGCCCGCCGGGATCGAGAGTAAACGTCGCAGCCTCTTAATGGCTTCCTCAGGTGCACCCGTACGCGCCTCGATTTGCGCGAGCCCGATCTGGAAATTTGGACCAGAAAAAGCATCTTTTTCGATGGATATTGTAGCCGCTACCTGGCTGGAAAGGCGCAGAGCATCGGCTTTGCGTCCGAGGGCGAGGTAAACCCAAGATAGCTCCGTCATCGCGAACGTATCATCCGGCCGCTCTTTGAGTTTGGCCTCGAGCGACGGCAGCGCTTCTTCTGCTGCGGACTTAGCTGCGTCAGGCTCTTCCGCCAGCAGGCGAAACGCGGCGCGCCCCGCAAGTTGCTGGAGACGCCCGAGATCATTATTGACGACGTCCTTCTTCAACGATTGAAAAGCATCGGTGAACCGTCTTTCCAACACGTCGAGATAAACCCACATACCGATCATAAATGCAACGTCGCCGATCCCGGTAGGGCTACGGCGGCTGACGAGAGTGAGTGAATTGGTCGCCTCCGGAAAACCATCGAGAACTCGCCGGGCTGAGCCGACGTCGCCTGTCGCATTGATGCGAGAGACGAGAAGAGACAGCGCTGCCCACCCGTTGTCTGATTCGATGGCGAGAGCTCGTAGTTCGGCACGCTCAGCATCGTTCCACTGACGCAATGCCAAATAAGTTGCCCCGATATTCTGCGGGATTTGTACGTCTCGCGGATCGAGTTCCTGCGCTCGTCGAAACTCCGCTAGCGAGCGCTCCCATTCACCGCGGCGACGGTAAACCCACGCGCAGTAGGTTCGGGCCAAAGCACTATTAGGTTGCAATTCCAGCGTACGGTTGAACTCCGTCAGCGCCATCTCGTATTGGCGATGACCAAAATAAAAGAATAAACCCAGCGCCAGATGAGCTTCCGGCGAATTTGGCGCCAGCGCCAAAGCGCGATCAATGAGCGATTTTACCTCCTCTAATTCCGCCGGTACCAAAGGCGAGACAAACCAGTGCCGCGTTAGCCGACTACAGGCAAGCTCAGCAGCTGCCTCCGCAAAGTTTGGATCGCGTGCTAGCGCCTGCCGGTAAAACGCGTCGGCACGATCGTACGCCTCGGCCGATTCGCTTCCGGTCTGGCGAGACTGATATTCACCTCTCAAAAAAAGATCGTAAGCTTCTGCATCGGGCGTCCCGACTGAAGCCAGGGCATGGGATTCACTTGGCGAAAGGCTCGCCTGCAACGCCTCCGCAATCTCGCGAGAAAGCTCGCTCTCAACCCCCAAAATATCTTTAAGGTCATGGTCGTAAGTTTTCGCCCAAAGTTGTGTATCAGTGCGCGCGTCGATTAACTGCGCGTTCACCCGAACTTTATCACCAGCCTTCTGCACCGCCCCCTCGAGGATGGTGGAAACACCGAGCTCCTGCGCGACCGTCTTTAAGTTGTCAGGCTTGCTCTGGTACTTCGCCGTTGAGGTGCGCGAGATAACCTTGAGATCACGCACTGCCGCTAATCTAGTCAGAATCTCATTCTGGATGCCCTCGGCGAAATACGCGTTTGCTTTTTCTTCGCTCAGATTTTCAAACGGCAAAACAGCGATCGATTTTTCCGGAATCGCTGACGTATGCGAGATCGGTTGGGCGTGCCGCTTAGACGCTCCGAAATACACGCCGGCCAAAACGAGAACGGAGAGCGTCGCGATGCCAGCAATAAGCAGCGGCTTCCGCTTTGATGTCTTGCCAGGGGCCCTCCCTGTTCTTAACTGCCCTGGGGCAAGCTGCAGCCGTTGTGCAACCTCTGCAGCCGATTGCGGACGCCGCGACGGGTCCTTTGCCAGACACGCTGCGACCACATCTTCCCAAACCTGTGGAACCAATGCCGGCTCAATGTCCAATTCTTTCCGCCGCTCCGTCATCGAAGGAGCAACTCTTTCGCGAATCTGCCGATCGATGTTGCCCGAATAAAACGGCGGCTTGCTCGTAAGCAATTCGTAGACGCTTGCGCCTAACGAGTAGATGTCGTCGAGATGTGTGCCGCGCTCGCCCCCGAGCTGTTGCGGGCTCATATAAACGAGCGTTCCGCTCTGACCTTGCTCCGTCGTCAACCGGCTTACTGAATCACCGAGACTGCGCGCTATACCAAAGTCCGACACCTTCAGATCGCCCTCTTGATTCACCATCAAGTTCGCGGGCTTCAAATCACGATGGATGATCTTCGCGCGATGGTGTGCGTAATCGAGCGCGTCACAAAGCTGACTCATCCAGGTAGCGATCTCATCCGGCTCAAAGACTTTCTGCTCTTTCTCAGCCCGCAAGGTCGATAGTGTTTCGCCATCGATGTACTCCATCGAAATACAGCCGGAGCGTTCGTCGTGTACGAAGTCGTGAATTCGAATGATATGCGGATGAGTCAATTCGAGGCAGCGCTTTGTTTCGCGCTTGAGCTCGTCAAACACCGCAAGATCCTGAATCATTAGATCGGGAAGAAATTTTAGCGCGAGATTGCGCTCCAGTTCTTCATCGCGTGCCAGCCAGACGATTCCCATTCCGCCTCGGCCGAGGACCTTGACCAGCGTGTAGCGGCCAAAAACTCTTTGTCCGCTGGCGAACTCACGCGACGTCGCGCCTGCGATATCGCCCGCGCGTTCGTTAGTCACTCTGGCAGAATATACGTCATTTGGATGGGAAGGAAGTTTAAAGCTTTAGGGCGGATCGCCGGCGACACTCTCTTCGGATTCAGCGTGGACTCACAAAAGCTCACCCTCCGCTGCAGGCGCTTTGCGTCGGCCATGACTTTTTGGTAGAACGTTTCTCCGTGAACGCGTCCCAAGAGGGAGGTGCCTGGCTGGAAGCGGCCGATGGCAAACGCTATCCGATCCGTGGCAGCTGTTCGTTTGGACGGATCGCCGCCAATGCGATCGTGTTGGAATCGTCGAAAGTGTCGCGCCGACACGCGCTTATTCATTCGCAAAATATCGGCGAACTCTGGTTGATAGATTTCGGCAGTAGCAACGGAACTTTTCTAAACAAGCGACGTATTCATCAACCAGTTCGACTGTCCGACGGCGATCAAATCACAATCGGAGATGAGGTTTTCAAATTCCATCAGCCGCTCGCGGTTTCAGATGAATACAAAACGGCGGTGATGCAACGAACGTTGCGAGAAATCGAGCGCATTCCTTGCTGGCTTTTTCTAACAGACATTCGCAATTTCACGCCGCTGAGCCGCAGCATGCAGAGCGAGGACTTGGATGTTCTTCTCGGAGCGTGGATTTTCATTTGCAAGGAGGTCATCGACAACCACCACGGCATTATTAACAAATATCTGGGCGATGGTTTTCTTGCCTATTGGCCCGACGCCGCGACGACCTCGGAAGAGATCGCGGTGGTGGTCTCCGCGCTCAAGGAATTGCAGGGAAAAAAGTCGCCTGATTTTCGCGTTGTGGTGCATTTCGGACCAGTTGCGATCGGCGGCATCGCATCTATGGGAGAGGAAAGCTTAATGGGAAATGAAGTGAATTTGATCTTCCGCCTCGAAAGACTGGCAGGCTCGTTAGGCGAACGTTGCGTCCTGAGCGAAACGGCGCACACGAAGCTCGCAGAACTAGTTCCGGCGCGCTCACTCGGCGAATTCGAATTGAAAGGTTTTGAGGGAAAACGCGCGTTCTTCGCCCTTTAACATCCCGGCAGAAACGTGATCTCCGCCGTCGCTTCCGGCTTTCGGCCTTTGTACGCCGATTTTGTCCACTGGTGCCCATTTTTGAGCACGTTTGGGAACGGTGAGATCGTGCTCGGACTGCTGATTTTCCCTCGTATGACCATATCAGAGCAAGTCAGACAATGTCAGAATAATTCGCCGTTTATCTTTGCGAACGAGACGCTCTACCAACTGAGCTATACCCCCGAAATCTTTCAACCGTCGCCGCTTAACGCGCAGAATTTGGCCTCCATTTCAACCGGCTCTCTTTGTTCCGTTCTCGATTTTCTCGGCACCTGAATATTTCAGCTTCTCAACAAGGGCTGAGGAGCCAACAGGCGTCTCGGACGTCTTCAAAACTAGTTTATTTCTCGGCGTTTCAGGATGTTAGCGTTTCAGCTTTTCTCGGAGAATGTTAAATGTTAAGACCTGACCCCGTTTTCTCTTCCTAGCCCGCGGTGCGCGGGTGCCCCCTAACTATCTTACCGGTACTTTCGCAGACGCAGCGGAAAAACACTCCGCGGAGCCACTTACAGGTCAACGTTACCAATTCAGCAATGATTTTCTGAATACAGAGAAATAGGAATGCGCGAGAAGTTGCGCCGAGGAAACCTCGCGGAAATTCCGACGAGTGATTTTTTGGATACGGACAACAGCCCTATCCGGTGCGACCAACACTCAAAGCCCTATAGGAGACGATCTTACGTCTCTTGCGTCTTAATTTGCTCGACATTGATTCTTGGACTTGTTAGTCACTGTATCGATTACGTCACCCGACGTTTCAACGCATCTTCGGCCGGGCTGAAGAAGTCCGTGGGGCTGATCCTTCGCTGGAAAGCCGCTTAACGCGATCTCGGAAATGTTCTTCGAGAACTTCGCCCCGCAATTCTCGGAGAAGGACAGTGGGCGGGGGCAGTTAAAACATAACAATCCAGCCCCAACAAGCCGAAGATGAAAACCAACGTCCGATCCCATTTTAAATCCAGACTTATCGTTATAGCGCTCGTTTTAGCCGTGTCAGCGGGCGGCTTGATGCCCAAGAGTGCTTACGCGGCCCCAGGCGACCTGTTCGCTTCGATTAATGGTAGGTCTACTATTAATGGTGGAACTGTCAACGGTGCTGGCTCTATCCTCGAATATACCGCTGCCGGCGTGCCAAGTACTTTTGCTTCCGGACTGGATGCGCCGCGCGGAGTGGTCTTTGACGGTGCTGGAAATCTCTACGTTTCAATCACCACGTTCACCAATCCTAACTTCCAGGCAACCATTTTGAAGATTAGTCCGGGCGGCACACAAAGTGTCTTTGCGACTGGGTTCCCGGCCAATTTTTTCTTTGAGGATTTAGCGATTGATAGCGCAGGCAACGTCTTTGCCGATGCTGCAAATTTGAACGATTCCAATTTGGCGAGCACGATTTTCGAGATCACGCCCGCTGGAACACAGAGCACTTTCGGCTCCGTGCCAGGCCAGTCCCTCGGCATAGCCTTTGACGCCGCCGGCAACCTCTACGCTGCCGACAACGTAGATGGAATAATCTACAAGTTTACCCCGGATGGAACGCGCACGGCATTTATCGGCGCGGCAGCGTTCACTTCGGTGGCTCCACTCGGATTGGTTTTCGACAAATTCGGCAACCTTTTTGTAGCGGCCGAGGGCAATCCCGGCAACGATTCGATCCTAGAGTTCGCACCCGACGGCACAAAGACCACTTTTGCAACTGGGCTCGCCCAACTTCCCCGGGGATTGGCTATCGATGACGCGGGCAATCTATTCGTCGCGGAAACCGGGCGTACGAACTTTCAAGGCGACATCGTGAAAATTACTCCTCAGGGAGTGGAGAGCGTTTTTGCACCTGGGCTTGGTTCTCCCCGAGGAAATGGCGGCGCGGAATTTCTCACCTTTACACCTTTTCCTATTATCGTCGGCGGCAACGTTTCAGCGACGACTACCGTCAATCAGCAATTCATCTATCAAATCGTCGCCAGCAATCATCCTACGTCCTACAGCGCTTCCGGGTTACCCATGGGTCTGAGCATCGATACTAGCAGGGGCATAATCTTTGGGATCCCAAGCGTTTCCGGAACCTTTTCAATACCAATTAGCGCTTCGAACTCGTTCGGGACGGGGACGGGGAATCTGACCCTTATGGTTCAGCCTCCTCCACCTCCCGGACCTCGAATCATAAGTAACACAACTGCTACCGGGAGAACTGGCCAGCCATTCAGTTTTCAGATCCTACTAACTGGCGCAAGTCAGTCAGCACAGCTGACCACTAGCGCTCTTCCAGCCGGATTACGCTTTGATTCCCCGTCTGGAATGATTTTAGGCACTCCACCCTTCGATGGAAACTTTCCCGTTACGTTGACTGTCACTGACGGAACGGCCATGGCGACCGAAACGTTACAACTTACTTTTACGTCTGATCCTACCGTTCCCGTAGTCACCAGTTCTAGCAGCGCGACGCTAACTACGGGCCAACCATTCTCCTATACGATGACTGCAGACGCACCCGGAGCCACATTTGGTTACATCGGGACCGATGGACAATTGCACACTGGGCCTTCTACTGTCGGGCTCCCTCCTGGCCTAAGCTTCGACGGAATAAAGACCATCTCCGGCATCTTCGCTCCTGCATCGGGACCACAACCAAAAACAATAACGATAAGACGCAACAGTATTGCGCGCATTCAGTTGGTCGCAACAACCGCCGACCCTGGCACCACAACCAAGCCGCTGAATTTCTTTGGACCACCTACAGTAACGGCATCCCAACCGCCGGATATCGAGGCGGAGGCAACTGGGCCAAATGGGGCGGTCGCTAATTTCACTCCTCCCACCGTTACTGGTCACAGCGGCAATAGTCTTTCGGTCAGCTGCAGCCCGCAATCGGGTTCGACCTTCCCGATTACCACAACGATCGTCGCGTGCACGTCCGCTGCTGATAGTTCTGGTCAGTTCGCCGTTGTGACTTTCGACGTGACAGTGCGTGATACGACGCCTCCAACCATCCTGGTGCCCGCGAACATCACGGCGGCGGCTACCGGACCCAATGGCGCGATTGTAACGTTCCCGCAACCAACCTGGACGGACATAGTGGATGGAAGCGGCATAGCGTCATGCGATGACGTGTCGGGAGCCATGTATCCATTGGGAACGACGACGGTGACGTGTGGGTATACGGACGCGCACAATAACACCGGGACGAAATCCTTCACGATCACAGTCCGTGCTCAAACGCCACCCGTTTCAGGAAACACGTGCAACGGTGTTTACGGGGGTAATTTCAACGGTAACTTGACGGTGTCTAACGGTCAGGTTTGCACTTTTGTCAGTGGCAAGGTGAGTGGCAACGTCACCGTTGGTCCAGGTGGTAGTTTTCAGTTGAACGGTGCCAACACGACCGGCAACGTTGTGTTACAGAGTGGCGGCAATCTGGTTCTGAATGGCAGCACCGTTGGCGGAAACGTGCAAATTACTGGCGCTGGGACGTTCAGCATTGGCCCGGGCACAACCATTAACGGCAATCTCCAGATTCAAAACATTCCTTCGCGTGTCGCTCACAATCAAATCTGTGGCGCCACTATCCGGGGCGACCTCCAGTTCCACAATAACGGGACGGCGGTTGAAATTGGCGCAAACGGCTGTGCCGGAAATTTCATCGGCGGCAATCTGCAAGTTCAAAACAACACCGCTGCCATAGAGATCTTCGGCAACACAATTGTAAAAAGTCTCCAATGCGGAAGCAATTCGCCCCCGCCTTCCGGGGGTAGCAACTCGGCAGCGGCCAAGCAGGGACAGTGCTCCGGGTTTTAATAGAGGCGGAATGGACCTGCGGCCGCCGTCCCGAAGCCACCTTCCGGCAGTTTCTTCCAAGTTAGAACAGCTCCTGTAACAGGAAGTGCCACCGACAGGGTAAAATTGCGAAATCACTTGGGCAAAATCGGGCCAAATTCGCGGTCGCGTTCGACGACCGCGATGCGAGTTGAATCCTAATCGGTTGCGCCATCAATCAGGCAGATCAGTTGCCAAAGAGTCAATGGCTCCAATGTCCGTTGCGGCGTGATGCGAAACTCTTAAGTGTGAGATGTTGCCTTATGTCCCCCAAGGCTAACCATTACTTCTTTCCGTCCTCCAACTTTGCCAAGAGTTGCGCGTAGTCCCGCGCCGAGGCGCTTTCGGGTCCCAGCTTTTGACTCGCCGCTTCTTTCAGGTGCTTGGCGAGAGCTTTTGCTTCCGGAGTCTTGTTCCGGTGCACTAAAGCACTGGTAAACTTCGAGGCATAGCTCAACGTATCGGGGTGCTCTAGGCCGAGGACGCGTACCATCAGTTTAAGGACATCCTGGTATTGGAGCTGCGCCTCTGGAAATTTGCCGAGCGCGAGGAGAGCAACTGCTAGGTTGCCGCGACTGTTTAGCGTTACGCGATTCTCTGGTCCGAGCACTTTTTGTTCGAGCGGAACAATCTGTCGGCATTCCGCTTCCGCATCGGCGTACTTCCCTTCATCATCGAGCATCTCGGCAAGATTATTGCGACAGATGAGAGTGTCCGGATGCTCCGGACCAACAATCTTTTGGTCGATCTTAGTCACATAACGATACTCGGCTTCGGCTTCGCCATATTTGTGTTCAGCCTGTAAGGTAGTGGCGAGATTTTGGCGGTCATTGAGTGTATAGGGATGCTCGGGGCCGTAAAGTTTTTGATCGAGCTGAATAATATCGCGGTAAAGGGGTTCGGCTTGAGCGTTCTCTCCTGCGCTACTGAGAGTCGTGGCTAACCCGACCCGATCTGCCAGCGTTCGTGGATGCTCGGACCCGAACACCTTTGTATCCAGGCGGATGGCCTCCCGGTAGAGAGATTCCGCCTCCGCATATTTGCCTTGATCGACGAGCGCGTCCGCCAAGTTGGTTCGGCTGACAATGGTGTCGATGTGTTCGGCGCCAAGAATTTTTTCCCGTAGCTTAAGTACTTGACGGGCCTCGTTCTCGGCATCGGCAGTTTTCGTTTGCCGAGTCAGCACGTAGATCAACCGATGGCGGCTGTCGAGCGTGTCTGGGTGCTCGGGCCCAAGAGAATTTGAGCAGACCTGAATAACATTGCGAAACAGTTTTTCTGCCTCTGCGTATTTTCCCTGCGCAACCAGGAGGTCGGCGATATCGTTTTGCAACGTCACCCATTCGGCGAAATCGCGGCCCCGATCAGTCAGGTCCTCAGCATCGCGGAAATGCTGCATCGCTCGATCGTATTCAACAGCTCGTTGTGCGGACAAACCCGCTAGTTCCAATGCACCAACAACGTTCTTCGCTTGAACCGGCACGTTGTTTTTCGCAGCGGCAGCGGCCTGCAAAGCCAAACGCTCTGCCTCGGCATAATCCTTAGCAACATAGCTAGCACTGGCGCGTTCGTACATGCCGGCTTTCGGTGCTTTCTTCAACTCGTCGGCAAACTGCGGTAGTTTTTCCCGCAAAGTCTTTGGGTCGACACCGAGTTGCTTACCGAGTTCGACATAAACTTTCTCCTGCTCGGCCATTGGATTGGTTTCTGTGCGCGAACTGCGGACCTGCGCTTCCACCTGTGGATATTCCACGACGCCTTGCCGCAGTTTGGTAAGCTCGGTCTTCATCCTCGACTGATTCCAAAACTGCCAGAAAACAAATGCTACAACTGCCAGCAGACTCGCTGACGCAATTAGAATTCGCTTGAGCGGGTGAGGCGTTACTACCCGCGGCGCAGGTTTCCATTTTGAACGCTTGAGTTTTTGCGGAGGCTCGGGATTCCCGAGGGTATCACTGTAAAGGTTTACCACCGAGACCGTTACACCGTGCTTTACTTCGAACGGGCCAAGATCGTGCAGAAGTGGTTGCCACTCCCGGTAATTATCGAGATCCTCAGCGACGCGTTTGGATAACAGAATGTGTCCG
>Ga0307479_10007310_pt1 | contig 10178 bp, 5 predicted proteins | sample atmos_gasesECM4C_FD_203743 | JGI IMG/M metagenome (GOLD analysis project Ga0307479, IMG submission 203743) | Hardwood forest soil microbial communities from Morgan-Monroe State Forest, Indiana, United States - atmos_gasesECM4C_515 | ecosystem: Environmental > Terrestrial > Soil > Temperate...
GATAAGTTCGGCACCGACATGGCGTTTGCCTTCAATGCGCAAATGGAATTTCAGCGCAACGTGGAACGCTACCAATTTCTGCGCTGGGGCCAGAACGCTTTCCGCAATTTTAAAGTTGTGCCGCCAGACACGGGCATTTGCCATCAGGTGAATCTCGAATATTTGGCGCGCGTGGTCTGCGACCGCGCGCCGGATGGGCGCGCCGCCGCGTATCCTGATTCGCTGGTAGGCACCGATTCCCACACGACGATGGTCAATGGACTGGGCGTTTTTGGCTGGGGCGTAGGAGGCATTGAAGCCGAGGCGGCCATGCTCGGCCAGCCACTCTCCATGCTGGTTCCGGATGTGGTCGGCTTCAAGCTGCACGGCCGCTTACCGGAAGGAGCAACGGCAACCGATCTAGTGCTGACCGTAACGGAGATGCTGCGTAAGAAAGGCGTGGTGGGGCAATTCGTCGAGTTTTACGGAACGGGCCTTTCGAATCTCACGCTGCCGGATCGTGCAACCATCGCCAATATGGCGCCTGAATACGGCGCTACGATGGGATTTTTCCCTGTGGACGCGGAGACGCTGGCCTATTTGAAATTTACAGGGCGAAGCGCCGAGCGTCTGGCTCTGGTCGAGGCCTACACAAAAATGCAAGGTCTCTTCCGCACAGACGAAACTCCCGATCCTCTGTTTTCAGACACCCTGGAGCTGGACCTTGGCAAAGTCGAACCAACTTTGGCGGGACCCAAGAGGCCGCAGGACCGTGTCCCGCTGCGCCAAGCAAAGAGCTCCTTCGCCAAAGCTATGGAAGGCACTGCGTCCAAACACGTCGAAGTAAAAAACAACGGAGACCGGTTCGAGCTCTCCAATGGCTCCGTCGTGATTGCCGCGATCACGAGCTGCACAAATACCTCGAATCCTTCGCTGATGCTGGGTGCAGGACTTGTCGCGAAAAAGGCAGTCGAGCGAGGATTGGAATCGAAACCCTGGGTTAAGACGAGCCTCGCGCCGGGGTCCAAGGTGGTGACGGATTACCTCCAGGCAGCTGGGCTTACGCCCTATCTCGAAAAATTGAAATTCAATCTGGTGGGTTTCGGCTGCACGACGTGCATCGGCAATAGCGGCCCGCTTCCCGAAGCGATCGGCTCAGCCATTAAGGAAAACAGCCTGGTCGCGGTGTCTGTGCTTAGCGGCAATCGTAACTTCGAGGGCCGCATTCATCCGCTTGTCCGAGCAAATTATTTGGCGTCACCGCCGCTTGTGGTTGCTTATGCCCTCGCCGGCCGTATGGATTTCGATATGGCTACCGAGTCTTTGGGAAATGACCGCAATGGCAAGCCGGTCTACCTGCGTGATATCTGGCCGACGCCCAAAGAAGTCGAAGAGACCGTGCGCAAGGCGGTGAAGACGGAGATGTACCTCAAGGAGTATGGCGAAATTTTTGAAGGCGATGAGCGCTGGCGCGGATTGCAAGTGCCGGAAGGCGATCTGTATGCCTGGGACGCAAAATCCACTTATATTAAGTGCCCACCTTTTTTCGACGAAATGCCCAAGAAACCAGGCGAACTCACGGATATTCGCAACGCACGTGTGCTGGCTGTGCTCGGGCATAGCGTCACGACGGACCACATCTCCCCAGCAGGTTCGATTCAGCCCGATGGCCCCGCCGGCAAATACCTCATTGCGAATGGAGTCAAGCCGTCGGACTTTAATTCCTACGGCGCTCGCCGTGGAAATCACGAAGTAATGATGCGCGGCACATTTGCAAATATTCGCCTGCGCAACCAACTTGCGCCCGGGACAGAAGGCGGTTGGACTCTGCATCAGCCCAGCGGCGAGAAAATGACGATCTATGATGCCGCCATGCGCTACAAGCAGGAAGGCGTGCCGCTCATGGTGCTGGCCGGCAAGGAATACGGCGCGGGCTCTTCACGCGATTGGGCGGCCAAGGGCACGCTCCTTTTGGGCGTACGCGCGGTAATTGCCGAAAGTTATGAACGGATTCATCGCAGCAATCTGGTTGGCATGGGCGTGCTACCTCTGGAATTCAAGACGGGTGAAACTGCGGAATCGCTCGGGCTTACCGGTCACGAATCGTTTAGCGTGGAAGGCGTCAGCAAGCTGGCGCCGCGAGCGAAGCTTCGCGTGCAGGCACGCGACGATAGGGGCAAAGAAAAAACTTTTGAGGTTGTGGCCCGGGCCGACACACCGGAAGAGGTCGCTTACTATCGCCATGGCGGGATTCTGCCTTACGTCCTGCGGCAGATGCTCTAGATCTCGCAGCGGAAGATTCTCGCAACCCGACAGGCGTTTTCAGATTACCGTTTGTGGGCGAATCCTTCGAACCAACTCTAATAGCAGTATTGCTCCCACCAGAATCGATGCGATGCTCGCTGCCTGCGCACTCGTCAAACCGTAAAAGGAACGTGGATTGATGCGAATAAACTCCACGAGAAAGCGCGCCACTCCCGTAAGAATCAAGTAGAAAGCGAAGACTTCTCCTGCCGGCCGCAATCCACCGATGGCGCGCCCCCCAATGCGCCACAAAATATAGCCAATCAACAGCGCGCCCAGAAATTCGTATATTGGCGTCGGGTGAACTCTCTCCGTCGTCGGCACCAGGCCGTTGGGGAAACTCATTCCCCAAGGAAGCGATGTCGGAATTCCGTAATCTCCGTCGCCCGAAATTAAACAGCCGACGCGACCAACGCCGTATCCGATCGCGGCGGCGGGGGAGGCAATGTCCAGCATCAACAGAATCTTCATTTGGTAGTGCCGCGCCAGTAAAACGAGCGCCACGAAACCGCCAATCACCGCGCCAAACCAGGCGAAACCCATCGTGCTGAAAAGCAATGGCAGGGGGTGTGCGAAAAACTCCGAAGGCGTCTCGAGCAGATGATAAAGCCGCGCTCCGACCAGGCCAGCCAAGCCCGTCGTGCCAATAATATTCTCAGCGTCGGCGCCACAGCCCCTGCGCCGCAGGTCGGCGCGTATAACAAAGAACGCACAGATCAGGCCGATGGCGACCATGATTCCGTAAGTTCCCAAAGTCAAAGGACCGATGTGGATGAAAGGATACAAGTCTGCACCTTCTAACTAACAAAGCAGTATAGCGGACGATAAGACAGGAGGGCATCTAGCCTGCGAATCGAAGCTAAAACTGCTGCTAAAAGGCTGCGGCCTTCCGGAGGCGGAAGGCCGCGCTACTCTGCTACTGCTCCGCTTCTACTCACTTACCTGCCGCGCGAGGAGCCACCGGAGGAGTGCCCGCCGGAAGAGCTGCCGCCGGAGGAACCGCCGCCGTGAGATCCTCCGCCGCCACCGCCGCCACGGGAACCACCGCCACCGCCTCCTGGCGAACCACCACCCGAATAGCCACCGCCTCCGCGAGAGGTGCCTCCGCCGTAACTGCCACCGCCGCCCGAATAACTGCCGCCTCCGCGAGAAGCGCCGCCGTTGCTGCCGCCACCTCCCCCGTGATATCCGCCATAGCTACCCGAACCAGGCGATGGGGCCGCTGGAGCGCTACGATAAGTCGGCGCCGGGTTCGAAGGATAACTGCGATAGTTTGGAGCCGAATAGGATGGAGAGCTGCGAGACGTAGGCGCCGAATAACTTGGTGCTGGACGATACGCCGGCGTGGAGCTTCCGCGATTCGTCCCGGCGTAGCTATCGCCATTGTTGCGATACGAGCGTTCGTTCACGATTGGCTTGTTCATATCCAGCGTCGGCCGACTACCGGCGCCGCTTGATGGCGGACGGTAACCGCTGTTCGACGGAGCCGCCGCAGGTCCATTGGTCCCAGAGAAACGCTGCCAGCCGGACGCCTGGCCAGCGTTGGCGTTAGGGGACTCGCGCCCGGCAGGGGCGTTATTGCGAAATTCCGGCTGAGCGTTTGACCGGATTTGCGGCTGGGCTGCGGGCGATTGATTATTGGTAGAGCGGTCTCCGCCAAACCGCTGCCAGCCATTCGCACCTTGCGGCGTTTGCGGACGCGTACCCTGTCCCTCCAATGTCTGGCCGCCACGCACCTGAGACTGGACAGGATTGCGCACTCCCGCGGCAGAGTTAGGCTGCTGCCCCACGCTCGGTTGTGACCTCGAGGCCGATTGGCCCGCGAAGCCGGGGCGATTCGCGCCCGGATTTTCGGCGGGTCTCGACCCATTGATTGCCTGGAACTGTCCGCTGCGCTGGATCGATTCATTTACGCGTGCGGCTTGCGAAGAAAACGGCTCCGGTCGTGCTGCCGGTGTGCTCTTAGACAAAAAGCTGTGCGGCGTGCTCATTCGCGCTGCGGCTGCCGAGCTGACGGGCCGATCAGACACACGCAGACTGTCATGAGTGGGAACCACGGGCAGATTGCCCGTCATCATGTGCCCGTTACGTAAGTCCGCAGCACCCACGCCTCGGGGTATCGTTGTGCCGCGCGCGAAGCCTTCCGCCGGCACGCCCGAGACACCCGCACGTACCCGATCGTTAACAAGCATGCTGCGAAGATTGGAGAATTGATTGCCGCCGTGCAGCGGCCCGATTCCATCGTGGAAGTTGTTGATATTTGTAACGTTGATGTTGGTGACGTTGACAACTCCAAAACGGTCACGATAACCGCCCCACCACGGATGGAAGTAGTCGCATGGCCCGATCGGAAGCCAGCCAATTGAACCGAATCCAAACCCGGCGCCGAAGCCTACGCCTCCGCCAAATCCGAAAAAGGAGACATATGCGGGCGCCCAGATCGGCTGATAAGCCGGATACACCGGTCCGGGCCACCATGCCCACGATCCTTCCCAGTCGAACCAGCGCCCATAGTGGTAAGGCGCCCAACCCCAGGATTCATAAGAAACCCAAGTCCAACCCCAATACGGCTCCCAGACCCAGCGGCCATCTCGATAGGGGGCCCAACCGGAATCAACGTGAGGAACCCATACTTGGCCATAGTCGGGAACTTCGGTCCAAGTGCCGTGATCATCTAGATCGCCAGCGCCGGTGTAGTAGCGGTTCGTCTTCCGATACGCGTTCGCGTTGTAAATGACGTTATCGCGATCCTTATTCCACTTATCCCAATCGTCGCCGTCGCGAGCCTCGGTGACTTTGTACTGCGCATCGGTGCCCGTTCCCCGGACGGTAATGAGCTGGTATTTCTTTACTGTGGTACTGCCTTCGGAGGTCGAAACCTGCGCTTCGCCCTCATTGACCGTTACGAAAGTGTCGCCATCCGGATTTACCTGAATGCGATAGCGCCCTTCCCGAACCGGATGAACGGAAACGTTGGGGGTATCAATCTCAACGTCAGCCTGAGAGCCCTTTAGTACGGAATAGCTTGCCAACCCCTGACCGACCTGAATTTGAATGCGGCTTTTCTCCAGCGTTGCGATACTCGACTGAGCATTTCGATCCAGGCGCAGGATATTGGCGTAATCGAGCTGGACTTCCGTTCGGGAGCCATCGCCCGTCGAAACCTTATCGCCGGCCATCAGCGGCGTGTTCAAAGTCACCGACGAGACATCGCCGGAGTCACCACGCTGCATTGTCACGTCGCCGTGGATGAAACTCACGCGGGCCACGCCTTGATCATTCTGCGTTCCCGCCGGGCTAGGATCTTGCGTTCCCTCTGGCCCCGGAGCTGGCAGCGGCCCGTTCGTTTGCGCCCCCGCCGACGCTAGTGCGAAAAGCGCTAGAATCGGAACTGCCAGCCAACTTGTCGTGTTCATCCTCATGGGCCACCTCATTCAAAATCCCGCCAGTAGACGGGCAATCCCTATGCCAAACCGCCAGCCAACCTGATTATTATATGCAACGTTTTCAGCGGTTTAGAGCAACCGTAAGCAGTTGGGCATTTCGGAGTCCTGGCCGGAATTCACCAGGTGGTGGTTTTCAACCACCGCTGTTACGGGAAGGCGAACCGAGAGCCAAGAATCGCAGCCCCTTAGACTTGCTCCTAATCGCCCAATGGATGTGGTCATTCGCGCCCCAGGAATGCGTACCGAAGCAGGAAAAGCACCGATAGGACCCAGATCAGCGGCCTGATCTCGCGACGGCGCCCAGTTCCTAACTTGATGAACGTGTAAGAGAGCATCCCGAGACTGAGGCCCGTGGCTATGCTGAAGGTCAAGGGCATAGCCACCATGGTTATAAAGGCGGGAAAAGCGTCCGTTAAATCATTCCAGTGAATTTTGGGAATGGAGCTGCACATGAGCGCGCCAACGAGAATCAGCGCGGGCGCCGTGGCATAAGAGGGAATCGCCGCCACGATTGGCGCACAGAACATCGCCGCGGCAAATAGCGCAGCGATCAGAACGTTGCCCAGTCCTGTTCGTGCGCCAGCCGCAACGCCTGCGGCGCTTTCGATATAACTGGTAACCGTGGAGGTTCCCGTAAGGGCGCCGGTTATCGTGCCGAATGCATCCGAGAGCAAGGCCCGACTCGCGCGAGGGAATCTTCCGTTGCGCAAAAATCCGCCCTGTTCACAAACGCCCACCAGCGTGCCCACATTGTCGAAAAGGTCCACGAAGAAGAACACAAAGATGAGTTCGCCGAGCCCGAGATGGGTTGCCGCACGCAGGTCCAATTTCAGGAACGTGCCGGAAGGATGCGGCAGGGAAAGAAGGTGAGCCGGCCAACTGGTCAGTTTGAGCGGTATGCCTGCAAGCGCAATCCCGATGATCCCAATCAGAATCGATCCCGTGACCCGTTTCACCATCAGGATGACGATTACAACCAGCCCCAGTAGCGCCAGTAGCACCTGCGGGTCGCCCATTTTCCCGATTCCCACAAACGTCGCTGGATTTGCCACGATCAGCTGGGCGTTCCGCATTCCGATGAATGCGATGAAAAACCCAATGCCCGCTGCAGTGCCGTGTTTCAGACAATCCGGAATATCGTTGACGATGTTTTCCCGAACCTTCGTGAGCGTCAGGATTAGAAAAATCACGCCCGACAGAAAGACCACGCCCAGCGCCGTTTGCCACGGCACGTGCCTGCCTAGAACAACAGAGTAGGTGAAGTAGGCATTCAGCGACATTCCGGGCGCCACAGCAATTGGGTAGTTCGCCCATACCCCCATCACAAGCGTCGCAATCGCCGTGGAAATACAAGTGGCAAACAGCACGCCCTCTACGGGCATACCCGCTTCCCCGAGGATGCGCGGATTTACCACGACCACGTAGGCCATAGCCATGAAGGTCGTCAGTCCGCCCAAGAGTTCGCGCTGAACCGTCGTTTGGTTTTCGGTGAGGTGAAAGACGCGGTCGAGCAGGTCGTTTTGAGCGGGGAAAGCCGCGGCCTGCGTTTGCGCCATCGAGAGAGAATAAAGCTATTGCCGCCTTAGGCCAAATGAGATTTTTGAATGAATGCCCGCGAGAAATTCGATTGGAATCGAGCAGCCCCTTGGGCCGGTCCTCTCAATTTATCATCCTTAGCTCAATGTAAAGAGAATAGATGTGCCTTGCGGCGAAGCGAGGACCCCGCTATTTTACTGCATGGCTAGTCGGACGAAATTCGGCACGGCAGACCATTCCTCGCGCGTTCCAGTTGATCCCGCTGAGCTCTCTTCCAATGCCTATGGGTTGCGTCGCGAGATTCTTTCTCCCATGGAGACGCTGGCGCAGTCCGTTTCGACAATCGCTCCCACTGCCACGCCAGCCGCGACGATACCTCTGGTCTGTGCTCTCGCGGGCAACGGCACCTGGCTCGCATATGTATTGGCAACCGTCGCAATTTTGCTGGTGGCATGGTGTGTTGGACGGTTCGCGCGATATTCGTCCTCGCCGGGTTCTCTTTATAGTTACGCCTCGATGATTCTGCCTCCGTGGTTATCCTCGATCGCGGCATGGAGTTTGCTTCTCGCCTACATCGCCACCGCTTCCAGTGTGATCGGAGGACTCTACCAATATGCGACGATTTTCGTCGGAAAATCCGGAGTCCATCCTGTAGAGGCCGTGCTGATATCACTCGTGGTGACCGGCGCTTCGGTCTGGATCGCTTGGCGCGACGTGAAAATTTCGGCTCGCTTGATGCTCTGGATCGAAGCCGTTTCCGTATCCATGATTGTTACGCTCGTTGCGCTGGTGCTTGTGCGCCATGGCATCCATATCGATTCCGAGCAACTCCACTTGCGAGGTATGACGGGCAGCGGTCTCCGTCTGGGATTGGTTCTTGCGCTCTTCAGCTTTGTCGGTTTTGAAAGCGCCACAACGCTCGGTGCGGAAGCGCGTGATCCCCTGAAAACGATCCCGCGCGCGGTAATCCAAAGTGCGATCCTGGGCGGCGCTTTCTTCGCGGTGTGTGCCTACACGGAGGTGCTCGGTTTTCGAGCCGTCGGCCTGGATTTGGGAACCAGCCAAGCCCCAATGCACATACTCGCAATGGAGGGCGGCCTGCCGCTGCTGGGTCACCTAATTGATGTCGGTTTGCTGGTCAGCCTTTCCGCTGGGACACTAGCATGTATTACTGCGGCAGCACGTGTCCTGCTTCTGATGGCGCATAATGGAATCGCGCATGATTCTTTCTGCGCTACGCATTCCCGCCATGAGACTCCCCATCGCGCCATCGTGGTCACGGGCATTGCAGCCGTTGCCCCGGTGATAGTTCTCGCTTTACGCGGGGATAACGGCTTGGACGTCTACGGTTGGATGGGTTCCCTGGCCACTTATGGCTTCATCGTCGCTTACGGACTCGTCTCAATTGCATTGCCACGTTATTTGCGGGAACACGGAGTTTTCCATCCCGCCGCGCGAGCTATTCCGGCTCTCGCCTTCGTGGCGATGCTGCTGGCGCTTGCAGGCAACCTCTACCCCGTGCCTGAAGGCCCGTACGGGAAATTACCTTATGTATACCTTGGGTATCTGGCGACGGGGATGCTGTGGCTCCTCTTACGCAGGAACAGCAAAGCGCGTGAAACTTTGTAAAACTAAGCTTGTTCCTCCACATCCTGTTGCACGAGGAACAGCAGCACGATGCCGACTACAGTGAACATGCGGAATGCGGCGTCCTGACCATTCCAATTCTTCGACTGCCACATCAGGAACCACTCGCCTCCCACGCTGAGAAACGCCACAAGCCATTGCAGAAGGCCGACGGTAAGGCCGATGATCGCCACCCGCTTGGCTGACTGGAAGCTAGCTGCCGTGCCCCGCAACGTGCCCGCGAGCTTCACTCCACCCACGAAACACAGGAGCATTGCGAGCGCTTCCCAGGCGATGATTGCAACATAGAATGCGGTATGCAGAACCGGCTTATTGATCGCGCGCCACATCCCTCGGTTCCCCGGGAAAGTGGAATCCATCATCAGCACATGCCGCACGAACTGATAGTTCGAATTGTAATCGGTCGTGTTATTGAACACGACGAACGCGTAGTAAGACCCCACTGCAAAGACCAGCAACATCTTTGCGACGCGCAGAGTCATCGTTTTTCCGCCGGAACAAATGTTGCAAAATAGTCCCGCAATGCCCGGAGCGTCGCGTCATCGTAGCCGGGATTTCCAGGCATTTGCGCCTGGGCATTTTCCTTTTTCGGATCGCGCACGTAAGCCGAAAAATATGCGGGCGCGGCCGACGCGAATGCGCCCAGCACGAGCCAGGGACGTCCCGATTTTTGTTCACTCTCTCGGCCTGAGTTGTGGCAGCGAGAGCAATTCTGCTGCGCGATTTTGTAACCTGCCTGCACGGAAACATCGTCGGCGTGCGGACCACGCGGAGCAATGGCGCTAAATACGGCCTTCTCGTTGCGGAACTCGAGCCGCACGACCCCCCAAGGGATTTGTGCCTCGTCGCTGTGCGAAAGAATCTTGAAGCCGGATGTGAACTTCGGGTGAGAAATCATGTAGGGCCCCATGTCGTAGCGATGCGTTCCAGGGTCCTTGGGCCAGCGTGAAGACGGCTCGCCGTTTACCAGCAGCACGAGCAGCGGATGGTGTTCTTTAAGATACGCACGCGGATAAGCCGCGCGATATTTGTCGTCGCAAATCGCTGCGACCAGATCGGCGGAAGGATCAGCACCCAGTAGCGGCGCCAAATCCTCCAGGGCTATCCCGCTGATCTTAGTCGGGCCGGAAAAATTGGGATCGTCGGTTACCGTGTATGTGACGAGGGGGAGGGCCAGAAGTGAATCAAGCGTCACATAGCGCGTCGCTCCCTTCGGGAGTTCTGCCAGATCGCCGCCCACTTCGAGATCCGAAGGCAACTTCCGCG
>Ga0307479_10007311_pt1 | contig 10178 bp, 10 predicted proteins | sample atmos_gasesECM4C_FD_203743 | JGI IMG/M metagenome (GOLD analysis project Ga0307479, IMG submission 203743) | Hardwood forest soil microbial communities from Morgan-Monroe State Forest, Indiana, United States - atmos_gasesECM4C_515 | ecosystem: Environmental > Terrestrial > Soil > Temperate...
ACGAACGGCGCCGCTCGGCTAGCACCGCCCCCATCCCCCGGCAGCGCTCGGCCAGGGCCTGGGCGCGGGTGAGCGCCACGACGAGGTCCTCGCCGAGACGAGCAGACAGCTCGGCGGCGGCGGCATCGGCGGCCACGTCGAGCTCTGCCATCGTGCGCCGGAGCATGTCCTCGTCGGCACGCAGGCGCTCGCATTCGGCCGCCCCGCCCCGGCGCCGCTCCTCCAGGGCGGCCAGCTCACGTCCCACCAGATAGAGGCGGAGCCCCCGCAGCTCCTCGGCCAGCACGGCGTGCGAACGCGCCGCGGCGGCTTGGCGCTCGAGCGGCCGCATCTGGCGGCGCACCTCGCGCAGCAGGTCGGCGAGGCGGTCGAGGTTCTCCTCGGCCGCCGACAAGCGTCGCTCGGCCCGTTCACGGCGCCGGCGGTGCTTGAGCACACCGGCCGCCTCCTCGATGACGGCCCGGCGGTCCTCGGGCCGAGCGTTCAAGATGCCGTCCAACTGGCCCTGGCCGACGATCACGTGCTGCTGGCGGCCCACCCCCGAGTCCGACAACAGCTCCTGGATGTCGAGAAGCCGACAGGGCTGGCCGTTGATGGCGTACTCGCTGTCGCCGGAGCGGAACAGCGTGCGGGTGATGGTGATCTCGGCGAGACCACCGGGCAGGCGGGCCGCCCGGTTGTCGATGGTGAGCGAGACCTCGGCTCGCCCCAGCGCGGGCCGATCAGGCGACCCCGCGAAGATGACGTCCTCCATCTTCGACGAACGGACGGTGCGCGGCCCTTGGGCGCCGAGCACCCAGGCGACGCTGTCCACCACGTTGGACTTTCCGCTTCCGTTCGGTCCCACCACCACGGTGATCCCGGGCTCGAAGTACAACGTGGCGGGGTCGGCGAAGGACTTGAAGCCCTTCAAGGTGAGCGACTTGAGGAACATTTTGCGGCCACCCTACCGGCCGTCCCGGTGCGCCCGGGGGATCGCCCGGGCCGGGCCCGGGGCTAGATCTGGCAGTGCTCGCAGAGGAAGGCGGAGCGGCCGTTGACCCGCACTTTCACGAGCGGATTTCGGCACCGGCGACAGGGTTGCCCCTCGCGGTCGTACACCTGGTGCTGGCCCTGGAACTCGCCGACCTCGCCGTACAGGTCGCGGTACTGCTCGTCGGCCAGTGACGAGCCGCGCATCTTCACCGCCTCGGTGAGGGTCTCCACCATGGCCCGGTACAGACGGCGCACCTCCTGCGCCGAGAGCGAGTCCGACAACCGGTCGTAGCGCAAACCGGCGGCGAACAGGATCTCGTCGGAGTAGATGTTGCCGATGCCGGCCACGAACTTCTGGTCCATGAGGAGGTTCTTGAGCGTGGTGTGCTTGTCGGCGAGCATCATGCCGAAGCGCGCCCAGCTCATGACGTCCTCTAAGGGATCGAAGCCAAGATGGGCCAACTCGGGCACGGCCGATCCCAGCTCGTCGGCCTTGGTCACGAACAGCTCGCCGAAGGTGCGCGGGTCGACGAAGCGCAACTGTCCGCCTTGGGTGAAGGTGATCACCACGTGGGTGTGCCGCTCGAGCGGCTCCTTGGCGCTCTTGGCCCGCAGCAGCTGGCCGCTCATCCCGAGGTGCACGACGAGGACGTCGCCGTCGTCCAGGTCGACGAGGAGGTACTTCCCGGCTCGGCGGGCGCTGGTGACCTTGCGACCCTCGAGGCGGCCGCGGAACTCCGTCGAGGTCTTGTGGCGACGCACGGAGCGCTTGCCCTTCACCTCCACCTGCTTGACGCGCTTGCCGACCACCTCCTTCTCGAGGTCACGCCGGATGGTCTCGACCTCGGGAAGCTCAGGCATGGCCTGGTCCGCCGTCTTGGGACGGGACGCTGCCGTCGGCCCCGCCTGCGCGCGTCCCCGCCCCGGGGCCCACGCCCCGACGGGCCCCTGCCAGGGCCTCCCAGGCCTCTCGGGCGGCGGCCTGCTCGGCATCCTTCTTGGACCGGCCCTCCCCCCGGCCGGCGGGCGTCCCGGCCACGTACACGGCGGCCGTGTAGCGCCGTGCGTGGTCGGGGCCGGCGCCGTCCACCTCGTAGCGGGGCAGCTCCCCGGCCCGGCGAATCACGAGCTCCTGCAGCCTGGTCTTGAAGTCCTCGGCGCCGGGGCCCGCCGCCGACTCGGTGATGCGCGTCCCGAGCAGGCGCAGGACCATGGCCGAGGCCGCCGCCCAGCCCTGGTCCAGGTACACCGCCCCGATGACGGCTTCCATCGAGTTGGCCAGGATCGACGCCTTGTGGCGTCCGCCCGAGGCGTCCTCACCGCGCCCCAGGAGCACGGTACGGCCCAGCTGCAGCTCGTCGGCGACCTCGGCCAGCACGTTCGTGTTCACGACGGCGGCCCGCACCTTGGCCAGCGACCCCTCGGGCAGCTCGGGATAGGTGAGGTAGCAGTGCTCGGCGACCACCAGCCCCAGCACGGCGTCACCCAGGAACTCGAGGCGCTCGTTGGAGGGCAGGCCACCGGCCTCGGCACACCAGGAACGGTGCGACAGGGCCTGGACCAGCAAGGCGGGATCGAGGAACTCGAACCCCAGGCGGGCGACGAGGGGATCGAGCGACGGGATATCGGCGCCGGGGGCGCCGCCGGGGCCGGCGTGCAGGGCCGTCTCAGCTCGCTCCGAGCTTGGCGACGACGTAGTCGACCGCGTCGCGGACCGTGCGCAGGTCCTCGAGGTCCTCGTCCTCGATGCGGAACCCGACGGTCCGCTCACCGAGCTCCTCCTCAAGCGCTTCCACCAGCTCGATGAGGGCCAGCGAGTCGGCGTCGAGGTCCTCGGCGAAGGAGGACGACTCGCTGATGGCCGAGGGCTCGATCTCCAGGATGTCGGCCAGCTGCTCCTGGATGAGCTCGAACACCTGGCGGCGGTCGAGCGGGCCCTTCTCTACGTGGGTCTCGGCGGGCACCTCGTCTCCTGCGGGGTCGTCTCAAGTGGCGCCGAGCCCGGTGCGATGCAGCTCGGTTCGGGCCCAAATCCTACCTGGTGGGACTGCCCGAACCGGCACGACCTCAGCCTGTGGGCGGCCCCTCACCCAGCAGCGACAACCGAGGAGACCGACCCCGCCAACCGCCCGACCAGCCCGCCTACCGCCACGTCGTGGGCCACGCCGACGGCGGACACGACGGCGCGGGCCGACGAGGACCCGTGGCTGATCACGCACACCCCGTCCAGCCCGAGGAGCATGGCGCCTCCCGTGTTGTCGGGATCGAACTCTGCCGCCAGCGGCGCCAGGTGGGGCAACAGGGCGTCGGCGGCCTGCCGGGTGGCGTCGTCCCGACCCATCACCCCGGCCAGGGCGTCCATGAAGAAGCGCAGGGCCCCTTCCAGGGTCTTGAGCACGACGTTGCCGGTGAACCCGTCGGTCACCACGACGTCGGCCGTCCCGGGGAGCAGGTCCCGACCCTCCACGTTGCCCACGAAGCGCAAGCCGGCGGTCCCCGCCAGGGAGGTGTGAGCCTCTTTGACCAGGGGCGTGCCCTTGGTGGGCTCCTCGCCGATGGAAAGCAACGCCACCGTCGGATCGGCCACCCCGTAACGGGCCGACACGTAGGTGGCGGCCATCTGGGCGAACTGCACCAGCATGGCGGCGGTGCACTCGGCGTTGGCGCCGGCGTCGACGAGCACGGTGGGCGTGGTGCCGGGCCTCGGGATGGGCGTGGCGATGGCGGGACGGACCACACCGGGCAGCCGGCCCATGCGCAACAGGGCGCTGGCCATGGTGGCGCCGGTGTTGCCGGCAGAGACCATGGCGAGGGCGCGGCCGTCGCGCACGGCCTCGGCGGCACGTACCAGCGACGAGTCCTTCTTGCGACGGACCGACTGCGCCGGATCCTCGTCCATGGCGATGACCTCGCTGGCCTCGATCACCTCGAGGCCACCAGCGTCGCCGATCTCTTCCGGCCGGCCCACGAGGACGACGCCCACACCGAGCTCCTGGGCCGCTTGCACGGCGCCGGCCACGATCTCGCCCGGGGCCTTGTCGCCGCCCATGGCGTCCACCGCCACCGGGAGGTCTTTGTCCTGTGGCCCGCCGGGACGGCGCACGGTGGCGGCTGCCACTAGTCGATCTCTACAGCCTGCCGGCCCTTGTACCAGCCGCAGTTCGGGCACACCACGTGCGGCAGCTTGGCCTGGTTGCAATGGGGGCACACGCTGCGGGCGGGGAGGTTGAGCACCCAGTTGGCCGCCCGGCGGCTACGGCCCTTGGCCTTGGAGGTCTTCTTCTTGGGGACGGCCATCGCTCAACACCTCAGGTCGGGGGACGAAACAGGTTAGCGGCGGCCGGTGCCCCCGGGGCCCGCCGAGCCGGCGGAACCCTCGGAACCCTTGAGCACGTCCAACGCCGCCCAACGTTCATGTCGCGGCGGCTGACACGTGCACGACTCCTCGTTGCGGTTCACCCCGCACCATGGGCACAACCCCAGGCACTCCGGTCGGCACAAGGGCGCCTGCGGCAGCTCGAGCAGCACCGCGTCGCGCACCATGGGCTCGAGATCCACTTCGCCGTCGTGCAGCGGGTAGGTCTCCTCCCCGTCGCCGCCCTCGGTGAAGTGCTCGCGCACCGGGACGACGAGCGTGTCGGTGGTGGGGTCCAGACACCTTCGGCACGTGCCGACCCACGTGGCCGCCACCGTGCCCGCCACGGCCACACCTCCCACCACCGACTCCAGCACGACGTCGGCCTCGACCTCGGCGCCTTCTGGCACGGCCGAGCCCGAGCAGGCCAGGTCCTCGATGATTCCGTGACGCACCTCGTGCCAGCGAGTGCCCACCTGCCGGCGCAGCTGGGCTCCGTGCACCAGGAAGGGACGTGCAGTCGTCGTCGTCGTCATCACCATCTCCCGGAGTCGTCCTGGTCGAAGAAGGCGCCGATGCCGTTGTCCGTACCACCCTCAGCGCCGGCCATGTCGGCGGCAGGCGGAGGCGGAGCCGGCGTGGCCTGCAGCTTCTCCCGGCCCGCTTGGACCGTCTTCAGGGTGCGGTCGAGCACGATCTCGAAGGAGGCGAGCTTCTGGTCACAGAAGTCCTCGGCCTCGTGGCGAAGCCGCCTGGCCTCCTCCCGGGCGTCGTCCAGGATGCGCTGGGCCACCTGGTTGGCTTGGCGCACGATCTCGGTGCGCTGGACCATGCGTTCGGCTTGGGCTCGCACGTCCTCGAGCAGGCTCTCGGCCTCGCGCTTGCGCTGGGCGATGAACTCGTCTCGCTCCTTCAGCAGCCAGCGCGCCTGCCGCAGCTCGTCGGGAAGTCGGTCGAGCGCGCCCTCGAGCAGCTCGACCAGCTCGTCTCGGGCCACGAGCACAGAAGCCGACAGCGGCATGGCCCGCGCCGCGGCCACGGCGTCGAGCGCCTGGCGGATCAGTCCTTCGGCGTCGCCGGTGGGCTCGGGGGGCGCAAACGGGTCCTCGTCGAACAGGTCCGTCACCCGAACTTCTCCTGCAGCCGCTTGGCCACGGCCTTGGGCACGAAGGCGGACACGTCGCCGCCGTATCGGGCCACCTCCTGCAGCAATCGGGACGCCACGAACGACGAGGTGGAGCTGGTCGGGATGAACAGTGTTTCGATGCCCGACAGCTGGCGGTTCATCTGCGCCATCTGCAGCTCGCTCTCGAAGTCCGACACCGCCCGCAGTCCCTTGACGATGGCGGACGCGCCCACGTCATGGGCGACCTCCACGACCAAGGTGGACACCGACACGATGCGAGCGTTGGGGATGTGCACCACCGCTTCGCGCAGCATCTCCTCGCGTTCGGCCAGGCTGAAGAGCGGCTCGGCCTTCTGCGGGTTGCGCAGGACCGCCACCACCACCTCGTCGAACAACCGGGCCGCCCGCTCGACCACCTCGAGATGGCCGTTGTGGAACGGGTCGAAGGACCCGGGGACGAGGGCGACGGTCACGACGTGCCTTTCTGCTCGGCTGTCTGCTGCTCGGGTATCTCGGATTTCTCGGGCTGCTCGGGTGTCCCATGCGGCGGGGACTTCGCCGCCGAGGACCCGTCCGGCGCGCTGGGCGCGCGGCGGACCACTGTGACGAGCGTACCGCCGTAGCGCTTGGACCTGAGCGTTTCCCAACGCTTCGCCGCCGGCACGGGGCGGGCGGACTCGAGCACGGCCAAGGAGGCATCGAGGTCCTCGAGCAGGCCGCCCCAGTCCCCGAAGTGATACGGCGGGTCCACCAGCGCGACGTCGAAGGCACGCACGTCGGCGGGCTGTCCGGCCCGGGCCCTAGCCTCGGCCAGCCACCGGCGGGCGTCGGCTCGGACCACCGTGACCCGGTCCTCGAGGCCGAGAGCGGCCAGGTTGGCCCGGATGGCTCCGAGGGCGGCGGCGTCGCGCTCCACGAACCATGCGTGTGCCGCCCCCCGGGACAGGGCCTCGATGCCCATGGCACCGCTGCCGGCGAAGAGGTCGAGCACGCTGAGCCCGTCCAGGGAGCAGAGGCTCCCCAGCACGTCGAAGATGGCTTCGCGCACCCGGTCGGCGGTGGGGCGGGTGGTAATCCCCGCCGGGGCTCGCAGCAGTCGCCCCCGCAAGGCGCCGGCGATCACGCGCACGGGCGGCGAGCGTAGGGGAGGCTCAGCTCTTGGCGAGGAAGGAGGCGTCCTCTTCGCCCACGAACAGATCCACCTCCTCGGCCAGGCCCGGGGCGCGCTGCAGGGTGGGGTCGTCGCCGAGCAACTCCTCGGCCACCGACCGGGCCGCCTCCACCAGCGGACGGTCACCTCGGCGCAGCGAGGCCAGCTTCAGGTCGCTTCGGCCCTTCTGCCTGACACCGAGGATGGTGCCCTCGCCCCGCAGCTCGAGGTCGACCTCGGCCAGCTCGAAGCCGTCGGCGCTCGATTCGAGCGCCTCGAGCCGCCGCACCGCCTCGGGGCTGTCGGCATCGGACAGCAGGTAGCACCACGACGGTAGGTCACTGCGCCCCACCCGCCCCCGCAGCTGGTGCAGCTGGGCGATGCCGAAGTGCTGGGCGTCCTCGACCACCATGACCGTGGCCTCGGGAACGTCCACGCCCACCTCGATCACGGTCGTGGCCACGAGCACGTCGATGTCACCAGCCCGAAAGGCGGTCATCACCGCTTCCTTGTCCGCCGCCTTGAGCTGGCCGTGGAGCAGACCGAGGCGCAGCCCGCGCAGATGGCCGTGCTCGAGCCGCACTCGCTCAGCGGTGGCCGAGGCGGCCTGGACGCGTTCGGAGCCCTCGACGAGCGGGCACACCACATAGGCCCGCTGCCCGGCGGCGACCTCGGCGCGCACCCGCTCGAAGGCCTCCTCCTCGTCACCGGGTGTGCGCGCCCAACGGGTGGCGACGGCGACGCGCCCTGGCGGGAGCTGGTCGAGCTCGGTGACGTCCAGGTCCCCGAAGACGACCATGGCGGCGGTGCGCGGGATCGGTGTCGCCGTCATGACCAGCAGGTCCGGGTCGGCACCTCCACCTTGACGGCCTTTGGCCCGCAAAGCGGCGCGTTGCTCGACGCCGAAGCGGTGCTGCTCGTCGATCACGATCACGCCGAGGCTGGCGAACCGGACGTTTTCGGTGAGCAGGGCGTGGGTCCCGACCACCACGTCGACCTCACCGCGCTCGAGCCCCTGTTGGAGCCGGGCGCGCTCGGCGGCTGCGGTGCGGCTCGTGAGCAGGGACAGCTCGAGTGGACGCGTCCCGGACAGCCGACCCGGATCGGGGACGGTGAGATCACCGAGGAGCTGCTGCACCGACAGATAGTGCTGCTCGGCGAGGACTTCGGTCGGGGCCATCAGCGCGCCTTGGTGCCCTCCCTGCACGGCGGTGAGCAGGGCGGCGAGGGCCACCACCGTCTTTCCCGAGCCGACGTCACCTTGGAGCAGGCGGTGCATGGGGAGCGGCCCGGCGAGATCGGCATCGATCTGCTCGATGGCGCGGCGCTGGGCATCGGTCAGCGCGAAGGGAAGGTTGGCGAGGAAGGCGGCGACCAGCGCCCGCTCGGGGGGCGGGTCGACGACGTGACGAAGGCCGCGGGCGTCACGCTCGAGGGCGATACGCCGGCGCACCACCTGCAGCTGCAGACGCAGGAGCTCGTCGAAGGCGAGGCGGTGCCGAGCCTGGTCGCGATCGTCGAAGGACTGGGGCGCGTGGATGGCCCGAAACGCGTCGGTGCGGCCCATGAGCCCGAGACGGCTGCGGACCCGTGCCGGCACCGGGTCGAGCAGCTCCCCGGCGCGGCGCAACGCCTCGTCGATCCATTCTCCGAATTCCCACCCGTCGATACCCGAGCGCTCCGACGTGGGATAGATGGGCACGATGCGCCCAGTGCGGTTGCCGACCAAGTCGACCACGGGGTTGGTCATGCGACGCCGCCCCCGGTACAGGTCGACCTTGCCGAAGAACATGGCCTCGGTCCCCACCGGGAGCTGACGGGCCCGCCAGCCCTGATTGAAGAAGCCGACGCGCATGCGGCCTGAGCCGTCGTCGACGTCGAGCTCGACCAACACCCTTCCCTGCCGGGTGCGCCGGGTGCTGGCCGCCTCTACCGTCGCCAGGACCACCGCTTCGTCGCCGGGGTGAAGCTCCGACAGCGACGCCTGGCGGGTCCGGTCGATGTAGCGGCGCGGGTAGTGGGTGACGAGGTCGAGCACGGTCTCGATGCCCAGGGTGGCCAGGGCGTCGGCCCGCTTCTCCCCCACCCGGTTCACTCGCGACACCGGCAGCTCGGCCAGGGCGGGCAGCGACCGCCCCTCCGGTGGTGCCGTCGGCGAGGTTGGTGCCGTGGCGCCCGGACGGCGAGCGGTCACTCGATGCTGACGAGGTAGGGGTAGAGGGGCTGACCCCCGTGGTGGACCTCGACGGCGAGGCCGGGGCGGTGCTCGGCGATCCACTCGGTGATGCGCCGGGTCTCGGCGACACCGGCCCCTTCACCTTCGATGAGCGTGACCAATTCGTGCTCGTCGGAGAGCAGCTTGCCGAGCAGCGAGCACGTGGCCTCCGCCAAGGAATCGGCCACGACCTCGATGCCGTGGCGCGACAACCCCATCCAGTCGCCGGTGTGAATGGGCCCGGCCGGTCCTGGAGCGTCTCGCACCGCCCGGGTCACCTCGCCGGCCACGATGCGCCGGGCCGAGGCCGCCATGGACTTCGAGTTGTCCTCGGCCCCGGCCTCGGGGTCGTACTCGAGCAGGGCGGCGAAGCCCTCCACGATGCCGCTCGTTGGCACCATGCGCATGGGCTTGGCGGCGAGCTCGCACGCCTGCATCCCCACCGGGTGGATGTTCTCGTTGTTGGGGAGCAACACAACCTCGGGGGACGTGACCTTGTCCACGACGTCGAGGATCTGCGCCGTGGACGGGTTCATGGACTGGCCGCCCGGGATCAAGTGGCGCACGCCCAAAGAACGGAAGATGCGTCCCACACCGTCACCGTTCGCCACTGCCACTACCGCCGTGCGCGGCGGTGGGCCGGACGGGGCCTCGGTGGTGACGCCCAGGGCGCCCTCTCGCACCCAGCGCTCCTCCTCGGCCTGCTCGGCCAGATCGGTCACGGTGATGTTGCGGGGCCGGCCCGCGTCGAGCGCCGCTTCCACGGCGGCTCCCACGTCGTTGGTGTGGATGTGGCAGTTCCACAGGCCGTCGCCGCCCACCACCACGATGGAGTCGCCGATGCCGGCCCACACATCCTTGAAGGCGGGGATCGTCTCGTCCGGCGCGTCGAGCAGGTACATGACCTCGTAGCGCAGTCCTCCCTCCACCGTCACCCCCGGCCGTTCCATCTCGGCGTCCTGCCAGGGGTGGGACTCGGGCATGACCGGCGCCTTCCCGTCACCAGCCGGCGGCTCGGGGAGCGGGCGCCCGTCCACGACGTTGAGGGCGGCATCGAGCAGCAACAGGTATCCGGCCCCACCGGCGTCGACCACCCCGGCTTGGGCCAAGACGGTCAGCTGCTCGGGGGTGTGCGCCAGGGCGTCGGCGGCGTGCTGGCGCGCCACGTCCAGCACCTCCACCATGCTTCCGCCTTTGTCCGCCGCCTCGGTGGCGCCGTCACCGGCCGCCCGGGCCACGGTGAGGATGGTCCCTTCGACCGGTCGCAGCACCGCTTGCCGAGCAGCGTCGCTCGCCGCTGTCAGCGCCTCGGACAGCTCTCGTGCCGACACCTCCTTCGTGTCGGCGATCACTCCCG
>Ga0307479_10007313_pt1 | contig 10177 bp, 6 predicted proteins | sample atmos_gasesECM4C_FD_203743 | JGI IMG/M metagenome (GOLD analysis project Ga0307479, IMG submission 203743) | Hardwood forest soil microbial communities from Morgan-Monroe State Forest, Indiana, United States - atmos_gasesECM4C_515 | ecosystem: Environmental > Terrestrial > Soil > Temperate...
CGAGGGGACCGTGTCGACGATCGAAAATTTCAGCTTCCCCATCACGGTAAACCTCATCTTCCCCGTCCCCACTGCCCACTTCGGATTCACCGTGGACACCACCCAGAAATACCACACCGACCGTGAGATCTGGTTCGATGGATTCCCAGCCTCCTTCAATTCGCTGACGAATTCCGTGACCGGCAGCGACGTCAGTCCGGCCTCCAGTTCGCAGAAGTACAGCTACTTCGACTCTGAAGGCCAGTTCTACAACTGCCGGATCGCCTCGGCGAACAACACCCTGACGAAGGTGAGCGAAGGTTGCAACCCAGACGAGCACTAGGCAACCGCTGCTCAAAGAACCCGCGCCCGGTCCCAGGATCGGGCGCTTTTTGTAAGACGAAAGTCTCGTTTACCCACGCCGGAGGCTGCGACTGATCCTCAATTCAGCCGGATCGCGTAGTAGTTCCTTCCCCGAACATTCTTGCCATATCACTGGCATCACTGCCCAAACGAGCACGTATAGACACTCTAAATGATTGATTTGTGGCAAAACGATCACTTTATTCTTGACAACAGTCGTCCTACGTCATTAGCTTTCCCTATTAACGACTGGTCTTTGGGGCTCGAATGCGGATTCGCCTGCTCGCCCGCGAAGTGAAGTCGCGATTTTCCGTCTCAAGATCGAAGAGGACATTATGACAACGAACTCACTCCGCTATCTCGTCGGATGCTCCCTGGCCGCCCTGCTCTGCCTAGCATCCGCTCTCGGACAAAACGTCACCGGGTCCATCACTGGGCAAGTCACCGATCCGAGCGGTGCCGTGGTGGTGGGAGCAGCCGTCACTGCCGAAAACACCGGGACGGCAGTGAAAACCTCCGCCAAAACCAATGCTACCGGTGTGTATACGATCCGCTTCCTTCCGATCGGTACATATACGGTGACCGTCGAAGCTGCGGGCTTCGCGACTGAAAACGTAGCGCCGTTCCCCCTCGAAATCGATCAAACCGCAAAATTCGACATCCAGCTGAAAATCGCGGGGTCCACCACGGTCGTGGTCAAAGAGACGTTTCATCCCATCCTCGATACGACCGACGCGACCCTGGGAAACACACTTTCCACCAACGAGATCCAGAACATCCCTCTAAACGGCCGTAATTTCTCGTCCCTGACGCTTTTCCAGCCCGGCGCCGTTGTTACCGATCCGACCGGCTTGAGTGCTAACAACGCCATCGAAAGAAACACATTCAACAACGGTGTCGCGTCGATCAATGGGAACCGTCAGCAGGCCAACAATTACATGGTGGAGGGGGCCGACAACAACGAACCGCAAAACAACCTCATTGCCTACAACCCGGCGCCGGACGCGATCGCAGAATTGCGCGTTGTCTCAGGCAATGCCGATGCATCCTACGGGAATGTCAATGGTGGATCGATCGTAACGATCCTGAAATCCGGCACGAACAGCTTTCACGGTTCTGCCTACGATTTGCTGGAGAATCAGAATCTCGACGCCAACTCCTGGCAGAATGGACTCTCCCTTTGCGACGCATGCAACCCGCCGACCCCAGCTAGTCCGATAACGAAATACACTCAAAATATTTTTGGCGGGACCTTTGGCGGCCCGATCATGCACAACAAGTTCTTCTTTTTCGTGGACTATGAAGGCATACGCAGGCATTCGGCCCAAGGCCTGCAGCAAGCCAGCGTTCTTACCCCGGCGATGCTCAAGGGCGATTTCTCGGTTTTGAATGCCGCCGGAATCCAGCTCTATGATACGCAAAACGGCTTCGCCCCCTACACTAAGAATCAGATTCCGGTCGTTAGCCCAATCGCCCAGTACCTTGCCGCTCACCCGAATCTGTATCCCGCACCCAATCGAACACCGACAGACGGCCTGATTGAGAACAACTATGTCGGCCCGCAAAGTAGTTTTGTGACCAACAACCAGGAAGATTTCAAGGTCGATTGGACGCCCGGCAGCGTAAACAAAATCAATGGTTTCTACTCGCAGGGCAAGGGTGCCGATTTCACCTCATCCATCCTCCCCATTACGTTCCCTAATTACAATACTTATCCCACGAAGATCGCGGGAGCAAGCTGGGTTCATACTTTTTCACCTGCAATTCTCAACGAAGCACGGTTCGGATTTACACGTGTGCGTTGGCACAATGGCGTGCCCAGTGATCCCACCGGACTCTTCGGCTTGAAGGGCGATCAGGTAGTGGGCATTCCGTTTCCTGGTACGCAAGCCTACGAAGGCTTCACCGGCCAGAGCATTAGCAACAACGCAAGCTTCATTGGCACCAAGGCCAGCCTTCAGGTTTTCGTCGACAATACGTTCAACTATCAGGACAATCTCACCTGGCAGCGCGGCCGCCACTTGTTGACCATGGGAGGCCAGGCGACCCGCTATCAGCAAAACTTTACCAACGCCAGCAACGTGGGATTTCTGGGGCAGTTTCAGTACACGGGCACCTACACCTCAAATCTGAATGCGAAGAATGGCCCGGGATATGGTCCGGCAGATTTCGTCCTTGGCCGCATCTTCAACACACAGCTTGCCAACCCGCTCGGTAATGTAGGAGACCGTCAATGGCGGGTAGCGGGCTACTTTCAGGACGACTACAAACTACTGCCAACCCTTACGCTGAATCTGGGCATTCGCTATGAGGTCGACCAACCGTGGTACGAGCAGAACGACAAAACGGCGAATGTTGTGATCGTTAATGGTGTCGCGACCGCAGAGTATGCAGGCCACGTACCCGCTGGAGCGGCTGCGGGATCGATTGTTTGCCCCACACGGGCCTGCTATAACGCCAACTACAAGCAGATCATGCCACGGCTGGGCTTCGCCTACCAGTTCAATCCGAAGACGGTGATTCGTGGCGGGTACGGCATTACCAGCTTTTTTGAGGGTTATTCTTTCAATCAGCGCCTGACTTCCAGTCCGCCATTTACGGAGGCGATCAACCAGAACGCCCCCAGCCCAACCACCACAAAGGGCGGCACGCCTTTCACGGTTGCGAATGCTTTCCTTCAACCATTTGGTCAGGATCCGGCTTATCCCAACCTCTACTCAGTATGGCCGCAGGATGTGCAGCCTGCCTACATTCAGCAGTACAACCTGACCGCCGAGCATGCCATCACGAACGAACTTTCCGTGAGCCTGGGTTATCACGGTCAAAATGGAGTCCATCTCGACGATTATCGCAACGGAAATCAACTTACGGCCGCCCAGGCGCAGGACCTCAATGGCAATTGTGGAGCTGCCACAATTCCGGCGGCAGATCGGAGTCCGTATTTCGCTCTGGTTGGAGAATGCGGCGCCATTCTGATCACAGAGTCGGAGGCCCGGATGACCTATAACGCGGCCCAAGTCACCGTGCGTCAGCGACTTCATCACGGTCTGGAATACACTCTCAACTACACTTGGGCAAAATCCTTAAGTGAATCATCGGGTAACTATCAGGTGGGCGCGCAGCCGAACCTTAGCTGGAACGGACTCTCAGTTCAGAATGGTTATGACCTTAGAGCCGATTATGGACCATCCGCGATGGACATTCGCCACAGCATGAACTTTGTTGGCGTCTATGACCTTCCATTCGGTCATGGCCGAACCTATGGAGGAAACGCAAACCGAGCCCTGGATGCAGTTTTTGGAGGATGGAGGCTTGCAACTACCGCTGTCCTCTATAGCGGATTTCCGGTCATAATCTTTGGTCCGGACAACAGCAATACCAACAATGCCGGGTGGGGCTTCAGCCGGGCAAATCAGTATCGTCCATTGATCATCCGCAATCGATCTCTATCGAATTGGTGGGGGACCGATCCCTCGGCAACGCCTTGCTTAGGTCCCGACAACGGAATTTGCGCCTACGGTGTCGCTGCTTCTAATACCTTCGGTACAGCTCGCAATGGTACCGAGCGTGCCCCTGGCTACCGGCAAGTTGACACTTCTTTTTTCAAGGACTTTCACATTTGGCATGAGCAGCACGTGATCGGATTCCGAGCGGACTTTTTTAACATTTTCAATATCGCCAGCTACTCGAATCCTGACAACACCATCACCGATTCAAGCTTCGGTCTAATTTCTAACGTGCGCTCCCCGGCGCGTCAGATCCAGCTTAGCTTGCATTATGCTTTCTAGCCCCCCATCCTTCCGGAGTCTGACGCAAACGCCTCCTTGCGGCAGACTCCGGGAGCCTCCGGGGTCGGTCGGGAACAGTTACCGCGCTCCCGCAACTAGGAAGGGATCCTCAGCTCGCAATGCTCGGGTGCGCTTATCTCAGAACGTAAACTACAAATGACCGAACAGGTCCTGATTGAAGTCTGCGTCGACTCGGTCGCATCCGCGGTGGCCGCGCAGCGGGGCGGAGCCGCACGCATTGAGTTGTGCAGCGATTTGCTTGAAGGCGGCGTCACACCCAGCGCGGGATTGATCGAAGGCGTTCGTGCGAACGTTTCGTTTGGCGTGCAGGTCATTATTCGTCCCCGCGCTGGAGATTTCTGTTATGCCGACGAAGAATTCGAGGTCATGAGCCGGGACATCGCGGTCGCCAAGAATCTTGGCGCAGACGGCGTCGTGCTCGGCATTCTAAATGCCGATGGCCACGTGAATGTCGAGCGGACCCGCCAACTGGTTGACCTGGCGCGGCCGCTCAATGTGACGTTTCATCGCGCATTTGACATGTCCGTTGACCTGTTTCGCGCCCTGGAGGACGTCTGCTCCACCGGCGCCGACCGGCTTCTGACATCAGGCGGAGAGCAAAAGTGCTTGCAAGGCGCAGACACAGTCGCGCGACTGGCGAAGGCGGCGCGCGGGCGCATTACCATCATGGCCGGCGGCGGCATCGGTCTCCATAACGCCGCCAGCATTATCGAACGCACCGGGGTCAACGAAATTCATGTGGGATTGAGCAGCGCCGTCGCCAGCCCGATGCTCCACCGCAACCTGCGGCTCTCGATGGGTAAGGTCCCGGGACGCGAATACGACCGCATGCAGGTGCTCGAGGAGAGTGTTCGCAAACTGCAGGCCGCCATCTCACTGGCGAAAACTTAAGCCGCCGCATCCACTCCGTATGGACTTCCTTAAGTGGATCGCTCGGCGGCTTCTTTGACCAGGAAACCCATCTTGGGATGCGTCGGCTCGAAATGAACCGGAATTCCGTACTCCGCGAGCCCTTCGGAGGTGACCGGACCGATCGACGCAACCAGGCAGCGCTTCAGGGAAGCAACCACGGCATCCCGCGCTTTGAGTTGTTCCGCCACTTGGATGAGGTGATGCACCTGCACCGCGGACGTGAACAAGACCACATCGACACGATCATCCTGCAAGGCCGCGATGGCATTCTTCAGTGGAGCAAGGTCGTCGGGCAAAGCCCAGTCGTACAGGTGGACGGTAAGGGTCTCGGCTCCCCGCTTCCGTAGGCCCTCGATCAGGGAGGGGCTGGGGATGCCGTGTTCCTGCACGGCGACGGTTCGGCCCTTGAGAGGCACTTTGCTGGCGTCCAACAGTTGCAGGATCTCACGCCAGGTATTTGGCTCGGGCACGGTCCATGTGATGGGAACTCCGAGTTCCTTTAGTGCGGATACGGGCTTAGGCCCGCGGGCGAGTACCGAAATCCTGCTCAGGGCCTCGACGAATTGCTCCCGCGAACAGAAAGGCTCGATGGCGCGTGAGAGTGCTCGCGTGCCAACTCCGGTCAAGAATATGACGAGGTCGATTTTGCCACCGGCCAGGGCGGTCGCGAAACGGGAAACGTCGGCGCTTCTGTCTGCGGGAACTTCTTTGTTAGCCGGCGCGACCAATGCCCGGCCGCCGTAGTTCTCGATCAGCTTTGCAATTTCCGGGGCCCGGCGGCTCTCGAAGGCAAGCACCATGCGTCCGGCAAAACCGCCGGCGCTCTGTGCCTTTTCCAGAGGAACATTTCCTTCCATGCCAACGATCCTAGCATTTCAGAAGGCGGCGCATTTTAGGAATCGGCCGCGACTTCTTCCGCCGCTTCGAACGGCGCGACCTGGCTTCGGTCCGGGTCGTGCAAGGTAGCGAACCAGGCGCGAAATGAGAAATCGAAAGTATCAATGCGAAGGATCGGCGAATCAGTCATTCACTGCGACGGCTGAAAAATAACCCGGTTTCATCTGGGACGACACCCTCAAACAGGCTTTCTCATCGCAGGTATGAATCCTTGGCATCAAGCTATCTGGCTGTTCGGATGAACCGAATCGTTCTGCCACGAACCGTGGTCCTAGCGGAAATTCAGGACGAGCTTGTCCCCGTGCCACTATCCCATGTAGCACCACGATGGATCTCTACGATCACATGGTCAAAGTGAAATGAGTGCGCCAGTTCAGGCCAGGCCTTGCAGGATTTCGGTGGCAGCACGGTACCCGCTGGCAATCGCTCCGTGCACCGTGCCGTTGTGTCCTGAAACTTCGGTGGCTTCGCCTGCAAAAAAGAGACTGTTTTCCAGGGGTGCGGCAAGAGTTCGCTGGGCCCCGTCAGCCCCGACTTTCCCATAACTATAGGCGCCTCGTGAAAACGGGTCGTTCTGCCAGTCGTGGAAATAGGCGGCCTCGAACTCGTTTTCCAGTTGATGAGCGCTGATCTGGAGTTGTTCGGCAAGCGTCTTCAGGCTGCGATCCACGACAAATGAGCGGCTGCGTCCTGACAGCCGCTCGGCGGAACGGAAGGGCGCCCAGCCGGTAATGATCGGCAGCTTCGCTGGCAGACTGGTCCACCAAGTCGGGAACCACTCGTCCTGCGAGAACAGAAAGCTCATGTCCGAAAGGGTCTTCGCCCCATGGCCGGCTGGAGAGATGTTGTCCCAGAAGCGATGGCGAAAGCGGAGAACCACTCGGATGACCTTCCCCATTTCGAGTAAATTGAGGGCTGCGAGCTTGGGCGGGGGCAGTGCCGGGGCAAACTCGATGGCGCCTGCTTGTCCCACGGGAGTTTTCAGGACTTCCAGTGGCAAGGTGACGAGCACTCGGGCAGACGAGAAGACCGACGAACCGTGGCCGTCGTGCGCAGTTACCTCAATGTGATCCCGTTCCCACTGGATGCGATCGACCACATTGCCCGTGCGCAACGCTACTTCAGCATCCGCCAGACGTCGCCGGAAAATCTCGACCAGATCTTCGTATCCATTCTCTGGCCGAAAGGCCCGTTCTCCGTCGATCCGTTCCTCTGCTCGCATCTCTTCGATCAGCCAGTGCACGCCTACCAGGCTGGGGTCGGCGGCATTGAAACCAGTGACGTATGCCAGTGCTCGCTCTTTCGCGTTCTCATCGGTGATCTTGGTCGGATGCGCACAGCAGCGTTGCAAGAATTCGAGGAACGATTCGTCGGGAGTACGGTCGTCCATCTCATCGAGAATTTCGTCGACCTGGTTAAAAAAAATGCAAGGCGCCAGTCGTCCGTCTGTAACGCACCAGCCGTCGCCGTCGACCTCATTGATCGTGACATTGCACTGGCGGAAGAGATCCCACAATTCGCGCGGGCGGCCGTGAATGAACTCCGCACCCAACTCGATGGGGGCATCAAAAGCGGGATCGCGCTGGGTGAAAATCCGGCCGCCGATGCGGTCGCGCGCTTCCAGGGTCAGGACCGACAGGCCCGAATGCCCCAGTAAGGAGGCGGCCGCCAAGCCGGCCGCGCCGGCCCCAATCACGATCACATCTGGATCGCGGACCATAGAATTGCGGACCATAGATATGCCCGGGTCTGAGCGGCGCGCGTTCGCGGCTCACCTGCGTGTCGTGATCGCAAGCGATGCGGTAGCGACTGGAGCCAACCAAATGCTATGCGGCCTTCTTCTTCGGGACCCTGGCCCCTCTCTTGCGTGCCTCGGAGAGGCCGATTGCGATCGCCTGCTCGCGGCTGGTGACTTTGCCTCCCTTGCCGCCTCGACCTGAGCGAAGGGTACCATGCTTTTTGCGACGCATGGCACTTGCCACTGTCTTTCCAGCAATCTTGCTGTATTTCCGGCCGCCGGATTTCTTCTTGCCTGCCATTGGATTCGCCTCCTTTCGATATTTGGTATCTAGCACTTCTCGCTTGAGATTTGTGCCCCTCGAGCCGAGTGTCTGATGAATCAATTTATGCAGAAGGTTGCATTCATGACATGGCTTTATTGGAATTTGTTTGTTCTTCTGGTAGGTGCCGACGTAAACGCGGAACAGGCGAAAGAGAGAGATCGCGGGCAAATCCTTCCGAAGTCGCAGCCTGCGTCGGAAGATACTCTGAGCCGCGCCCCTTGAAACGACTCTGTGCAGAACGCAAACTGCGTTTCAGAATCTGGTGTGGTAACGCCCGTCAACCGACACTCCTCCCAACTGGTCGCGAGACATGCTGACCGACCACCGCTTGTTGATCTGGTATTCACCCTGGACCATCTCGTTGCCCGGTTGCGAAACGTCGGTTGAAAACGTAAATAGGAAGTTCTTGGTGACCCGCTGCTGCAGAGCAATGCGCGCGGATGGGTTCTGATTATTGCCGCCGATGAGCGGATCGATCTGCAAGCTCGAAACCCCTGCGAGTTTTTGCACACCACTGCTGATCCCCCCTCCGATCGCACTCTGCGCTCCCGAGGCCAGCATGGAATCCGTGCTCTGGCCGCTAGTTGCCGCAGCCGACCCGGAGGTTGTCTTGCCAAAAGCAATCAAGTTGATAATGTCGGCCGTGGCTAGCGGAGGATCGGATGAGTAAGCGGTCGTCAGCCGATCTAAAGGTCCGCGTAATGTGATCGTGAGATCGTACTGCTGTACTTTGGCCGTTACCGAAACGTTCAAGTTCGGGTTGGTCTGATTCGGATCCTCGAAGGTAATAATGCCGCGCTGCAGTTGATAGCGAACGTTGCGGTAAAAGAGTTCTCCCGCATTCAGATCGGTACGTCCGGTGATCACGGGATTTGCTGCGGTGCCACTCACACGCAAATTCACCCGTCCTTCCACGCTGACCTGCGAACTGGTAGCGCTGAGATTTTCTTTGGATTGCACTACAATCGCGAGGCTTACCGTATCGGCAAAGTCAGGCTGCGATGGCGTGTTGGCGTTGCCGCCGAATTGATCGCTGAACTTGGCAACATCAAAGTCGGGTGTGAACGAAAGCGTATCGATCAGCACACGTCCGTTCAATGATGACGCCTGAAGATTTCCTGTAAGCGCGAGATCGCTGTCCAGCACGGTTCTCAGACCCTCCGGGTAACGCAAGCGCACCGATTTCCCCTGCACGGCGAGATTGAATTGCAGGTTTGGGCGATAGACGACAGACCCTCGAACGAAGAGCTGGCCACCACCCACTTGTCCGCTGATGTTGGATACTTGAATTCGGTCGTTGCTTATGTCGAGCGTGCCATTGAGTTTGTCGACTCCGAGAGGAGCATCCGGCGTAATCAGGGCGATGTTCTGCAGGCGAACTTGACCTTGGACCGACGGGGCCTGCGGAGTTCCGGAGGCGCGAACGTCGAGGGCAACTGTCCCCGAGCTTTGCAGATCCGGAGAAAATATGCGCAGGATGTGGACGTCGACCGACCCTTGTGCGGAAAGAGTTGCCGCCGAAGTGCCGGCGAATGGAATGCTGCCTTGCACTTGAAGAGAGGTTCCCGTGCCACGAAGCTCCGCCGGTTGGATTGTCAGAGTGGAGCCCACATAATCGGCCCGAATGGGACCGGCGGCTCCGATCTGAAGCTGTTGGTAACTCGCCTTGAGGGTAGGGACAGTAAGGTGGGCCTCAAGGCGCGTCTTGTCTTTCAATGGTCCTTTAATCGTGGCGTGCAATTCTGTCTGTCCCTTAAAGCCCTCGGGAACGCTGTTCGACATGCTCGCGAATAAGACATCGAGTGGAATCGTTCCAGTATCGATGGATGCGTCAGTGGGGTAGTCGCCGGTGAGGTCGACCTGTCCGCGGGCGCGCACCGAGGTCTGCGCCACCTGCGAGTTGAGAGTCAGATTCGCTCGCTTCTTCGCAACATCGACCTCAGCTTTCAAACCGGCGATCGATTGGTCTCGCATTTCGAGTCTGGGCAACTCTAGAACCGCGCTGAACTGAGGATCGCCAAGCGTCCCTTCGCCGCTCGCCTTGGCGGAGAGTGTTCCATTCACAGCGATATTCTTTGCCCGCAGAGCATGCACCTTCTGCAGGACGAAGGACGGCGCCTCGAACTGGATCTTGTAGGCCTTGTTTTTAGGGGT
>Ga0307479_10007314_pt1 | contig 10176 bp, 3 predicted proteins | sample atmos_gasesECM4C_FD_203743 | JGI IMG/M metagenome (GOLD analysis project Ga0307479, IMG submission 203743) | Hardwood forest soil microbial communities from Morgan-Monroe State Forest, Indiana, United States - atmos_gasesECM4C_515 | ecosystem: Environmental > Terrestrial > Soil > Temperate...
GGATGGATCGGGTAGTAGTAGCACTGCGTTATTGCCGTCAGTCAGCCAGACAATCGATTGGGTTCGGCTTCCACAGCGTTTCCCCGTCCGCATCCAGGTTATGGAGAGCAGTCCGGTACCATTGCGGATTGGTCAGACCGTTTCCGTGGCGATGACAGCGTCATTCTCGTCCGGCAAGCCGGACTCGAATGAAATAGCAAATAGCAGATAGCAAATAGCAGATATTGAGCGGGGGATAATGTCACGCCTTCTGTCACAGGATACCGGCGATGCGGCGAAAAGTCGGGCGGCGTCTGGAATCCCAAATTCCAATTTGCTATCTGCTATTTGCTATTTGCTATTCCATTCGAGCGTCGGGGCGAGAATAGCGCGGACGCGGCAAGATCTGTTTAGCGACGTAAGAGTCCGCCACGGAATCAAAATGGGTCTAGCGGCTTTGCTCGCCTTGTTTTGCACTCAGGTCTTGCGATTGCCCCATGACAACTGGGCGATACTTACCGTTGTCGTATTGATGAGCGCACGATTCGTAGGTTCGATTGCGTTCAAAGCAATCATGCGAGTGATCGGAACGATCGCCGGAGCCCTCGTGGGAATCTGGCTGGTCGGCAACTATACATCCACGCCGGCGATCTTTCTGCCCGTCCTTTTCCTGGCTATTGCTTTTGCCAGCTACAAGTACGGCCAAGTCGGCGCCCGCCAGGTCCCATATGCTTATTATTTGTTCGGGTTCACCACGCTGACCATCGTTACCGATGGGGTCACGGATCCAACCCAAGCCTGGCATGTCGGCCTCGACCGAACGGAGGAGATTCTGGTTGGACTTATCAGCTCACTTCTAGTGACGAGCGTTCTCTGGCCCCGTTATGCGCGGGAAGAGTTTCTCGAAGCAGGGCGTGTCGCGCTGAAAACGGTAAACCAGCTCGTATCGGCGCACCTGCAAGCCTCCATCGATCCGGCGATTGCTCACAGCGAGGCAAAAGAGATTCATTCGACGTTCGACCAGCAACTATCGGCTTTAAGAAATTTGCAGCAGGCAGGAGCGCGCGAGAGCACTTTTTTTTCCGCTCGTCTTTCCAACTACAACGCTTTCCTGGTATCCGTAACTAACCTGTTTCACGCCGGACTCGATTTAGGTCGGCATAGGCTAGAGCCGTTATTTCTACGACGCTTGCAGTATGAAATAGAATCGCTAACGGCCGCAATCTCCGAAGAGTTTGCCATTTTGACCGGCTCGCGTTCTCCAAACGAAAAATTGCGCTCTGGTTGCCTGAATGAAGCGTTTACCGCTCTTCAAGAAAAGGTGAATGAAACGCGCGACCAGGGCGTTTTGATCGCAGCGCCGCTCCAAACCGCAATGGCTTTTGCCGGACATTTCGCCGCCATACGTTCAGTGTGCGATGAATTAAATAATATCCGAAGTGCAATGGAGGGTTTACCGCGTTTCGGCCAGCCGCCGCCCGAGGCTAAGCCGCACTGGGACTTTCTACCCACTATCGATTGGTCTTGGGTAAAAATTGGGATAAAAGGCGGCTTAGCTGCCGTGATTGCAGTCCTTCTTCTGAAGTGGATCAATCCGCCCGGGTCGGCTTCAATTCCGCCCATGGCGTGGGTCCTCACCATTTTTGGGCGGCCATTTCTGCAAGCCGGTGGCACAGGTGATCTGCGAGCTTTTCAAAGTGCGTCTCTCAAGGCTCTCGTTCTGATCGGCTGCGCGTCCTTACTTATTCTTACGACACCGTTTCTAGCGGGTTATGCCGCCATGAACTTGGTGTTATTCCTGATCCTGTTCCTGTTCGGATTCGTCACCGCTCGAAGCACTGGCATTAACTCGTGGACACTAGTTGGGTTCTTAACTATAAGCGCCTTTGTCGGACTCAATCCCCAGGTGCCGGTCGCGTCGCAGACGATCATCGATACTTTTTTAGGCTTGATGATCGGAATAGCGATCGGGACCATCGTGAGCAGACTGATTTGGCCGGTCCTGCCGCAAAGAGTGCTGAAAGATAATTTGCTCGCGCTCTGCGGGCAGATCAAGGCGTTGCTAAGCGGAGAGCCGCATCGGGAGAAAATCCAGACCCAACTGGCGCTTTTTCCAGTAGAAGCCCTACAGGCTGCTGGCCAGATTCGAATAGCCGGATGCTCGGAGGAAGAAAGAGCGAAACTGGTCGCTCTGATCCGCGGGCTTCAAACGTTAATAACCCGGATCAGCCAGTTACTTTCTCGCCGAGGCGAGTTGCCGGAAATCGCAGAACAAGTACTGAAGCCGCAATTTGAACGTTTAGAAATTGAGTTTAAGCAGATGCTGGATGCTTTTGCGGAATGTTTTCGTCAGGGCGATTGTCGGCTCCAGCTGCCAACGATCGGCGGCGCTTTGACTGAAATGCATCACGCGATCCAACAGATTCGCGATCGCAACCTGTTGGCTGACCTGTCGTTCGAAGCGCCTTTGCGGGTGCTCGATCTCGTCGATCGTTATCACGCAACCACGGATGCTCTGGATGAGTGCGGCCGATTGCTCTTCACCCTACAGGTTCAGCGTTATTGGGGTGATTACGGTCTGTAGTGGTCGGCCAATGGACCTGAAGTCGCTCATCCACATGAACCGAACCTTCCCAGAATCTCGCTCCACCGAGCGTGTAGGGCCGTTGAATAGCTCGAAAGAGGGAGTTTAATTTCATCCGCTAGTGACAATTAAAAACCTGTCATCTGCACTTTTGCGAGCCGGCCAGTAGCAGGTTCCCTTAGGGGGAGTAGTGACACGTGTGCAAAGACAATGAATGGCCTTGCTCCAGAGGTTCTCGCCGCGCGTGATGGCATTGACCGATGGTAGAGGTATGGAAACATCTCCACGGCTGGAATTCCGTGTCTGTGCGATCTAACGTAATTCCTATCCTCACGAGCAGTGCGTAGCCGTACAACACCGGAGAGAAATGAGGCCATAGTGTGAGTAAGACGAATTGGTCGTCGCTTCACCAGATATGGGAGGATGCAGACTTCATTCTCTTTCGTGAAGCGACGCCAGGCGGTTCTGGACCTCGGTTGATCCTAGCGCCCACTTCCGAGCGGCCCTCACCTGCTACCATTCGAAGACTCGAGTACCTGCATTCACTCCGTGAGAGGTTGGATTCGGCGTGGTTTGCTCGACCGACAAGCGTCGTATGGCAGAACGGACGCCCGGCACTCGTGTTGGAAGATCCCGGTGGAACCGTTCTCGAAAAGAGACTGGGCCGCCCGCTGGAAGTACGGCTGGCTTTGAGACTCGGGATCGGCATGGCGTCTGGCCTTAGTCGTCTCCACGCCGTCGGCTTCATTCACAGGAAACTCGATCCCAATAATGTCTTTATCGACCTCAACACCGGAAACACCCGGTTAGTAGGCGCCTATATAGCGCTGGGTTCGAGCAGCGAAGGGTCCGAAGCTCCAGAGCCACTCGGTGTGAATTTGGCTTACCTGGCGCCGGAGCAGACTGGTCGCATGAACCGGTCGCCCGGCTCTCGAAGCGATCTCTACGCGTTCGGAGTCATCCTTTACCAAATGGTAACCGGAGTGCTTCCATTCACGGCCAAGGATCCGATGGAATGGATTCACGCCCATCTCGCCATTCAGCCAATACCGCCGAGTCAACGTGCAAAAGCTGTGCCCGACCAACTCTCTGCCATTATCATGAAGCTCCTCGCGAAAATGCCAGAGGATCGCTATCAGACTGCCACGGGCGTGGAGAAAGACTTGACGAAGTGTCTGGAGACGCTGGAATCGGGCAGGCTGATCGCACCGTTTCCACTGGGAATGTGCGACGCTCCGCAACAGCTTTTGATCTCGGAGAAGCTGTACGGCAGGGATTCAGAAATCCAGACATTAGCCTCGGCATTTAAGCGGGTTGCTTCTGATGGCAGACCAGAATTGCTGCTGCTTTCGGGCTCCTCCGGCATTGGTAAGACCGCAGTTGCGAATCATTTCTCCGGGCATTGTCTGGCGTTTGGCGGTCTGTTCGCCTCAGGAAAGTTCGACCCATACAAGGAAAACATCCCATATACGACCGTTACCCAGGCCTTTCAGACGCTCGTCCGCCAGGTCCTGAGTAAGAGTGATACTAAGGTTACACAATGGCTAGATCGGATGACCGGGGCGTTGGGCAGCAATGCTCGATTGATCAGCAATTTACTACCTGAGCTCGACCTCATCGTCGGCAAACTACCTCCTGTGCCTGAGCTTCCGCCACAGGATGCACGAGATCGCTTCAAGATAGTTTTTCGAAGGTTCGTCGGCGTTTTCGCGCGGCCAGAGCATCCGCTTGTCTTGTTTCTCGACGATCTGCAATGGGCGGATGCAGGAACCTTGGGATTGCTCGAACACTTGCTCACAGAGCCCGATGTCCGCCACCTTCTGCTCATCGGTGCTTATCGAGACGAGGAAATCAATGCTTTGCATCCGCTCAACCAGACGCTGGAAAAGCTGCGTAATACTGGGGTGACGGTGCGTGAACTGCCACTAGCGCCGCTTGTGGTTCCCGATATTACCGCTCTCCTCGACGATTCGTTTCATTCCGAGAGTGGTTGCACCAAGTTACTTGCGCAACTCATCTGCGAAAAGACCGGAGGTAATCCTTTTTTTATCATTCAGTTTTTCAGAGCACTCGTGGAAGAAAAGCTAGTCGTTTTTGATCCGGCAATACCTGCATGGAATTGGAATCTAGAGCTAATCGGCAGCAGAGATTTTACTCGCAATATCGACGGTCTGGTAGTTGCTAAATTAGGTGGCCTTACCGCCCCCACTCAGCAGGTTCTAAAACAACTCGCTTGTCTAGGAACTAGGGCAACTATCTCGGCTATCGCCCTCGCCAGCGAGCTATCAGTGCATTTGCTGGATGTAGCAATTGACGAAGCCACGCGCGCAGGGCTGGTCGTGCGGCAGCCAGACTCTGTAAAATTCATTCACGACCGGGTGCAAGAGGCAGCCTACAACCTCATTCCGGAGGCTAACCGAGCAATGGAGCACCTGCGAATTGGGAGGCTTCTGATCAAACATTTGCCAGCCAATCAAGTAGAGGAGGCCATTTTCGAGATTGTAAACCAATTCAATCGTGGGCTGCTACACGTTGAATCTGCGGAAGAGCGGAACAGATTGCTCGAACTGAACGTCGTGGCGGGCAAGCGAGCCAAGGCAGCGGCAGCGCATGTTTCGGCGCTATCTTATTTCACGGTTAGCAACAAATTATTGGACCGCCGGTCCAAATACGAAACGGCTTTCACCGTAGGGCTTAATCTTGCCGAGTGCGAGTTATTAACGGGGCAGCTGACAGCGGCCGACGAACGACTGTTGAGTCTATCGGTGCTGGCGCAAAATTTCGAGGATCGAATTGCCGTCGCACGTTTACGGGTAGTGCTCTACTCGACGTCGAATCGTTCTCCCCGCGCCATTGAGGTTTGCTTAGAGTGCTTGCAATTCGTTGGACTCGCTTGCCCTCTCAATCCTACACCCGAGGAGATTGCGCGGGAATACGAGCGGATTTGGATGCAGTTAGGAGACCGGGCCATAGAGGATCTGATTGATTCGCCGCCAATGACAGATCCGGCTATCAAAGCTATACTTGAAACACTCACCGCGGTTGTACCGCCATCTTGGTTCACCGTCCACAATTTGCGCGACCTGTTGGCTGCTCGCATGGTGAACCTCTGCCTGGAATATGGCAATAGCGACGCATCTTGCTATGCCTACGCCGTACTTGCTCGAACCTTGGGTTCTCGGTTCGGTGACTACCGCACCGGCTATCGTTTTGGTAAGCTCAGTCTAAGACTCCTCGATAAGCTCGGCTCCGACCGCTTGAGGACTCGTGTGTACACCTGCTTTGGGCATCACATTGATCCATGGAATCGCCATCTGAAGCATGGACGTGAGTGGCTACGGCTCGCCTCCACAACCGCACCGGAAGCCGGTGACTTGGCTTTTGCGAGTTATAATCGCTCCAACCTGCTGGCCAACCTCTTAGCCAGTGGGGAGCCGCTGATTAAAGTACAGAACGAGGCAGAGACCGCGCTACAGTTCGCCAAGAAAATCGGCTTTGGGATGGTTGCCGACCTCGTTAGCTCACAGCTGGCATTCATTCGGGCCCTTCGCGGCTTCACCAGCAATATGGGTAGCTTTGACGGGCCGGACTTAGACGAACCGGCGTTCGAAAAACATCTCGAAAGCGATCCCGAGTTGAGCGCCGCCAAATTCCGTCATTGGATGCGGAAATTGCAGATTTATTTTCACGCCGGCAACTGTTCTGCAGCTGTTGCTGCGGCCGTCAGGGTCCAACATCTCAGGTGGGAGTCACAGTCTTTCTTCGAAGTCGCGGAGTATTGCTTTTTTTCTGCGCTCGCGTATGCGGGTTTGTGCTCCCCCGGAAGCGAAGACCAACGAACCAACGGTCTTAACGCGATAGCTGTTCACCGAAAGTTAATCAGCAGCTGGGCTCAGAACTGCCCTGAAAATTTCGGCTCCATGGACGCACTGGTGGAGGCGGAAGTCGCTCGAATCGAAGGAAGAGATCTTGATGCTGAATACCTTTACGAGAATTCGCTGAGTTGTGCTCACGAAAATCGCTTTGTGCATCATGAGGCTTTAGCGAATGAACTTGCCGGCAAGTTTTATCTGAGAAGAGGTTTGCCGACGATCGCTTACACCTACTTAAGGAACGCCCGTTATTGCTATTCCCTTTGGGGCGCCATAGGCAAAGTTCGCCGGATCGATCAAGAGCATCCCGGTTTAACCGAGGATCGAGTATTTTCCTTGCCGGGCGCAAATAGCGATGGCGGCGCCAATAGCTTAGACTCGGCAGCCGTTGTCAAGGCACTACAGGCCATTTCCGGAGAAATCGTCCTCGGTAAACTCATAAAAACTCTGATGCAGATTGCGGTAGAGCACGCCGGAGCCGAACGCGGTTTGTTCCTGCTCGCATCGGATAACAGGCTCCAATTTGAAGCTGAAGCAGCAACGATCAATGGCCAAGTAGAGGTTATTCTCAAATCCGCCTCCACGGATTCCCCTGACGGACAAGAGCCTGGGAGGTCAATTCCCAGCGCACTTATCCGGCATAGCTCCATGGGGGCTGCGAATCGGAAAGCAGAATCTGGAGAAGACGGAAGCACGACTTACCCGGACACAATCTCTTCCGGTATTAGCAGGGATCGCGTGTTTCCGCACCACCTGGCTGCTCCACAATCAGTCCTGCAGTACGTCTTAAGGACTCGGGAGGGCGTGATGCTGGAAGATACGTCCGCCAGAAATCTATTTCCAGATGACGAGTACTTGAACCAACGACGCCCGAAATCGGTCCTATGCATGCCAATCATCCGGCAGGATGAGGTCGTTGGAATCCTTTACCTTGAGAACAATCTTACAACGCTTGCGTTCACCTCGTATCGCATTCACGTCTTGAAATTGCTGGCGTCGCAAGCGGCCATCTCCCTGCAAAACGCTCGCCTATACAGCGAGCGCAAACGAGCTGAGGAAGCGCTTCGAGCTTCGGAGCAGGTGGCGCGCGGCCAGGTAGAAGCGCTAATCTATAGTCTGGATGTGTTAGCGACCGCTTCGGAACCAGAGAAATTTCTAGGAAAGATGCTCAGCACGATCTGTCGTCAGTTGTCAGGGCTAAGAACGGCTTTGTGGTTATACAACGAATCCACAGAATCAATGACATTACATCTGACTGCGGACTCGACCGGTGCTTTAGATGTTGAGGACAATCGTTTACCTATATGGAGTTCGCTGTTCTGGGGAAAGAACTCCGGATGTCAAGAGCTCCTTTTTGCAGCTTGCCCGGTCCTTTGCGAAGACGCCGCTACCGATGGCCAGTTGTGCGGTGAAATGCGGGATTACTTCTTGATGACTGGAGTCAAAAAATTCCTGGCGGTTCCCATTTTGGCGGAAGGACGGGTCAGGGGAATGATCACCGTACGTCACGCAGAACGGCCGCCATACCGGGCCGAGGAAGTAGAGCTTGCCCAGGCACTCGCTCATCAGGTTATGCTGGCAATCCGGCTCACCGAGGTTGGTGATCAGAGCCGGCAAGCCGCCGTTCTGGCCGAGCGCAATAGGATGGCCCGAGATGTCCACGATACGCTGGCCCAAGGATTTACCGGGGTAATTGTACAGTTAGAGGCCGCTGAATATGCTATTTCTGAAGGCGATCGCGACGACGCTGACCGGCATTTACGCCGGGCCGGCGAACTGGCTCGGAGTGGTTTGAGCGAGGCGCGCAGGTCAGTGCATGCTCTGCGGCCGCAAGCGCTGGAGGAAGTTAACTTTTGGGAGGCGCTCAAGGGGATAATCAAGAGCACCACCGTCGGAACCACTCTTCAAACCCGGTTTGAAACCAAAGGTGAAGTGCCCGTTCTCCCGCTAGCCTGCCAGGAAAATTTATTACACATCGGCCAAGAAGCTTTGAGCAATACTTTGAAATATGCCCGCGCCAAGCAATTCCGGGCCCGGTTTACTTCCAGCGTGAAGGAACTTCGTTTGGAACTCAGTGATGACGGTGACGGATTCAGAGTTAATGAACGGCATGACGGCGTCGGCCTTACCGGAATGCGCGAACGCGTCGAAGAAATGGGCGGCGAACTGCAAGTGTCGAGTTCGCCCGGCAAAGGAACAAAGATAAAGGTGATCTTGCCCAGAGATGCCGTCCGCCGACCAGTGATGCGTCCAAGCTAGATCAGACGAATGTAAGCTGGATATGGAGCCGCCTTATGAATACCGAACCCAAAGACACCTTCCAATCCAAAGGTAAAGGCTCTGCGAAAGCTGTTGGTGATGACGCCTCGAGCGGCCAGTCTCAAAAAGTCCGCATCCGCGTCCTTATCGCGGACGACCACGGCGTGGTGCGCGAGGGGTTGGCCTCGATGATCAACCGGAATCGAGCGGATATGACCGTCGTTGGGGAATCGAGCAACGGTCGTGAAGCTCTGGAGCTCTGGAAGCAGGAGCGACCCGACGTCATGCTACTCGATTTACGGATGCCGGAACTGGACGGAGTGGAAGTGATCAAGGAGATTCGAGCCAGAGATAAGAGCGCCCGGATTATTATCCTAACAACGTTCGATGGCGATGAGGATATCTACCGCGCTATTCAGGCCGGTGCGAAAGGTTATCTCTTAAAAGACATAACGCGTAAAGCATTGATGGATAGCATTCGCCGGGTCCACACAGGAGAAACATGCGTCCCGCTGCATCTTATCGCCAAGTTGACGGATCGCGTGAGCGGAGAAACGTTGAGCGAGCGCGAGCTCGAAGTCTTGAGGTTGATGGCGAAAGGAAAAAGTAACAAAGAAATTGCCTCAGCCCTCTTCATTAGCGAAGGCACGGTCAAGTCGCACGGGAAAGCAATCTTCGCCAAGATGAACGTCACTAGCCGTACGGAAGCCGTTGCCGACGCCGCCCGGCGCGGGTTATTGCGGTTGTAGGAGAGCCTTCGTCCTCGTCCTCGAATCCAGGCGCTGATGTGGAGTCGAAAATGTGGACAGGTCTGAGGATGGGTTTGTTGTCCCGAAGGGACTACAGGACTCAGCCCGGGGTTTTAACCCCGGGAACACGTCCAAAAAATGCCCCGCCCTGAAAGGGCGGAAGATAGGTGTGATCGATAGCTAGTTTGCTTAGCGTCTTCCCTACCTGAGCGTCGGTTCTACCGCCCCTGCGGGGCTGGGTGTTTTTTTTATCGCACCTGGGGTTAAAACCCCAGGCTGAGTCCTAAAGTCCCGTTGGGACAGAAAGCTCACAACTGTCCACGAAATCGAAGCCACATCACGCGCGGAGTAATGGAGTACGGCGCCTAGTCCGAATTGCATCCCGCGACCGCGGGATTGTAGATGCTGAATGGTAACCGTGAATAACGCGATCTACTCAGCTATGTCCTGAACTGGCTTCGAAGCAAAATGGTAAGATTTGGAGAATAGCAAATAACAGATCGCTAGTTCCTCAGGATTTTTCGGCGTGTAGACGACGAGTGCGCCAGCCGGCATTAGTCCGAAGGAATGCAAATAATGCGGCTCCGCCCAACCACCGACAATTGCCCAATGTGCCCATATCAAGGGCAGGGCTAAGACAATCGTCGGCGAGCTCAGGTGAACCCGGGCGAATTCCCTAGGGCTAAGAAATGCCGAAGCTTCATTGCCGGCCGCGGCCTCTTCGAGCCTGAAG
>Ga0307479_10007316_pt1 | contig 10175 bp, 8 predicted proteins | sample atmos_gasesECM4C_FD_203743 | JGI IMG/M metagenome (GOLD analysis project Ga0307479, IMG submission 203743) | Hardwood forest soil microbial communities from Morgan-Monroe State Forest, Indiana, United States - atmos_gasesECM4C_515 | ecosystem: Environmental > Terrestrial > Soil > Temperate...
ATACGTATGTTGAAGGCCGCCCGTTTCCAACGAGACCCCGAATGCGTCGATTCACCGCGCCGTTTACGGTACTGGTTCTCCTCGTTCGCGCCGCGGCGGCGCAGGCGCCTTATCGCGTCACCTGGTGGGACGGGGCGTCGGTCCTCACCGCTGGCGTACTAGGCGAGATCCCAAAGATCGCGAAGCTGCCCAGCGGTCCGCCGCCGTGCGCCCCCTGCGATCCGGGATCCGTCTCCGGGTTCGATCGGATCGCGTTGCACACCTTCTCCGGGTCTGCCGCAACGGCCAGCACGGTCACGCTGATCGGGGTGATGGCCTTCTCGGGGTTCTCGTCGGTCCACGGCACCACGCCGGCGCAAGCCCGCGGAAACGTCGCCGTGCTGTCGAACGCCCTCATATGGACCTATGCGGCGACGTATTGGGTCAAAGTGCTCGCCCATCGGAGCCGTCCTGTGCTGTACACCGCAGCGGCACCCGCCGCAGCGTCGGATCCAGACAACCGTCGTTCGTTCCCGTCCGGGCACGCGTCCGTGGCGTTCGCGGCAGCCACAACATACTTCGTGATAGCGGGTCGCGAGCATCTCCCGCATCGGACGCGCAACGCGTTGCTGGCGTACGGCGCGGCCGCCGCCGTCGCCGCGTTGCGCGTGTCCGCGGGCCAGCATTTTCCCACCGACGTCATTGGCGGAGCGGTGCTCGGCAGCGGCATCGGGTGGCTCGCGGCGACCGTGCACCCCACCGCTCCCTAGAGTCAGAGTCGGCCCGTGGGCGTGAATCCGCAGCTGCCGCGGGTCATGCGGCTCCGCGATGTGGTGTTGTTCAACATCTCGGCGATCGTGGGCCTGCGCTGGTTGACGACCGCCGCGAGTCAATTCGGGCTCGCGAGCCTTGGCCTGTGGCTCGTGGCGATGGTGATCTTCTTCCTGCCCTCCGCCGCGGCGGTTCGCGAGCTGTCCGACATCGATCCGGGTGCGGGCGGGATTTACCGCTGGGTCCAGCGCGCCTTCGGCCCGCTGCACGGCTTCGTCGCCGGGTGGGGCTACTGGGTGAACAACCTGTTCTACTTCCCTTCGCTGCTCCTCTCCACCGCGGCGATCGCCGCCTACGCCGCGGGCTCGCGCTTCGCGCACTTGGGAGAGGACAGCCGGTTCATCGCGTTCGTTTCGCTGGCCGGTCTCTGGCTGGCGGTCGGCATGAACGTGGTCGGGCTACGCGTGGGCAAGCGTCTCCAGAATCTCGGTGGGCACGGCACGTGGCTGCCGGGACTGATCTTCGTCGGACTCGCGATCTGGTCGCTGGTGAGTCACGGCAGCGCAACGCCGGTGACGACGCGCGCGCTGGTGCCGCCGTCGCTCGATCTCCAGTCCATCAATCTGTTCGCGACCATGACCTTCGCCTTCGCGGGGCTCGAGCTCGCGCCGACGCTGGGGGACGAAATCCACGACCCCGCGCGCACGCTGCGCCGCGGCATCGCCCTTTCGGGGTTCGCGATCGTCGCCATGTATCTGATCGGGACGGCCGCCATGCTCGTGGCGCTGCCACACGAGACGGTGAGCATCACCAACGGCATGCCGCAGGCGACGGCGGCGCTCGTCGACCGGCTCGGCGCTCCCTGGCTCGCACCGGCGGCGGGGATCGTGGCGATCCTCCTCGTCCTGGGCAACCTCGGGGGCGTGGGCGCATGGCTCGCGGGCTCGGCCCGCCTGCCGTTTGTCGCGGGCGTAGACGGCGCCTTGCCACCGGCGTTCGGCCGGATCCACCCACGCTGGCAGACGCCCTACGTGGGCCTGCTCACGCAGGGCGTGGTGGCGACCGTCTTCGTGATCGCGAGTCTCGCGGGCACGACGGTCAAGAACGCCTACCTCGTCCTCACCCAGACGACGTTGATCCTGTTTTTCATCCCCTACCTGTACCTGTTCGCCGCGTACCTCCGGCTGCGGCGTGTGCGCGACACCCGTACCGCAGTCGTGGGGCTCGTGGGATTCATCGCGGTGCTCTTCTCGATCGTGCTCGGCTTCGTCCCCCCGGCCGACGAGCCCGCGCCGTGGATCTACGAGGCGAAGGTCGTAGGGGGGGTGATCGGCTTCATGGCGTTAGGCGTGATCCTCGCGGGTCGGGGCGTGAGGCGCCGCACAGCTTCTCCGGCGAACTCCGCATAGGCTAGATTGCCGCAGTTGACCCCTCGAAACCCGTGAGGATGCGCGTGATGCCCGGACGCTTGGTCGCTTTCCTGCTCGTCGCATCGTTCATTCCCGCAACGGGACGTGCCCAGCAAGGGCTCCCGCCCGTGCGGCACGAGATTCGGGGCTTCGATTTCCGCAAGGACGGCGTGTGGCGGCGGGATGCGCGCGCGGTGCGCGCGCTGCGCCGGCAGCTGCTCTCGCGCCGGAACTTCCCGGCGCTGAACGCGCCAATCACGACGGGGGGCGGCGCGGCGCTCGCCGGCGCCACGCCGGCTCGGTCGAATGCCGCGGTGTCGGGCGTGCTCAAGGTTCCGGCCGTCCTGTTCAAGTTCAAGGACACGCCGTCGAGCCAGATTCGCAGCACCACGCAGTACGATCAGGTCCTGTTCGCCGCCACTCCGACGGGTGCGTCCGCCGGCCGTCCGTATACCTACCGCAGCTTTTATGAGCAGATGTCGAACGGCCTGTTGAGCGTGCAGGGGCAGACGTACGGCTACGCGGCACTCGACTCCAACGAGGTCACCTACACCGGCGTGCCCGGGACGTGCACGGGGAATCCGTACAACACGACCAATTGCAACGGACTGTTCAGCGCGCAGGCGGTCGACCGGATGCAGGGTGGCTTACGGGAAGCGCTGCGCAAGATCGACGCGCAGGTCGATTGGACGCAGTACGATTTCAACGGCGACGGGTACGTTGATCTCGTTGCGTTCATCCAGCCGGCGATCGACGGCGCCTGCGGCGGCGCCAACAACAACCACCTCTGGGCGCATCGATTCTTCCTCACCGGCACGCCGTATACGACACACTCGACCGCGGTCGTCAACGGCCAGACCGTCCACATTCTCGTCTCGGACTACATCCTGGAGAGCGGCGTGGGCGGTGATGGCTCGTGTGACGCCACGCAGATCATGCCGATCGGCACCGTCGCCCACGAGACCGGGCACGGATTCGGGCTGCCGGATCTGTACGATACGGACCAGAACAGCGAAGGCGTCGGCGAGTACAGCCTCATGGGCGGCGGCAACTATACGTCGCCGTTCAGCCCGTCACGGATGGACGCCTGGTCGCTCAACGAGCTCGGATGGGTGACGATCGTGCCCCTCGGGAAGGGGGGCACGTACAGTTTCGGCGCCGCCCCAACGTCCGACACCGCGTTCTTCTTGCCCGTGGATGGGGCGAATCCGCGTGGCGAGTATTTCCTGCTCGAGAACCGCCAGGCCGTCGAGTCCGACAGCTCGATGCTCCACTATCACTGCCAGATTTGGTACAACACCGGGACGCCTCCTCCGTGCGGTGGTGGGTTGGTCGTCTATCACGTCGACTCCGAGCAGATCGCCCAACACGGCATTGACCAGGACAATCGCGTCAACGCGGGCCCGATCCACGGACTCGCCGTCGTGCAGGCGGACGGCTTCGCGAATCTCGACGCCAATCCGAATGGGGGGCGGTGCACCGGCACGCCGGTTACGGGCTGCTCCGACCGTGGGGACGCGGGCGACGTCTATCCCGGGACGACCGGGAACGTCGCGTTCACACCGACGAGTACACCGGCCGCGCTGCGCAACGTGGACGGCCTCCCCGCCGGGCTCGTGCTGGACCAGATCACCCAGCTGGTGCCGAACGGCTCCATGCAATTCCGCGTAGGCTATCCGGTGTGGGTGGCGCGGGCGAACGACACCACCGCGTTCATCCAGTTCGATGCCGTGTCGTACCACGTGTTCCGGGACATCCTGACGCCGACCTCGAGCCACACGGTGAGCGTGGCGGACACCCAGTTCACCGCCGGCGGACGGACGAGACAGATCTTCATGCAATGGGGGGGCGGACAGCCGCGCAGCTTCACCTATGTCACCAGCGCGACGCCCGAGACTCTCACCGTGACGCTCGCCCGCGCGCATCAGATCAGCTACACGGGGACGGCCGGCGGTACGGTCCAGGGGTCAGTGCCCTCCGACACGTTTGTCGCGGACGGCACGCCGGTCACCGTCACGGCGACCGATACGAGCGCCGTGCGGACGTTCCTCGGCTGGGCCGGGGACACGATCACAAAGAACGCGTCCATTACGCTGCCCATGACCAGGCCCTACGCGGTGCGGGCCGTATTCCTCGAAACATTCACCACCTCGGAGTTGGTCGCGCAGCTCTTCAATGGGACGAGTGCGCTCACGACCGCGCAACTTGCGGATCTCGACCAGCTCGGCAACAACAACGGGGGCTTCGACCTCGGGGATTTCCTCGCCTGGGTGCAGGCCACGGGTGCGCCGCTTTCGGCGCCACAGCGCGCACTGTTGGCCGGTGCCCGCAAGAAGAAAGGAGCGTCCCGATGAACCGGATGGCGGCTCGCATCCTGGCGGCGTTCCTCCTCGCCGGCGCCCTGAGCTGCAGCAGCGGCACGGGCCCGGTGGCGGGGATGCTGACCGTTTCGCTTCACACGCCCAACGCGGGCGCCGACGGCGCGATTCTCCTCACGGTCACCGGCCCTCAGGCGCTCACGAGCGTGACGGCGGGGGCGGGACTACGCGCGTTCTCGGAGCCGCTCTCCACCGTGACGAAGATCGCGCTCACCGGGCCCCTCAGCGACGGCGCCATCGTTTCCATCGGCGTGGCGGATGTCGCCAAGGCGACGCAGTATCACGCCACGGTGCAGGGGGTCGCCGCGTCGGCGGACTTCCAGCTCCGCTCGCTCGGGGGATATACCCTCACGGTCTCGCGCTAGCTGTCGCAAACACGCCCCTCCGAGTCGCAAAAACGCCCTAGTCGGGCGGCCTGCCGCGATACATCATATCCCCATGGCCGTCCCGCTCCGTCGCCCGCCCGTTCGGGGCGTTGCGCTCGCCTTTGCCATGGTATTGGCGACTGTACGAGCGCTGTCCGCCCAGGATGCACCGGTCAAAGAGCCGAAGCGCCCCAAGCTCGACGCCGGGCGGGACACGAACAGTGCGGGCGCGTATTACCAGTGGGGCATGCAGCATCTCACGGATCGTCCCGAGAAGGCCGCGGACGCGTTTTACTGGGCGGCGCAGCTCGAGCCGGCGGGCCCGGAACCCTGGTACGGCCGATGGGCGGCGCTGCTGTTGGGCCGGCAACATCGCGACATGTTCGCGCTCGTGAGCGACAACGCGCGGAATCGCAAAGAGAACGCCAAGATTGACTCGCTGAGATACGAGGCGCTGATCCGCGAGCCGTTGATCTACACGAAGCTCGATGCGGTCCTAGCGCGGGACTACTTCCAGGCGATCAGCCAGGCGACGGAGGGCGAGTTCAGCGAGGTGGACCTCGCGATGATACCCGATCCGGGGCTGAAGGGGTGGCTCGCGTATGGGAGCGGGCGGTTCGACGAGTCGGTGAAACAGTACGCGATTGCGATCAAGGGGAATCCGAAGGAGCACGGGCTGCACGCGAGCCGGGCCCGCGCGTTCATTCCGATGCTGCAGTACGACAGCGCCGCGGCCGAGTTCGAGGCGGAGCGCACCGTCGAGCAACAGAAAGAGGAATCGACGCTCGTGCGCTTGTACAACAGCAAAGAGATGTTGGAGTACAGCATCGGCCGGGTGCGCGAGACGCAGGACAAACGGGCGGCGGCGCGCGACGCGTACGGCCAGGCGCTCGTCGAGAACCTCGCGTTCTATCCCGCGCATATCGCGCTCGCCAGGATGGCCCTGGCAACCGGCGACACGAGCGCCGCCATGAAGGAGTACGAGCTGGCGGCGCAGCTCGCGCCCAAACGGGCGGACATCCTGTACTTCTACGGCGTGCTGTTGATGACGCGGCAGAGCTTCGACGCCGCCGCCGACCAGTTCCGCCTCGCCGTCGACGCGGATCCGTATTTCGCGAAGCCGTACCTCCCGCTCGCCTACCTCCGCGAGGGGCAAGGGAAGGACTCCCTCGCCATCGCCTACTACACGCAGTTCATCGCGCTGGCCCCCTCAGCGCTGGCGAAGCAGATCGACGACGCGCGCCAGCGGCTCAAGAACGTCAAGCAGCTCGTGCCCGAGAACCACTAGGCTACGAGCCGCCGATCCGGAGACGGATCCCGGTCGTGGTCGCGAAGTAGGTCGGCTTGAGTCCCTCAAACGCCGAGACATCTACGTAGCGAGCTTCGATGAACCCGCTCACCACGCCGGTCCCCACGGTGAGCCCCACGCCGACGTTCCAGGCGAACTTCGTGGTGGACGTGTCGACACTGACGCCGTTCGCCGTTTCCGTGAGCGTGAGGTGGTGCAAGCCCAAGCCGGCCATCAGGTAGCCGCGACCCACCGAAGCCGGCTGCAGGTTGTAGATCACGCTGGCGTTCACGCCGACGAGCGTCGTCTTGGCGTCGGCGGGCATACCCACGGCGGCGGACAGATGGGCCTTGAGGCTATCGTTCGCCGGGTTGTGACCGGTGCTCGCGTCCAGTCGAAACCCGATCGGACTGTTCGGTAACTTCAAGTCGACGACCATCAGCCCATAGAGGGCGGGCGTGAAGCCGTCGCCGGAAGGGTCCGCGTGGTAGAAGCTCGTTGGGAACGTGAGACTGCCGCCGATACCGAGGTGAGCGCGGACACCCTGCGCCGCGACGGGTGCGGCGAAGATCAGGACGACGAAAGAAAAAATACCTGCGGTGGTTGACCGGTACACGGGCACCTCCTGACGGTGGTAGGCGCAGGATCGGTCTGACGGCACTCCTTGAGCCTACGCTTCCGGGACGGCGTGACTAGGGCGTTTCTGCGACATTGGAGGGCGAAAACGCGACATGGTCGGTCGTCGCAGTCTGGAACGGCGTTATCTTGAAGCTGCTTCGGGGCGGTAGCTCAGCTGGGAGAGCACCTGGTTTGCAACCAGGGGGTCGTGGGTTCGAATCCCATCCGCTCCACTGCCCATGACGCAGACCCTGGCCTCATTCGCCTCCGCTCTCGCCGACCGATATGCGGTCGAGCGAGAGCTTGGTCGCGGCGGCATGGCGACCGTCTACCTGGCCGAGGACAGGAAGCACGGGCGCAAGGTCGCGATCAAGGTGCTCCGGCCCGGCCTCGCCGCCTCGCTCGGCGCCGAGCGATTCCTTCGCGAGATCGGGATCGCCGCTCGACTGGCGCACCCGCATATCGTGCCGCTCATCGACTCGGGTGAGGCGAACGGGATGCTGTACTACGTGCAGCCGTTCGTCCCGGGCGGGTCGCTCCGCGAGCGGCTCGATGTGGAGAAGCGTCTCGCGCTCAAGGAGACGCTCCGCATCGCGCAGGAAGTAGGTGCCGGACTCGACTACGCGCACCGCAACCGGTTCGTCCATCGGGATGTGAAGCCGGAGAACGTTCTGTTCGCCGACGGTCACGCCTTGCTGGCCGACTTCGGGGTCGCGCGGGTTTACTCCGCGTCGGAAACGGAAAGCGTGACGGACGCCGGCATCGCCGTCGGGACCCCGGAGTATATGAGCCCCGAGCAAGCGAGCGGAGAGTCGAACATCGGCAGCGCGAGCGACGTCTACAGCCTCGCGTGCGTGGTGTACGAGATGCTCACCGGCGAGCCTCCCGTACGCGGCATGGGGGCGCGCGCCACCTTGGCCAAGCAGGTCACGGACGTGCCCCGGCCCGTGCGGGCCCTGCGGCCCGAGGCGCCCGCCCACATCGAGCGAGCGCTGGCGCGCGCGCTCGCGAAAGACCCCGGCGAGCGGTTTGCCACCGTCGCCGAGTTCGTGGCGGCCCTCCAGCGTGAGCAGCCGGGGGGGGGCGGGGCGGGCACCATCGGCTCCGTGATCGGCCGCTCGATCGCCGTGCTCCCGTTCGTCAATGCGAGCCCCGATCGAGAAAACGAGTATCTCAGCGACGGCATCACCGACGAACTGATCAACGCGCTCGCGAAGGTCGACGGCCTGCGGGTGGCCTCGCGAACCTCCGTGTTCGCGCTGAAAGGCAAGCCCCAGGACGTCCGTGCGATCGGCGCCCTCCTCGGCGCCGCCTGGGTGCTGGACGGCACGCTGCGCCGGTCCGGGGATCGGCTCCGCATCACGGCCCAGCTCAGCTCGACCGAGGACGGCCAGCTGCTCTGGTCCGAGCGCTTCGATCGCACGCTCGCCGATGTGTTCGCGATTCAGGAGGAGATCGCGCGGACGATCGTGGACACGTTGCGCGTCGCCCAATTCGCGGCCTTCGCGGCGCCCAGCCCCAAGCGTCACACCGAGAACATCACGGCCTACGGCCTCTACCTACGGGGCCGCTACGCCTGGAACACGCGCACACAGGAAGGGATCACCGAGGCCATTCGCTACTTCGAACAGGCGATCGCCGAGGATCCGCGCTACGCGCCCGCGTATACCGGTCTCGCCGACTCGTACGCGCTGCAGCTGGATTACCGCAGCGTCCCCGTCGCGGAGGGGTTTGCGCTCGCCAAGCAGTACGCGCGCAAGGCCCTCGAGCTCGACGAGACGGTGGCCGAAACGCACGCCTCCCTCGCGTGGAGCCTGTTCATCTATGACTGGGACTGGGAGGGCGCGGGCCGGGAGTTCCGGCGGGCCTTGGAGCTCGACCCGCGCTACGCCACCGCGCACCAGTGGTATGCGTTCTGGTTGACGGCACGTGGTCGACTCGACGAGGCCCTGGTCGAAGCCCATACGGCGCTGGAGCTCGACCCGGCGTCAGTATCGATCCGCCGGAGTGTAGGGTGGGTCTACTACTACGCCCGGCGCTACGACCAAGCCCGCTATCACATGGCTCGCGCGGTCGCGATGAATCCGACGGCGGCCGAGACCTATCGCGTGCTCGGTCTGCTCCTGGCGCAGCAAGACCAATGGAACGAGGCGGAGCGCGTGCTGCGCGAGGGGATGACGTTGCCGGGTGCGGCGACCTACACGGCCGCGGCGCTGGGGTACGTCCTCGCCCGCGCGGGCAGGCGCACGGAGGCCGAAGGACTGCTCGCCGAGCTCGAAGCCCAGCGCCGGCGGGACTACGTGTCCCCGGTGGCCTTCGCGACGCTGTACCTAGGACTCGACGATCACGAGCGCGCGCTCGATTGGACCGAGCGGGCGCTCGAGGAGCGACGCGGCTGGCTTGCGTACCTTCGCGTGAATCCGTTGCTCGACCCGCTCCGGGGCCAGCCGCGCTTTGAGGCGATGATCGAGAAGCTCGGGCTGTGACCGATTGGCTGCCGTTCCTCTCCGAGCTCGCCGACCGCGCGGATGCGTTGGCAATGCGGTGGTTTCGCGCCGCCGGGCTCCGGGTCGAGGACAAGGCGGACCAGAGCCCCGTGACCGAGGCGGACCGGGCGATCGAAGCGATGGCGCGCACCGTGGCCCGAGAACGTCATCCCGAGCTTGGTGTGCTCGGAGAGGAGGAGGGCGCGGTGGGGGACGGTGGGTTGCGGCTCATCGTCGATCCGATCGACGGAACGCGCAACTTCGTGCGAGGTATTCCGGTGTTCGCCACGCTGCTCGCCATCGAGGTCGCGGGCGAAGTGGTGGCGGGCGTCGTCAGCGCCCCGGCGCTGCACGCTCGGTGGCACGCGGCGCGCGGCGTCGGGGCGTTTCGCGACGGTCGCCGACTCCACGTCTCGGCGGCGCGTTCCCTGCATGACGCTCTGTTGTTCCACGGCAACCTGGGCCCGCAGGAGAGTGCGCCGCCGACCGCGTTCATGCGACTCGTGGCCCGGGTCGCCCGGACACGTGGCTTCGGCGACTTTTACCAGCATATGTTGGTGGCGGAGGGAGCAGGGGAGATTGCCATCGATCCGGTCATGCATCCCTGGGACATCGCCGCGCTGCAGGTGATCGTCGAGGAAGCGGGTGGCCGGGCCACGAGTCTCACGGGAGAGCGTTCAATTCACGCGATGAATCTCGTGACGTCCAACGGCGCGCTGCACGACGCAGCGCTCGACGCGCTCGGGCGGGCCGCCCAGCAGCCGGACTCGCCCATTACCGCCGCCGTCCGATGATCGCCGACCCCTCCGACCTCGATCCCTTGGACGAGGACGATTTTCCTCTGGGCGACGGCACCGCCGACAACGAGATCGTGGTCGTGT
>Ga0307479_10007318_pt1 | contig 10174 bp, 8 predicted proteins | sample atmos_gasesECM4C_FD_203743 | JGI IMG/M metagenome (GOLD analysis project Ga0307479, IMG submission 203743) | Hardwood forest soil microbial communities from Morgan-Monroe State Forest, Indiana, United States - atmos_gasesECM4C_515 | ecosystem: Environmental > Terrestrial > Soil > Temperate...
CAATTTGTGGTGGTTGTGTTTTGGGAATTTTTTCCCAAAACTGTGGTTGTAACCGGCAGCACACAGGAAGTGTCATGCGCATCTCGGATGATCGCTACAGCCGCGAGCGGCTTTGCCTTGATTTGGCACTCAGGTTCCTGCGCCACGAAGCGCGCACCCAGACCATCCGGACGTGGACGGGTCTAACCGATGACCGTATACGAAATCTTTACAGGTCGTACATGAGCCGCGGTGCTCATTTTGTCCCGCGCCACCGTGGCAAGTCGCCACACCAGGTGGCCTACTTCACGCGCTCACTTCGGGTGCAATGGGAAACTGCCCAACTTGCGAGCCTGTTGAGTCTTCTCGCGGTGGTACCTGCGCAACCAAGCATCGAGATTGCAGGCTCGCTGCCAACTGTGGCGCGCGGTGAAAAGCTTTGTTATGCGTTCGAGACGTATCAGACGACGATTCCCTCGTCGCAGATCTCATTCGAGCACGCAGTCTTTCTAGCGGTGGCACTCGCGCGCGGCGACCAGCTCAGACTCGGCTGCTGCCGGGAATGCGGCGGCCTGCTCGTGATTGAAAGGTTCCCGCTACGTGAGAAGCGCTGCCAGTATTGCGCCAATCCAGCCCAACCACGATGAACCCGTGCCGGCAGCTTGTGTGATTTCATGAAGCCCCGCAGCGTGCGATAAACGCGTCACATCCTGCGCGGTGGCGCCCGCAGCCAGGCGCTTGGTGACCTGATTTTCATCCAGGTGCTCTACAATGGCGCAGCCCCCTAGCCTGAAACTGCGCTCATGGATCCAATTCGGCCCAATTTCTTTGCAGGTCCTTACATCGATCGCCGCGCTGACGTGCGCGAGGAAGCTGACTGGCCGGATGCCGCGCTGTCCGATCCGGAAACCTTATATATAGTGGCTCGCGACACGGCCCAGTTGGTGTATACAGGGCCCCAGCCGCGTATTGCGTTTGTCACTCGCGGGCATCCGGCGCTTCGCTCCCCGGATCCCCATGCCCTCGTGCTTCTTGGGTGGTACAAGGGCGCTCGGTGCGTGCTGTTCGAGCTGAGCGCCGAGAGCCAAGCCTTCGACCCGCCGCCGGGTACGAGCTTCGAAGAGTTGCGGCCTCTTTCCCCGCTCTTACCGGCCGAACAGGCTGGGCTTCTCGCCTATGCGCGTGCGTTGACCATCTGGCGCAATCGGCAACGGTTCTGCGGCGTCTGCGGATTCACTGCCCTCCCCGAGCGCGCAGGCCACGTGATCCGCTGCACGAACGAAACCGAATCGCATGAATTTTTCCCCCGCATAGACCCGGCCATCATAGTGCTCGTCACTGACGGCGAACGTGCCCTCCTGGGCCGGCAAGCCAGCTGGCCCCCCGGGCGCTACTCGACTATTGCTGGTTTTGTCGAGCCGGGAGAGAGCTTGGAAGACGCCGTTCTGCGCGAGGTCTTCGAGGAAACCGGCGTCCTCGTCACCAACCCCCGCTATGACTCATCACAGCCCTGGCCCTTTCCCTCGTCACTGATGATCGGGTTCCAGGCAGAGGCCGAGCGAGGCAGCCCCATCCGCATCGGCGAGGAGTTGGAAGACGCCCGATGGTTCACGCGTGCCGAGATCCGTTCCGACGGGCTGCCCCTGGTGCCCCCGTCACATTCGATTTCCTATCGGCTCATCACGACGTGGCTGGAATCCGAGGGGCAGTCCCTACTGCGGCAGTCCTGAGCGATGTGCCTGCTCGTCCTCGCCTGGCAGGTCCACCCCCGCTACCGCTTGATCGTCGCCGCCAACCGTGACGAGTTTCACGAACGGCCGACAGCGTCGATGGCCAAATGGCCGTCCCCCGATGACATCATCGCAGGCCGTGACCTGCGGGCGGGTGGAACATGGCTCGCCATGGACCGCGCCAGACGGTTTGGGGTCATCACGAACTTCCGCGATCTGCAGCCTCCGGCACCCGGTGCGCCCTCACGTGGAAACCTGATCCCGAACTATTTACGTAATAAGGAGGGAGCACAGCGCCACCTCCAGGAGCTGCAGCCAAGGGCCGGCGGCTACTCGGGTTTCAACTTGCTGTTAACGGACAATGACTCCCTGTGGTATGCATCCAACCGCGCCGATCCCTTCGCAAGAGCGCTGCCACCCGGGATTTATGGCCTTTCGAATGAGTTCCTGGACACACCGTGGCCAAAACTCCAACGCGTGCGGCGGCGTTTCGACCCGCTGGTGTTGCAGGGGGGTGAAGTCCCAAAGAACGAGTTGTTCGCCATCCTCAGCGATCCCACTCAGGCCGGAATAAACGAGGAGCTGCCCAAAACAGGCCTGTCACCCGAGTGGGAACAGCTGCTCTCATCACCGTTCATCCGCAACGAGGATTATGGAACACGCTGCTCCACGATAGTTGCGCTGGAACCCTCGGGTGCCGTATCCCTCACGGAGCGCCGCTTCGATAGCGCGGGCAGCCTGATTGCCGAAACCGAATTCACGCTCCGCGCCGGCGAACGGCTGTGAACCCAAGCGCCGCATGTGCGTTGACTGGGAGTCTGGCTGGCCAATGATCGCCTGCTGCCCTCGCGACGGCGATCCCTAGTCAGCCAGACTCCTTGGATTAGCTTCGAGCGAGAGTTGGGCGACCCCAGCTAGAATCCTAAGTACTTCCGTGACGTCGCATCTAATTGATGGCGCAGCGCAATTCCTTCATGCAGGCTCTGGGGCACAGCCGAGCCGCAGTGGTCCTCATGTGCCTGATCGCCTGCCAGTCCGTTCGTGCCAACGTCACAGTGGAGGTTCACGGTGTGGATGACGAGCTGCGCACCAACGTGCTCGCCTACCTGAGCTTCGAGCGCTACAAGAAGACCACTGACCTGAGCGCCGACACCATTGAGCGGCTCCACGAGCGCGTCGAGCGCGAAGTACAGTCCGCGCTTCGGCCCTTCGGTTATTACGAGCCCAAGGTTCACTCCGATCTGACCGAAGGCGGCAAAGGCGACTGGCGAGTCACGATTGACATCGACCCGGGTCCGCCTGTGCTCATAGATCTCATTGACGTGCAGGTTCACGGCGCTGGCGAGAAGGATCCTCTGTTCACCAGGATAACGGACCACTTGCCGCTGCACCGCGGTGACCGGCTGCGCCACGCGACCTATGACAGCCTCAAAGGGGATCTGCAGCGCACGGCAGCCACCTACGGATACCTTGATGCGAAGTTGACACGCAACGAGCTCGTCGTGGATCCCTTGAGCCACAAAGCCAGCATCGCCCTGGAAATGCAAACGGGTGAAAGATACCGCTTTGGAGCCACGCACATCGAACAGAGGGCGGTCAACGACGCCCTCGTGCGCCGTTACCTGCGCTACAAGCAGAATGAGCCGTTTGACCTGACAGAAATCCTGCGCACCCAGTTTGCCCTGGACGACGCGCAGTATTTCGCCAACCTCGAGGTGTTGCCCGGCGATCCGGACCGCGACGCCCACGTTGTGCCAGTCAACATCAAGGCAGATCCCAGCCGCCGCAACTGGTATTCAGTGGGCGGCGGCTATGCGACTGACACCGGCCCGCGAGGAACACTGACCTGGGAAAATCGCCGGATCAACACGCGCGGTCATCGCTTCCAGGTCCTCATCCAGGCGGCCCAGGTCACGAAGTATCAGGTTCAGAGCACCTACACCATCCCCATCGGTGATCCGGCGGTCGAAAAGCTGACACTCCAGGGCGACGTCGAGCAGCGGCAGCTCGCCGACGTGACGACCCGAAATCAATACCTGCAGCCGGGAATCACGAAGGTATCGGGAAACTGGCAATACGTATGGTTCGTGCAGGCGATGAAAACCACCGGGGAGTCCGCGGTCGAAACCCGCACTGACCGGCTGCTCATACCCGGTATTGACATTGCATCCGTTCCCAAGGGTTACCTGGGCGAGCCTATCTTCCAGCACGGTCTGTTCCTGGAGGTGAAGGGTGCGGACAGAGCCGCCGGAGTCAACACGTCATTCCTTCAGGCCCATCTGACTGGCGTGCGCGTCTTCAACTTCCATCCGAAATGGCACCTGTTGCTGCGGGACGAGATCGGTGCAACGGTGGCACCGCGTTTCAACCAGTTGCCTGTCATAGAGCGGTTCTTCGCGGGTGGCGATAACAGCGTGCGGGGATTTGCCTACAACGCCCTGTCGCCCACCGAGAATGTGTGCGACAGCAATGGCCGCAATCCAGATGGGAGTTGCAAGGGTGCCGTCACCGGAACAGCCAAAACCGGGGGAAAGGATGTCGTTACCGGTACGGTTGAAGTGATCCGCGATCTGCCGCGCAACTTCGGCGTCGCCACCTTCTTCGACTATGGCAACGCTTTCAACGGTTTCGGCGGCACCGCGCTGGAGTATTCGGTGGGTGTGGGATTCCGGGTACGCCTTCCCGTCGTGACCTTGGGAGTCGATATAGCGGAACCGATCTCCCGGCCCGGAGCCAGTCCCAGGCTCCACATCAACTTCTCGCCCAAACTCTAAAAGCCCATGCGCCGCCTACTGCTACTCATTGCCGGCGCGTTGGTACTCCTGGCAGTCGCGGTGCCCACGGCCGCCGTCTACTATCTCGCATTCACACAGAGCGGCTTTCAGCTCATCGTCAGCCGCATTCCGCACAAAGTCGGCGGCGTCGCAATCGATGTGATCGGCGCGAGCGGTACGGTGGCACACGGCATCCGCGTCGAACAGCTCGATATCGACCATCACCTCGTCCATCTGACCTTCAAGAACATACAGGCCCGGGTTGAGCTGACACCGCTACTGCTGCAAACCATTCGCACCAAGGGCGCCTCGATCGAGGCCGTGACCGTAGAGATCAAACGGCGTAGAAAGCCGCCGATCCCATCGACTCCCGTCTTTCTACCGCACTGGCTGATAGTCAGCGCGGATCACGCGCGCCTGGGAACTGTGAATCTCGCCGTCTACAACGGAGCCCACCTCGAGGCAAACAACCTGTACGCCTCGGGTATTGCCCGCTATCGCAAGATCCGGTTCTTCGAATTCGGCATGCAGATGGGCAACGCGCGTATCGACGGCTCCGGACAGATGCAGGCGTACGATCCGCTGCGCCTGGAGCTGCAGACCAAGATCAATTGGACACCGCCCGATCAACCCGCCTGGGTCTTCGATACCACATCCAAGGGTGATCTGGCCATTCTCGGCCTGACTGTGCATACCATCGCGCCTTTCAGGTCCGACTTCACCGGCCAGGCCTTGAATCTGGCCGGTCAGTGGCACTGGCAGGGCAATGCCCTCGTGCACGATCTCGACGTCACCGCCTGGGGTGGCAACCGGATACTCGGGCTTCTCTCCGGACAGCTCGCACTCAAGGGAAGCGCAAACGGATTCGCAGCCCATGGCCCACTCGATTCCTCGGGACTCAAGGTCGGCCTGTTCGACACGGAGTTCGAAGGGGCCTATTCCAACCACGTTCTATGGGCCAAGCACATCGGAGTCACGCACCGCACCTCGGGTGCCCACGCAAAAGCCGGCGGCAGCATCGAAGTCATCAGGAACGGTCCGCGCCTCGACCTGCGCGGCACGTGGACTGATTTTCGCTGGCCCCTGGCCGGCAAAGTCGCACCGTTCCACAGCTCATCGGGCGATTTCACATTGCAAGGGACTTGGCCGTATTCCGTTCATGCAACCGGGATGGCACAGGCCCGCGATCTGCCCCCCATGCCGGCAACGATCGATGGCAGCCTCGCCAAAGACCGGTTTACTTTCACCAGGGCTGACGTCGATCTGTACGGCGGACACGCAACGCTGAGCGGCGAAGCGGTCTGGACTCCGATGGACAGTTGGTCCGCCGCCGGACATGCAACCGACATCAATCCAGCCCTCGTCCGCGCGGATCTGCCTGGCAAGTTGAGTTTCAACATAGCCACCCGCGGCTTGGGGTTTGACGGCAATGGCGACTTTTCCGTCGAAGTGCGGGAAATCGGCGGGCGCCTGCGCGGTGTGCCCGCTAGTGGCGGCGGCAGAGTCATGCGCACCGGCACCACCTGGCAATTCGACAAATTGCGCGTCAGCCTGGGCGGGACCAATCTTGCCGTGGATGGCCACGTAAACGATGTATTCGACCTGCGTTTTGCCGTCACAGCCAAGGATTTGAGCCTTCTGGCGCCGGAGAGTCGGGGTCAGCTCGAGGGCAACGGCACACTGCGGGGCACACTCAGAGAGCCGACGATTGCGGCGAACATCCACGGCAACGGCATCCAGCACGAAGGTATTACCGTCGCCGAGCTCGATGCGGACATCGACTTCGATCCGAACCCTCAGTACGAGTCCAAGGTCGACGCACGCATCCACGATCTCGTTTACAAAGAGCGCAAGCTCGACAAACTGACCTTCAAGCTCAACGGCAAGCCCACTGATTATGCCGTCCGGCTGGATGCGGCAGCACTTGGAATGTCACTCAGCGCGCAGGCCGGGGGCCCCTTCAACGACGGCGCCTGGCATGGGCAACTCCATTCCATGGACATCGCCGGCACCGAATCCCTCCGGTTGAAGCTCGAGCGTCCGGTCGGTTTGCTCGTGTCGGCGAATGCGTTCCGAGCGGAATGGATGTGCATGGTGGGCCAGCCAGGGAGCATGTGCGCCGACGGCGAATGGACGCCAAAGCAATGGAATGCCACCTTCACCGCAAACAAGATGCCGCTGTCCACATTCACCGCCGGGCTCACGCGAGCCGTGGACTACAGCGGCCAAATCAACTTCCTGGCACGGATTTCTGCTGTGGATCAGGCTCCTGCGCAAGGCTCCGTGCGGATCGATCTCACGGATGCACAGCTTTCACACAAATTGTCGAGCGGGCGCATCAGTCATTCGAAAATCGGCTCCGGCTTGATCACCGTCAACGCAAGCCGATCGGCCGTCAGCGGTCAGGTGGGGTTGGAGTCCGGGGACGTCGGGACTATCAGAGGCACGCTCGTTGCGCAGCGAGGTGCTGATGATTGGCAGTCCATGCCGGTTCAAGGTGAGATTCACGCCCATACGGATCAGCTCGGCCTGATCACCCTGTACGTCCCCGATATCGACCGTGCCGCAGGCCATCTGGATGCGGATATGAAGGTCGCCGGTACACTCGGCACGCCGCTCATTGACGGCAACCTCAAGATCTCCGAGGGCGAGATTGACTACTACCAGGTCAACCTCGGGTTGCGCCAGCTCGCGTTCGACGCCAAGTTGACCGACAACGGGGTTGACTTCAATGGCTCGACCCGCCTCGGCTCCGGGATCGCAAATGCCAAGGGCCGCCTGGAATGGCGCAACTCGCTTCCCTACGGCAAGGTCAACGTCCAGGGCACGAACATTCGCGTCGCCGACGTCCCCGAGGCGCAGATCGATGCCTCGCCCAATCTCGAATTCAACATCAACGGCCGCAGGATCGAAGTGACGGGTGTCGTCACGGTGCCCTATGCCAAGATCGTTCCCGCCGACCTCACCGGCGCGATCCACTCCTCGTCGGACGAAGTGATCGTCGGCCAGGAGCAGACAGATCCACTGAAGCGCTTCGAAGTCGTCAGCACCATCACCCTGAGCCTGGCCGATCACGTGAGTATCGACACCACCGGTCTCACCGGCAGACTGACGGGCAATATGACCGTGCGCAGTGGCTATGACAAGGTCACCACCGCAACCGGCGAGCTCAACATCGAGCAAGGCAAATACACAGCCTACGCGCGCAAACTCGACATTCAACGAGGCAGACTGATCTTCACCGGCGGTCCCGTCGTCAACCCCGGAATCGATATCCGCGCAATCAAGGTATTCCCGGACGTAACTGCCGGCGTTAACGTGCGCGGCACCCTGCTGCAACCCCGCATCAGCTTCTTTTCAGACCCTTCACTCACGCAATCCCAGATAGTCTCCCTGATCCTCGCGGGCGGTTCCCTCGAAACCGCCCAGAACCGCCAGCCTGGCGCCGGCAACGAGCTCCTCGCCCAAGGTGGCGCCATCCTCGCGCAACAGCTCGGCTCGCACGTGGGCATCGAGGACGTGAGCCTCGAGTCCGACCTCGCCAACGAGACCTCGTTGGTGCTGGGCCGCTACCTTTCGCCGCGCCTGTATGTCAGCTACGGGATCGCGCTCACGCAGCAACTCAACGTCCTCAAACTTCGCTACAGCCTGGGCGACCGGTGGACGATCAAGACGGAAGTGGGGCAGGCGCGCGGGGCGGATCTGGTTTATACCATTCAAAAGTAGCGCATCCCGAGCGGTGCGTTCCGCGACTGCCCTTTAAGGTCGCAATTTGCGACCTTAAAAATGGGTCCAACTTCTCCCGTGTGGGGCAGCGGCGGAGCAACCGCTTGCTCCTCAGGTCGGCTGTGAAACCGATTGGCTGCTGAGGCGGGTTCATGAGCTCGCGCAATTTCACAAACGCGCGCACGACATAGATGCTCATCTCAACGGCGCGCGGGCTGTTGAGAATGGTGGCGGCCATGATCGACCCGTACTCAGTGAAAGCACAGGGCGTAAAGCGCGGATCGCGATGCCGCTGGGAACCGGTCACAGATTGTGACGGGTTGAGCGCTTCGACCCCGGGGCGCGTCCATACGCGGATCAGCGTCCGCGATCAACGTCCCGCGCCTTGACCCCGCTGCGGCTACTGATGTCTCGCAGAGACAGGGAGTGATCTGCAAATGCCGAGAGAACCGAGATAACAGCCAGCACGATACCCGCGGCCAGCTTGAAAGCACCTTTGAATCCATCCACGAAGGGTGATGGCGCTTTGACATTCATGGAAATATGTCCTTTAAGAACTGCCACGTCCCCCCGAGGAGCACAATGGCGCAAAATGCCGTATCAACGTATACCAACACAACCTCCAATTTCGTGACGAATGCGAAAATCTGGACTGGAAAGGGGTGGATGGTATTGAACCAGCTCAAAAGCGCTGCCAAGCCCCATGCGATCGTGAACAACGACACGAACACGATTGCGGTCGCGGCCAGGTGCCCGATCAGTAGACGGATCGAATTCCAATATCCACCGCTACGATTCCATTCGCGAGCCACACCGGTAGTCCTTTGTCCAAGTCTGAAGGCCGTTCCTGTGAGTCCGAACAATACTCCTCGGTAGGAGGCTCGGCAACGTAATGTTATGTTGTAAATCGCCGTCGCTTACAACATGCGCGCGTGCCGTGTTCCATCCGAAATGGACGCTAACCATCCCGTCAACCAACCCGCGCGCCACCCAGCTTCTCAATCCTCTCCGTCTTTCCCCGCAGCGAATTGACAACGTGGTAATCCACCATCTTGCGCACACGCTGCTGCCCAGCGTCCGAGATCAACGCCCCCGCGGCCCGAACACCTCCCTCAAGGAATTCACCGATCGCCTTGCCCCTCGCAGTCCCACGAGAAAATCCTGCGTTGCACCCTCGAGCGCCCGGTCCGCGTAGATACGCACTTCGGGATACGCGGTGCGAATGCGGCAGTTGCCGCCAATTTGATGATGAGGTCGGCGCAGGGTGCTACGGAGGTGGAGGCCGCAATGGTGGGCAAAGGCAAAAACGAAGGCGAAAAACGCGGCGCACGACGGCGTTGTTCTCTTTGCGCCCGCAATGGCGTCGGCCTCCGCCGCGCCACCGCGGCGCCACCTCCAAGCCTCTAAGCCTCTAAGCCCGGTCTGCCGCCACGTCCGGCCAGCAACGGCCACCGTCGCGGGGCTCGCGGCCCCTCACACCAGCACCACCAACAAATCCTTCGCATCCACCTGCTGCCCCGGTCGCGCCAGCACCTCTGCGACCTCCCCATCCGTTTCCGCCCGGACGGCCGTCTCCATCTTCATAGCCTCGAGCGTAGCGAGCACGTCACCCCGGGCAACCTTGCGCCCCACGGTCACTGCTATAGTGGCAATGGTGCCCGGCATCGGCGCACCCACATGCTTCACGTTCCCCGGCTCAACCTTCCGCTGCGGCGCCTTCTTGGCAACCTGGCTGCGATCCTGGACGCGCACGGAGCGGGGCAATCCATTCAACTCAAAGAATACCGTCCGCGTCCCATCCTCATGCGCTTCACTCATCGCAACATAACGGACGATCAAGGTCTTGCCGCGTTCGATATCGACGCTGATCTCCTGCCCAGGGTCCATGCCGTAGAAGAACACCGGCGTCGGTAGAATGCTGACATCGCCGTACTGCAGCCGATCGCTGGCATAGTCCATCCATAC
>Ga0307479_10007319_pt1 | contig 10173 bp, 12 predicted proteins | sample atmos_gasesECM4C_FD_203743 | JGI IMG/M metagenome (GOLD analysis project Ga0307479, IMG submission 203743) | Hardwood forest soil microbial communities from Morgan-Monroe State Forest, Indiana, United States - atmos_gasesECM4C_515 | ecosystem: Environmental > Terrestrial > Soil > Temperate...
GCATCTGGAAAAGCGAAATGACTTTTGCGAGACTAACCTGTCCCGCCACCCTCAAGGCATCTTCGCCGCCACCAGTTCGTAGTCCGTGAACTCAACCTCTCCACCATCCAGTTCTGGACGATAAGCCGCCTCGAATCTTTTCACCGCGTCGGAGCGGCTGTGGACTTCGTGTGCCGCTTCATCCTCGAAAATGAAGAAGTGGACAAAGCGTGTCGGGTCGTTCTCCTGTTGCCAGGCCAAATACATTCGCGTGCCGGGCTCGTTCGTCTTCAGGTAAGGAACGAATTCCTGAATCGCCCGTTTCACCTTCTCGACTCCAGACTTGCGAACTCGATATTGTGCGATGGTGTAAATCGGCATAGGTCTTTCTGTCCTCCTGCTGCGGCTTCAAAATTTTACGGCTATTTGCGCTGTCAATCGCCGGAAACAGCGCTGCGACGCCGATGCGCCAGGTACGAAGACAGCTTGTCGGCGATCTTGCCCCAACCGCTCTCATAGCGCTTGGCGACGTCGGGCTTGGTAAAGCGCTCATGCGTGAGCACAAGTTCGCTTTCATTCCCATGCGCCAGGAATTCGACGGTCACGAGGGTAGTGACTTCATTGCCTTCTTCCGTCCAGGTGAACACCAGTTTGGCGTTGGGTTCGACCACCTGGTATACACCCGTGTGCACGTGATCCCGCTCCTTCCCCTTCATGACAATCCGATACGAGCCTCCTGCACGCACATCCAGCACTGCTTGCGCGGAAGTCACATCTCCGGGGCACATCCATTCGCGAATGCCTTGTGGATCGATCCAGGCTTCGTAGACGACTTCCCTCGGCGCCGGCATTTTGCGGCGAATCGAGATCCGATGCGTTCCCTCAGTGGGATTTTCCATGTGCGGGCGCTCCTTTCTTCGCCATCTTCATTTTCATTTTTCGCGCAACATAGCGCTCCAGGGCATCGAGGCGCACTTCCCAAAACTGGCGATAGTGCTCGAGCCAGGCCGTCGCATCCCGCAAGGGCCCGGCATCGAGGCTGCAAACATGCTCGCGGCCGTGCACGTTCCGGCGAATCAGGCCCGCCCGCTCCAGCACCATGACGTGTTTCGAAACCGCATTGAGGGACACTGGAAACGAACTGGCAATTTCGCCGATGGTGGCGGACTTGTTCCTGAGTGATGCGAGGATGGCGCGCCGGGTCGGATCGGCGACGGCAGAGAAAACACGATTCAGGCCGTCCTGAGAATATTCAACCATTCGGTTGAACATAATCCGGGCAGGCCGCGTGTGTCAACCAGATTGCAGCAATTTCCGAAAAGCGGCGGAAGGATCGTCAAGTCTTGCACAGTTCGTTGGTTTAGGAGCGGGAGAGTGACTTGCAACCGCTTCATGCCCGGAGATGGTTACGGCCTCTTCTAGGATCGATGCCGTCTTCGTCGCATGCCTCGGAGGCGGTGCACCAATGCGAAATAAGCATCCCGGGCAGCGCCGGGTTCCTCGACGTGGGTGAGAAACAAGGTGCGCACTAAACCGGGAGTGACCCGGCCTTCGAGGTATGCGTCATAGAGATCGCACCCCAGAAGATATCCAAGCTGTCGTGTGATGTATTCGAACTTGGCTCCGCTGCTGCGAATGCCTTCGTCGAGGGATCCCCGCACCCGCTCGCATTGACGGATATCGACTTCCAACAGCCGGTGCAACAGCAGGAAATCGAGGGCGCGCATGGATTCCGCGAAACTCAGTCCGGTCTGCCGCTCAACGTCTTCATGAGTCTGGTCGCTCAGATCGCGCAGGTCCGCTTCGCGCAAAGCCGCGCGCGCAGGATACAACACACGCGACCCGAAGTATGCCAGCGCATTCTCCAGCACACGGCCGTAGAAGAAATCCGATGGCTCATCCGCGGCTTCCTCACGCGCGGTTACCCTCGCCGGCAATCCCCGGCAGGCATGATGCAGGAAGCGAGCCGCCTCTTCGGAAGCGTGCAGCATTTGAAAATCATGCATATAAAACGCGTTTACATGGGGCAGGTAAGCGCAGCCGTGTTCTTCCACCCGCCGCATCATCGCCTCGCGGTCCTCCTCGCTTACTCCTTTGCGTGAGAGCAGGCGCCGCAGTAATCCGTCAGACGAGCGGTAATACACTTCCGGCAGCAGGTCGATCAGAAACTTTGGCTGCGTCGTGTTATGCGGTGAATAGCGGTTGATCCCCAGGAAGCGCACCAGCCCGTCGATCAGGTTGTAGACCGTGGGCCCGAGATCGGGCTGGTCAGATTCTTCACGGCGCCACCGGTCCAGGCACAGCCGATAATTTTCATACTTCTCGAGTGGCGTGGCATTGAAGACGCAGAGAACGTCGGGTGCAACCCGGACGGCTTCGACGCGCTCGTGCCTCTCCCCGGCGGCGCGCCAGTACAGCGCATCGACATTCTGGAGAACGGTCAGCATTCGCACCTGAGGCAGAAGGGTGCGAACTTCGCGCGGCAGGTGAGCGGGCGCCAGGTGCGACTCGCCAAACAAAACTATGATGACTGCGCCAGGATGGCGCAACCGAATCTCCGCAATCTTCTCTGCGGCATGCCGGTCGCGGGCCCCGATTTTGCGCAGATCCTCCCGCGGCATGCAATCGAGTCCATAGATTGCCTCCGTGTGCTCCCGAGCAGTGACCAGCAGCTCGTAGAAAGGATTCCAGTCGTAACCCCAATCCAGCTGGAAACGCATGCGCTCGCGCAATTCGCTCTCGTCGATTTCCCGCCGCCACCATTCGTCCAGAATATGCTGATCACGAGCGAATATGGTTTCCACTCCCAGAACCAGCGGACGATCTCCAGCGATCGCCTGCTGCTCCAGCAGGGAACCCGCGAAACGCTGGCAGGCGGGCAGCGCATGGTAATCGCCGACCAGCACCAGATCGGCGTCCTGCACCGCTTCGTGCACCCGGGAAACATCCACTACCGATTCGTAGGCGCGGTAGGCTGCGCTAAAATCCTTCAAATACTTGCGCCGCCCATTGTGGTCGTTGGCGCGGATTTCGCGCTCGACTCTTTCGAGGGCGTGCAATTGGGCTGCGGAGCGCCGCGATCGCAGGTGAGACGGATTCGCCATTCCTGGTCCGAGAAGTTGTCCGGCGGCAAGCGGGTTTGCTCCACCTGCCTTGACTTCCCTTCCGCTGCCTCCCTATGCTCGGAACTCCCGGGCCAGCGCCCAAGGAGACTCTTTGTCCAACCAGCCGCCCCAGAACCTGACGATTGCCACTACCGGCGCCAGCGGCTCGATTTTTCTAAAACACTTTCTACTTGCGGTCGAACGCGATGAACGCGTAAAGACCGTAAACTTCATCGCCTCCGACAGCGCACTCCGCGTACTCGCGGAGGAACTCGGCTTACACGGCCGCAACGACCTCGTCGGACAGATACTGGGCAAACCCACACTCAAAATCCATGCACAAGCGAACACTGACATCGGCGCCAACGTCGCCAGTGGTTCTTATCCTTCGGATGGGATGGTGGTCATCCCATGCAGCGTTGGTACGCTCGCGCGTATTGCCAATGGCATCGCCTCTCAACTGATCGAGCGGGCTGCTGATGTAAGTCTCAAAGAACGAAGGCCCTTGGTCCTCTGCGTCCGCGAGACCCCGCTGAATAAAGTCCATATTCGCAACCTGTACAAAGCCGCCGATGCGGGGGCTACGGTTTTCCCCTTGATCCCGACTTTCTACAACCGCCCTACTTCCTTAGATGATCTGGCTCGCGAATTTGCTTACCGGGTATTGGCCCATCTGGGCTTGAGGCAGCCCGATGCATATCGCTGGAAAGCCTGAAACATCAACAACTTACGAGAAAATTCAAATTCTCCTGAAGGGAGAGTTCCAGTCTAGGCGGGAGAAAGGTCAATGACTAGATAGCAACCGGACATGTCCGGTCGGGGCGGTCTGGACCGCTTGGAAGGTCTGGGCGGACTCGGCTATCCGCCCCGCATGCCCTACTGTGCCGTCTAACGCGCGGTCAGGACTGCGCTTTTGAACTCGAATTCCACTTGCGGCGGATGCTGCAGTGTGTTGTGGAGCAGGCAACGATGCACTGCATCTTCCACCCCGGCGCGATGACGCTCATCCAGCACCGCCGGCATCTCAACCTCGATGCGAAACCGATCCAGCCGCGCCGGATTCTTCTCCTTCTCCGCTGTCACCCGCACCCGCGTGCCTTCCGATGCCAGGTTGTGCTTGCGCAGATATTGCGCCGCATAAAAAGCTGCGCACGACCCCAAGGATGCCAGCAACAATTCTGGCGGCGTCATGCCCTCATCGAATCCGCCATTTTCCCGGGGTTGATCAGTAACGATCGCGTGCCCCCGCGCTTTGATCTCAAATTGCACCGCTCCCAGATGCTCGATCACAACCTCCATGGATGCCTCCACTCACGCCGATAAGCGGCTGATCTAACCTTAGTCCGCCGGAAATAGGTCGAGGCAGAAAATCAGGGTGGGCGGCGGCACTGGCCAGGCGGTTTTTCCCGATTCGGGAAGCGACGTCGAGGAGTCGTCCGTGTGCGGCCCTTCCAGCTCGTTGATCGCCCATCCATGCTCGGCTCGGGATCCGCGACGCTAAGGGCGCAGCCACAATGGTATCTTTGTCATGCCGCTCCCCAAGTATGGACGTTCTCAACGCGCTTTTCGAAAAGCATTTCCGTCGCCCCCCCACCCGCGTTGTCCAATTGCAGGGAGAACTGGGCGGCTCCGGCCGGAAGATCATTCGACTCTCGGACGGCCAGCAGAGCGCCATCGGCATCCTTCACGGGGTGCGGGAAGAGAATGCCGCTTTCCTCGCGTTTACCCGTCATTTCCTGAAGCACGGGTTACCGGTGCCTGAAATTTACGGAGAAGATCTGGATCAGGGCGCTTACCTGGAACAGGATCTGGGCAACACGACGCTATTTGATTTTCTGTCGAGCAATCGCCCGGGAGAGGTCATTGCGCCAGCGGTAATCGACGCATACCGCAAGGTGGTCACGATTCTGCCGCGCTTCCAGGTGAAGGCCGGACGCGATCTCGATTACAGCATCTGTTATCCCCGCGGGCGTTTTGACCGGCAGTCGATCGCGTGGGATTTAAATTACTTCAAATACTACTTTCTTCGGCTGGCGGGAATTCCTTTCAGCGAGCAGGCGCTGGAGGATGATTTCGACCGGCTGACGGACCTTCTGGTCAGCGCACCGCAGGATTACTTTCTGTATCGCGACTTTCAGTCGCGCAATGTGATGTTGCTCGATGGCGGGCCCTATTTTGTGGATTACCAGGGTGGCCGCAAAGGCGCTTTGCAATACGATATCGCTTCCCTTCTGTATGACGCAAAGGCGGACCTCCCGCCCGAACTGCGTCAGAAGCTGCTCGACGATTACCTTGATGAACTCACGAGCTTCGTTTCGCTCGATCGGGATGGATTCCTCCACCACTACCACGGATTTGTTTACGTGCGCATCATGCAAGCGCTGGGCGCGTACGGGTTTCGCGGTTTCTACGAGCGCAAGGCCCATTTCCTGCAAAGCGTTCCCTACGCGCTGAAAAACCTGCGCTGGCTTCTGCACAATGTAAAGCTTCCGATCGCGCTGCCGACCCTGCTGGATGCATTCAACAGCATGCTGGGATCGGAGAAGCTGCGGGGTCTTGCATGCAGCGCGGAAAATCTTACGGTGCGGATTTTCAGCTTTTCGTTTCACCGGGGCTGGCCCAAGGATGAGACTGGAAACGGAGGAGGATTCGTTTTCGACGGGCGCAGCCTGCCGAACCCCGGGCGCGAAGAACGGTTTAAGCCTCTGACGGGAATGGATGCCCCGGTAATCGAATACCTCAATCAGCAGGAGAGCGTGCACCAGTTCTTTGCCAGTGCGCTGTCGCTGGTGGACGCCAGTATCTATGAATACCAGCGCCGCGGATTCAAGCACCTGATGGTGGCTTTCGGATGCACTGGCGGCCAGCATCGCTCGGTGTACCTGGCGGAGCAACTGGCCAGGCGTCTGCGGGCGCGCAATGGTGTGGACGTCGTTCTGCATCATCGCGAGTTGGAGAGCCGCGCAGAATGAAAGCGATGGTTCTGGCGGCTGGACTCGGCACGCGGCTGCGTCCGCTGACCGATAATCGCCCAAAAGCGCTGGTAGAAGTAGCCGGACGCACTCTGCTCGAGATCACACTGACCCGCCTTCGCAGCTTCGGCATCCAGGATGTCATCATCAATGTTCACCACTTTGCCGACATGGTCGTGGAGTACTTACGTGCGAACGATGACTTCGAAATGAGGATTGCAATTTCACGCGAGGACGTTCTGCTCGATACCGGCGGTGGCCTCAAGAAGGCGGCGCCCTTCTTTCTGGGCGGCGGTTCACAGGACGAGCCCTTCGTTCTCCATAATGTCGATGTCTTCAGCACCATCGACCTGCATCGCATGGTCGAGTTCCACAAAAAGCAGCAGGCTTTGGCCACGCTGGCGGTCCAGAATCGAGAAACCTCGCGCTACTTGCTGTTCGATACCGAACTGCAGCTCTGTGGTCGGCGTGCTGGACGGGAGGGCTCTCCCGAACTGCTGAGAGACACCGGAACGTTTCAGGCCTTCGCGTTTTCCGGCATCCATATCATCTCTCCCAGGTTGCTGAACATGCTCAACGAGACCGGCGCCTTCTCCATCATTGCTTCCTACCTCCGCCTGGCCCGCACCGGGCAAAGGATTTGCGCCTTCCGCGCGGACGAATATCATTGGCGCGATCTGGGCAAGCCGGAGAACATCCCCCTCGCCGAACAGGACCTGCGGCGCAACTCGCCCTCCGCCTAGACCCCTTATCGAAGCGAAGCCCGCTTCTTGCGCCACGTGAAATCTGTAATCTGCAATCTGAAATCTGAAATTTCCCCGTCCTCTGCGGCTCTCCACCGCGCCCTTTGCGGGAAACATTTTTCGGCCCCCCATTGACCACCCCGGAACCCACTTTCGTGCCGGTTGACGAGCGCTCCCCTTCCGTACTAATCTGCGATTACACCGGAAAGGAGGTGGTCTGATGACAAGTTCAGATGGTAGTAGTAGCAAAAGACCAGGTGAGGTGGCTGCGACTTAGAGCGGTCGCTCTAAGCGGGGCTCCCGCGGCCGCAAGGCCCGGGATGCTACAGCCCGCACACTACCGGTGAGTTAGGGTTGCGATCCGCCCAGCACTAGGTCGTGCTGGGACCCGGAGTTGCCGAAGAGGCCACGTAGAGTGACCACCTCTTGGTCAATCCCAACAGTACCACCGGCGGCCCGCGTACTTAATCGTGCGCGGGCCGTTTTGCGTTTAAGGACTCTTCACCAGAAACGAAAGAGCCGCGGAGCGGCGGAATTCATTAGCCCAGCGCGTAAGCGCTGGGAAATCCGAACTAACATGACCCGAGCCCCTTCAGGGGCGACACCTCCCCGAAACTGCACCTTGACGCAAGCCTCCATGATCTCTGATCTCCTTGGTAAAGGTGGTCCGGACTTTATGGTCAAAACGTCATCACAAAATAGCGCGGACGCCACGGCTGGCATTCCGCCCGCCGGTCGAGCCGGCAAGATGCCGGCGCTACTCACGGCGGAGCGGAGCGCCTGCCTGCTTTTTCAAAGCCCTTCAGAATCACTTCCTCCGTCTCCCGAGCCAGTTCCAGCTTTTCGAGTTCGCCTTGGCCGAACCAGCGCACCTCGTCAGCGTCGTCGCCCGCCAGGAGATCCCCCGAGAGCCGGCGACAAAGGAAATCGATCAGCACATAGTGATATTGAAATCGCCCCTGGTCGTCCGGGAGCACGCGTTCAAAGACCCCCAGTAGCTCTCCTGGCTCAATGGTCAGGCCCGTTTCCTCCAGGGCCTCGCGGACCACGGCCTTTCGCAAGGTTTCACCGACCTCCAGCACGCCGCCCGGAATCGACCACTTTCCTTCCAGCGGAGGATGCCCGCGCCTCACCAGCGCGACACGGCCCTTTTCGATGATAATGGCGCCTACACCGACCAGCGGAGTTTCTGGATATTCACGTTTCATGCCAATGAGGTTCAGGTTTCGGATGTCGCGTGTCAGGCTCATCCCGCAAGTGTCTGGAACAATGAAACGCGAGTGCAAAAACCAAAAGCGAAGGCTGACATCCAGATCTGCCAGCCGCGTCTATTCCAGCCAGGTCCGCGGCGACAGATCGACGATCTTCCACTGTTTTCCATCCCATCCGCAAACCAGTCGCAGCGGAACGCGCTTCCGTACATTTGGAGATACTTCATCCCGCGGTGTGGCGTCGATCTCGAAGTCTGCAACTGCGGCGCCGAACTCTCCCTCCATTGTCACCTGCGTGACGTGGTAGCGAACTTGAAATTCATCGTACCGCGCGAAGAAATCGGCGACCTGGTCCCGGAATGCTGCGTAGCCCGGCATGCGCCTCGCGTCAAATGCTTTCAGGAACCGGCTGCGATTCTCCGTTTCCAGTGCACGGCGCAACTCGTCGATCAGCCGCACCGCGTCTGCTTCCGCGAAGACCGGACGTGTATTCGGGTCGGGTGCTGGCGGTTTATTCGTGTACTGGGCGGATCCGGCAATCCCACGCAGTAACAAGATAATCAGCAGCAGACCGGCCGCGACTCGTTGCTGAATACGCCAATTTTGGGCGCTGATCCCCACTCGCACACTCGTTTCCGCCTTCGATTTTCGCATTGTATAGAGACTCGACAGGAAAGGCAGCCTGCATCCAGGATGGTTTCGGCAGCGACGGCGCAGTTGGACCCGCTCCCCACAAGCTTTAGACACCCGTTACAATGGGCGTATGGCTCTAGAGGAATACAAGCGCAAGCGACGCTTTGAAGCCACCCCCGAACCTCCGCCGGAGATCGCGACCAAGTCCGGCCACCGCTTCGTTGTGCAGAAGCACCGCGCGTCGCGTCTGCATTACGATTTCCGGCTTGAACTCGATGGCGTGCTGAAATCATGGGCCGTTCCCAAAGGTCCATCTCTCGATCCCGCCGACAAACGGCTCGCCATGGAGGTGGAAGATCATCCGGTTTCCTACTTTGATTTCGAAGGCAACATCCCTGCGGACAACTATGGCGCGGGATCGGTCATGGTCTGGGACATGGGCGTGTGGGCTCCCCTGTCTTCGACCCCTGTCGACGGCAAATACGTTCCCACCGATGACGACGAGGCCCGCACCATGCTCGCCAAGGGCGACCTGAAGTTCCGGCTCGCGGGCAAACGCCTGCAGGGCGACTTTGCCCTGGTCAAGATGAAGGGCCGCCGCGATGGAAGCAAAGGCAACGAGTGGTTGATGATCAAAAAGCACGATGCGTACGAAGTCGAAGACTACGACATCGACCATTACGACAGTTCTGTTCTTACGAATCGCAGCATGGACGAGATTGCCGGAGATGAAGCATCGGCCGAATGGCGCAGCCGTCCCGCCGGACGCGGAAAACTCAAGGCCGCGTGGCTTGCGGATGCCGTCGCCAAGCTAGACCAGAAAAAAGCTGCCGAGCGATCCGCTTCCAAGAATGCCGCTGCAAAGACATCCGCCAAGAGTAAAAAACGGGTCTCCTCCCGGGCAACAAAATCGGCGAAGCCGGAGCCCACTCCAATTCGGGCTGCTGGCGAGGAAAAAAAAACAAAGAAACCGCGCCTGAAGTCCGCCTAGCCAACGGACCGGCGCCAGCATTGCAACTCTCTCGCAGCGAAACAGTTTCTTCCGATGCCATTGTGTCGGCGGTGGCAAGTGCGGTCCCCCGGAGGGTTTCCAAGCCGCTTCCCACTGGCTCGGAAAAGCGAGTTGTTCTCAAGAGCCTGCCGGGCGCCGTCCGCGGTGCCGTGCCTCAAGCCGTCTATCCCATGCTGGCAACCTCGATTGAGGCCCCCTTCGACAGTCCGGAATGGCTTTTCGAAATCAAGTGGGATGGATATCGTGCCGTCGCATTCATCGACAACGGTCGTCTCCGGCTCGTGTCCCGCAACCAGAACGATCTGACGGCGCAATACGGCGAGTTGCAGGATATGCCGAAATCTGTGGACGCAAAAACCGCCGTTCTCGATGGAGAAATTATTGCGCTCGACGAGCATGGACGATCGTCGTTTAGCTTGATGCAGCAACGAACCGGTTTCCGCGATCGCCATCGCCGTCTCGCGCCGCAACCGGATATTAACGTCCTTTACTACGCTTTTGACCTGATCTACCTGGATG